>Ga0172367_10000661_pt1 | contig 52686 bp, 39 predicted proteins | sample Lak10m_FD_114542 | JGI IMG/M metagenome (GOLD analysis project Ga0172367, IMG submission 114542) | Freshwater microbial communities from Kabuno Bay, South-Kivu, Congo - kab_022012_10m | ecosystem: Environmental > Aquatic > Freshwater > Lake | place: Democratic Republic of the Congo: South-Kivu...
GGCATTCTCTCCGCGAATCATCAGCGTCACGCTCTTGATCCCGGCCGTTTCACCCGCCAACGCATCGGTGACCTCCACCTCCCAACCCCGCGCCTCACACCATCGCTGATACATCCTCAACAGCATGTTCGCCCAATCGCAAGACTCCGTCCCTCCAGCCCCTGCGTTGATGCTGAAAATGCAGTTGTTGCGATCGTGTGGGCCCTTGAGCAAGACCTTCAGCTCGATCAGATCGAGGTCACTCGAAAACTTCGCGAGATCCCGCTCCAACTCCTTCTCCAAACTCGCTTGAGCGGCTTCGGGCTCACCCAAACCAAGCTCCAGCATCATCTTAAAGTCATCAACCCGCTTCTCTGAGTCGAGAATCGGATCGATCTTCTTCCGATGACCGTTGGCCTCATCAATCAGCTTCTGAGCCTGTTCGCGATTGTTCCAAAAAGCCTCCGATGCCATCAAGGCATCCAACTCCACAAGTCGCTTCTGAACGTTCGCGACGTCAAAGAAACCTCCGCAACTGCGCCAATTTCTCCGTTTTCTCGTTCAAAATCTGTTGGATACCATCAAACATAGTCCCGAAAATGTAAGGAGCCGCCCCCCTCGTTGCCTAGCGAAATCGTCAGGATCGAGCCTTTCCGGCTGCATCATCCCCACCCTCCCCGCGCGACGCCCACGAGGCCGTAAACCGCTCCACATATTTCCCCAGCATATCAACCTCGATGTTTACCCAATCTCCCACCTTCCGCTCCCTCAACGAGGTGACTTCTAATGTGTGCGGGATAATCCAAATTCGCACCGTCTCATCCGTCACTCCAGCCACCGTCAAACTCATGCCGTCCACACTGATCGATCCCTTGAACACAACATACCGTAAGGTCTCCGCAGTCAGCTGAATCTCCAAGAGATGGTCGTTGCCCGATGCCTCCCACCGAAGAATGCATCCGGTGGCGTCCACATGCCCAGTCACAAAGTGGCCTCCGATCCGGTCCCCCACGGCAAGCGCACGCTCCAAATTCACCACCATCCCAGGCTTCAATAGTCGAAGGCTCGTCCGGTTCCACGTCTCCTCAAGTAAATCGAATCCCACCCGACGTGCCCCTACAGGCCCCGTGAGGCCCACCACCGTCAAACAGCACCCATTAACCGCAATGCTATCCCCCAATTCCACTGCTTCTCCGCAAACGCGAGCCTCAACGACCAATCGGATGCGATCCTCCAAACGTTCCAAGACCACGACCGTTCCGGCTTCTTCAACAATTCCAGTAAACATGATTTTTCTCCACGCGCGCGCTCACAAACAGATCCTCACCTAACCGACGCCATCGAAGACCCACCAAAGACCGGACCGATTCCGGTCCGGTCGCCCCCGCTCCACCCACTCCAGGACGCGCTCCACTCGAGGCGAGCACGCGCGGAGCGTAAAAGAATGCAACTCGGTGCGCCAGCCCCGCTCCAAGGAACGAAGCCACAACCTCCCCGCCTCCTTCCACAAGCAAGCTGACAATCGATTCCTCGCCCATCCGCCGCATCAACGCGACCAGATCAATCCGCTCTGCGCAAACCGGGTTTCGCCAAACCTGACAGCGACTCTCCAGCATCCGAACTCGCTCGATGGGTGCCTGTTCCCCCACAACGATCGTGGTCTCTCCCGCCGCCTCATCGCTCAGCAGACGCGCGGTCAAAGGAGTCCTGGCCTGAGTATCCAAGACGAATCGACGCGGTTGACGGGCCCGGGCGAGCCGCGCAGAACCATTTCGGACGGTAAGCTGCGGATCATCGGCGAGCACCGTGTTTACTCCAACCAGGATCGCATCCGCACCCCGCCTTAACCGCATGCCTTGTCGACGAGCCGTTTCACCCGTGATCCATTTAGAGCCCCCGCTAGAATCTGCGATACGCCCATCCAGGGTCATGGCGGACTTCACCGTCACCCAGGGCGTGCGATGCACAATCCAATGCCCAAAGGCTTCATTCAACTCATCCGCTTCAGCCTCCCTTACCCCCGAGACCACATCCACCCCCTGGTTCCTTAAAAGAGCAAGGCCTCGACCCGCGTGCAGGGGGTTTGGGTCCACCGCTCCCACGACGACACGGCGGATACCTGCTTGGAGTATCGCATCGGTGCAAGGCGGCGTTCGACCCTGGGTGCAACAAGGCTCCAACGTCACAAACAGCGTGGCTCCTTCGGTCCTAGCGCCGCGGCTTCGCGCGTTTGCAATCGCTTCGACCTCCGCGTGAGGCCCTCCCGCCTTCCGATGCCACCCCTCCCCGATCAAATCCAGCCCATCAACCAGAACCGCCCCCACCATCGGGTTAGGAGTCGTCCGCCCAAGCCCTTTGCGTGCCAACCGCAGGGCTCGACGCATCCAGGCTTCGAAAGAATCAGCCGAGTTCAAGTCTCAGGAAAAATAGCAGCCGCAAATTGCTTGGGGTCAAAGGGCTGCAAATCATCCGGTTGCTCTCCAAGTCCCAAAAACTTCACGGGTAAACCCAACTCCCGCTGGATCGCAACCACCATCCCGCCTTTGCTCGTCCCATCGAGCTTCGTAATCACCAATCCAGTCAATGTCACGGCCTTATGAAACTCTCGAGCTTGGTTCATGGCGTTCATGCCCGTGGTCGCATCCAACACCAACAAGACCTCATGCGGCGCCCCAGGAGAAACCTTGCTTGCCACCCGATGCACCTTCTGAAGCTCCAGCATCAGGTTGCTTTTAGTATGTAAGCGACCCGCCGTATCGATAAAAAGATAGTCCGCCTTCCTCGCCAGGCTCGCCGAAATCGCATCGTGCGCAACCGCCGCCGGGTCGGCGGCATACGCCCCAGAGATCACCGGAACATCCAAGCGACCTCCCCAAAGCTTAATCTGCTCGACCGCCGCCGCACGAAATGTGTCACAGGCCGCGAGCATCGGTGTGTAACCCTGGGACTTCGTCCAATGCGCTAGTTTCGCACAGGTCGTGGTCTTGCCCGTGCCGTTCACTCCGACAACCGACACCACGGTCAAGCCCTCCGCTCGCTTCACCAAAGGACAAACTCCAGCCACAAGCGCGACTTCAACCTCGCGTCGTGCCACCTCAAGAATGTCCACCCCTCCCCGGCCCTGGGTCTCATATGCAGCCTTAACCGCTCCCAGGATCTGGCTCGTCATCCGCATCCCAAAGTCAGCCCCAATCAACGCCGCCTCGAGCTCATCCAAGGTCGTCGCTGTCAGCCTCGGAGAACCCGTCACGATCCGCTTGATCTCATGAACCAGCTTGGCCTGAGTCTTCTTCAGACCTTCCTTAAACTTTTGAAATAGTCCCATGCTTCTTGTTCCTGATCCTCAAGTCCCTCAAACGTTCTCACCGCGGCGTAAACGGCCCTCCCCGCTAGGTCTCACCTGCTCCCCCTAACCCTCGAACTGAGGAGCTCACACCGAGCTCAAGCCTCCGATGCTGCAGTCGTGCCTTCAGCTTCTCCACCAGATTATAGGGGATCTTAACCGTCCCGATCAACGGCCGGCCCTTGCTCATGCCATGACAGTCAGAACCGCCCGTTACAACCAAATCATGGCGCTCCGCGATGGTCAGATAACGTTCGGAAGTGCTCGTGGAATGCTTGGTGTGAAAACACTCCAACCCATCGAGACCGGCCCGAACCAATTCCTCGATCACTTCGTCCGAACGATTCAACCCAGGATGCGCCATCACCGCCATCCCTCCCGCTTCGTGAACCAGCTGAATCGCATCCGGCGCAGAAACCTTCGACTTCGGCACCCATGCTGGACGGTTCCGCTTCAAAAATCGCTCAAAAGCTTCATCTAAACTGGAGCAAAAACCCTCTTGCACAAGGGCTCGAGCGACGTGGGGTCTTCCTGGGGCTTGGCAGTTGGCAAGGGCGAAGACCGTCTCCGACCTCAGGGGAACATTCAGCCGATTCAAACGCTCCACCATTTCCCGTATTCTATCCTGCCTAACAAGCTGATACTTAGCAGTTTCAGAAAGAAGCCTTGGGTGTTTCGTATCAATAAAGTAGGCCAGCAGATGGAGCTCCATCCCCTGCACCTCCGCCGTCAACTCCGCACCCGGAATGAACTCAATGCCTCCCTTCGCCGCCGCCGCCGCCGCCCGATCACACCCTTCCACCGTGTCGTGGTCCGTTAACGCAAAAGCCGACAGGCCCACACGGCACGCGTGAAACACCAACTCCTCCGGGGTGTAGGTCCCGTCCGAATAATTCGTGTGGAGATGGAGGTCCGCAAGCATGGTCTCTCACCCAGCATGGAGACCGACTTCATCACGGTTCGTATCGTCGAGTAGCCTCATGATTGCACTCCATCATTTCCCTCCACGAGCCGGCCGCAATAACTCCCCCTTATACCGATCCAGGATCCCATTAACGAACTTACCACTGTCCTCAGTGGAGAACTTCTTGGCAATGTCCACCGCCTCATTAATGCTCACAACCGGAGGTATGTCGTGTCGGAACTTCATTTCATAAATCGCTAGTCTTAAAACGTTTCGGTCTACCACCGCCATCCGCCGAAGGTCCCAGTTTAAGGCATATTTTCGAATGTCCTCATCCACCGCCACCAATGACTCCAGTGTGCCTCGTATGAGCGGCTCCGCAAAGGCTTGAACCGCCGATTCCTCCACCGACGGCGGAGGCAACTCCGAGCGCGACCCCCAGTCCGCAATCGTCCGCTCCTCGGCGAGCGCCGCCGCGCGGTGGGACTCCCAAAACTGTCTCAACTCAGCATCCAAATCCTCAACGGGATTCAAGTCATGCTGAAACAAAAATTGTACCGCGCGCTCCCGCGCCAAACGTCGCAAACCCATGAAAGCAGCTTGACCCAGAGCACCTACATCGGCAAAGGAAAATATTTCCCCGTCGACTCACATCCGCAAAACCTCGCTCACCAAATCCATGAAAGTGTGAACGGAGAAGGGCTTCGCCAGCACGCGATCCGCTCCCAGGCGCGAAGCCACCGGCAGGAAGTTATGGCGTGGACCCCAGACCCCTCCAGACATGGCGATCACCTTGAGGTGAGGGAATAACTGCCGAACCTCCTGAATCAACTCCAACCCCTCTTTCTCCGGCATGACCAAATCCGTCACCACCAAGTCAGCCGGAGCTTGCTTCAGCAGCCGTAACGCAACGCCACCATCCCCAGCCGATCGCACCTCATGCCCCGCATCGACCAAAACCGAGACCAGCATGGGCCGCAGGTCCTCGTCATCATCCACAATCAAAATAGAAGCCATAGTCAATCCCCGCCATACGTTCATCGTCCATCCCACCCCCAACCGAGCAGATAACCCTGTTAATCGAACCAGTAAACCCGGGGATTTGCGACAAAATGTTTCACTAATCCTATCGAGCTGCCTATCAGCACGGTTTCAACTGCCACCCACTACGCCCAAAACCTCAATGTCCAGAGTGTCGAGGCACGTATCGAGACTCGCGTTTTCTGACGTGGTTGCTTGAAATTGCGGCACTTATGCAGTATCATGTGCGACTGTTTTCGGAAAACCCGGAGCCTTTCGATCAAAGGGCTACCCGAGGATCCACAAAATGAAGAACCGGAACCGTTTGTTGAGCCTATGGGTCGGGCTCTGGGTGGGGTTGGCATGCGTCGTCGTGCCCGCTCAAACCCAGTCCCCTTCCCCGCTGCCCCCCACCCCAGCCACGCCCCCCCCCGTCTCCCTCGTGTTGATGGGGGATAACACGCGCTGCCAGTTCAAGCTCCGGATCAACTCTTCTCAGGTCGTTGGCTTCGATGACCTTGCTCGATCCCAGAATGAACTGATCGCTCATGGGGTTCGCCTCTCCGCATTCCGGAAAGGGGGGCAATGGCGGATCCAAGCCATCCAGCAACCCGCGACGATTACGGCACCCGAACTCGGTGCCACTGAAGTCTCCCTGGCCCTCGATGAAGAGGCGATCATTGAATTCTGCAACGAGGATAGAACCTTCTCGATCACCGTGCCCTCCATTCCCGAGAAACCCAGCTCACGAGTAGCCGCTCGGCTCCGCCTTCCCGACGGTTCAACAGCGGGCGTGGCTCCGAACTCTTCCCTACGTCTGGAGATGCTTCGAGATCACAGCTTCTTCCTCATCGGAAAGGGAGCGGTAGCCGGCAAATATCCCACCGGCGAACCCTTCCTGCTCACGGGCACCGATGAACCCGTCCTGAGTGGACTCGGTCCAAGCCGCGACGGATCAACCCCTCCCGCCGCTAGTCGCTTCCCCTATCCAACGCTTCGCATCTCGGCTCGGGGAACCATCGGATCCCATGTCGACCTCGAAGCGTCGGGGCAATCCATTCCCCTCGCCGCTGGCACCTCACGTCAACTCTCAACGCCCAATGGCACCTCCATCGAGATCGATCATGACTCCACCTCTCGCAGCCTCCGCCTGAGCGTCATCAAGGGCATCATCTCCTTCTCCTACGCCGAACATCAGTCAGCGAGCATGACCGTCATCTCAGGTCAAAGGGTGAGTTACGCTTGGGACCCCAAACGAACCGAAAGCGAGTTCCATCTCGAGACCGCAGAAGCGAATTCCACGGTCAGGCTTCAGGACGGTTCGGTCATCTCGATCACCCCAAAAAGCAAGGTTCGCGTCTCCAGTAGTCAAACGGGTGCCGCATCGGCGACCACCCTCCTCGGAAAGGCAACCGTCAAAAATCCAACTACAGCGGAGCTTACCGAACTTCCGTCGTGGAGCTCACCCACCGAAAGCCTGCCATCCGCCACCACTAAGCCAACGAAGGTTGCCTTACTGGCCGGAACGGGCTCCGATTTCAGCGTCCGCATCGAAAATGGCACGCCCCACTCGTTTTCATCCTTGGTCGCACAGGGTGGTAAAACCATGGAAGCCGGAGTCGCCATCAGCTCAGAGAGCAACGGCTCGCGGTGGATAATTACCGCCGATTCAAACTCGGCCGAACTCTACGCCGCCTCGTTGCCCATCACCCAGGTTTCAATCCCTCGTGGCCACTCGCTCACGGTCGACTACATCGAATCCAAGTCCGTGCTCTCACTCCAGTCTCACTCCACGAATCGAGTCGACAGCCCCTCGGCCCAATCACTGCCGACTCTCGGTTTGAGCGAGGGTTCCAAGATCCTGCTGGGAACCGATGCCATCGTCCGGATGGAAGCCTTTCTCGACGGATCCTTTTATGTCCAAGCCTCTGGGTCCGCCCAAGGTGTGGATCAACGCGGCAAAGGACTGAGGTTCGCACCCCCGTTCTCAATCTTGACCGGGAAAACCAAACCCCAAACCGAAGCATCGAAAGCCGAACCGGCCACGACTCCGACCTCGCCTGAAACCGGGATCGTCCTAAGTGAAACGGGTGGAGGCCTAATTGAAATCCAAACCGAAGGTAACACCATTCAACTTGGACCGAATGGAACCCGAAAGCTATCGTCTCCCAACGGAACGGATATCGACATCTCTCGATCGGGCTCGATGCGAGCGCTTCGCCTCGTCGTCAACAAAGGTTTGGTCAACTTATCACCACCCCTGATCGCCCAATCAAGGGTCCTCATCACGACTGGGCACGCGCTCGATCTGACTTGGGATCCAAACGCCGGAAGCGCCGAGTTTCGTCATAGAGCCGGCCAAACCGCATTAACTATCGCTCTGGCAGATCAAAACCTCGTGTCCATCCCTCCGGATGGTGCCGTTAAACTCACCCATCCAAACGCCGGTCAGTATACCCTCCAAACCGTCCTCGGAAACCCGAGCGTGACGGAGGTGGCTACCGGTATCGTCTCTCCACTCGGGAAAGACCTCCAGCGCGTCAGCCTAGATACAAATTTGGCCTTAAGCCGAACAAAGCTACGGTTCCTGCCCGGCACATCCTCCAGCTTCAAAATCCAAATCAACGGAAGGGACATCCTGGGCGTAGATGAAGCGAATGCGACCAATGGACGACTCCAGATCGAGGGAGGCGAGCTCCAACCCATGCAAGGGGGAGCCCGATGGCTCGTTCGGAGCCGGGGCAAATTAATGGAAATCACTGCGGCTGGACTAGATCCCTGTTCAATCGAGATCGCTGATGGGGAGGCCGCAACCTTCTCCTATAATATCACGCTTGGATTCCTTGAAGTCGCCACGGCCCAGTCCAACAAAACCAGGAGCCAGGGCCTGGCCCGAATCCGACTGCCTGATGGCGGATTCGCGGATCTGGGAGTTTATTCGACGCTCCATTACGAGCGGTTCACGGACGGTTCGTTCTTCATGACGGCAAACGGTTCCGTTCAAGGGGCGTCCTCAGACGGTCGGGGCTTCGTGCAGAGCGGAAACCAACCCCCTCTGACCGGTATCGCTTCAGCAAACGTCGGCCAGCCCGTCGCCTCCCCAGAGACCTCTATCCGTTTGCAAATCAGTCCAACCGGACAACCCCAAATCGCAATCGGCAATCAACCTAGCGTAACCCCTTCAGAGAAATTGGAATCCATCAAACTTCCTAATGGTTCCGAGTTCGAAGTCGCGCTCCTCAAGGATCAAAGGAGCATCCGACTCAGGGCCTCCAAGGGTTATGCCACCCTCTCATTCCCCGATTCCTCCTTGGGGCAAGCTTTCGTGGTGACGGGCCAAACCCTCGACGCCAATTATGATCCCAACTCACGGAAGCTCGTGCTCCAGAACCCAGAATCCAATCGGGTCGGCATCCGCTTCCCGAGTCGCTCCATCGCTTGGCTCAGCCAAAACACGCTTCTCGAAATTGCGCCGAAGAATGGATCGACGCTTCAGGTCAGCTCCTCCCAAGGCCAAGCCACGCTTTGGGATGCCACAACGGGACGTATTAGCCCTATCGGCAAACAACCCCGAGAGATGCTCAGCGAAAGCACCCCCACCGCGCTGGCCACCCAACTGGACCTTGTCAAAACCGAAGGGCAAGGTTTTAAAATCCGCGTCAATGGTAAAACCACTTATGGTATCGAGGATGCCAGTGCCCGAAACGGAAGTCTGCTCCTTGAGGGTCTCGAACTCCAACCTCGAAACAACGGATCAGAATGGATGATCCGAGCGCTGAATCGACCCGCTGAGATCTCGGCCAGCCCACTCTACCCCGTCAAAACCCACTTGATCCCCGGTGAAAGGATCAAGGTTCGATGCTCGGAAGACCGAGGGTTCTTAGAACTGACGACCGAGCCCACAGTCGACGGCGTTTTTAAAGAAATCGCTCGAACGGTGCTTTGGGATGGGAGCGTTGTTGGAACAGGTCCGTCTAGTCGGGCACGCGTGGAGATGTTCTCAGACCGAACATTCTTCGTGGCTGGAACGGGGAGCCTGAAGTTCACACCTCCTGGTGGAAACGCCTGGATGCTCGATACAGCAAACCCCCACGCTACGGGAGGCCCCGTGAGCACAGACTCCACTCCGGGTGCTCCAAACGCCTCAAGACGTCTCAGCCCAAAGAAGGCCGTTTTCCTCGCTACGAATACGGACTTGGGCTTGGGCCTCCGGTTCGCGGATCAAACCAAGGTAATCACCTGGGGAAGCCGACAAACCCTTTCCTCCAAGGACGGAACATCCTTCGAGATCGTCCAAGAAGGGAATCGTGACTCGGCGACAATCTCGGTCTTGAAAGGACTGCTTGAAGTTGAACTCTCTGGCTTAGGGGTTGGAGCCGTGACCCTGGCCAGTGAGCAGTCCGTTTCTTTGGAGTGGGACCTCAGTCAAAGAACGCTACGCGTCACCCAAACCGGTGGCGATCTCCCAACCCGAATCGGGCTACCGAATCAGTCGGCGATCATCCTCCAGCCCGATGCGTCCGTCGCGATGACCCGTCAGGGAATCACCACGCTCAGTGCCAAGGTTCTCAGAGGTCGCGCCAGTCTCTGGGACCTTCAGCGTAGGCTTGTCTCCGACCTCGGATCGCAGGCCGAACCAATCACACTTCCAGCCGAGGGCCTGTCGGCCGACAACGAAGCTCCCGTAAAGGTCCTCCTCGTGGGTAGCGCATCAGAGGCAACCTCGGTCCAAATCGACGGAGGAGCCATCTATACCTTCGACGATCTCAACCCATCAAAAGGCAAACGAATCGTCGACGGAATCGAGCTTACCGCACTGCAAACAGGCAAACGCTGGGGCATTCGATCCATCCAACGACCGGCACAGATCGCCGCTACAGGACTGACCGGCTGGAAGACCCACATCGCCCCAGGCGAAGCCGCCACATTCGCTTTCTCCCCATCCTTATCGACGGTCGAGGTCACCACCGGCCAGGCAAACTCGCCCGGTTCCCAGGTGTTGGCCTTGATGGTCATGCCCGACGGATCTCGCGTAACCATGGGAGCCTACTCGTCGACCGTCACCGATGTGATGAACGATGGCGGCTATGGACTCTCGGGCTCTGGAGCGGTCCGCGCCACAACCAAGGAAGGAAAGAACTTTGTCCTCCATGCCGCAAGCCCCCCCCTGAAAGCCGGTGCCACCAAAAACACACCCCCTGGAAACCGGGGAAGTCCTCTCGGCTCTGGATCCCTCGCAGTGCTTCGGGTGTCGGGTAGCCCCCTCTCCCAGCTCTCGGCAGAATCAAAGGACCAACGCACCACCCTGACCCGAGGAGTCCCTCGCAAGATGGTGATAGAGGGCGGACTCACCACGGAGTTGAACCACCGAGTCGACCAAGCCTCGCTGGCGCTCGTCACCATCAAAGGACCACTCCAAATCGACCTTGTTGACTTTCCAAACGTACATCCCCTGCTCGGGACGGGTCAGTCACTTACCTTGGCATGGGACAAATCCAAAGGGACCTTTGAGGTTTCTGAGGTCATCGGTGAACGTGCCGTGCTCATTCAACTCCCAAACCGGGCCGTCGCCTTGATCCCCCAAGGAGGATCACTCAGTCTCCTCATGGAATCGCGAAACGGGTATTCGATCCGGTCTACTAACGAAACGGCCTCACTCTGGGATCCCGAAAGCCAGCAAGCCGCCAAACTTAACACTTCCCCTCGCGTTATCAGCGGTCCCGATTCGCCTCTGAGTCTTGATACCAAGGTTCACCTCCTCGGCAGCGGCCCCGATACATTCGCAGTTCGTTCGAACGGAAGAAACCCTTTCACCTTCGATGAGCTCGCCCGCACGGGTGGGAAACGAGTCATGGATGGACTCGAGTTCCAAGCCTTCCAACGGGGAAGCCGTTGGCGCATTCGGAGCCTCGAAAAGGCCGCAGAGGTCACGGCTGAGGGAATGGGAAATTGGAAAGCCGTTTTGCCACTGGGTGAGTCCGTCACCTTCCAATTCTCAGAAGCTCGGGGTCTCATCGAAATCACAACCGCTCAGGGATCTTCCGCATTGGCCCAGGTTTTGACCCAAATCCTAATCCCCGATGGCACCGTCTTTAGGGTCGGCCCTCACTCCTCTTTTCGTTCCGACCTGTATCTTGATGGATCCTTTGCAATCTCGGGCACCGGCTCGATCTCCGGCACAGCCGCAACGCGTGAAGAGTTCCGTCTGACACATAACGACCTCCCATTCCTCGGGGCAGGCCTGGATCCCCGGTCGCCCGCCACAGGCAAACTGAGTCCAGGCTCGAAAACACCCCTCACCACACTCCGCCTCCAGACCAAATCCCCGGAGGCCCTCTCAGTCACCGTGAACGGGCAAAGTATCCCATTGCATCCGTCCCAGGCAAAACCTGTTCGTCTGTCCAATGGCACCGAGTTCGAAATGACCAGAGACACTCAACGCAACGCCCTCCGCTTCACGGTGAATAAGGGTTACCTAGACCTCGCCGTCGATACGGCGGAAACCGGAAACTTGGTTCTTACCTCAGGTCAATCGGTCGAGATCTCCTGGAGCATTGCAGAAAAGCGGCTCGATATAACCCAAGTCGGAGGTGAACGCCCGACTTATGCCAAGCTCCCAGACGAGTCGGTTCTGGCCATCGGCCCCGACTCCGTCCTCCGGCTCGCCAATGATCGGACGGACCTCGTCACCGCTCAAAGGCTGCGCGGACTCATTACCGTCAGTGAACCTGGAGCCGAAACTCCAAAGCCTCTGACCGACGAAAAACAGTCTTTCCGCGCCCAGAGCTCGACCCTCGGTCGAACCGTGTCGGTGAACCTCATGCCGGGAACCGGTAAAGCGATAAGGGTGCGACTCAACAATCAAATGCCGAGGAGCTGGGAGGATGCAAACTCAAGCCAGGGCCGCATCCTGGCTGAAGGTCTCGAACTCATCCCACAGCAACAAGGGACCCGATGGACCATACGAAGCATCGCACAGGATGCAGAAGTGATCGGCGAGGGGTTGGGAGGTTGGAAGACATTCGTCCATATCGGTGAAACGGTTTCATTCGACTACCAGCCCGACGACAATATCGTCCGCGTGTCCACCGAAAAAAGCGTCGGCTCTATCTCGCCCACGGCAACCCTCATCAGCCTGCCGGATGGGTCCAAAATAATGCTCAAGCCCGGAGCGTCGGCTCAGATCGACTTTCTTAAGGATGGATCATTCGTAGTCATCGGCCAGAACGGCGCAAGCGCCCAAACCTCACGAGGCCAAAAGTTCGAACTCACCCCGGAAAGAATCCCTCTCTACCCAACTCCCACCGAGGATCGATCCACGCCGAGGGCTGATGGTCAGTCCCCGATCTATGCGGCCGCCCCCCCTACCCCTGCTGTCTTGAATGGGAACACAGGGGATTCCATTGAACTGGCGGTCGGCAACCAGAAAATCCTCGTCACCGGAGGTGCTGCAAAACAACTCACCCTCCCAAACGGAGCACGGCTAGAGGCCTTCCACGACAAGGCGACTGGACGACTCAGGATTAGTGTTCGTAAAGGTTGCTTCCAGTTCACGCCGGGAACCACCACCGTAGGTTCGCCAGTTCTGGTCGCTGGGCAATCCGTGGACTTGAAGTGGACCGCCAACAAGGACGCCCTTGAGGTGGGTAATCCACTCAGCCTGACTCCGTTCAAGGTCCTACTGCCCAACCACGCGGTGCTTCTTCCAAACCGCGAATCGTGGTGCCTCCTCCAAACCGAAGGTGCAGAATCTTTCTCCGTCGCATCCACCGAGGGTGATGCGGCCCTATTCGATCCGACCAGCCGCCAAGTCGTCAACGTCGGTCTACAAAAACGAATCCTTTCAAACGATTCCTCCTTAAACCTCTCTCAGACCCGCGTCCACTTGATGGGTGGTGCCGGCAACTCGTTCAAGGTCAGGGTAAATGACAAAACCTCGTTCTCGTTCGAGGATGCCGTCAAGAATCAAGGTCGGATTCAGTTCGCGGGCTTGGAACTCGCCGCCGCACAACAGGGTGCTCGATGGACCATCACCAGCGTAAACAACGCCGCCGAAGTGACAGCAGCAGCCGTGTCCGCATGGAAAGCCACGGTGCCGATTGGCGAATCCGTCACTCTCGATTACTCCGAGCTTCTGGCGTCTGTAGATCTGACGGTCGGCGATGCAAAGCCCGGCCGAGTGAGCGACTCGGTAAATCTCAAACTACCTGACGGCTCACTCGTCTCGATGAACCCCAAGTCACGAACGAGAACCGAGCTTTTCAAGGATGGCTCCTTCTACCTCGCTGGAACTGGCGATGCCAGCGGCTCGACGGCGGATGGTCGTCCGTTCTCTTTCTTGGGCGGATCGATCCCGGTCGGCGGAGGCTCGTTGCAAAAGCGCCAGACTGCCGAGGGACGCGATGAGATCGTCCGTGGATCTCCGGTCACAGCCACCAAGCTCAAGGGCACTCTCGGCGGCGAAATGCAGCTGGAGTATGGAGCTGAGAAGGTCTCCATTCCCACCACAGGGGCCAGAAGGCTCTCCCTGCCCAATGGGACCGAAGTGGAATTCTCCCAAGATCTGATCCGACGAAATCTTCGAGCCTCCATCACCAAAGGATACCTGCTCTTCGACATCGAAAGCGCGCCGGGCACGCTTCCAGTCGGTGTCTCCGGACAAACGGTGACGTTGATGTGGAACCCCGCAAAACAAGCCTTGGAAGTTGGCCAAGCCGGAGGGAGCCAAAGCCTGATGGTCTTGCTCCCCGACCGTTCCTTTGCCTCCCTGGAAGCCGAATCCTTACTCCGTATCACCCGCGAAACAGGGTCCTCCTTCTCCACCCAACTGCTACGTGGAAAAGCATCGGTTATAGAGTCGTCCACCAGCCAACTCGCCCTGCTAGGACCTCAGCGGCGATTGTTCACACTCACCAACCCTGGAAGCGGTCAGCCCACTAGTTTACATCTCGTCGGTGCCGGTAACGATTCCTTCCGAATCCGCGTAAATGGTAGCCGAACCTACGGAGTAGAAGATGCCGCCAAGTCCAAAGGCAGGATCATCGTGGGAGGGGTCCAACTACAACCGCTTCAAAGAGGATCAAAATGGGTCCTGACCGCAGTCTCTAACGGGGCCGAGCTAACCGCCCAGGGCATGGGAACTTGGAAGGCCGAAATGCCAATGAGCGAATCAGTCACCGTTTCCTTCTCAGAACCCAACACATGGATCGAGTTGATCACAGGTAATGCATCATCCCCTGAGGTTAACGAAGTTCTACAAATTCATCTCACCGACGGAGCAACAGCCGATGTCGGCCCAAATTCAGTGGTCCGCACCGAAACGTTCAAGGACACAAGTTACTTCGTCTCCGGCCATGGCTCAGTCTCCGGAAGCACCGCCGACGGAAAAGCCTTTTCGCTTCTACCCGGACAGATCCCCATCACCGGCGGGCCCCTCGTAGAGATGTTGGACGAGCGGGGAGTCAAGCGCGTCAACCGGCTCACCCCCCTCGTCGAGGTCGTTATCAGGGGAACTCTGGGAGACTCGCTGGAGCTCCGTACAGGCGAGCAGTCCATCACAGTTGAGCCAGGGAAGCCCAATCGTTTATCCTTAGCTAATGGTTCCGAGATCGAATTTGCTCAAAATCCGACCGCTCAAACCCTCGAAGTCCAAGTCGTTCGTGGCATGCTCTCGCTCTCGGTGCCAGAGATCAAGGGGTGGAGACCAATCGCACAATCCGGTCAGCAGTTCTCCATCCAGTGGAACGGCAACGTGAAGACCGCCGATCTCGTCAACACCACCCCGAACTCCTCACTCCTCGTCCTGCTCCCGAGTCGAACAGTTGGAACCGTCGCACCGAACGCGACACTGCAATACGCCTCGATCTCAGAAAACTCCTATGCTACGGCAGCCGCCGGTGGGCGTGTCACCCTCATCAACCTCGCAACTCGCGCTGAGGTCAGTCTCACCGGAGAAAACAAGGTTGTGGAGAATGGGCGTCTGTCGCGCGGCGGCATGGCGGCGGGGACTGGAGCCAAAGAACCTATAGGCTTGAAGTGGGACTTCGGAACTCCCTTGGTCCTCCAAGGTGTGGGACAGGATCCGGTCATGCAGCCCAATAGCGAGAAACGGTTCCGAATGACCCAAACTCACGAACTCTCCATCTCCTATGGGGACCAAGGAACGGTGAATTTCACCGCGATCGGGGGCGATTTCGAGATCGTGCTCGGCGCCTTGAACGGGCTCAAAATCGAGGTTGCCGAGGGCGACTCTATCATGCTCACACTAGACCTTCGGAAAGGCACCTTTATCGCCACCACCGGGGACTCCAATACCATGCCCGTCAAAATCACCACCCCAGATGGCACAACCCCTAAACTCGCCGCCGCCAACTCGATCAACTTCGATGTCAATAAAGATGGCTCGCTCGTGGGACGATCTAGTGATGGATCGATCCTGCTCACCGACGTCGCCGGTCTGGGGCTTACAGATGGGGCCGGTGGGATCAACGATCCCAGCCGGAAATTGGGCACCCGTGGAGGCGGAGCCGTGCTCACCCCTTCCACGGAGCTCGACGTCACGAAGATTGTCGAAACCCCCAAGTCACCCTAGGCCAAAACTAAACGAGTCCCCTTTTGACTCTAAAACGCTTTGAATCGAAACGTGGCAGGCCTATCACCTAGCTCAAGCACGTGCCCCAAGCACTCTCCACTGCGTCACTCACCCCTCCACCACGCATGGTTGCCGGGCTTGCTCGCCTCCAGTCTAAGCTTGGTCGTGGCTCATGGCCAGACTACCCTTCGTTCCTCTCCCCATCTTCCTTACCGCCAACCTGAGCCCGCCAAATACAATCTCAAATGGGGCAGACTCCAAGGGCGCATCACCGGTGAAGTACAGACCGAGTTCAACGATAACATCAACCTCGCCAATACGGGCAAGCTCGCCGATTGGTCCATCGGGCCCAACATCGGCATCGGCTTCATCTACCCCATCTCCAAAGAACACCTGATGCAGTTCAGCGTCGGAGCCGGCTATCGCTTCTACCTGAACAGTCCCTCGATCAACTCGTTCAGCATCGCCCCCAATTCCTCCTGGAGTCATACCATCACCATCGGAAATGTCACAGTCGATGTCCATGACCAGTTCTCGATTCAAGTCGATCCGACCTCACGTGGTGAGATTAGTGGAAGCCCTAACAGCCTCGTGAACTTCAGAATGATCAACAACACCAGCGGCTTGCTGGCGAGCTATCAACCCACTCTCCGATGGACGCTGAGTGCTGGCTATGATTACACAATCGCACGCTCGTTATCGGACGAATTCACCGACCTGGAATCGGATACCCACACCTTCTCAGCAGGGAGCTACCATGCCTTAAACCAACGCATCACAGCCGGCGTCCAAGCCTCTTACTCCATCAGCGATCAGGTCCGCAGGATCCAGAATAACGGAGAAACCATCTCCATCGGCCCTATCCTGAGCATCAAACCCACCTCCCATATCTACCTCCAGTTTTCTGTGGCTTACAGCCTGTCTCAGTTCGATTCCACCGGCACCATCACCGATCGCTCAAACTTTGAAGGGCTCACCTTCCAAGCCGCCGTCAATCACCAACTCAACCGGAAAATCTCCCACTCCGTGCGGCTTAGCAAAAGCGTCGCCCCCGGCATCGGAAGTAACTTCACAGAAACCTTCAATGCCCAATACGGAATCACCACTCCACTCTCCAGAAACATCACTTTGAATAGCAACCTGGGTTACGAAACATTCACAAGCTCGGGGTTGACCGGGGAGACTGCCGACCGCTATATTTTCTACATTGGCACAGGTTACCAGCTATCCAAGAAATGGACGGTTGGAGTGAGTTACGCGCTGGCTTGGAAGGACTCATCCCAGGCGGATCGGGATTATGTTCAAAACCGTGTCACTCTAGGGTTTGTCAGGCAGTTCTAATCGCAATTTCTATGCGTAGGAACGTAAATCGAACTTCAGTTTGCCTCATCGCGATACTCTCCGGCCTCTTCGCCGGGGCTCTGCCTCATGGCGCACTCCAGGGCCAAACAGCCCCTGAGACTTCGGCTCAATCAGCCCCAACAACAGAGGTTTCTCCGACAAACAGCCCACCTGCGTCCAAGGCCAAAGAGGTCTTGGATGCAACCTCAACCGAAGAAGCTGGGAGCTACAAATTGCTCTACCAAGATAAGATCAAGTTTAGCATCGAAGAGGATCCCATTCGAGATAGCGATTTTCCGGAACTGATCGTTTCGTCCCTAGGATTGTTGAACTTCCCGGTGAGCCGGGCCAAAGGCAGCCCCATACTCCCGATCAAAGCGCTAGGAAAGACGCTCGACCAAGTCAAAGCGGAGGTCGTAGCCCTACTGGAGGCCGAATACTACCACAAGGCCACGCTCTCCATCCAACTCACAAGCAAGAGCGAGCGCTACGGCCAGGTGCTTTTCACAGGCAGCATCATCAAAGGACTGCTGAAACTAAACCCCGGGGAACGAAAACGACTCTCGGAGGCCATCGTTGAAAAGGGCTACACGGAATATGCCCAACTCAGGAAGGTGAAGGTGCTTCGGGTCGATCCTTCAGCGAAGAAACCAAAGATAATCTATGTGGATGTGGACTCCGTGCTCCACAAGGGCCGCAAGGATCTCGACCTGATCCTTGAAGATGGTGATACCGTCGATGTTCCTGAGAAGGGATTGGTCTTTTAGCAAGGAGTGATGTAATGGCCAACCCAGCGGATAAAGCCCCATACCCTCACGTCTCTCAGGGGACAAGCATGGTGGATCGCATCAATCTCTCGATGCACACCCGCAAGTACGTGAAGATGGTGGGCGGAAGATGGTGGCTCCTAGCGCTCTGTGCCTTGGTCGGAACGGGAGTGAACGCTTACCGAGCGTTCCAGACCCCCAACCTTTACCAAGCCTATTCTATATTGACCATACCCGCGAAGGTAGCCATCCAGAACACGAAAGCTCCCGTCCTGGAACTGATGGACAAGTTCTACGAGAGCCGGCTCTCCGAGATGCGCAGTCCCGTGGTCCTGCGTCGAACCGAAGAGCGAGTGGGCAAACTTTACCCCAGGGTTCTCCGGCCCTCGTTCACTCCAGTCGCTGAACAAAGCACCACGGGGTCCTTCCGCTTGGTTGTCACCAGCACAGACTTCAATTACGCCTTGGCCTTCAGCACCAACTGGGCGGAGGAAGTGAAGTTTTACAAAGAGGAACGCCGACTAAGGCTTTACGGCAAGACAGCGATCACCGAACAACAGGGTTTGGTACGAGAGGAAGAAAAACTCGCCCTGATCAACGCCAAAATTCAAGCCTTCCGTAAAGAGCATGAGGTCGGGAATACCAAGGAAGCGGGGGTATTCGCCCAACGCCAATATGAGATCTTGGTGGCCGAGCGGGATGAAGTCAGAAAGCACCGCGAGTTGCTCGAGAATACGAACGCCAAGCGGATCGCCGAAGGGGCTCTTACGGATCTCTCAAAGGGGATAAAACCCTCCGCAAGTGACCGAGGCGAGGGTGTCAATCAAGCATCGAGCAGCCTGTCGGATCCTCTCGAAAAATTTTCCGGAGGGTCGCGCTACAAGGAACTCTCTCTCCAGCTCCAAGGCAAAAAGGCGGAGCTAGACAAGCTCAGGCCCCTGTTGAAGTCCAAGCATCCCGTCATGGTTCAACTCGAGACTAGCTTGGCATCCACCGAGCAGCAGCTCAAATTTGAGTTAGACTTCATCGAAAGCAGCCGCATCGCTCTTCTCGAGTCTCTCAGAACCAAGGAGGCAGGCTACGAACCCGTGATCGCTAAACAACTCCGGGCAGCCCAGGAAAGCTCCAATATCCAAGACGCCTACCAGAAGCTAACCGATGAGTTAGAACAGCAGAAACAGGTTATCGCGACCGTCAATAAAAACCTGAACTCCATCGATCGAGGCACCAGTTCCGAAGGAGATGATAACTACGACGTTCCCGCAGCCGGGATTGGAGATGCCCAGAGCCCAATTTGGGGTAATCCACAGCGGAAAAAAATGATCCTCATGGGTTTTCTCGCAGGACTCGGTGTCGGCATCGGCTTGGCTTATTTCTTACAACGCTTGGATGATCGACTCGAACTCGCAGAGGAAATCGAGGAGGCCCTCGGTGAACCCGTTCTCGGGCAGATCCCCATGGTAGACTCCTCCAGTAACAAGGATGGCTTCCTTCTCATCACTCGGCTCAGCCAGCATAACATGTTCTCCGAATCCATCCGAGGCGTGAGGTCGGCAATCATGCTCGGATCCGAGGGCGGATTGAAACAGTTGCTCCTAGTCAGCAGCGCCGTGCCCGGTGACGGCAAAACTACGTTCACGGTTAACTTCGCCACCACGCTGGCTATCGCGGGTCACAAGGTCCTCCTCATTGACGCTGACCTCCGAAGAGGCAATGTGCACTTCTACTTCAGAGTGGATCGCGAGGTCGGGATGACTGAAATCCTCTCAGGTAAGTCCCACTGGCTCGATGTTCTTAAACAAACCGAGGTCAAGGCCCTCCACATCATCACCACAGGTGACCTGCCTCCGAACCCAGGCGAACTCCTCATCAGTCCAATCACCAAGGAGTTCCTCGCGGAAGCACGAATGGACTATGATTACATCATCATCGATTGCCCACCCCTGACGGCGATTGATGATACCTTCTCGCTGGCTAACCTCGCCGACGGATTGTTGTTCGTCGTTCGCGCGGGACAGACCTCCATGAAGTTCGCCAAAAACGCCCTTCAAGCGGTCCGGCACCGAGGAGCCCGAATTTACGGCATCGTCCTGAATTGCATCACGACCGATAACCCATACTACTACTACAGCAACTACTATCACGCCTATTACAATAAGGACCAAGCGAACGACAAACCTCTCGGGGACGCCCCAAGGCCAGGTTCCAAGATGGCCGCAAGAAAGCGTGTGCAGGTCAAACAGGGATCGATCGAAGCCGCCGCAAAAGCAAGGTCCGGCGGCTCCACCTCTCGGACCGCACTAGCCGCAACCGAGGCCGCAAAATCCCAGGAGTTTAAAGCTCGCCGAGCCGCCCAACGCCAGGTCGTACCTCAAGAGCAACCACCCGATCCCCCGTCGCCAGCACCACAGCCCAGAGACTCTCTTCAGGACGAAAATGCCAAGGTCTGAGGCAGCCCGATCGTGAACACTCGCCCGCGCTAGGAAGTTGGGAGGTGAGCAGGCAAAAGGTCCATGCGCCAATCTTCCATGATCAAGTGCCTGCCGGGGGCGCTCGGAGTCTGCCTAGCCCCCCTCCTGTTCGGTAGCATCAACCAAGATGGAAAGGCAGTCGTAGGTCTGCTGCTAGCAACGAGCACACTTCTCCTCGCAAACGAACTCGGGGATCATCGACATCGGATTTTCAACCGAACTCTCGGCTGGTTACTCCTGGGGATAGCGCTGGCGTCCACACTCTCTCTGCCAGCAGGTTGGTTGAAATGGATCTCCCCCGAACGTTACGAGCTCGCCCGTCGGTTTCCTCTCTCGGAAACCTCAACTCCCTCCTGGATCCCCATCGCCATCTCCCCAGCTCGGGCTTATAACCGACTCTGGGAGCTCTCGCTGTGCCTAGCCGCCTTCGGCACCCTCAGACAAGCCGCCACGTTTCGCCAGTTCCCTGTCGTATTCGCCTGGATGATCTCAGTCACCGTTGCACTGGTGGGGTTCTCGGACATCATCTACCGAATCAACGACTATCAGTCGATGCTCGGATTGTGGACACCCCAGTTCACACGTGGAGCCGGGACATTCCAGAACCGCAATCTGTTCGCGGGGTGGATCTACGCCGGCTCGTTGCTCGGTACTGGGCTAGTCGTCCGATATCTCGCACCACTACGCTCCGCACGAGGATCCCTCGTGCCACCACCAAAACCGCATCGCGGCCTAGCCACCGTCGTCGGAATACTCCTCCTCACAGGGATCGGGATGGCCATCCTGAGCAGTTCGCGTGGTGCAATTCTCACGTTCGGCTTCGGACTACTCCTAGCCCTTACTTTATTGGATCGCCGCACTAAAGATCAGACCCGAAGCTTAGGGACGAGCGTCGCCCTTGCAGTCGGTCTATGCTTTCTGCTGGGAATCGGAGATACCCTGTTCTCCCGCCTGACCCATCTGAAGGAGGATATCCGCAACCAAGAGCAGTACGGGAAGGCAAAAATCTGGGAGGATTCGATTCAGATCGCTCAACGTTTTCCCATTCTTGGATCCGGCTTGGGATCTTACGTCAACGCCGCGAGATTATATAAAACCTCCCAACCCGACATGATCGCCGTGCACGCGGAGAATGATTATCTCGAGGTGTTGGTCGAGAATGGCCCGCTCGCACTCATTGCGTTCCTCCTGTTTCTAGGGATTGGCTTTGTCAGAATTCTCAGGGACAGCCTCACAGAGAGGCATTCCGAACCCGAGCTGCTCATTTTCTCGTTCTCCGCGTTTAGCGTTCTGGCGCTCCAGGCGACAATCGAGTTCGTCTGGCAGGTCTCCTCGACCGCCGTCCTTGCGGCCGCAACTCTGGGCTTGGCCGCAGGGATCATCGACTGTCGATCCAGGCCCATCTCCCCTGCGCCGCTAACTCCCACCAAAACACTCCGGAACCTCTTGGGCGGAGGTTTGTTGCTCTTGGTTTCGGCAGCAAACGGAATGGCTTTTGCCGACTATATCCGCTCCACTCACTCATGGAGCGAGAATGATAAAACGACAGCGAGACGACTTATCGAACGTAGCGCTCGTTTCTGGCCCTGGGGGGTAGAACGACAACTGGCCTGGACAAGAGCGAATATAGGACGACTCACCGAAGCCCCACCACCGTTGCGCCAGGGAATCGGCAAGGAAATGGTTCACAAGCTCGAGGGGTTCCTGCGAAAGGATCCTACGGACTGGGAGTTGCGGGGCGAACTCGCTTGGGTACATCTCAGGTGCTTCGGGGCTTCTTCATCAGCTCTCGAAGCCGCACTAAGAGCTTGTCGAGCGAATCCGTTGCAATTCCGAATCCCTCTTTCCTTTGCAGCCTTCTTGGAGTTCGTTGCCCCTAGTGAATGCTTCCGTTTCCTAAGGGAGGTACCGTTCGGGCCGGGCACGGAACCCGCGCTCGTCATGGCGTTTCGACTCAAACTCGACCCGAGCCAAATATGGGAGCTCGTCCCGCCTACGCGAGAGGGATTTCTCCAACTTGGAGATACCGCGCTCGCCCATAACATGCCAAAACTAGCGGCCTTGGCCTTCGAACGCGTGGGTCCTTCTCTGCCGAGAGAGGCGGTAGCTCAGAAGTTTCTTCAGGCACAACATCATGACATCGTCCTCGAGCTCCTAAAAAATGGGCCGTATCATCGAGCGGAACGTGTGATTCGGGCAGAGGCCTACCTTGCGTTGGGAGATTGGGGAGCGTCGCTCCTCGAATCCGAACTGGCCTGGGGTAACTCGATGAGCGGAGACGTTTCTCATCCAGAGCATAAGTCAGCCATCACAAACACGCTGGTCGGGAACTCCACCGCTCGATCGATCAGGCCCACAGCGGAAGAGCTAGTCGCTCAGGATTTCGCGAGAACCCGGACAGCAGCAAACGCGACGTCGGAGCAACTCTCAAGACTGCGAGCGCACTCCCTACGTTACCCTCACAACTCCATCATTGTCATGGCACGGCTTCGGATAGAAACGGACCTCGGGAATCTGCGCGAGGCTGCTTTTCTCTCGGCTCAACTCGCTAAAAACAGGCTTCGCACCGAGGCCGAGAGCTCACGCCGGGAACCCTAAAAAGGACCATGGCTCGGTGAAACCGTAAGGGCACGTTGAATCCGCGCGATCACTTCCTCTTTCCCGAGAATCTCGAGAAGATGATATAGGCTTGGACCGCCCGTCATTCCGGTGCAAGCCACGCGCAGGGGATGCACGAACACCGACATCTTAACCCCTTGGGCTGCGACAACCTTCTTCAACTCGGCTTGGATAGCCTCGGAACGAAACGGCTCGATCGCAGCCAGGAGCGGGATCAACTCTCGCAACCGATCCAGAAACCCAGAGGTAAACTCAGCAGCAACCAATGCCGGATCAAAAGTGACCTGCGGAACGAAATAGAACCCCGCAAGGGCTGGGACATCCGTGAACTGCTGTACTTTCTCCTTGCAGGTGCTCAAGGCGGCATCCACGTAGTCGTTCGAGCGTGAGGTTAAGTCAATGCCCGCCCGCACCAAGCTCCGCTTGCCAAACTCAAGAAACCGGCCCGAGTCCATCTTTCGCGTATACTCCCAGTTCAGCCATCTGAGTTTTTGAAAATCAAACCGCGCGTTATGCCTCAAGATCTGGGGTAAATCGAACCGGGCTACCACCTCCCCCAGCGGTATCATCTCCCGGTTCTCCTTAGGGGACCAACCCAACAGGCACAGGTAGTTCACAACCGCTTCAGGCAGGAATCCTTCGGTCGAGTAACCGGTCAAGGACGCCCCTTGATCCCTCTTGCTCATCTTCGAACCGTTCGAGTTCAGTATCAGAGGAATGTGAGCATACCGGGGGGGCTCTGCTCCCAACGCCCGAAAAAGGGCGATGTGCTTAGGGGTGTTCGATAAATGGTCCTCCCCTCTGATGACATGTGTGATCCCCATCTCCAGGTCATCCACCACATTCACCAAATGAAAAACAGGTTGGCCATCCGATCGCACAATCACAACATCCGGGTCCAACACCTCGCGATCGGTCAACTCTCTAACCACATCTCCCACCACCAAATCAGGCACCGTGATGGCTTCCCGGGGCATCCGAAATTTAATCGCACCCTCATGGGCATACGCGTGTCCGGACTCCATCAACTGCTCCACGCGCTTCCTATAGACTGGAGCACGTCGGGACTGGAAATAAGGACCGACTCCCCCACGGCTTGGATCGTCAGGATTGCTCGTAGTAGGTCCTTCGTCCCAATCCAGACCCAGCCATCGCAACCCATCCAGAATCACGTCGACCGCCTCAACCGAATTTCGAGCCTGGTCCGTGTCCTCGATGCGCAAGATAAACTCCCCACCGTGGTGCCGGGCAAAAAGCCAGTTGAACAAAGCGGTCCTGGCACCTCCAATGTGCAGAAATCCAGTGGGACTCGGAGCGAATCGAACGCGAACTTTCATTTGAGAAATCAGGAAGAGTGTCTGCGTAGGGTGAAAAAAAAAGCACCCTGAATCACTCAGAGTGCTTCGATGAGACGTAAGGAAAATTACTTTTTGGCAGCGAGGATCGCATCCTTGGCCGCTTTTGCGACGCGGAATTTCACGACCTTTTTCGCCGGAATCTTGATCTCTGCGCCGGTGGCAGGATTGCGACCAATCCGGGCCTTACGATTCACCAAGACGAGCTTCCCAATGCCGGGAAGTGTAAAGGTGTCCTTCGCGCGTTTGTGCGCGAGTTCAGCCAAGAGATCGAGCACTTCAACGGCTGTCTTTTTTGTAATGCCGGTCTTGTCCGCGAGCTCGGCCGCGATTTGAGATTTGGTAAGGGGTTTTGCCATAATTCAACGTGTGTTTATCAGATCCGAACAACTGGTTGTATTAGCATTACGCATTCAACCTGTTGCGAGCAAGAACAAAATAACCACAATAGTTGGTGGCTAGGTCTATCATTTCCTCGATCTTCCTTGCGTCCCCACCCAACGCTCACCGCACTTTCCTCCGCAGTCATAGTGCCAAGGCTTGACATGCCCACGGCTTTGAACACCATCGGAACCATGGCAGGCCTTTTCACTATTGAATGCGAGTTTCGCTACGAGATTATTCGCAAAATCTTCGAAGGCGGTATGGGCATCGTCTACGAAGCCGAACAGCATGGGGCACGCGATTTCGTCAAACGGGTCGCAATCAAGGTCGTCCGCCAAAGCTACGCCAGCCAACGGATGTTTATCGAAAACTTCGTCGGTGAAGCCAAATTAGTCGCCGATCTCATCCACACGAATATCGTCCAGACCTACCACTTGGGGGAAGCGCGTGGGGTCTACTTCATCTCGATGGAACTGATCCGTGGTGTAAACCTAGAACAGTTTGCCCAGCAACTCACGGATAAGCATCGCCAACTCCCCACCGAACTCGCGGTCTTTATAGTAAGCCGCATCGTCCGCGGTCTCGCCTACGCCCATTCCAAATCCGATCGCGAGGGACGCCCTCTCGGCATTGTTCACCGCGACGTGAGTTTCAAGAACATCATGATTGCCTTCGAGGGTGACGTGAAACTCACCGATTTCGGCATCGCCAAGGCACGCGGTTTCCTCCAGGATCAGGAAGGGGAAGTCGTCGCAGGTAAAGCAGATTACATGAGCCCCGAACAGGCTGATTTTCAGATCACCGACAAACGGTCTGACATCTTCTCCTCTGGCATCGTTCTTGCCCACCTGCTGCTGGGACGAAGTATTTTCAAAGGCTCCACTTCTGAAGAGTCGAGGCAGCGCATTCTCGGAATGCCCATCCCTGATTTCCGCGAGCTAAACTCTCGGATCGATGACCGCCTCAACCAGATTCTCGCCAAGGCGCTCGCGAGAAATATCGCAGATCGCTACGTCAGTGCAGACGAACTGCTCTACGATCTGGAACACTATATCTACAGCGGCGGCTACGGCCCAACGAATGAAACCCTCGGACGATTTATTCGCGAGCTCTTCGCCCAGTCCTCAGGCCCAAACCCTGCGGCCGAAGGCAAAGGAAATACCCGTATCTTGCCTAGGAAGCTCTAAGTGCCAACGACTCATCAATCCGTCGTTCGCCCCCTCTCGTGCTGACCCAAATCCTCGCTCGATTTCATGAGCCGACGTAACATAAGCCGCCACGTAACTATTGGGCTGGTCCAGACCGCTTGTTCCCCAAGCCCTGAGGAAAACCTCGACCTCACACTTAAACGAGTCGATCAGGCAGCCCGTGATGGAGCGCAAATCATCTGCACCCAAGAGCTCTTCCGTAGCCTCTATTTCTGCCAAGAAGAAAACCACAAACATTTTCAACTCGCGGAAACAATTCCAGGGCCCAGCACTGCGGCTTTCGCAAAGATCGCCGCTAAACGAAAAGCCGTCATCGTGACATCGCTTTTCGAACGTAGAGCCCCTGGGCTCTACCATAACACCGCCGCCGTAATCGACGCCGATGGCTCGATGCTGGGGACATATCGCAAGATGCATATTCCCGACGACCCGCTGTTTTACGAAAAATTCTATTTCACACCAGGCGATCTCGGGTTCCGAACTTGGCACACTCGATACGGCAAGATCGGGGTGCTCATCTGCTGGGATCAGTGGTACCCTGAGGCCGCACGCCTGACAGCTCTCGGCGGTGCTGAAATTCTTTTCTACCCCACCGCAATCGGTTGGCACCCAGGTGAGAAGGCTCAATCCGGCGCAACCCAACACTCGGCGTGGGAAACCGTCCAGCGCGGACACGCCGTCGCCAACGGTTGCTACGTCGCAGCGGTCAACCGCATCGGTCTCGAGAAACCGGTTGGTGGCGACGGAATCGAGTTCTGGGGTCAAAGCTTTGTAGCCGGTGTGTCCGGGGAAATCCTTCAAAAGGCACCGGTAGACCAAGAAGCAAACCTGCTGGTGAATGTCGACCTCGACGCTGTGGAGCAGGTCCGCACGCATTGGCCATTCCTGCGCGACCGCCGGATCGACGCCTACTCTGACATCACCAAGCGACATCTGAGTGCGTGATTCCCGTCGAGAGTTGGTCCCGACGCAAGAAAACCTATATCCAACCTCAGGCTCAATGGAGCGCATTTGGGTCACCGGTTCCTCCGGCCTTATTGGTAGTTATATCCTACGAGTGTGCCCCGAGCTAATCCCTCAGGGTCTGGTAATTCCATTGCCTCGATGCCGGGTGGACCTAACGAAGGAGGGCGAGGTCCGAGAGGCGTTCGAGCAGGATCGACCGACGGCAATCATTCACTGCGCAGCCATGAGCCGTAGTCCGGCATGTCAGGGTGACCCGCACGGTGCGCAGCGAGTGAATGTTCAGGCCACTAAAAACCTGGCTCAGCTTGCCAGCGAAATCCCGTTCATCCATTTCTCAACCGACCTCGTGTTTGACGGAAAGCAAGGCAACTACAAGGAGGAAGATTCTCCAAATCCATTAGGGGTCTACGCCGAAACCAAGCTCCAAGCGGAACAGGCCGTGTTGGCAAATCCAAAGCATACAGTGTTGAGGACCTCGCTCAACGCTGGCCGGTCCGCCACTGGCGATCGCTCGTTTGTGGAGGATATGGAGCTTCAATGGAGGCAAGGAAGGGTTCTGAACCTCTTTAAGGATGAGTTTCGATGTCCCATTCCCGCCGAGCAAACCGCTCGGGCTGCCTGCCTGTTGCTCCAACACAGGGCCACGGGGATCTACCATGTCGCCGGCGCTGAACGGTTGTCACGCTACCAGATCGGTCTGCTCGTAGCCGAAATGCTAGGGATTCCGTCGACTCTTATTCGCGGCGGCACCTTGATGGATTACTGCGGGGCACCACGGGCAGCCGACACCTCGCTGAGCTCTACAAAATTCGAAACACTGGCGAACTTTGCACTACCCAGGTTTTCGGATTGGGTGCGCGATCAACACGAATTCACCCGCTGAACCTCTCAAAACGAGTTGTCTAACGTGGCGCACTCCACAAAAACTCAGTGGGACTTCGGGGATCTGTTCACGCCTCGGGAAACCAGGGAAGTCCTGTCGGTCTCGAACCTTACTAGTCGGATCAAAAAACGGCTCGAACAGGAGTGGGGATCGGTGTGGATCGAGGGCGAAATCACAAACCTCAGAGTTCAGAGTTCAGGTCACTACTATTTCTCCCTCAAAGACGCCTCCGCTCAAATCCAGTGTGTCTGTTTTCGCAACGATGCCCTCCGGTTTCGTGACGTGATCCAGGACGGAAGGCAAGTGGTCGTCCAGGGCGGAATAAGCCTGTATGAACCAAGAGGACAATATCAAATCATCGTTCGAAAGGTAGAGCCCAAAGGCGTCGGAGCGCTCCAGTTAGCCTTTGAGCGACTGAAGGAAAAACTGCGCCGTGACGGATTCTTTGAATCAACCCGAAAACGTGCCCTGCCCTCTTACGTGGAACGTATCGGACTCGTCACGTCGTCCACCGGAGCCGCGCTTCAGGACGTTCTTAAAACGGTCAGACGCCGCAATCCATCGCTTGAGATCACCCTCGCCCCGTGTCGTGTTCAGGGTGCATCGGCGGCTCTCGAGATCGCGACCGCGATTGAAACTCTCAATCTCTATTCAACCCAATCCGGCATCACTCTGGATGCAATCCTAGTCGCCCGGGGGGGAGGGAGCCTCGAGGATCTCTGGGCGTTCAATGAGGAGATCGTGGCGCGAGCCGTCTTCACCTCGCGTATCCCCATCGTCTCGGGGGTGGGCCACGAAGTCGACATCACCATCTGCGACCTTGTCGCGGACCTTCGAGCAGCAACCCCGACTGCCGCAGCTGAAATCCTAACCGAAGGCGTGTTTGCAAGTCGGGCGTTTCTCGAGGAGGCTCACTTACGCATGGGAAGATTGGCTCTTCGTTTCATCCGAGCCCAGAGCGCCGACGTTCATAAGCTCGCCGCTCGACTGCAGGTTTCCCATCCCAGAAAGCGACTCGAATGGCGTAGTCAACGCTTGGACGATCTTCTGGAGACCATGCGCGATCAGGTGCACTCCAAACTGAAAGATGCGCAACTCCAGAGACGCAGCCTTCGCGATCGACTCCTCCGAATGAAACCTCGCGCTCGGTTTCACAAATCAAAGGAGCACCTGACCTCACTGGACCAAGCCCTTCGATCGGCCGCCGCAGACCAGCGAAAAGCCTTGGAGCGGAGGGTTCTTGAGCTTCAGGAAACCCTCCGTATGCTTTCCCCCCAAGCAACACTGCTCAGAGGCTATTCCATCACCCGCCATTCGCGGACCAAGAAGGTGCTGAAGAAAGCGAGCGAACTTTCGACTGGTGATCACATCGAAACCCTACTCGCCGAAGGCAGGCTCCAGAGCGTCGTGATAGAACCAGCACCGGATCCAAAAGCTCACGTCGATGTGAAAAGCCCCGGGTCCTAACCATCCATTCTCTGCTAGACGCGATGGTTACACTCCTCTAGTTTCAAACCCATGTCGCGAGCTGCAACAAAAGCACAGCCGGCGATCGACCCGAGCCCAGTGGTTCCGTTCGAGGATGCCATCAAGAAGTTAGAGACGATCGTTGAGCTGATGGAATCTGAAGAATTGCCTCTCGAAACGCTCTTGGAACGATTTGAAGAAGGTACAAAATTGGTGGCATATTGCCAGGACCGGTTGGTCGCGGCGGATGTTAGGATCAGGGCGCTAGAAAAAAGTGTCGAAGGAAGCTTCGCCCTGGCGCCCCTCCAACCCGTCGAAGAACCCTCGAAAGACTAAGCAAAGTAGATGAGCCGTTATTTGGACATGGTTGACCATCCGTCACATGTGAAGAAACTGACCATGGACCAGATGCAGCATCTGGCCACGGAGATCAGGCAGGAACTAATCACAAAGCTCGCGAAAAACGGAGGACACTTGGGGCCGAACCTCGGTGTCGTCGAACTGTCCATCGCGCTTCACTTTGTATTCTCCACCCCGCACGATAAGTTCATCTGGGATGTGAGTCATCAATCCTACGTGCATAAGCTGCTGACCGGTCGCAAGGATCGCTTTCATACCATCCGAACCACCGACGGCTTGAATGGCTTCTCACTCAGGACCGAAAGCGAGCATGATTGCTATGGGGCCGGTCATGCCGGCACCGCGCTCTCTGCCGCGCTGGGGATGGCGGCGGCACGCGACATCCGGGGATCAAATGAGGACGTCGTCTGCATTTTTGGGGATGCCGCACTCACGAACGGGATTTCATTTGAAGCGCTCAACAACATCGCCCATACCACCAAACGGTTCATCGGCATCCTTAACGACAATGAATGGAGCATCGCGAAGAATGTTGGAGCCATCGCGAATTACCTGAACAAGCTCATTACAAACCCATCTTACAATGGGTGGCAGCGTGATTTCCAAAGCTGGCTCCGCAAATTACCGAAAGGCGAACTCGCTCTTTGGCTGGGACACAAAGCCGAGGAAGTGATCAAAGGAGCCGTCACCGAGGTCGCGCTCGTGCCCAACAGCCCTAAAAGCGTCGCAGACTCCGATGGTCGAGGTGGTGGATTTAGTAATAGCCTGATTTTCGAGGAATTCGGACTTCGCTACATCGGTCCTATCGACGGTCATGACTTACCCAAACTCATCCAGACCCTTGCCTTCGCGAAGACGTGCGAACAGCCGGTGGTGATCCACGTTCTCACTCAGAAGGGCAAAGGATACGACGCTGCAATCAGTCAGCCCGAGAAATTCCATGGCGTAGGCCCCTACGACATCGCAACGGGATCGAGCCCCGTAACAAAACCCGGTACGCCCCCCAACTATCAGGATGTCTTTGGTCAAGCCTTGGTCAAACTCTGCCAACGAGATACAACGATCGTAGGAATCACGGCCGCAATGCCCACAGGGACGGGCATGAAGGCACTGGAGAAGGCGCTCCCAAAACGGTACTTCGACGTCGGGATCGCCGAGGAACACGCAGTTCTGTTTGCCGCAGGAATGGCCACCATGGGCTTCAGACCCGTGTGCGCGATCTATTCGACCTTTCTCCAGCGAGCCTACGATTGCATCATTCACGACATCGCCCTCCAGGATTTGCCGGTCATCTTCGCAATGGATCGCGCCGGGTTGTCGGCGAATGACGGCCCCACTCATCACGGGCTCTTCGACATCTCCTACCTGCGCTGCGTGCCAAACATCGTCGCAATGGCACCGAAGGATGAAAACGAGCTGGTGGACATGCTCTTCACCGCTTCACGCCAGAAGCATGCCTGTTTCATCCGATATCCGAGGGGACTAGGAGAGGGAGTGGTCATCCGTGATGAACCCACGCTGTTGGAGATTGGAAAGGCTGAGATCCTCCAGCCGTTCGCCTCAACAGGCACTAAGAAGATCGCTCTGTTCGCCCTGGGAAATATGCAGGCCATTGCCAAAGCGGCCGCTACTCAACTCCGATCGGATGGCTTCGATGTGGCCATCATCAACCCCAGATTCACCAAACCGATTGACGCCGAGTTAACCGCCTATTTCGGAAAAACCTCAGACGCCGTAGCGACTCTTGAGGATCATGTGTTGCCAGGCGGATACGGCAGCTCGGTCCTCGAGCTCTACACCGAGCGCGGAATCGCGACTCCCGTGGTGCGGCTCGGTTGGCCAGATCAATTCATCGAGCACGCCACCAGTGTTGACCATCTGAGACAGAAATACGGTCTCACTGCGGTCCACCTCGTGCAGGAGATCAAAACCGTGTTGGAAACAAGACCGACAGCGTCGCTTCATGCCGTCGCATAGCCGAGACTGAACCACGGCTGGAATCTAATAGTCCAAACGCAACTTTTGTTCGCAGTTCCTCAACCCAACCTTCATCCGTTGACCATTATGGCGTATAAAGACGTAGTCCCTCCTTCTGGCGGCAAAATCACGATCGACCAAGGGAAACTCTCCGTACCGAGCAATCCCGTCATCCCGTTCATTCGTGGGGACGGAACGGGAGCAGACATCTGGGCTGCTAGTGAACGTGTTTTCGACGCAGCCGTTGAAAAAGCTTATAGCGGAAGCCGAAAGATCGCTTGGTTAGAGGTGTTTGCCGGAGAGACCGCTAAGAATAAGTTTGATAACTGGCTACCCGACGACACGGTCGAAGCCTTCCGAGACTATCTCGTCGGGATCAAGGGACCTCTCACCACTCCCGTAGGAGGCGGAATCCGCTCCCTGAACGTGGCGCTGCGCCAGATGCTTGATCTCTATGTTTGCCTGCGACCCGTCCAGTACTTCGCGGGAGTCCCCTCTCCCGTCAAGCATCCGGAGAAAGTCGACATGGTCATCTTCCGAGAGAACACCGAGGACATCTATGCGGGCATCGAGTATCCCGGAGGCAGTGAAGAGGCGCAAAAGGTTCTCGACTTCATCCAACAAAACTTCCCCAAGGACTTCGCAAAAATCCGATTCGGCACTAAAGCCGCCATCGCAGGTTACATGAAGCTTGCAAGCCCGGATCACGACGCAAGCCACATCCCCGTTCAAGTGGGCATCGGGATCAAGCCCATCTCGAATGTAGGAACAATCCGCCTGATCAAATCAGCGGTCGAATACGCCCTGCGCCATAAGCGACGAAGTGTGACCATCGTTCACAAGGGCAATATCATGAAGTACACCGAAGGAGCCTTCCGCGATTGGAGCTATTCAGCTGCAGAACGAATTTTCGGATCCAAGGTCTACACATGGGCGCAGTATGAGAGAACGAAGAAGGAGAAGGGCGAGGCAGCAGCAAACGAGGAGCAGAAGGCAGCTCTAAAAGGTGGCGCACTGCTCATCAAGGATTCCATCGCAGATATCGCCCTCCAACAAGTGCTCACACGCCCCGATGACTTCGATGTGATCGCGACCCTCAACCTGAATGGTGACTACCTATCCGACGCGCTTGCCGCGCAAGTAGGCGGCATCGGGATCGCCCCGGGGGGCAATATCAATTACGTCACTGGACACGCAATCTTTGAAGCTACGCACGGCACCGCTCCGAAATATGCCAATCTCGATCGAGTGAATCCAGGGAGTGTGGTCTTGAGCGGAGAAATGATGCTCCGTTACCTCGGCTGGGGGGAGGCCGCAGATCTGATCGTCAAAGGCATGAATGGAGCCATTGCCAGCAAAAGGGTCACCTACGATTTCGCACGCCTCATGGACGGAGGCACCGAAATCAAATGCTCCGAATTCGGCACAAACATTATCCAAAATATGTAACCCAGCCCTTCGCAATCCGCCCGATCACTCAACACCAGACGATCGGGCGGATTGGCTTACGGGAGTTTTTCCTGGAACCCGCGCACCGTCTGACAGCCCTCTGCGAAGGGTGATCGACACCCGGCTCAACCTCCATCACCGCGCTTGGCAGGAAGGCTCCCCGCCTCAAAGTCATCGGTAAGTCAACGTACCTGGGAGCCTTCTAGGAACCTTAGGATGCACTCTGCACGACTGTTCACTTGCCACTTTTGGTACAACTGCCTCAGGTGAGAACGGACGGTGGATAGTCGGATGGAGAATTTCTCCGCAATATCTCGAGCCTTCATTCCAGCAACCCAGCATTGCATGATCTGATTTTCTCGATACGTCAAAATCACCGTTTTGTCCGGCTCAGCGCGAGGAATTCCAAATTGTAAAAACTCAACCACACGACGCCCAATGGTTCGAGTCATGGGGGAGCCGCCTCGCATCAGTTCTGATACGGCCGAAAGGACGCTCAACTCCGGATCGCCCTTGATGATGTAACCCAAGGAACCGCTTTGCACGGCTCGAAACACCACGACCGAATCATCGGTACGGGTAAATGCTAGGATCCTTGATTTAGGCCGTAACAGTTTAAGACGTTCAACCAAGGTCGGCCCATCCATTTTCCGAAACGAGAGCTCCGTGACGATCACATCGGGATGGAGTGACCTTAATCCCTCCAACGCAAGCTCGGGATCGTCGTATTCCGCGATCAAGGCAAGACTTGAAGACGAAGTTATCGACAGTCTCAAGTCCTGTCGTTCGCTCTCCTCCTCCTCAACAATCGCTACCGTAATGGTCCCCCTTATCTCAGTCACACACACCTCGCATTGGAATGCAGACGCAGCCTAAACACCTCACCCTCCTACACGGCTCGGAGAGAAAACCTCTATCTTGGCGGCTGCGACCGCCTATTTGAGAATCTCATTCCACACCTCAACTCAAGAGCGAAACATAACCTCGTCTGATCTCCCAAAATAGAGAGATTGCAACATCGACTCTAGCCCCAAGTGGAATGATTTGCTTATCTCAATATCCAATCGAGACTGTCAAGGAAACTCTGTTCTCAGTATACTGGATGACGGAAGCAGAATCGCTGCTGGTCTGAATGTGCGAGTAGTTAATGCCGCTCTTCAGCCAGAGTTGAAAGTTATAGAAGAGCCCGAAGTTCAGGCCGAAATAGTCGAAAGAACGAGACGCGTTCGAAGCCGACTCATAGCTTGAGGTTTGATAGGATAGGCTTCCAACAGCGTTGAGTTTTCCGGTGTTGCCGATAGCCTGATTCACCGAGGTGGTCAACGAGTTAACGATTGCCGTCTCACCCGCGCCTTGCACCGAAACCTGCGAACGACGACCGTATGAGAGCGACCATGAGGTCTTCGGAGCAATCTTATAACTGAGGCCCACGTCGAATACGGGTTCACTCGGGGCAGCTCCGCGATTCTCGAAACTACGGGTTTCGTAACCGCCCTTGAGAGTTCCGGTGATCTTCGCGCTCACTTCAAATGAAACGCCAGCGAAACCACCGAAAACATCAGAAGATGGTCCCTTAGGAACGGCTGCTGAATTGGATTCAAGCGTGGCCTGTCCGTAGTAGGTTTCACCGAAGATTTTGGTCTTGGGTGTGAGATTGTATCTGAAACCCGGCGTGATCCGAAAATCGGTAACATCAAGCAAGGGCGTCCCTAATTCGTAATCTGTCGATGAATAAGTAGGTCCGAGATACAAGCCCGTCTTCTCACTCAGCGTGTAGTCGAGCATGTGGCTGGTCGTAATCGGCCAGCGCGCGACCTTGAGCCCGCTCCCCAACAACAGCGGATCTGTTAAGGCACCTCCGATCACGGTCGTCAAATAGCTTATGGAAGCAGAACCCGTGTAGTCAAAACGCCCCCCCTCATAGTGACCGCTGAGTTGAACAGCATGGTTCTGAGCGTCGAACTGATTGTGATCCAAATAAAGCAACTGGTCGAATTGGTAACCAAACACCAGGCTGTTTCCCCCGGGGGATCCCAATCGCACACCAAACCCGGGCCCTACGTCCACAATGACATCGGACAGCTTCGCGAGGTCGTTGAAAAAAACGTTGTCGGAAAACGACGTCGCAACGTTCAGCCTCGGCACAAACGTGGTCTTGCCGAGACTGAAGGATAGGTAGTCCTTCGGATCAAGAGCTCCAAGACTCTGGGAAAACAGGGTCGCTCCGAGGCCAAGCAAAAGATACTTTTTAGTGGACATGAATGAATCGCAAGTTTAGGGCCAACGCACAAGCCGATAGAATCGAGGGCCAACAGCCGAAGGCAAGATCACGGTGTTGTGGCCTCGCACGACCGAAACCGGTCCGGTCCATGCCGTCCAAACACTTTGCTGCCCCGCAACCGTCGTCCTAACCTCCAGCCCATAGGCAGGGTGAGTGGCAGGCCATGTAATCTCGACGGAGACTCCATCCGACTGAACCTTCAACTTCGGTACCGGCGTCAGACGAGCGACAAACGCGTCACTCGCCCCACCTGCGTGGTTGGTCTGGAAGGAGTTTGTCGACAAGGCTACATCCGAAATCGAAAAGGTCCGCCCAACCAAGTAGGCTGTGCCACCGCTCTCGACCGCCAACCCAAGGCCTTCGTCATTGTCGTTGCCACCGAAATACGTTGAGAAGTTGAGCTTCAGAGAATCGGAAGCGTAACTAGCAACAAATGCATCCTCAAACCCAAAGAGGTTCGTCTGGAAGGCATCCAAAATCGGAAAATCAGCAGAGCTGGTCATGCCCGAAACGAAAATGTTGTCACGTGCGTCCAACGCCACATCCCAAGCCTGATCAATCCCCTGCCCCCCGATGTAGGTAGCAAATTCCAACCCTGTTCCCGTCGCGCCAAAACGAGCCACAAACCCGTCGCTTCCTCCGCCAAATGCGGTCTGACTAGCGTTCGTAAGAAGTAGATCAGTCGAAAAAGTCTGCCCCACCACGACCGGACGCGATAGGCTATCCACGCTCACACGCACACCGTAGTCACTCGAAGATCCACCGAAGTAGGTGCTGTGCTCGAGCGCATCGCCCGCTCGATTGAGCCGCAAAACAAAGGCGTCAAAGGCACCCGCGTTAGTAGATTGAATCGCATTAACAACGGGGAAATTTGTGGAAGATGTCAGCCCCGTCACAACCGCCCTGCCCAGCGAATCCACTGCAATCCCCTCGCCGCTATCCACCGCATCTCCCCCAATCGTCACCGAGTAAACCAAAGCTCTCCCATCCTCGCTCAGCTTCGAAACGAAAACCTCGTCACCCGTTGAACGCGGCATCAAGCTGCCACGCGTCGGAAAGGCCGTCGATGCGGTCTGCCCCGTGACATGAGCAGCCCCCTGTGAATCCACAGACAATCCAAGAACCTCGTCGTCATCCTCGCCCCCGAGATAAGTTGAGTAGAGCAACTGGGAGCCCGATGCGCTCAGCTTAACAACAAAACCATCGGGTTGATAAATCCCAGATCGTTTCTCGGCGGCACCTCCGATCGTGGTCTGAAATGCATTCGTCACCGGGAAGTTCGGCGAGGCCGTAGAACCGGCTAGGAAGACGTTCCCCAGCGAATCCAAAGCAACACTGAACGCGCGGTCGGCCCCGCTCCCTCCGATGTAGGTGAACCAAGCTAACCCGCTTCCATCCGCGTTGATCTTCGCAACAAAAGCGTCCCCTCCCAATGCATCTCCACCGACAAATCCGCTGAATGCTTGTCCTTGCCGACCCGTAATTGTTGCCGATTGAGTCTCGCCAACCACAATCGCATTGCCGGATCCATCCGCCGCCACGGCCCACGCCCGGTCCGCGTCCGTCCCACCCAAATAGGAGGAGTAACTCAGCACCGGATCAATGACGAGGGCAAGATCCTTGCGATAATCCCCTAGGTTGAACACAATTTCACGCTCCCCTTCCAAGCGATAAGAGGCCGAAACCTCCACCCTTCGGCCATCTATCATCTGGTAGGCGATAGGCCGATGATGCCGCAACAAACCTGCTCCGCACTCAAACAAAAGATCACCGTCTGAATCTAGTCGAATTCGATCCGCGCCGCTGTAGCGAACACGAATGATCCCAGGATCCTTCCCAGCGGCGACCACAAAATCATACTCTAGCTCGGTCCCATTACCGTAATAAACCACGTCAACGCCAGAATAGACCTCAGGAAAAGTAACCACCCCATAGAGCGGCATACCCGACCTCCACCGAGTTGGATCAGACCCACCGAGACGGTTCAATTTAGCCGACAGCAGGCGACTCCCGCGTCCCGCAACCGGGTTGGACGCACCCACGAACTGAGCCGAGAGGCGTCGTGACTTAACGACCTCCTGATTCCCTCCCCGCCGCCGTCCTCGCACCTCTTTGTCTCCCCGGCCAACCGCCCCGCTGTCGGTTGCACGCAGATCCAGACTCCATCGAGCAGGCTCCAACGAAATACCAAAACCCTTGCCCCGCGCAAAAAATAACGTGTTCGAATCCCCCGTCTCGATAGCCTCAAACGCGAGCGGAAGCTTTGAGAATCGCTCGTCCACACTCATCCCTGCAGAAACCTCCACCGAGGTTTTTTGAGAGCGAACGCTGAGCAGTGGTTCAAGTCCCAGGACATCCCCAGTGATCAAGCCCGAAGCCAAGCTCCAAGCTAGCACCACTCCCCGGAAGTACCTGGACCGGAGCTTGGGAAGAACGTCTCCAAGAGAGCTATAACTCCCGCTCGACCGCGCTAGGGATAACTTCATAAGTGCGAAAATCTAAACTCGATCTTTAAGACAATCGAGGTGGCTGTCAAAAATATCTTTTGTCCCCGGCACGTTTCGTTTATTGCAAGAGGAACAAACAGTGAAACCAACCGACCTCCGGGGCATCCTCCGCTACATCCCTCGTTTCCGCGAGAAAATCTTCGTCATCGGAGTCGATGGGGCCATCATCACGGACGAAAACTTCGCCAACATCCTCCTCGATATCGCGGTGCTCCGTTCGCTAAGCATCCGGGTCTTGCTCGTTCATGGCGCATCGGCTCAAATTAAAGCGCTCGCGGCGGAACAAGCCATCCCTCCCTCGGACCTGGATGGAACCGGGATCACCGATGCCACGACCCTAAAGCTGGCACTCACCGCAGCAAATCGACTGACCCATGAGATCCTAGAAGGGCTCTCGGCAAGCGATCTGAGAGCCGTTTGTACCAACGCCGTCATCGCGCATCCACTCGGGATCATCCAGGGCCAGGACCATCTCTTCACCGGAAAAGTCGAGCGGATCGACTCTGAAATGCTCATCGGACTTCTGGCTCAAGGGATTATTCCAGTGATACCTCCCCTAGGATTCGACGGCGACGGCAAGACATACCGTGTGAACTCCGACTCCGTCGCTGTGGCAATCGCCTCCGCCCTCAAGGCATCAAAACTGATCTTTATAACCACTGAGGACGGGCTCACTTACCAAGGACAACTCATCCGACAAATGCCCGTGGCAGATCTAGACCATCTCCTCCGAGATCATCGCTCTGGATTCGCAGCTGAGACCCTCTCAAAAACCCAGCACGCAGCCCTTGCATGCCACTCCGGGGTCCCCCGTGCCCACATCATCAACGGCAGGGTCGACGAAGGTCTGCTCGCCGAGGTTTTCTCCAACGAGGGTATCGGTACCCTAATCTACGAAAACGAATACCAACAGATTCGGCGTGCGATGAAGAAAGATGTGCGCAGCATCCTTGCCCTCATCCAAAAATCGGTCGCGAACGATGAACTGGTGAAACGCACCCGCACCAGCATCGAAAAGCAACTCCAGGATTATTATATATTTGAGATTGATAAAAACCCCGTCGCTTGCGTCGCGCTTCACCTCTATCCTGAACAGAGGAAGGGTGAGCTCGCTTGCCTGTTTGTAAACCCCTCCCATGAAAATCAGGGAATCGGTCGAAAGCTGATCCAGTTCACCGAGAATCGAGCCCGCGAAATTGGGTTGTCGGAATTGATCACGCTTTCCACCCAAGCCTTTACTTACTTCCAATCCAAGGGTGGCTTCACCGAGGGAACTTCGGATGACCTCCCTCCTCCGCGCAGGGAACGTTACGAGGCGAGCGGGCGCAAATCGAAGGTCTTGATCAAAAGACTCCGCCCAATAGCCTAGATAGAGTCCGTCCGCCATCGCCCAGCCCCCTGCTTAAGAAGCGTGTCACCCAAGGGACCCGAGATTCTCGTCGTCTCACATCGCCCACAAAGAGACGGTTCGTTCCAGCAACTCAAGTAGTTGATGGTCCGCCGCCGGAAAAGAGTAATCTCGGAGTTCACCTCTGCGAACCCAGCGCACTTCGGGGCAACCGATCGGACGAGCAACTCCAGAAACCACACGGCAGCACCAGAACTCTAGGCGAACGGTTTTCTCTGGGTAACGGTGCACCAAGCCGGAGAAGCAACTCTCCGCTCGGACGAGCAAGCCCAACTCCTCCATCAACTCACGCTCAACGCAGGCGGCAAACGACTCATCGTGTTCCCGCTTGCCGCCCGGGAACTCCCACAACCCAGCCAAGTGAACCCCCTGAGGTCGTTGGGTAATGAGTAACCTTCCCTGATCGAACACGAGACCGGCCCCAACCTCAATGACGACGTTGCTCGTGGAACTCATCGTCAACGATAGAATCGACTCGAATATCCCGCCCACCCGACGGAAATCCTACCCTCGCCGTAATCCGCCGAGGGTCTCTCGACTCCTCTCTACTTCGCCGGGGCGGGAGGAGCGCCAGCTGGAGGTGGGTTTGTCGAAACGACAACTGGAGCCTTGGGTTTCGCGAGGTCGGGAAAACGCTGTGCGAGTTGCTCTTTTTGCTGGCTCGATTCGGCGACCCAAGCCGAATACGCCGTGGACTTCGACAATTCCTCGTAAATCCGATAAGCCTCAGGGTGATTATTCTTCGCCTCGTTGAGGCGTGCCACCGCAAACTTGGACTGATTAAGAACGCTCGAGCTCGGATACCGAGTTGCAATCGCCTGATAGGCAGCGAGCGCCTCGTTATACTTACCCTGAGACTCCAGGGCGACCGCTGAACCAATCGCCGCTGAAGCAGAGAGCGTGCTCCCCGCATAACGACTTTGGAATGAATCGAACTGAGCTTGAGCCTCAGCGAACTTTCCCTCGGAATAAAGAGCGGTCGCGGCAAGAAACGCGGCACGCTCCGCAGCCTTGGTCCCCGCGAAATCACTTGCCACCTTCAACAGATCCGTAGATTTGGCAGGAGGAATATTAGTTTGGCTCGTCACGTTCACGTTCAACGCCAGCAACGCTTCGTTGGCTCGCGCCTCCTTTTGATCCGCGATGTAGTTGTAAGCGTAGACCACGAAGGCGACGCCTAACCCGGCGGCACCGACCGTGATAAGGCGCTTTTTGTTGACTTCAAGCCATGCAAGAAGTTCGACAAATGAAGTGGATTCCTGCTGGTGACTCGCTTCTGGACCCGGATTCATATAAGGCGGACGATTCTTGAGGGGGAGACCAAAAAGGCAAGCCTGAAATACCTGAAAAGCGCTTGCATGCCGGATGAGAGCTTCCATAAAGTGACCCCATGGATGCTCAATTGCAGCAGTACGTGCCGGTGCTCATGCTCGGCGCACTCGCCTCTTTCGTAGCCACGGCGATTCTCATTCTCTCCGTCGTCTGCGGAAAACGTGGGCGCCGATCCAAAATCAAAGATTCAGCCTACGAGTGCGGAATGCTTCCGGTGGGCGACGCAAACTCACGTCTCTCCGTCAAATTCTACCTCGTGGCGATGCTGTTCATCCTGTTTGATATCGAAGTGGTATTTCTCTATCCCTGGGCTGTAGTTTACAAAGAGATGCTAGCCCGAAATGCCGCCCTCATCATGGGCTCGATGCTCTCCTTCTTGGGCATCTTGTTCGTAGGCTATCTCTACGCCCTCAAGAAGCGGGCTTTTGATTGGAAGACCTGAGCCCCTGCTCGCGTGTAGTAACTCCCCTCCCTCACCATCATGGCTACCCCTATCAAGTTCGGCACCTCAGGCTGGCGCGGCTTAATCGCTCGAGACTTCACCTTCGACAACGTCCGCATCGCCGTGCAGGCCATCGCAGACTACCTCAACCAGGATCTCAAGACCCGCACGAACCCAGATCGCCCCCCATCCCGAGAGGTTATCGTCGGCCACGACACCCGTTTCCTGGGTCGAGAGTTCTCACTGGCGACGGCGGAGGTTCTGGCCGCAAACGGCTTACAGCCGATCCTTTGCAACCGCGATGCGCCAACACCCGTCATCGCCCACAACATCCGAGCGAGAAAAGCCCTGGGCGGACTCAACCTCACTGCCAGCCATAACCCGGCCGAATACCAGGGACTGAAGTTCTCGACGTCCAACGGTGCTGCGGCACCACCCGAAGTCACTAAGGCGGTCGAAGCGAATGTCGAAAAACTCGTGGCCAGCGGATGGTCATTTAAAGCTGCTGTCATCGGCACGTTTCAATGCAAAACCTTCGATCCCCGCCCTGCGTACGTCAGGCAGATCAAGAAATTGGTCGATTTCGAAAGCATTCGGAAAGCAAAGCTCAAGGTCGGAGTTGGACTGATGTACGGCACGGGCCGAGGCTATCTTGACACGCTGCTCGAAGAGTCCGGAACCAAAGTCACCCGCTTCCACAATGAACTCAACCCTCTGTTCGGAGGTCACCATCCCGAACCGAACGCAGAAGGGATGCAGGAAGTCCGCGAGTTCGTCCTGCGTGAGAAGGCATCGATCGGTTTGGGCCTCGATGGAGACGCAGATCGTTTCGGCATTGTGGATCGCGATGGCACATGGCTGACTCCCAATCAAATCCTCGCCCTCGCCCTCTACCACCTAAAGAAAAACCGTGGATGGACGGGCTCCGTTGTCCGCACCGTTCCAACCAGCCATCAAGTCGACGCCATCGCAGGAATTCTTGGGGTGAAGGTCCATGAGACACCCGTAGGGTTCAAATATATCGGTGCCCTTATGGAGTCCGAACCTGTCATTGTAGGTGGAGAAGAGTCCGGCGGGCTGAGCGTAAAGGGACACGTTCCTGAAAAGGACGGAATCCTCGCGTGCCTGCTCATGGCCGAGTTAATCGCCTATGAACGAAAACCGCTCGGCGCAATCCTCAAAAAAATTGAAGAAACAACGGGACGGTTCTTCACGGATCGCATCAACGTCCAAATCCCGCCTGACAAAAAGGCCGCCCTTCTGCAACGCTTATCGGGTGGACTCGACACGGTCGGCAAATTCCACGTCGAGGAGTTCATCACCACCGATGGCTTTAAGTTTCTCCTCCCGGGGAACGAGTGGGTGGCCTTCCGCGCCAGCGGAACAGAGCCTCTAATCCGATGCTATATTGAAGCCAAAAGTGCGGCCAACCTCGCCAAGCTTCGCAAGGCATGCACTCAGGTTCTGCTGTCTTAGGACACGACCGTCGCGCGGGTGCTTGCCCTTTCGTTCCAAAACGTTCGGAAGGCTGAACTGCCGTCAGCCTCGCCCATGGGAGGACTGGGTGCCAACCCGCCTCGCCAAACCCCTGTTGCGGGGATCGCGGATGCCGCGCCAGCCTTTGATCCGTCAGACTTGCTCGCTGAGAAGATTGCGACAGGTTCGAGGCTGGATCACAAACACCAATTGGGCGTGTTCGTGATCCATCAAAACCAGACCTACAAGAACCCCGCAGCAGAGCCCTAATCTCACTCCTCCGATTGAGTCAGGCGCGCGAGCACGCTGAAGTCTTCCAGCGTGGTCGTGTCTCCCTTGATCTCGTTGCCGGAGGCAATCTGCTTTAGCAATCGCCGCATGATCTTCCCAGAGCGGGTCTTGGGCAACACCTCGGCAAACCGAATGTCGTCGGGTTTGGCCACCGGCCCAATTTCCTTTCCTACATGCTGACGCAACTCTTCTCGTAGTTCGGCGTGGGCTTTGATCCCCGACTTCAAGGTCACGAAGGCCACCAACGCCTGTCCCTTGAGTTCGTCCGGGCGCCCAACGACCGCCGCCTCTGCCACATTCGGATTACTCACCAAAGCGCTCTCTACTTCGGCGGTGCCAATCCGGTGGCCGGCCACGTTCAGCACATCGTCAATCCGACCCATGATCCAGAAGTATCCATCCGAATCGCATCGGCACCCGTCCCCAGTAAAGTAGCTGCCTTTGACCTCGGTCCAATAAACTTCCCTAAATCGTACGGGATCCCCCCAGACGCCTCGCAGCATGCTCGGCCAGGGCTTCCGAATGACAAGCTTCCCACCCGAGTTCTTGGGAACCGCTTGCCCCTGGTCGTCGACAACTTCCGGCAAGATGCCGAAGAACGGAAGCGTACCAGATCCAGGTTTGGTCGGTGTCGCACCAGGGAGCGGTGTGATCATAATCGCACCGGTCTCGGTCTGCCACCACGTGTCGACGATCGGGCAGCGTCCGCCGCCAATGACTTCGTGATACCAAATCCACGGTTCGGGGTTGATCGGTTCTCCCACTGTGCCAAGAAGCCTGAGCGAACTGAGATCATGCTTCGCCGGCCACTCATTGCCCCATTTCATGAAAGCACGGATCGCCGTGGGCGCCGTGTAAAGGATGGTGACACCATACTTCTCCACGATTCTCCAAAAACGGTCGGGTTCTGGAAAATTTGGAGCCCCTTCATACATCAGACTCGTCGCACCGTTCGCCAATGGTCCGTAAACCACGTAGCTGTGGCCCGTCACCCATCCCACGTCCGCAGTGCACCAATATACATCCTGAGGCTGAAGATCGAACACATAGCGGGAGGTCATCTTCGCCCCAAGCAGGTAGCCTGCCGTGGTATGGAAGATCCCCTTGGGCTTACCCGTCGAACCGCTGGTGTAGAGGATAAAAAGCGGGTCCTCGCTGTCCAAAGCCACCGGCGGACATTCGCTCGTTACATACTCCAGCTCTCGATGCCACCACACATCCCGTCCCTCCTCGATGTGAATGTCGTTGCAAGCACGGCGGAGCACAATGACCCGCTCAATGCTCTTGGCAAGCATCGCCCCCGTCGCATCCTTGATCTGCAGCGCGTCATCGACATTTTTCTTAAGCTGCACCGTGCTTCCTCGACGAAACCCACCATCGGCCGTCACCACCAATTTCGCACCGCAATCAGCAATCCGATCCGCCACCGACTGCGCACTAAATCCTCCAAAGACCACCGAATGAATCGCGCCGATCCGGGCACAGGCCAGCATGGCTATGGCGGCCTCAGGTACCATCGGCAAGTAAACTAGCACGCGATCGCCCTTGCGCACCCCATTGCGCTTGAGCACGTTTGCAAACCGACAAACCTCGCGATGGAGCTGGCGGTAGGTCAAAACCCGTTCCTCTCCGGGCCGCCCCGGCGAGGCAGGCTCTCCCTCCCAAATGATTGCAGCCTTGTTCGCGACCTCACTCCCAAGATGCCGATCCAGGCAGTTTTCGCTGACATTCAGCTTCCCACCTACAAACCACTTGGCGTTCGGCGCCTTCCATTGCAGCACCTTCTTCCAAGGCTTTGACCAGACCAACTCTTGCTTGGCTTGCTTGTCCCAAAAACGCTCAGGTGCCGTGATGGATTCGGCATACATCCGACGATACTGTGCCATCGACGAAATATGAGCCTTCGAAGAAAACTCCTTGGCCGGTTTAAAAACGCGGGTTTCGTGTAAGACGGACGTGATGTTATTCGATACCGATTTGCTTTTGCTCATAGCCATGTTCGATGGGACTGGCCTCATCTTAGGAGTGAGTGAAGGCGCGTCAATCTTTCAGGCATAGCCTGTAGCGGTCGATGGCATAGAGATTCCTCCATGTCCCGGACCTGAGCCCCATCCGACCTCGGATCGCTTTCGCAAGGCGAGCGGAAGAGGTTGTCGAGAACGAATGACACTCCGGGGCCGTCATCGTCGTTGCCTGATCGCCCGCTCCAATTGTGTTGACAGAGCGACGGGGCTCCGTGTGAGCATGGCCTCCGCAACGTTACACGAGAGGCTTCTCACGACATTTTTATGAGCAATGTACCAGAGGATTTGGTTTACGCAAAATCACACGAATGGGTGCGAGTCGATAACGGAATCGCAACCGTCGGCATCACAGACCACGCACAGCACGAACTCACCGATGTCGTCTTCGTAGAACTGCCAGCCGCCGGACGCTCCGTAAAGGCAGCCGAGGCCTGCGCGGTTGTCGAATCCGTCAAAACGGCGAGCGATATCTATTCCCCCGTCAGCGGCGAGATCATCGAGATCAACCCAAACATCGTGAACGACCCAGGCCTTGTGAACGGCGAACCCTTTGGGAACGGATGGTTCTTTAAGGTCCGGCTCTCAAACCCGACCGAACTTCAAGACCTCCTCACTCCAGCGAGCTACCGCACGCAGATCGGGGGCTAACCTGGAGAAGGTGTCGTTCGGTATCCCTACGAATGGTCACCCAAGCGCACGAGAGCCGAGTCTTCCCCAAACAGAAGAAAAACTCGTTGACACCCCGGCTACCACATATCATTTTATCCGCATCCGTTGATATGACGGTCTCATTCAGAGTGGTTGAGGGTCTGGCCCGTTGAAACCACGGCAACCGGTGGCGTCGCAAATACCACGACCAGGTGCCAATTCCAGCCCCGTGGCAGGTGCCCGGGATAGATGAGAAGAGCGCGCGATTTCGTCCCTTCTCACCTGCATGAGAAGGGTTTTTTTTGGTCTCAAGAGTTGACGAATAAGCTATGGATACGAACAACGGTTTCATGAAAGCCCTGAAGTGTCGCGAGTGCGGTCGTGAGTACCCTCTCGCAGCAACGCATGTTTGCGAGTTTGACTTCGGCCCGCTCGAAGTGGTCTACGATTACGATCGCATAAAAGCCTCCCTAACCGTGCCGGTGATCCGAAGCCGCCCTCAATCGATGTGGCGCTACCGTGAGCTCCTCCCAGTCGCCGGTGACCCCACCGTCGGCCAGCAGGTCGGATTTACACCGTTGGTCAAGGCCGACCGCCTCGCTAAACGGCTTGGGATCCGGGAGCTCTGGGTCAAGAATGACACGGTTAACTACCCTACCCTGTCCTTCAAGGATCGAGTTGTAAGCGTGGCGCTCAGCCGCGCGAGGGAGCTCGGATTTACAACCGTTGCGTGCGCCTCCACCGGGAACCTCGCGAATTCGGTCGCCGCGAACGCAGCCTCGGCCGGACTTAAGGCCTATGTGTTTATCCCGTCCGACCTAGAGCAAGGTAAGGTCGTTAATTCCCTGGTCTACGGAGCCAACGTGATCGGCATCCGCGGCCACTACGACGAAGTCAACCGCCTATGTGCCGAGATCGCCGGTAAATACGGATGGGCTTTCGTCAACGTAAACATGCGCCCCTATTACGCCGAGGGCTCTAAGAGCATGGGGTTCGAGATCATGGAGCAGCTGGGCTGGAAAGTACCCCAGCACACTGTCGTCTGCATGGCCTCCGGCTCGTTGCTCACCAAAATTCATAAAAGCTACCAAGAGTTCGCGAAGCTTGGGCTGGTGCCCGAAACAAAGTACAAGATCCATGGGGCTCAAGCCACGGGTTGTTCCCCCATAACCACCGCTCAGAAGGCGGGTATGGACTTCTTCAAACCCGTCAAACCTAACACCATCGCCAAGTCTCTAGCCATCGGCACCCCTGCCGACGGCTTCTACGCCCTCAAGGTCATGAAGGAAACAGGCGGAAGCGGCGAAGACGTCACCGACGACGAAGTTCGCGAGGGGATCAAACTACTCGCGGAGACCGAGGGAATTTTCGCAGAAACCGCTGGAGGAGTAACCGTGGGAGTGGCCAAGAAATTGATTGCCTCAGGCCACATTCCGCCCGATGCTTCCGCAGTCCTATGCATTACGGGCAACGGATTAAAAACCCTCGACGCAGTGGTCGGCCATGTAGGCCAAACGCGGGAAATCAAACCCAGTCTGCGTGAATTTGAAGCGCTACTCGAGCGCGAAACTCGCCTCGTGACCGCCTGAAGCCTCCCAACCATCCAGCTCCTTACTTATGCCGAAGAAAGTCAGAATTCCGACCCCTCTGCGCAAACTCACAAACGACGAGGAAGTCATCGAGGTGAACGCCGACACGGTCGGCGGTGCGATCGCAGAACTCCAGACCAAATTCCCAGGGATCCAGGAACGTTTGTTGGACGAAAACGGCGGCGTTCGTCGGTTCGTAAATGTCTACGTAAACGAGGAGGATATCCGCTTCCTCCAAAATCAACAGACCGTACTAAAAGACGGCGACGAAATCAGCATCATACCCGCCATTGCCGGAGGCTAGGCCTCGGTATTAGAAGTCGACCCGACACCCATCATGTGCGCCGCCAAGAAAAAAAACCCGGCACCTCAAACGAAGACCGCTGAACCGGAGCAGAAAACCCGGCTCTGGTTGATGTACCCCCCGCGTCTCATCACAACACCGGTAATCTGGCAATTAAGCCGTAAGCATGAGGTCGTCACCAACGTGCGACAAGCGAGCGTGACCGATGAGATCGGGATCGTCTGTCTCGAATTGGAGGGATCGCGCGCCGAAGTCAAAAAAGCGATCAAATGGCTCACCTCCCTCGGGGTGAGTGTGGAACCGGTCGAAATCAATGTCATCGAAAGTTAACCCCTCAAACCTTCGCCCTGGACTAGTCCTTGACCATTCTTAGTCAGCGCTTTATAAACGCGGTCGAAACAACTTTGACCCCGCAGTGAATTTCTTCTGACACAATAGGGCTATGACAAAGCGAGACTTGGTCGTTCGGATTAGCAACGAAACCGGCCTCATCCAGCAGGATGTGCTAACCGTGGTTCAGAAGACTCTGGACTATATTTCCGATGCGCTCGCCGAGGGAAGGACCGTTGAACTACGTAACTTCGGAGTGTTTGAAGTCAAAGTTCGAAAAGCACGAATCGGCCGCAATCCCAACTCGCCCGAGGCCGATGTTCCAATTCCGCCGCGTGCGGTCGTCAAATTTAAGCCGGGAAAAGAAATGCGGGAGTCTGTGATCCAACTCACACCTGCGGGCACAGCAAAGAGGGAATCCCCACGCACAAGCTAACCCGACCCCGTTCGGAAGTTATGGAGCAAGCCGGATCTCGCGGGCCTGACTCCTACTCTCCTTGTCCCCACCCCCAACCCGATGGAACGTTTACCAGGCTTTAGAGACTTTTATCCATCTCCAGTCCCCCACGGGGACGTCTGGAGCATTGACCTTAGAAATCATATATTCAGTGTCTGGCGCCAAAAAGCCGCGCTCTACGGCTTTCGTGAATACGATGGCCCCCCTCTCGAACCCCTCGAACTCTACACCGCAAAAAGCGGACCCGAAATCGTAGGGCAACTCTACAATTTCGTTGATAAAGGCGAACGTCACGTCGCCATGCGACCCGAGATGACCCCGACTCTGGCTCGCATGGTCGCGGCCCACGAGAGAGCTTACAAGAAGCCTATCAAGTGGTTCGCGATCCCTCAACTCTTCCGATACGAACGACAGCAGAAGGGTCGGCTACGAGAACATTTCCAGTTCAATGCCGACATTTTCGGAGAGACCGATCCGAGCGCCGACGCCGAACTTATCGCACTGCTCATCGATACACTCAGAGGGCTCGGACTGAGTTCCGATGACTTTGTGGTTCGCCTCAGTAGCCGCGAAGCATGGAAGCGGTTCTACGCCGCTTCGAATGCTGACCCTGCACGCGAGCACGATTTTTTTCAGATCATCGACAAACTGGAACGCGAAAACGAGAGCATCAGCGAAGCCAAACTGCAGACACTCGGAATCCGCTTCGACCAAGTAAAGCAGTTTATTGAAGCCGCCGTTCCAACCGAGGACCTGCGTGCGATCCAAGAGAACCTCACCGCCCGCGGCTTGGGTGATTTCGTCCGGGTCGATTACATGGTGATCCGAGGGCTGGCCTACTACACGGGACCCGTTTTTGAGGCCTTCGATAAAAAGGGTGAGTTTCGGGCCATCGCAGGTGGAGGCAGGTATGACCACCTCGTGAAAATGCTCACTGGCGGAAAGGTTCAACTTCCAGGCCTAGGTTTCGGAATGGGGGATGTTGTCCTCGCTGAACTCCTCAAATCCCGTGGGCTAACCTCATTCCCAGTGCCAAGCCCAAGCGTGTTCCTCATCGTCGAGGAGGAGACCCTTCGCCCCCTATCGCTCAAGCTCGCCCAGGTCCTGCGAGACTGCGGTCATTCACTCGAGTTCCCACTCACCCCCACAAAGCCGGACAAACAGTTTAAACGTGCCGCTGAACTGGGATCCACCTGGGCACTCCGACTGGAGTTGACGGACCAAAATGAGAACAAGGTTTGGCTCAAAAACCTCAAAACCAGGGATGAAAAAAGGTTAACTCTCGCCGATGCTATAGATGCATGCCGAAGAGGAAATCTGCTCCGTCCGGAATCTTGTTCATCCGAGACCCTTACTCCGGAGCGAACAGCTCAGACGTCCACATCCCAACCTACCGCCAAGCTAGGTAATACCCCATGAGAACCCTCGTTATCGGCATCGACAGCGGAACCCAATCCACCAAAGCCCTCGTCGTTGATGCGCGCACAGGCAAGGTCTGCGGCGAGGCTTCGGAAGCTTACGGACTCATCGACGGTCTCCCGCCTGGGGCCAAGGAACAACACCCTTCCACGTGGACCAGCGCAACCAAGAAAGCCCTCAAGAAGGCCCTTCGGTCGGCCAATGCGAAGTCCTCTGAAGTTGTTGCGATCGGGGTCAGCGGGCAGCAGCACGGTTGCGTTCCTCTCGATGCTCAGGATGAAGTCATCCGCCCGGCAAAGCTCTGGTGCGACACCTCGACCGCAGAAGAGTGTGAGATCATCACTCAAACGCTTGGCAGCCACAAAGCCTCTATCAAGGCTACCGGCAACGCGGTTCTTCCCGGATTCACAGCGAGCAAGATTCTTTGGCTCAAGCGGAACGAGCCCCAGAATTTTGAGCGCCTCAAGACGGTTCTCCTCCCTCACGACTACCTCAACTTCTGGTTAACGGGTCGTAAGACAATGGAGTTTGGTGATGCGAGCGGGACGGCTTTGCTCGATGTTCGACGCCGAAAATGGTCCCAAAAGGTCTTGGATGCCATCGATCCAGAACTGGCAGACAAACTACCACCTCTTATCTCAAGCGATCAACCGGCTGGCACGCTGAGTGAAGCCAGAGCGAAAGATCTTGGACTTCATTCCAAGGTGATCGTCAGCGCAGGCGGTGGGGATAACATGATGGGAGCCATCGGCACCGGGAACACACAGCCGGGGGTCATCACGGCCAGCTTCGGCACAAGCGGGACCATCTACGCTTGCGCAGCTGAACCCATCATCGATCCCCAAGGTGAGATTGCCGCATTTTGCGACTCCACCAATCGCTGGCTTCCGCTTCTCTGCACCATGAACGTCACCGTGGCCACAGAGATGGTCCGGAAGGATTTCAAACTCACTCACGAACAGTTCGCTTCCACCGCCTCAAAAGCCCCGGCAGGTTCTAATGCTTTGATCCTCCTCCCCTATCTGGAAGGCGAACGAACGCCCAATGTCCCAGAGGGTACAGGCGTCTTCTTCGGTGTCTCTCAGAAGACCTTCAATGCAGCTCACTTTGCTCGAGCCACAATGGAGGGTGTCACCATGGGAATGAACTACGGGCTACGGCGCTTGTCGGAACTGGGCGTCGTTCCATCCCAGATCCGCGCAACCGGTGGAGGTTCCAAGTCGAAGGTGTGGCGCCAAATCATGGCCGATATCTTCAACACCACAGTCGTCACCCTCAAGGTCGCTGAAGGAGCCGCCTACGGAGCCGCTCTCCAAGCACTCTGGTGCTGGCGAAACCAATCCGGTGATCCGGTTCAGATCGAACAGATCACCCAACAGTTTGTCGAAATCAACACAAAGGAAACCACACAACCCAATCAAAAACACTCGAATATCTATCGGGAATCGCAGGAAATTCAGGACGAGCTCTCTCGCGGATTGAGGAGCACGTTCATGAAGCATCGCCGCCTCGTCACACAGGCGGATTAATATCAGGGGGCTTCGCTTCTCAACCAGAACGAAAAACCCGGATTGCATCCCAAGGGATCCAAAAGCTAACATAGCCTTACGCATGAAGTTCATTCTCTCGACACATAACGTCACACTGACCAAAGCCATCGAAGATCATATCCTAGGCCGTATCGATAAACTCGAACACCTCGATCGCTGGGCGATCGACGCGCGCATCACCCTAGAACATGATCATACGAAAGTGCCCGAAAAACAGTTCAAGTGCTCTCTGCGCTTGGGCGTCCGAGGCCCCGATCTCTTCGCTGAAGATGTCGAGAGTGACCTCTACGCCGCGATCGACAAGGTCACCAAAAAAATCGAACAACAAATCCGTAAACGGCATAGCAGGGTTAAGGCACGCACGCACGCAGACGGTTCGCGTAGCAAGCGCGCACGCCAAGAATCAGCCATTTAACGATCATCCCTAGCTCTACCAGGAAGCTTCTCTGTAGAGGCTGAAAGGGCTCGCAAGCCAGCTCGCGAGCCCTTTTTCGTGTCAGCATGCCCCATCCCAAAACCATCCTCACCGCACGCTGGGTGCTTCCCATGCTCGCGGCTCCCATCTACGACGGCGCCATCGTCGTAGCCGACGACCATCTGGAAACGGTAAGCTCGCGATCGGAGGTCTCGGTGTCATCTCTCGATCGAGTGATCGATCTTGGCGACACCATTCTAATGCCCGGCTTGGTCAATGCACATTGCCACCTGGACTACACCCACATGGCCGGCCATATCCCTCCCCCGTCTGGGTTCACGGCGTGGATCCACGGAATCCAAGGGCTCAAACGGGATTGGTCCCTTCAGGACTACAAAAACTCCTGGCTCGACGGCGCCCAAATGCTAACCGCCTCCGGCACCACCACCGTGTGTAACATAGAGTCGGTCTGGGATCTACTCCCAGAGGTGATGTCCTCAACCCCGCTTCGCGTCCTGTCCTGCCTCGAGCTGATCGCTCTCGCCGATAAAGATGGGTCGTTCCCAGTGCTGGAAGCCGCACAGAATCTCCGTCTCAAACCAACCGGCCGACCCTGGCCCCTCTCCCTGTCGCCTCACGCACCCTATACCACAACCCCAGAGTTCCTACGCCAGATCAAAAACGCTTTCGCTTGCTCCGCCTCTCCTCTGCCCATGCACGTCGCAGAGTCCGCCGAAGAATGGGACATGTTTACGCGTCGAGAAGGCCCGCTGTTCGAATGGCTTTCCAGCCAACGAAACATGGAGGATTGTGGCGGCCAAACCCCAGTCGAACATATCGCCAAGACAGGCTTGATCGACTCCCGATTCCTCGCGGTCCACGCGAATCACATCACGGATCACGATGCTAGGCTGCTCAGCGACTCCGGGTGCTCCATCGTGCACTGCCCTCGCAGTCATGAGTATTTCGGACATGTAGACTTCCCTTGTTCTCGTGTGGAATCCGCTGGTATCCGGGTGTGTTTGGGTACCGACAGTCTGCTGACAACCAAGACTCAGCGCGGAAAACCGCTCGCACTAAGCCTGTTTGAGGAGATGCGTCAACTCGTTGCCAAAGCTCCCTTTCTAAA
>Ga0172367_10000662_pt1 | contig 52667 bp, 51 predicted proteins | sample Lak10m_FD_114542 | JGI IMG/M metagenome (GOLD analysis project Ga0172367, IMG submission 114542) | Freshwater microbial communities from Kabuno Bay, South-Kivu, Congo - kab_022012_10m | ecosystem: Environmental > Aquatic > Freshwater > Lake | place: Democratic Republic of the Congo: South-Kivu...
GTGGTGGGTAATATGAAATTTGATGATGCGCCATCGCAAGACACGCAAAGGACGCTTGATATTCTAAAAAATGCTCAGGCTCTTACCCTGATCGCTGCGAGCACGCATCCTGGCGAAGAAGAAGTTGTTTTAGATGTTGTTCGCGATCTTCGTGCGCGATTTTCCAACTTGCGCGTGATCATCGCGCCGCGTCATCCGGAACGCGCACAGAATTTGATGGGCCTCTGCCAGCAGCGGAACTTTCAGTCGGTGAAGTTCTCACAGCTTTCACGTACGCCCCCGGATATCCAGACGGTCATCCTGGTTGATACGATAGGCCATCTGCGGTCGCTGTATCCTCTAGCCGATATCGTTTTTGTGGGCAAAAGCCTGACGGTCAAGGGCGGACATAATATTATTGAGCCTGCTTTTTATGCGAAGCCCATTGTTGTCGGCCCGTTCATGGAAAATTTTAAAGATGTTGTGCGTATTTTTATGAATAACCAGGCGTTGATACAGGTTTCGGACAAGGATGCTTTTCGCATAGCGGTTGTCCAGCTTTTGGAAGACCCTTTGCTGCGCTTAGCTCTAGGGGAGAAGGCGCAGGAAACGATCGAACAGCATCGCGGAGCAACAGAAAAAACATTTAGCTTCGTCAAAGAATTTATAGGAGCCCTATGATAAAATCCTATCTTTATCATCTTATTGTGGATGATTGCGTCGATGTTGTTTCTCGCGTTGTTAAGGGTTTTTTGCGCGGGTTATCATATATTTATCTTCTGGCATCACGCTGTGCCTTTTGGTGTTATCATGTGGGGATCCTGAAACAGCACTGCCTTGCGAAACCCGTGATCAGTGTAGGCAATTTGACGCTGGGGGGCACGGGCAAAACACCCTTAGTCGCTTTTTTAGCAAGAATGCTTCAACGCCAAGGACATCATCCGGCCATCTTGATGCGAGGCTATATGACCGTGAGACATTCTTCGGATGAAGCATCTTTGTATATGGATATGATGCCTGATGTGCCGGTGCAGCAAGGCAGAGATCGGCTTCTGTCCAGCCAACAGATCTTACAGCAGTCGCCACAGGTAGATACATTTCTTTTGGATGATGGATTCCAGCATTGGAGGCTTAAGCGCGATCTGGATATTGTGACGGTTGACGTAACAGATGCTTTTAGCAATGGATTTCTTCTTCCGCGTGGATTTTTGCGAGAACCGATCGCCGCGTTAAAGCGTGCGGATGTGATCGTGCTGACCAAGACTGATCTTGCGCCGGAACAGCTTCCGCGAATTTACCAACAGATCAAAAAGAACAATTTCCACGCTGTCTTTGTTGAGACTGTTTATCAGCCGACAAGGCTTATTGACGTCAGAGGCGTCCAGCAGGATAAAGAGACAGAGTATATTGCGCACAAGGATGTTTGTCTTTTCTCTGCAATAGGAAACCCTAGGGCTTTTAAAAAGACCGTCTATGATCTGAAGGCGAATATTCAGAAAACATTTTCTTTCTTGGACCACCATGTCTATACGCCAGCTGATATCGAGCGGATGATGATGCATGATCGGCCGAAGAAAACAAAAATTTATATTACGACACAAAAAGATGCTGTCAAATTGCAGGAGCTCAGCTATGTCATGCCGACCGATATTGAGCTTTTTGCGTTAGCGGTTGAGTTAAAGATTGTCAAGGGAGAAGAAGAGCTTGAGCAAAGAATCCATTCTGTTCTATTTCGTTAAGGTTTTTGCGGCTATTGTTCAGCGATTGCCTCTGCCAGTCGCATTGTGGCTTGGGCGCGTGATCGGCTGGTTAGGGTATATGCTCGATCACCGTCATCGTTCGTTGGCTTATGCGAATTTAAAGATCGCCTTTGCCCGTGAAAAAAAGACGAGCGAGATCAAGCGCATCTTGCAAAAGACCTTTGAGAACTATGGGCAGAATTTGATCGAATTATTACGCCTGCCGGTTATTGATCCCCATCAGTATATCAAGGTCGATGGCAAGGAACACGTGGATCAGGCCTTGGCTAAAGGCAAGGGTGTTATTTTTCTGGCGATGCATTTTGGCTGTTGGGAGCTGTGTAATTTTATTCCTCAACTGTTCGATCATCCTTACAAGGTGATCGTCAATCCTCAAAAACGTTATTCACGCCTTGATGACCTGTTGAATTCTTACCGACAAAGAGCTGGCGCGGGCCTCTTGAACCCTGGATCAAGTACGCGGGCTTTTGTGCAAACATTGAAGGACAATGAGATGGTTGGTATGGTCGTCGACCAGGGCGGCAAGACCGGAAGCCTTGTGAAGTTCTTTGGCCGCGATGCTGCGATGTCTATTGGGGCTGTTAAAATGGGGCTTAAGCTGGATGTCGCTGTTTGTTTTTGTGTGCTTATTCGTGAAAAAGGTTATCATCGCCTTGTGATCAGGCCGGCGTTAACCTTTGCTAAGAATGGGAATCTTGATCATGATATCCAGCAAAGCCTTTCGGGGATCGCGCGTACGATGGAGGACTATATTAAACAGTATCCATCGGAATACATGTGGTTTTACAAGATCTGGAAATATTCGAAAGAGTCAACGATCGTTGTTTTGAACGATAAAAAGCTCGGGCATCTGCATCAATCGCTGGCGGTTGCCGGAAATATCCAGAAGGCCTTGGCAGAGCGCTCGATCCAGTCACGATTGGAAATCATTGATGTGGCGTTTCGCAGCAAGGCGCGCGAGAAAGTCTTTTCTGGCATCAGTTTTGTGAGTCATCGGCGCGTATCACAAGGACGTTTGCGTTATCTCAAATGGTTCTTGCAGCGTAAGTCTTTTCTAGAGGTCATGAGCGTTAAAGGAGATTTTGTTATTTCGTGCGGGTCCTCGATAGCGGGTGTGAATTATTTTCTTTCACAGGATTACCGCGCCAAAAGCATTGTTATCCAGAAGCCAGGAATTCTGGCCCTCGATCGGTTCGATCTTGTTGTCTTGCCCGAGCATGACCGAAGCCGTCTGAATTTTTCAGGTAAGAAAATTTTGTATACCAAGATCGCTCCCAATCTTATCACGTCGCAATACGCGTATGAACAAGGCCAGCAGCTTGCGCTGAAATTCCCTAATTTACAGCATAAAAGAGGAATACGGATCGGTGTTTTATGGGGAGGGGAGTCAAAGAATTTCTCCATTTCTCCTTCCTTGGCTAAGGGGGTAATGGACCAACTCAAGGAGGTCGCAGAAATTCTTAAAGGAGAGATCCTTTTGACAACATCGCGACGTACGACAAAAGAAACAGATACCGCTATTCAGGCAGCGCTTAAAGGATTTGACCGTTGCGCGTTCTCGGTGATGCCCAATCTTTATAATGTGCCTGAGGCGGTAGGCGGCATTTTAGGATTATCTGATGTTTTGCTGGTGTCTTCGGATAGCATTTCGATGGTGTCGGAGGCTGTTAGCTCCGGAAAGAAGGTGATCGTTTTTAAGCCAGAAAAACGTGTTATCGGAACATGCAAGCATGATATTTTTGTTGAAAAGTTGCAAGCGGCTGGTCATATCTTTTTGGTCGATACAAAAGATATCGGCAGCTTTATCTATCGGGTTATCAAAGAAAATCTTAGTACGCAGCCTATGCGTCAAGATGATGCTATGTTGCAGGCCGCACGGGAAACCATATGAAGATTTTGCAGATCTTGCCTGAGCTTCGCGTTGGCGGTGTTGAAACCGGTACGGTGGATTTTGCACGCTATCTCGTTGAGCATGGGCATGCAGCCATTGTTGTCTCTCATGGAGGCGCCTTAGTCGCCGACCTCGAAGGTTTTGGCGGCAAGCACTACAAGCTGCCGGTTCACCAGAAAAACATTTTCACCATGCTGTGGTCGGTGAAGAAACTTCAGAAAATCATCCTTCAAGAAAAAGTTGATATTGTTCACGCCCGTTCTCGCGTACCGGCTTGGGTTGCGTATTTTGCTTGCCGTGCCACACGCGTTCCTTTTATCACAACATGTCATGGATATTACTCGAAGCATCTTTTTAGCGCTGTGATGGGATGGGCGAAACTTGTGATCGTCCCAAGCCGCATTATTGGCCATCATATGGTCGAAGATTTTGGAGTACCGGCCGAAAGCATTCGATGCATTCCGCGCAGTGTTGATTTGCGAAAATTTAATATTCCTCGCGATGAAAGTCCTAAAAAAAGTCCTGTTATCGCCATGGTTGGCCGCATCACACCTTTAAAAGGGCATGAGTATTTTTTGCGCGCGATGGCGCGCGTGGTGCGGCAAGTGCCGTATGCTAAAATTTGGATCGTAGGTGATGCGCCGGCAGAAAAAGAATCATACAAGGAAGGCTTGCTAAGCCTGACCAAACAGCTCGGACTTGCCAATTGTGTGGAATTTTTGGGGAATCGCAAGGATATTCCTCAGTTGTTGTCTCAAGTGGACGTTCTTGTCTTATCGACGGTAACGCAGGAATCTTTTGGGCGTGTTATCTTGGAGGCTCAGGCCGCTGGCGTTCCTGTGGTTGCTACGCGCGTTGGTGGCGTTGTGGATTTAATTGACGATGGTGCAACAGGGATCTTGGTGGCCCCCAAGCAGTCAGATGAGATGGCACAAGCTGTTCTAAGGATCTTAGGCGATAGTGCGCTTGTCAAGTCTATGGTGGTTCATGCGCGTCAGAAGATCTTGGAAAATTATACTCTCGACCACATGGCGAGTCAAACCTTGGCGGTGTATCACGAGCTGCTGCAAGCGATGAACATTCTTGTCGTGAAATTTAGCGCTGTAGGTGATGCGTTGCTTATAACGCCGTCGTTGAAGGCTTTACGAGAAAAATATCCTTTAGCAAAAATCTTTTGCTTGGTCGGCACACAGATACGGGAGATCATCCAAACATGTCCTTACGTGAACGAAGTGATCGTTTATGATGCTCAAGGCAAGCATAAAGGGTGGCGTGGCCTTTGGAAGCTTGGCCGTAAATTGCGCAAATGTCATTTTGACAAAGTGATCGATTTTCAGAACAATCGTAAAAGCCATGCCTTAGCTTTTTTGAGTTTTTGTCCTGAACGTTATGGGTATAAAAATAAAAAATGGGGATTCTTGTTGTCGCGCGGTATTAAAGATGACCAAGGGGTCTTACCAGCAGTTCCGCATCAATTTCGTATTTTACAACAATTGGGCATTAGCTTGAAAGAGGATGCCAGCTTGGAGATATGGCCATCATCCCAAGATCAACGTTATATCCGAGAGCTCTTGGAAAGCTATTGGGTGACAAAAGGAATGGCGGTTGCCGCGATCAATGTTTCAGCATCCAGTCGTTGGCCCAGCAAGAATTGGCCCAGAGAACATATGGCTAAGCTTTGCGATCTGTTAGCCGGAAAGAATATTCGCGTTGTCTTAACCGGTATCGATAGCGACAAGGCGGCAGCGAAGGAAATTATGAAGATGACGAAGGCAAGGCCTATTGATCTTACGGGAAAAACGAACATCATGCAGTTGGCATCTTTGATCCAGCAATGTTTGGTTTTTGTTGTTCCGGATTCTGCGCCGATGCATGTGGCGGCCGCCGTGGGGACACCGTTTGTCGCGCTCTTTGGCCCGACAGACCCTTTTCGGCATTTACCGCCGGCAAAAAAATATAAGCTTATTGACTTGAAGCCGAATTGTGCGCCGTGTTATCAAGGGCATTGCCCGATCAAGACGCATGTGTGCATGAAGCACATTTCACCGCAAGCTGTTTTACAAGAGATAGAAAATTTAATAGCTGAAAAAAAAAGTCATGAACGTTCTTATCCTAACAACACATTTTAATACGGGCGGCATCACAAGCTATGTCTTGACGCTAGCAAAAGGCCTGATACAAAAAGGCCACAGTGTTTGTGTTGTTTCTAGCGGTGGAGACAGGGAAGCAGAACTCGCAAGGACAGGTGCTGACCATGTGCGGATGGATATTCGGACCAAGTCTGAAATAAGTTATAAAGTTTTTATACATTTGCCAGCGATTATTAAGCTTGCCAGAGAGCGTCACTGTGATGTGATACATGCACAGACGCGCATTACGCAAGTCATGGCCGCCATCATTTCTTTCTGGACCAAGATCCCTTATGTGGCGACATGCCATGGATTTTTTAGGCCCCGGCTTTTTCGCAAGATCTTTCCTTGCTGGGGAAAAGCGACCATTGCCATCAGTCAGCAGGTCCAAAAGCATTTGATCGACGATTTTGGCTGCGTGGCGCAAAAAGTTTTTCTGGTTCCTCACGGCCTGTCAGCGATCTCGCAGCGTTGGTCTGCGCAGGAGAAAAGTCAAAGGCGGTCTGCCTTGCAGTTGCGGCCAGGGCCGATCGTGGGTATCGTGGCGAGACTTTCGGATGTTAAAGGCCAAGATGTTTTGATCCGAGCTATGAAAGAGGTTGTTGGCAGAGTTCCGGAGGCTCATCTTGTTATCGTCGGGGAAGGAAAAACAGAGCCTTTGTTGCGCGCCCTTGTTCATGAATTGTCGCTGGAAGAGTGTGTTCATTTCTTTCCTGTAGCGAACAGCGAGGAAAGCCTTCTACCTTTGTTCGATGTGTTTGCCATGCCGTCGCGGCAGGAGGGTTTAGGCTTGTCGGTTATGGAGGCCCAAGCGCAAGGATTAGCGGTCGTGGCATCACATGTTGGCGGGATCCCGAGCCTTATTGAACATGGGAAAACAGGGATCTTGGTCGCTAAGGAAAGTGCCAAAGAATTGGCTGATGCGATCGTTGACCTATTGGAACATCCCTTAAAGCGTGTGCAGCTAGGTCAGGCAGCGAAAACCTTTGCTGAAAAGCATTTTTCTTTAGATGTCATGGTCAGCGAAACGTTAAACGTTTATTTTCAGGCGCATAATAAAGATGAAAAACATACTTGTTGTCAATGTTAACTGGTTAGGGGATGTTATTTTTTCCTCAGGGGTGTTCGCGGCCCTTAAAGACCGATATCCACAAGCGCGCCTTTGTTGCTTAGTCGTCCCGCGTGTGGCAGATGTCGCGCGTCAGATCCCCTTTGTCGACGATGTCATTGTGTATGACGAGAAAGGACGCGATCGTTTTCTGATGGGAAAACTAAAATTGATCGTGCAGTTTAGGGCGCGCCATTTCGACAGCGCATTTTTATTGCACGGCTCATGGACGAGAGCCTTGTTGGTTTTCCTTGCGGGCATTCCTGTTCGCGTGGGTTATGATATCAAGGGGCGGGGAAAATTTTTGACACATCGCGTTGCGACCCTTGAGGGTATGGTGCATCGAAGTGATCTGTATCTTAACATTGTTGAGTCGTATTGCGGGCCATCAAGTATTGCGCGAACAACGTGTGTGCAGGTGACAGCAGCAGATACTTTGCATACGAAAGAAAAGCTTGTGCAGTTGGGGATCTCTAAGGATGATTTTACGGTGTTGATGCACGTCGGAGGGAATTGGTCTTTGAAGCGTTGGCCTATTGAGAATTTTATTCGGCTATCTGATATTTTAAGCGAAAAGCTAAAGGCAAAGGTTGTCATTTGCGGAGGAGCCAGCGAGCAGGATCTAGGGGACAAAATTTTGGCGCGTGCGGCGCGCAAGCCTGTTCTTTTGATCGGACAGACAAGCTTCCGTGAGCTTGCCGCTTTGATGAAGTGCGTTAATATCGTTGTTTCAGCTGATTCCGGCCCGTTGCACATTGCCAGCAGTGTTGGAACGCCCGTTGTTGGACTTTTTGGCCCGACGCATCCCGATGTGACCGGCCCTAGGGGGCTGGGGAAGAAATATATTCTTCATCCTAAGGTTGGCTGTAACATAAAACCCTGCTATCATGATAAATGTCAGGATAATATTTGCATGAAAGCGATCAGTGTTAAGGACGTGGTGGAACAAATTGAAAAAGAGCGAAATTAAGAAAATTCTCATTGTCAGCCTTACCAACATCGGGGATGTTGTCTTGACGTGCCCGGTGATCGATGCAGTGATCAATCGTTTTCCTTTGGCGGAAATATCGCTGGTCGTTGGCCCTAAGGCTCAAGCGCTGTTCGAGCGAAATCCTTACATCAAAAAAATTCACATCTTTACAAAGAACGAAAGTTTGGGCGAGCTGATCGCCTGGGTCCGTAAGCTGCGGCAAGAACGCTTTGATGCGGTCATTGACCTTCGCAACACAGCCTTGGGGTATTTTTTAGGAGTTCCTTTTCATACATCCGTATTTTTCAAAGGGGACACCTATTTGCACAAGCGTGACCAGCATTGGCAACGTTTTCAAAGTATTCTTCCCAACGCGGAGCGCACGAAAAGGCGTTACGCTATCTTTACTGACGAAACGATCCGCAAGAAGGCGGAAAATGCCTTGCGGTTGACCTTAGAGTATGGCAAAGGGTATTGCGTGGTGGCAGCGGGAGCGGCCGATCGGAAAAAACGTTGGACGTCTGATGGGTTTGCCGATGTTTGCCAAGCGCTTATTCAGGAATACAAGCTTCCCTTGTTTTTTGTCGGTGATATTTTTGACCAAGAGCACACCGAAAATATTGCGCAACGTTTGCCGGAAGGAGCTGCTAATCTTTGCGGTAAGTTATCTTTACTGGAAACGACATGGGTACTGCGCAACAGCCGTTTTGTGCTTTGCAATGATAGTGCGGCCATGCACTTAGCAAGTTATTTTGATGTTCCGGTCGTTGCCTTATTTGGCCCCACAGATCCGCGAAAGTACGGGCCTTGGGGGGATCGCAGCTGTTTTGTCCGCGCAAAAAAGATCAACGAAGCGGGAGAAGGGATCATGGCAAGTATTGATCCGCAAGAAGTTTTGGTTCGCCTCAAGGAGCTGATGGCTTTATGAACAAAAGAGACTTTAAGAATATCCTTGTTGTTCGCACGGACCGTATCGGAGACGTTGTTTTGACTACGCCTGTTCTGGAGGCTCTGCGCAAAACATATCCGACGGCAAAGATTTCGATCATGGTTACGTCGGCAACCAAAGATGTTGTGCAGGGAAATCCTTTTATCGACGATATCCTCGTTTATGATAAAAAAGGAAAAGATCGCGGATTTCTTGGTTTCTGGCGTTTTGTGATTATGCTGCGAAACAAAAGATTTGATCTTGCGATCAACTATCATCTTAAAAGTCGAATGAATTTTATGCTGTTTCACGCCGGCATTCCTCATCGGATTGGTTTTATCAATAATAAGTTTGGCTTTCTTTTGACCGAGCGTTATCCGGATCCTCGCACCGATGGAAATAAGCATGAGGCTGAGTATTGCCTGGATCTTTTAAGATATATTGGCATTGATTATCGCGAGTTTCATATTTATGTTCCGGTACGCCAGGATTCGGAAGCGTGGGTCGAAAAGTTATTTACCGAAAACGGGGTCACCGCTGCAGATAGGTTGATCGCGATCCATTCCGGAGCGAGCTGTCTTTCCAAGCGTTGGCCGCCGCAGCGATTTGCCGAAGTGGCTGACATTGTTGCGCAAAAATATCACGCAAAAGTCCTTTTGATCGGATCCGGCGATAACCAGCTGATCGCCCGAGAGGTGTTGCTTTCGATGAAGCAGCCTGTGGTCGATATGACAGGTAAAACAACAGTGAGCCACTTGATCAGTGTTCTGAAGAAATGTTCGCTTCTGATCTCGAATGATTCAGGGCCGGTCCATTTGGCTGTTGGCGTTCAAACGCCTGTGATCTCGATCTTTGGCCGTAATCAAGCTGGTCTTTCGGCTACGCGCTGGAAACCGTTAGGGTTTCTGGATGTTGTTCTGCACCGTGATGTTGGATGCAAGGTTTGCCTGGCGCATAATTGCAGCCTTGGCTTTAAATGTCTTAGGTCTATTACCGTCGATCATGTTGTTGCGGCCGCGGATGAGATCTTGCAAAAGAAACTGGCATAAAAGTATTTCTCGAAACGCTAACCGTTTTAACTTAAAAGAGGTAGAAGATGACTGAACGATTTGACCAGCGTGAATTTGTTCGCGTACCCGATTGCTCTGACGTTGTTTATACGCCTGTTTCCTCCGGGAAGAAAATAAAAAGCGAGGTCAAAGATATCAGCCAGGCCGGGATTTGTTTTCTCTCTGAGGAGAAGCTTGAGCCGGGTACTACTATCGAGCTTACGTTGACGTTGGAAAAGATCGATTTTTCTTTTGTCGCAAAAGGTGTTGTGCGCTGGGTGAACGAGGTCGTCAAGAACCGGCGTTATGAAGTAGGGATTAAGTTTGTTGATCTTCCTGATCAAGATATCCGCAGGCTCTTAAACTACATGAACTCGATGAAAAAGTTTGATAGTTATCGCTAGGGCAGTCGATACGATGCGTGACAGCCTTCAGTCAAATTTTAGAACATCAGCCGTTTCTTTTATCCTCGCCTTTTTAATCTTTTTTTTCACCCCTGCATGTTTAGCGGATACCGTTATTTTAAAATCCGGCAAGACTTATCAGGGAAAGATCGTCGACATTACCCAGAAGGCGCTTACTCTTGATCAAGATGGCATTGTCGTTACGTTGTATATGGACGAGGTTGATCGTTTCGAAAAAACAAAAGAAATCTTGCCTGATCCTTCGGCTGAACAAAAGATTACCTATAGAATACGAAAGACTTTTCTGGTCCGGCCTCGGATCGAGTTGTTGACATTGCAGTTTACATTTCCTTTGTCTCGTATCGATATCCCTGGCCAGGCCATAGAACATATTATTACTGAGCCTGCCGCGAGCGCTTTGATCGACCGCCCGGATGGCAACAAGGTGGCGATCTTTCATTTTAGCGAGATTAAGTCTGGTGAAGAGCGCAAAGTGGTTATCACGTATGATGTTACATTGGACCCTGTGGCTATTCGTGAAGCGCCAGCCAAGGATGCCTTTATTCCTGCGCTATCAGAGTCTCAGTTAAAATTTTACCTGAGCGTGGATAAATCCTGGAAAGATCGTAAAGATCTCAATGAAGCTGTGCAGATGATCACGCAAGGAAAGACTTCTATCAAGGATAAGGCAAGAGCTGTCTATGATTATATTGCCGATCATTTTTCATATCAGAATGCAAAAGGTGTTTCCGGAGCACAGCCACCGTATATGACATTATTTAATAAGACTGGGAATTGTGTTGACGTGTCACAGCTTTATATAACGCTGGCACGGCTTAGCGGCGTTCCTGCGCGGCAAGTTTTGGGGATTGTTTTCCAGCCGCAAGATAATTCTCGCAAATACACCGCGGATGCTGGCCATGCGTGGGCAGAAGTCTACCTGCCGGAGGTAGGGTGGGCTCCAGTTGATGCAATCTTTGGCATTGGCCTTAAAGATAAGTTTTTCTCTTTTTCCTATCGAATTCATGTTCGTGAAAGCTATGAAGAAAATATTTCCCAGGGTCCAGGATCGCTTTATCGGGGAAGCTCGATGGAAGCTTCCTCTGTCACGCCATTTTCTCCTGGCGTTATGGAACAATCTGCAAGCTTTGATATGGAGTTAACCAGCCCAAGCCTTCCGGAATAGAGCAAAAAGGTATTTTTTTGCGTCAATTTGAGGTGCTTGAACGATAATTTTATTCGTTTGACGCTCTTTTTAAACTATGCTAAAATCGGCTCTTTGGTTGGGGCGTTGTGATGTAAATGCCCTCTTTTCAATAACTAATATTAATAATAATCAACATTATTATGCAGCTTCCTGCACATATCATTTCTCGCTTTCGCGGAAAGAAGATCTTGGTTGTCGGAGATATTATCCTCGACCAGTATATTCAAGGTTCCGTTGACAGGATATCTCCGGAAGCCCCTGTCCCGGTCGTTCTTCAAGATGGGGATTCGCGATTTACACCCGGCGGAGCAGCGAATGTCGCTAATAATTTAAGCAGCTTAGGGGCGCAAGTCGTTCTCGTTGGTCAGGTAGGCCGTGATCGTGAAGAAAAGATCCTGCGCAGCGAGCTAAAGAAGCGCCGTGTGAATACGATAGGCCTTATGGCAGATCCGCAAGGAGTGACATCGCTGAAAACTCGTATCATCGCGCAACATCAGCAGCTGGTACGTGTGGATCGAGAGAATGGGGTTAGCGTAAATCCTGAAATTTGCCGCAAGATCCTTGCCTTCATCGAGAAAAACTTTAAGAATTTTGATGCCATCATTTTATCGGACTATGGCAAAGGTGTTATCACTAAAGACCTTGTCCGACGGGTTTGTGCGTTGAAGCGTCGCCACAAGAAGGTCGTAACAGTCGATCCTAAGGTAGAGCATTTTAATTATTATAATCAGGTGACATGCATTACGCCGAATCGCAAGGAAACTGAGAATGCGATCCGCAATATTATCATTACGCACGCCAAAGGACGCCAGCTCAAGATCAAGAACGACAAGCTGAAAACCATGAAAGATGTGCGGATGGCCGGTCAGGAAATCTTGAATTATCTTAGCCTTGAGTCGCTTCTCATTACCTTGGGCGAGCACGGAATGTATTTATTTGAAAAAGGCCAAGAGCCTTTCCTGATCGGTACCAAGGCCAAAGAAGTTTTTGATGTCACAGGTGCGGGGGATACGGTTATTTCTGTTTTTACGCTGAGCTTAGCCGCCGGTGCGTCAAAACAAGAGGCCGCGATACTCGCAAATTATGCCGCAGGCATTGTCGTTGCAAAGACAGGCGCTGTGGCTGTCACCCCCAATGAACTTTTAGCGGCGATCGCTACCAACTAATCTTATGAAAGCTATTGGCGTTATTCCAGCGCGATATGGTTCGACAAGGCTTAAGGCAAAAGTCTTGGCGGATATTCTAGGCAAGTCCTTGATCCAGCGCGTCTGGGAAGGAGCGAAGCAGTCAAAGCATTTAGACGATCTTTATATCGCCACAGATGATGAACGTGTCAAAGAGGCGTGTGAAGGTTTTGGCGCGAAAGTTGTTATGACGAGCCCCGCATGCCAATCCGGATCTGATCGCGTCATTGAAGCAGTGAAGGATCTCAATGCCGCGCATGTTTTGAATATCCAAGGTGATGAACCGCTTATTGACGGTAGTATTATCGATGGGCTGATCGAAGCGCTGCGAAAAGAAAAAGACGCTCCGGTCGCGACCGTCATTAAGCCTGTTGACAAAGAAGAAGATCTAAATAATCCGAATATCGTTAAAGTTGTTATTGATAAAAGAGGTTATGCTTTATATTTTTCTCGATCAACCATTCCCTTTAACCGCGAAGCGGTGGAATTTAAAACATTAAAATATTATAAACACCTTGGGATTTACGCGTATCAAAAAAGTTTCTTGATGAGCTTTCAGAAATTACCCCGTTCCATTCTTGAAGAGACCGAGAAATTAGAACAGTTACGCGTTCTTGAGGCGGGGTATAAGATCAAGACGACGTTGACGGATAGAGAAACCATCAGCATTGATACGGCCGAAGATCTGGAAAAGGTAAAGGCTTTCTTACGAAAGGCTAAGAAATGAACAGGATTATTTCCCTGGGAAAGATCAAGCTTGGAGGGGCACATCCTTTTGTGCTGATCGCGGGGCCTTGCGTGATCGAGGGGCGCACCTTTGCCTTGCGCCTTGCGCAGACTTTGAAAAAGATCGCTCAGGAAGCCGGTGTACCATTTATTTTTAAGGCGAGCTACGATAAGGCCAATCGTACGTCGTTAAATTCTTTTCGCGGGCCTGGGCTGATCAAAGGTTTAGCTGTCCTCAAAGATATTAAAGAGCGCATCGGCGTTCCCATTTTGAGCGATGTTCACGGTGTTGAAGATGTTGCGGCGGCAGCCAAGGTTTTGGATATTATTCAGATCCCGGCGTTTTTATGCCGTCAAACGGATCTGATCGTTGCGACGGCTCAGACGCAAAAGATCGTTAATATTAAGAAAGGGCAATTTCTAGCCCCATGGGATATCGGCCAGGTGATCAAGAAAGTCGAGGCTCAGGGAAACAAGAAGATCCTTTTGACCGAGCGCGGCGTGACGTTTGGATACAATAATCTTGTGAGCGATTTTCGCTCTGTCGATATCATGAAAAATACCGGTTATCCGGTTGTGTATGATGCCACGCACAGCGTTCAGCAGCCTGGGGGGCAGGGAGAGTATTCTGGAGGGAACAGCGAATACGTGCCGTTATTATCGCGCTGCGCGATCGCGGCGGGCATTGCGGCGCTTTTCTTAGAAGTGCATCCTCATCCCAAGCAGGCCTTGTCAGATGGGCCAAACTCATTGCCATTGTCTAAGCTAAAAGGTTTGTTACAGGAACTCAAACAGATCGACAAGATCGTCAAGATGCATTCCTAGATAAAAGGACAGGGTATGGTTCTTCAAAGAGCAAAAAGTGTTATTGATGCTGAACTAGATGCGATCGTACAGCTAAAAAAGAGCTTGGGGCAGGAATTTATTCGCGCTGTTGATCTGCTGTCAAAATGTAAGGGACGTGTTATTGTTTGCGGCATGGGAAAAACTGGCCTCGTTGGCCGCAAGATCGCTGCTACGCTTTCATCGACAGGAACGCCATCTTTTTGGCTGCATTCAGCAGAAGCTTTGCATGGGGATCTGGGGCAGGTGACGAAAACAGATGTTATGATCTTGATCTCCCATAGTGGTGAAACGGAAGAAACAAAAAGCCTGCTGCCGCTACTTAAAAAGATCGGCATTAAGGCTATTGCCATGACAGGGAATCCGCAATCATCCTTGGGCCGTTATTGTGATCTAGTTCTGAACGTAGCGGTGAAAAAAGAAGGCTGTCCGTTAGGCCTGGCGCCAATGGCATCCACGACAGCGACGCTTGTTATGGGAGATGCTTTGGCCGCGTGCCTGATCGATAAAAAGAATTTTCGACGTGAAGATTTTGCATTTTACCATCCTGGGGGATCCCTGGGGCGTAATTTATTGTTACGCGTTGAGGACATCATGCGCACAGGTTCTCAGTATGCCAAGGTGAAGCCAACGGCTTGCGTAAAAGAGGTCTTGTTCGCCATTACCAAGTCCCGCTGTGGATCCGCGTGTGTTGTGGATGGGCAGGGAAAGCTCATCGGCCTTTTTACAGATGGCGATCTGCGGCGTCATCTAAAAGCAGGATCACTTCTTTTGCAGCAGAAGGTCGCAACGGTGATGACGCTCAAGCCAACGACCATCGCGCAGGATCGTTTGGCAGCAGAAGCGATGCGTATTTTGCAGGAAAAACGCATTGATGAAATTCCCGTTGTTGATAAAAAAGGAAAATCCGTCGGATTGCTCGATGTTCAGGATCTCTTAAAAGCAGGTATTGTCTAATGAAACTCACTCCAGCGCTGAAAGCCAAAATAAAGAAGATCAACGTGTTAGCTATGGACGTTGATGGCGTTTTGACCGAGGGACATCTTATCTTTGACGGTGATGGACGCGAGCTTAAGAGTTTTAATGTGCAAGATGGTTTTGGCATTGTTATCCTGAAAAGAACCGGCATGAAAACCGTTATCATTACTGCTGGTAATTCGCAAGTCGTGAAAGTACGTGCGGATTATTTGCACATCGACAAGCTTTATTTGGGTGTTTATCCTAAGATCGCTGCCTATGAACAAATGTTGGCAGAGCTTAACGTGTGCGATGAAAATGTCTGTTTTATCGGCGATGATATTACGGATTGCCAGATTTTGCAGCGCGTAGGTCTTGGCGTTGCTGTTAAAAATGCTGTTCATGAAGTCAAGAAAAATGCTGATGTGGTGACAACGCGCTGTGGCGGCGACGGCGCTGTGCGGGAAATCATTGAGCTTTTGCTGAAAACGCAGGGCACCTGGGCAAAAGCTGTTGCGCAAGATCTCTAATATCATTCGAGCACTTCCATGATGAGAAAAAACATTTTTTTCTTTATTAGCAGTATTTTCAGTGTATTATTTTTTGTCTGTCCATTACGGGCTCAGGATGATAGCCAGCAGATGGAAGGATTTAATCTGTCCGGCTATGCCGACGGAGGCCAAAAGTCGTGGGATCTAAAAGGAGCGACGGCAGATATCCAAGGCCAGGAGATCAACATCACGGATGTTGATGCGAATTCTTATGGCGAAGAAGATATGAATGTCACAGCCAAAAAAGGGCGTATCGATAAGCAGAACGGTGATATGAAGCTCCAGGAAGACGTTGTCGTGACCACCGAGAGCGGGACCAAGATGATGACGGATACGCTTAACTGGCAAAAAGAAAAAGACCTGATCACCACCGACGATAAAGTGACGATCTTGCGTGAAAATATGACAGCCGTTGGGCAAGGCGCTATAGCCCAGCCAGGATTGAATAAGGCCCAGCTGAATGAAAAAGTCGCCGTTGAATATAAGCCGGAAGCGGACGATGATACTATGATGGGAGGGATTACGATCACCTGTGATGGCCCGATGGAAGTTGATTATCAGGGCCAGACCGCTGTTTTTCATGACAACGTCATTGCGCTTCAGGGTGACCGCAAGCTGATGGCAGACCGAATGGATCTTTTTTTTGATTCTGAAAAGAAACAGATCAAGCAGATGGTTTGCACCGGAAATGTTTTGATCGTTCAAGGAGAGAACACCTCTTTCTCGGACAAGGCCGTTTATGAAGCGGATAGCAAGAAAATTAAGTTATATGGACGCCCGAAACTTTTGTTGCACATGAACGATAAAGACAAGAAAGACAGCGATGTACCTTTTGGAAACTAAAAATTTAGTCAAAACGTATGGCGGCCGCCGCGTTGTTAATAATCTCAGCATTTCCATCGGCCGCTCAGAGATCGTGGGATTGCTAGGGCCTAATGGGGCCGGCAAGACAACAACGTTTTATATGGCGGTTGGCATTATCCATCCCGATGAAGGACAAGTTTTATTTGACCAGGAAGATATTACCAATAAGCCGATCCACGACCGTTGCCATTTAGGTATTGGATATTTAGCTCAAGAGCCATCCATCTTTCGCAAATTGACCGTTGAGGAAAATATTATGCTGATCCTGGAAACGCTTAATATTTCTCCGCGGGAACGTAGGCGTCGGCTGAGTAATTTGTTGGAAGAGCTGAATATTGCGCACCTTGCCAAAAGCAAGGCGTATACGCTGTCGGGTGGTGAAAGGCGACGACTGGAGATCACGCGTGCGTTGGTCACCAATCCGTCATTTTTGTTGCTGGATGAACCGTTTTCCGGCATTGACCCTATCGTTGTGGCGGAAGCGCAGGAGATCATCAAAGAACTTAAAGGGCGGGGGTTAGGGATCTTACTGACAGATCATAATGTCCGCGAAACACTCTCCATTACCGATAGAGCCTATTTAGTTGCTGACGGCCAGATCATGATCTCGGGGACAGCCGATGAGCTTGTCAATAATCCCAGAGCGCGACAAGTTTATTTAGGCGAAAAATTTCGTATGTAATAACAGGGTTGTTTTCTAAAAAGAAATAAGGAAGGGAAAAAAGATGAAAGTAGAAGTGAAAAAAGTTGACGCGACAAGGCGTGAATTAAAATTTGAAGTTCCGAAAGAACGCGTCAGCCAAAGGATGGAAGAAGTTTATAGTGAGATCGCAAAAGTAGCTAAGATCCGCGGGTTTCGCCCTGGCAAAGCCCCTCGCCACGTTGTTGAGCAGGAGCATGGCAAGGTTGCTCAGGAAAAGATGATGGAGCGTCTTATCCCGGAAGTTTATCAAGAAGCCATCAAGCAGGAGAGCTTGTCGCCCGTTGATTTTCCGGATATCCGTGATGTGCAATTTAAGGAGGGAAAGCTGTTTTTTACCGCTAGCCTTGATATTCAACCGGAGTTCACGGTCAAAGATTATAAAGGGATCAAGGTTCAAAAAAAGGCCACGCAAGTCACCGATGATGAGATCAGCAAAACACTTGATTTTTTTAAGACAGCGCAAGGCAAAGACAAGGAAGCGAAGATCGATGATGAGTTCGCCAAGGGGCTAGGCTATGCAAGCTTGGAAGAGCTCAAGGCATCGTTCAAGCGCCAGATGGAGCTTGAAAAAGACCGCCAAAATCGTGCTGACGTTGAAAATCAAGTCGTGGATTTTCTTGTTAAGAATACAAAGTTGACCGTTCCAAAAACAACGATCGAGCGTCATTTAGAGCGCTTAGCGCAGGATGCCCGGCAACGGTTAGAACGGCAAAATCTGAAGCCTGAAGAAATGGAAAAGCGCGTGGAAGAGTTCATGAAAAACATGCGCCCAAATGCTGAACGTGATGTGAAGGCGTATTTTATCCTCGAGAAGATCGCGGCACAGGAAGAGATGAAGCTTCAAGAAGGCGAAAATATCTTTCAAAAAGTCATTGGCTTCTTGCTCAAAGAAGCTCAATGGGAGGAGGCAAAAGAAAATGGAAAAGCATAGTCAACTGTTAGTCCCGATCGTTGTTGAAAAGTCCGGCCATGGAGAGAGATCCTATGATATCTACTCCCGTCTTTTGAAAGAGCGCATTGTTTTTATTGGAACCGCTATTGATGACAATGTGGCAAATTTGATCATTGCCCAACTGTTGTTTTTGCAGTCGGAGGATGCGACGAAAGATATTAGCGTTTACGTGAACTCGCCGGGTGGGTCTGTCACGGCAGGATTGGCGATTTATGATACGATGAGGTTTTTGAAGCCGCAAATTCGCACCTATTGCATTGGCCAAGCTGCCAGCATGGGCGCTGTTTTGTTAACCGCCGGCACGAAGGGCAAGCGTTTTGCCTTGCCGTATGCGCGTATTATGATCCATCAGCCTTGGGGCGGTGCGCAGGGAACCGCGAGCGATATTGCTATCCAAGCCCGTGAGATCGAGCGCTTGAAAGCAGATTTGATCAAGATTTTGTCACAGCATACGGGAAAGCCCGTCGAGAAAGTTGCCGCGGATTCCGACCGTGATTTTTTTATGAGCGCGGAAGAAGCGAAAAATTATGGTTTGATCGATGAGGTTATTTTTCATAGCGAGAATGCTTAATCGTATTTAATTTATCATTTAAGAAAGGAAACTGTTGTATGAAACGAAATTTGCTTTTATCTCCTGGCCCATCGAAAGTCCCGGCTGAGCTATGTGAGGTTTTAGGCCGGCCGATCATCCATCATCGCACGCCTCAATTTCAGGCTATTCTCAAAGAGGTGTTCGATGGCCTTAAAAAAGTCCTAAAAACACAAAATGATGTTTTTATTTTTGCCTCCTCCGGTACGGGCGCCATGGAAGCCGCTGTCGCTAATTTATTATCCGCAGGCGATAAGGCGATCACGGTCGAAGCCGGTAAATTCGGAGAGCGCTGGACGGAATTATGCAAAGCGTATGGAGTTAATGCCAAGGTGATCAAGGTCACTTGGGGAAAATCTGTACAGCCTTCAGCGATCAAGGAAATTTTGGAAGCAGAAAAAGATATTAAGGCAGTCTTTATTACGCTATGCGAGACATCAACAGCGACCAAGCCTGATATTAAGGCGATCGCTGATGTCGTCAAACAAACCAATGCCGTGCTCGTTGTTGACGCTATTAGCGGCCTTGGCCCTGACGAGCTTTTGACAGATGCGTGGGGCGTGGATGTTGTTTGTTCTGCTTGCCACAAGGGCCTGATGTTACCGCCGGGGGTTTCTTTTGTGAGCGTGAGCCCTAAGGCGATGAAGCTATCGGAGCAGTCAACAAGCCCGAAGTATTATTACAGTTTCAAAAAGTCGAAAAAAGCAGTAGAAAAAGCTGACACGCCGTTTACGCCAGCGATCAATCTTGTAATGGCCTTGAACGAAAGCTTGAAGATGGTCAACGCCAAGAGCATCGAGACGTTGTGGCCTTATTATGCCAAAATGGCTAAAGCTGTCCGTGCGGCTGCTCAGGCGATGGGATTGACGGTCTTTAATGATGAAGCGAGCGCTTCGAATGCTGTCACGGCCATTTGTGTTCCTACCGGTATTGATGGCGAGAAGCTTGTCAAGACGATGCGCGATGTGCATGGTATTACGATGGCTGGAGGACAAGGGGAAGAGCTTAAAGGAAAGGTTGTCCGCATTGCACACATGGGAGCTGTGGATGAGTATGATCTATTAACTGGCATTGCGGTTTTAGAAAAAACATTGCATAGCATGGGATATAAATTTGAGCTTGGGGCAGGTGTCGCTGCGGCTCAGAAAGTATTAAATAGCTAAAAGGAAAAAGAGGTTGTCATGATCAAGGTTCTTATAAGTGATAAGTTGGCTGCTGAAGGTCTTCAAATCTTAAAAAACGTTAAAGAGTTCCAAGTTGATTCCAAACCCGGCATTTCGGCAGATGATCTAAAGGCGATCATTAAGGATTATGATGCGCTGATCATCCGCAGCGAAACAAAGGTCACCGCCGATATCATTGCTGTTGCTGATAAGCTGAAGTTTATCGGTCGAGCCGGCGTGGGCGTGGATAATGTCGATCTCAAAGCTGCCACCAAAAAAGGTATTGTTGTTATGAATACGCCTGGCGGCAATACGACATCAACAGCTGAACAGACCATGAGCCTCATTTTATCGTTATCTCGTAATATTCCGCAGGCCTACGCATCGCTTAAGGCGGGTAAATGGGAGAGATCGAAATTTACAGGTGTTGAGCTTTATGGCAAGACCTTGGGCGTTGTCGGCTTAGGCCGCATCGGCTCAACGGTAGCGCGTATGGCCAAGGCCTTTGGGATGAAGATCATCGGGTTCGATCCTTTTATTACCGTTGATCTTGCCAAGCAGCTTGGTGTTGACATTGTTGAAAAAGACGAACTTCTTAAGCGTGCGGATTATATTACGATCCATGTCCCTAAAAGTATGGACACCAAGAGCTTTATCTCGGATAAGGAATTTGACATGATGAAAAAAAATGTGCGCGTTATCAATTGCGCCCGGGGCGGCATTATTGATGAAGCGGCCTTGATCCGCGCTCTCGAGAGCGGCCGCATCAAAGGCTGTGCTTTGGATGTTTATGAAAAAGAACCGCCGGATTTTAATTCGCCTCTTTTTAAGTTTGAAAATTGCGTTGTCACGCCGCACTTAGGTGCATCCACCTCCGAAGCCCAGGTCAATGTCGCGATCGAGATCGCTGAAGCGATCCGTAATGCTTTGCTGGGACAGGGCATCGTAAATGCGACGAATTTCCCGTCTATTGACGCGGAAACATTCAAAGTGCTAGAGCCCTATGTGGAATTATCTGAACAAATGGGAAAATTTGCCGGTCAGCTTATTGATGGGCGTGTCAATGAAGTAAAGATTTATTATAGTGGTGTTCTTTGCGACTACAAGACAGCCCCTGTATCAATGGCGCTTGTTTACGGTATTTTAAAACCTGCCTTAGGCGATAGCATTAATCTCGTGAACTCTCTAGATGTCGCTCGCGAGCGCGCCGTTAAGGTGGAAGAAATCAAGACAAATGAAAAACAGGAATTTGTTAATCTCATCCGCTTGGAAGTTTCAACGGATAAAAATCCTTTTGTGCTTTATGGAACTCTTTCCAGCAATAATCAACCGCGCATCGTTAAGGTCAACAGCGTTTATGTTGAAGCTATCCCACGGGGGTACATGCTGTATATCAACAATAATGACAAACCCGGCATTGTTGGTGCCGTAGGGACCATCTTGGGAAAGAATAAGATCAACATCGCGAGTATTACGTTCGGACGCGAACAAAAAGGTGGATTGGTCATTAGCGTTGTCAATGTTGATAACGAGATTTCCGAGAAGGTTCTCGAGGAGCTTCGTCAGACGCCCGATATTTTGTTTGTCAAATTGATCAAGGTTTAACATTTTATTAAAAGAGAGAGTCTATGCAAAAGATATTTGTACGCGTTGTTCTTGCTTGTGCGTTTTTTATCTTGGCGGGGTCTTTGCGGGTAGCTTTTTGCGAAGAAAAACCAAAGATCGCTGCGCCTTCTCAGGAAATGCTAAAACCGCGATGCTCAAGTGATCAGGAGTGCGCTCGCCCTGGTCTTTTAGGCGTTTGCCAGTCTCCAGGGGAAAAGACCGCGAAATGTCTTTGGCAAGAGATCGTGAAGGTCCCGGTGACGGTTATTGAGCCAGATCAATGCCGCTCGTGTCAGACCGAAGGCGTTCTTCAGCAGATAGGGATGTTTTTTCCAGGGCTGGAAGCGACGCGCCTTAAATCCAGTGACGCGAAAGCCAAGGATCTTATCAAAAAGTTAAAGATCCAAATGTTGCCAGCCTATATTCTAGGAAAAGAAGTGGAGCAGGAAATAACATTCGTAAATTTTGAACCGATGGCTATCTTGACGGAGGGGCAGTATTACCTTAAGCCAGAATTTGCCGGTGTTTCTTATTTTTCAAGCCGTCCGCGCAAGAATAACCAGATGGACCTTTTTCTTGTTCTGACGTCTCCAGGAATGTACCAATCCGTAAAGATTGCGCAAGACCTCGCGCAAAATAAAAAGAACAAGATTAGTATAAATGTCCACTTCTTAGGCCTTGAAGATCCTCAGTCCAAGAAAATTGTTAGCCCGGGTGGGGACCGCGAGGTCAATGAAGACAAGATCTATGCGTGCGTTGAAAAACATTATCCGCAGAAATCTTTGGATTATTTGAGTGCGCGCCTCTTAGACATGAGCAATGTTTGGGTGGAGGATGTTCTTCGGGTGTACGGCTGTGATGCGAAGAAGATCAAAGCCTGTGCGCAATCCTCAGAAGGGGAAAAGCTGTATCAAGAGAAAGTGCGTTTAGCCCAAGAATTGGATATTCGCTACGCGCCTTTGTTTTTAATGGAAAATACGGAGATCTTTGGTGTCAGCGAGAAAACTTCTGCCTCAGAGATCTTGAAAACATTACGGATGTCAAGCGAACGAAAGTAACACTTTAACAAAGCGAGTTGACGAATGAACATTGTTGTCGGTGGGGCCCAGTGGGGCGATGAGGGTAAAGGAAAGTTGATTGATATTTTGTCTCAGCAAGCGGATATCACTGTCCGCTATCAAGGAGGCAATAACGCCGGTCATACAGTTGTTGTCGGGAAAACACAATATGTTTTTCATTTGATCCCTTCCGCTGTTTTGCATAAGAGCAAGACATGCGTGATCGGTAACGGCGTTGTCATTGATCCGCAGGCGTTGTTGGCGGAAGTAGAACAATTGCGCAAGCAAAAAGTTTTTGTTACCCCGCAGCGGCTCAAGGTTGCCGCTAATGCCCACGTCATTATGCCGTATCATCGCGTGTTAGACGGTTTACGCGAAAAGGTGCGAAAGAACCGTATTGGCACCACTGGCCGCGGCATCGGGCCGTGTTATGCGGATAAAGTGACTCGATGCGGCATTCGCATGGTTGACTTATTGAATCCGGCTGTTTTAAAGTCAAAACTCGAGGACAATCTCAGGGAGAAGAATGAGATCTTTCATCGGGTTTATAAACACAAGCCTTTTCGTTTTTCTGGAATCTACAAAGAGTACCTGGAATACGGTAAAAAATTAAGACCTTTTATCTGCGATGCGGCTGTTTTTCTTAATCAGGCCATTGATCAGAAAAAAAAGATCCTGTTCGAGGGCGCGCAAGGGACTTTTTTGGATATTGACTTTGGAACATATCCGTATGTGACATCGTCAAATTCTATTGCGGCCGGAGCGTGTGCTGGCGCTGGTGTATCACCGGTGAAAATTCATAAAAGCATTTCCGCGGTCAAAGCGTATACGACGCGGGTTGGAGAAGGACCATTTCCGACAGAATTTTCCCAAAAGCTTGAACATGAGATCCGCAGCAAAGGAAAAGAGTTTGGGGCAACAACAGGTCGTCCGCGCCGTTGCGGTTGGTTCGATAGTGTCTTGGTTCGCTATGCGGCCATGCTGAACGGGTCCACAGAGCTTGCGATTATGAAGCTGGATGTTTTAGATGATCTGAAAACCATTAAAGTATGTACGGGCTATCGCTATAAAGGGAAGACCATTAAAGATTTTCCTTTTGACCTGGAAACATTTTGCAACGTAAAGCCTGTCTATGTTGAGCTTCCGGGATGGCAAACGCCAATCAGCGGTATTCGCTCCTACAACAAGCTTCCGGCGAATGCAAGGCGCTATATTGAATATCTAGAGAAAATCATCGGTGTTAGGGCTAAATATATTTCTATTGGCTCTCGCCGTGATGAAATAATTGTCCGATAGGGAAGTATCTTTTTTAGGCGCAGCAAGTTACCATTATTTGCTTGACTTTGATTGGGGCTTATGTTACTTTGGGATATTATAAAAAAGGAGGAGAAATCCATGCAGTTTTTAAGATCTCTTGTTAGTTTTTTCGTCATTTTAACGTTTGTCGCAGGCCTCACCGGATGTACCGTCGTTATTCAGAAAGGTAGAACAAAAGATTTTCAGGAAATTTCGACCCTCAAGCAAGAGTTGAGCGAGCTTGAAAGAGCCAAGAAAGAGCTCGAAGACAGGCTCCGTCGCGAGATCAACGACAAGGAAGTCTCTATCGAGATGCTAGGACGCGGGCTCGTGATCACGTTTGTTTCCGAAGTTCTTTTTGACTCCGGAAAAGCAACGTTGAAAGCTGATTCACTTGAAAAGCTTGCTAAAGTTGCCGGTGTCCTTCAGACAACAGTCAAAGATTTGCGTGTTGGCATTGAAGGGCATACCGATAATGTTCCGATCCAGCGTTCCGGATGGAAGTCCAATTGGGAACTTTCTTCTGCGCGCGCGATGAGTGTTTTGCATTATTTGATCGATACGGAAGGACTCGAGCCAAATCGTTTATCGGGAACTGGATATGGAGAATTTCATCCTGTAGCGTCTAATGATACCAAGGAAGGCCGCCAAAAGAATCGTCGTGTTGAGATCGTTATTCTTCCTAACACAACAAAGAAAGAGGCTGGCGCCGCTGAGGATTCTTGGGGCTCGGAAGAAAATCTTAAATAAAATCCATGAAGAAGATCCTCGAAAATAAGAACTTACTTATCTTAGCAGCTGTCAGCATTGGCTGTTTGGTGATTTCGCTTGTGTCATCGCAGAAGTTTCAGCGGACGCGTAACGATCTTAATCAAGAACGGTACAATCGCATGGTCGCTGAAGAGATGATGGAAAAGATGAAGTCAAAAGTTCGTATTCTCGAAGCAGATGTCAAAAAATTTCAAGCTGAAGCACAACAGGCGAATGATCTGCTGCAGCGCAAAGAAGGCGCTGTTGCCGATCTTAAGCTTGAGCTTGAAAAGACGGAGCGCTTGAACCAAGTTCTTCAAGAACAATTAAAGAACGCGCTCGTTCAGCAGAAATGATGCACAATATGAACATGCTCGAATAGCGTTATTAGCTTGTTGAATAAGGGTGACATCGCGATGGGGGATATATATCCCCCATTTTAATTGGTAGGCACAATACAATGTCAGGCAGCAGACTTCCAAAGCATATCGCGATCATTATGGATGGCAATGGCCGATGGGCCAAGAAGCGACACATGCCGCGGACTTACGGGCATCTGCAGGGCGTGAAGCGCGTTGATGAAGTCGTTACTGCTGCTCGAGAGACGGGCATAAAGTTTTTAACGCTCTTTGCATTTTCTGCAGAGAACTGGAACCGTCCTCGACAGGAAATTGATATGCTGATGAGCACCTTAGCGAAGAATTTAGAGGCTAAGGCAGATGAATTGCATAAAGCAGATATTAAATTTCAGGTCTTAGGCCGGCTGAAGGGTGTTCCCGAGAAAGTTGTCGTCGCCTTAAAAAGGGCTCAGGAGAAAACAAAAAATAACGCCGGAATGACGTTAAACCTCGCCTTTAATTATGGCGCACGACAAGAGATCGTGGATGCTGTTAAAAAGTTTTGCCAGGATGTTAAAAGCGGGGTATTGGATGTTGATTCCATTAATGAGGAGAGTTTCAGCGGCGCGCTTTATACACACGGCATGCCAGATCCAGATCTCCTGATACGTACCTCTGGCGAACAGCGCATTAGTAATTTCTTATTATGGCAACTGTCTTATAGCGAGCTTTATTTTACGCCAAAGTGTTGGCCTGATTTTACAAAAAAAGAGTTTGCAAGAGCGATCGTAGATTATCAAAAGCGTGAGCGACGTTACGGAAAGGTTCTGGAACCCTAAGGTACCTATGCTATCCCAGCGTATTTTAAGCTCGATCCTAATGGTGCTGTTGACTGCATTTGCCATTATTAATAAATGGTTCTTTATTGTTTTTGTTGTGGCGCTCACGATGGCTGGGCTCTATGAATTCTTTTATCTTATTCGTAAAAAAGGTATCCCGATCTATAGCTATGTTGGGATCTTTATTGGGACCGCGATACCGCTCTCGATCTTTACAAAATTTGAGTTGACCAAGAATTGGGAACTTTTGTTCATTGTTATTGGGTTTTTATTATTGCTGTTGATGCAATTCTTGCGGGAAGATAATCATAATGCCATTGTCGGGATTTCGACGACGCTATTCGGTATTTTGTATGTATCTTGGTTTTTTAGCTTTCTCGTTAAGGTTCGCTTATTGATCCCTGGCGAGGGAGGCATTAAACTTCTGATCTTTATCATTGCTGTGACAAAGGCGGGCGATATAGGAGCTCTTTTGATCGGGCGAAGATACGGCAAACATGCGCTTTTATCAAAGGTTAGTCCCAATAAGACCGTGGAAGGATGGATCGCAAGCCTGGTATTCGCCGCGATAGCCAGTCTTTTGTGCTGGTTTTGTTTGCCTCCAGCATTAAATTACACATTTTTTCAAGTATTGCTGATCGGTGCATTCTTTGGCGGTATCGGACAGCTGGGTGATCTTTCGGAGTCGATGATCAAGCGTGATTGCAATGTTAAGGATTCCGGAAAATTCTTACCAGGCTTGGGAGGCGTTTTGGATATCATTGATAGCTTGTTGTTCGCGGCACCGGCATTTTATTTGTATATTAGCTCTGCGTTAAATACGCTTTAATATGGCACTTAAAAAAGTTGTTGTCCTCGGGTCTACGGGATCCATTGGTATTAATGCGTTAAAGGTGATCGAGCGGTTTCCGCATCAATTTCGCGTGATCGCCTTGAGTGCAATGAATAATGTCGATCTGCTGGCAAGACAGATCCGTCAATTTAAGCCTCGGTACGCAGCTATTGATGCAAAGCATATCGCTGATTTACGCCGTAAGATTGCTGGATGTTCAGTATCGCTATTTGACACAAGAAGTGACATTAACCAATTAGCTGCTTTACCGCAAGCGGATATTGTCATTTTAGGTATACAGGGAAGCGCGGCCTTGGGCCCATTTTTAACCGCTGTACGCTTAGGCCGGCATGTTGCGCCGGCTAATAAAGAAGCACTTGTGATGGCCGGAAATATTCTCATGCGTGAAGCCAAGAAGCATCAGGCGCGTATTATTCCAGTCGACAGTGAGCAGAGCGCTATTTTTCAGTGTCTTCAGGGGCAGGAGCGCATGGGAGTAAAAAAGATCTATTTGACAGCCTCCGGGGGCCCTTTGCGCAACATGCGTCAGGAGCAATTTCGTCGGGTTTCTGTTGCAACGGTCTTGCAGCATCCTCGCTGGGATATGGGAAAGAAAATTACCGTTGATTCGGCAACCCTGATGAACAAAGGGTTAGAAGTGATCGAGGCCATGTGGCTCTTTGACCTGAAAGCGTCAGAAATTGATGTGTTGATCCATCCGGAATCTGTTGTGCATTCCATGGTGGAGTTTTGGGATGGCGCGGTGTTAGCACAGCTGGGAGTGACAGATATGCGTATTCCGATCCAGTATGCCTTGACGTATCCGAAACGTTTGGCAACCCCGCTACCAGCGATGGATTTCGTTCGTCAGAAGGCGTTGACATTCTTTAAGCCAGATTTTAAAAAGTTTCCAGCATTGGCACTCTGCTATGATGTGGCGCGCAAAGGGAAAACGTTTGGTAGTGTTTTGAATGCCGCTAACGAAGAGGCTGTGGAAGCGTTCTTAAAGGAAAAGATCTCATTTTTGAAGATTGCAGAGATCGTTGAAAAAGTTGTAGGAAGGCATCACCCGGAAACAGGGCTAACGCTAAGCAACATTTTAAGCGCTGATGCGTGGGCAAGAGAAGAAGCTCGGCGCTTAATACATCGATAGGATAAACATGGGAACATTAGTTTTTATTCTTGTTTTGAGTATTTTGATCATTGTGCATGAATATGGACATTTGGCGATGGCTAAAGCATTAGGCGTGCGCGTTGAACGCTTTGCGATCGGCTTTGGTCCGAAACTTTTTGGCTTCCGCCGTAATGATACGGACTATGCGGTTTGTCTTATTCCCCTAGGCGGTTATGTTAAAATGGCCGGTGATGAGCGGACAGATTGTAAGGGCGGGAAAGAAGAATTCTTTTCAAAGCCTCTTGGTCATCGCGCGCTCATTGTATTGTCAGGGCCTGTGGTCAATTATCTTTTTGCATTCTTATGCTTTTGCATAGTCTTCATGGTCGGATATCCGGCCATGGGAACCCACGTTGGCGAAGTTGTCAAAGATTATCCTGCGCAGAAGGCAGGACTTCTGGCAGGTGATAAGATCTTGGCTGTTGATGCGAAACAGGTTGACAGTTGGGAAGATGTCCAAAAGCTCGTGAGCCGTTCTCAAAATGACGATATTGCTTTTATTGTTGATCGCGCGGGATCGCAGAACACGGTTGTGGTCCATTCTATTCAGGATGAGATGGAAAATGTCTTTGGGCAGAAAATACGTGCCCGCGTTGTCGGTATTAGACCGCAAGAACAAATTATTTTACTGCGCTATGATTTTTTCCGTAGCATTGCCAATGCCGGGCAGAAATTGATCGATATTACCTGGACAACGTATAAGGCGTTGTATTTAATGGTCACAGGGGCCATGTCAACCAAAGATGGCATGACAGGGCCGATCGGTATATTCTTTATTATCCAGAAAGCTGCAGAGCTAGGATTTACGTATGTCCTTTATATTATGGCGGTGATTTCAGCGAGCCTTGCGATCTTTAATCTTTTGCCATTGCCGGTTCTCGACGGAGGGCATTTGTTATTATTTGGCATTGAAAAGATCAAAGGAAAACCGTTACCGCCCAAGGCTGAAGAAGTTGTTTTTAAGATCGGGATGAGCCTTATTATCTGCTTGGCGGTATTTATTTTTTATAATGATTTTGTCCGTTACGGGATCTTCGACAAGATATTTCATTTAAAGAGCCGATTGGGTTTCTAAAAAAAGCGAGGACGCATGCTAGAGCAAGTTAGAAATTTGATGCAAAAGCACTTGATCACCAAAACGGATTTCTTGAAAGTCAAAGATACGTTGAATGAAGATCAGATCCGCATGCATGCGCGCAATGCGATCGATCAGGTATGTAAAGAAAGTGAAATGACCCTTACGGAAGAAGAGCGTGGGCAGCTGATACGCCAGTTTGTCGGTTCCGTTATCAGCCTTGGCCCGATCCGCCCTTTGATGGAAGATAAAAGTATTTCTGAGATCATGATCAACGGGCCGCATAAAATTTATATCCAGCGCCATGGAAAGATCGAGTTGAGCCCTGTTCGTTTTCAGGACTCTCGAGAGTTGATGCATACCATTCAGAAGATCCTTGGCGAGTCTTCCTCGGGACGCCGCGTGGATGAATCATCTCCGTATGTTGATTTTTCACTGCCCGATGGCTCTCGGGTCAATGTTATTTTACCGCCTGTTTCGCTGATCGGACCCGTGGTAACGATTCGTAAGTTTTCTTCAGAGATCGAGACGCTCGAAGACCTTTTGCGGCTTGAAATGCTCAATCAGCCTATGGCGGATTTTCTAACAGCCGCTATTCATGCCAAGCTGAACATTATTTTTTCCGGCGCTACGGGTACCGGAAAGACAACAACACTTAATGTATTGTCACGCTATTTGCCGGAAAGAGAACGCATTGTCACGATTGAAGATACCGCCGAGTTGCGCTTGAAGCAGGAGCATGTTGTTAGCTTACAAGCTAAGGCTGCGAACGTAGAAGGTAAGGGGGTTATTAGTATTCGCGATCTGTTTGTTAATTCTTTGCGCATGCGTCCAGATCGTATCATCATTGGTGAAATTCGTGGCAATGAAGCCTTGGACCTTATTCAGTCGATCAGTAGCGGTCATTCGGGATCTTTGGCTATCGTGCACGGTGATTCGCCCAAAGACTGCTATAACCGTTTGGTGACAATGCTTTTGTCGACAGGCATTCCTTTAAGCGTTGATGAGATCCGACGTCAGATCGCTAGCGCGATCGACATGATCGTTCACACGGAAATTTTTATTGATGGTAAGCGACGTATTACGCATATTACTGATCTTGTCTATGATGAGCAGGCGAACAATATTTCTCTGCATGATATTTGTTATTTTAAAGAAGAGCAGATCACTGCCGATGGGCGTGTTCTTGGAAAATGGGTTTTTACGGGCCATAAGCCATCCTGCTTAGATAAGTTTGTGAGACGCAATATCAAAATTTCGTTACCAGCTCAAGGATAAGATATGAAGTGGACGCAGTTCTATATTCCAACGATCAAAGAAGTCCCGATGGGCACAGAAGCCGTTAGCCATCAGCTTTTGTTGCGTGCAGGGCTTGTGCAAATGTTGACCTCGGGTGTTTATTCGTATTTGCCTTTAGGGCTTCGCGTATTGCGCAAGATCGAGGCTGTCATTAATGAAGAAATGAACGCCATTGGCGCTCGAGAGCTTCTCTTGCCTTCTTTGCATCCTATCGAATTGTGGAAGCAGACCGGACGTGATGAAACATTAAAAGACGTTATGATCCAGTTTAAAGATAAAAAAGGCCGTCAGATGTGTTTGGGGCCAACGCATGAAGAGATCATTACCGACCTGGTGAAGAATTATGTGCAGTCGTACAAACAGTTGCCGATCGTACTTTATCAGATCCAAACAAAATTCCGCGATGAAATGCGTCCGCGCTTTGGCATTGTTCGCGCGTGTGAATTTATCATGAAGGATGCGTACAGCTTTGATCAAGACGAGCAAGGCTTAAATAAAAATTATCAACTGATGTATGCGGCCTATCAAAAGATATTTGCTCGGTGCGGGCTTAAGGTTGTCATCGTTGAGGCTGATTCAGGCGCTATGGGAGGCGATGTTTCTCACGAGTATATGATCCCCGCGGATATCGGGGAAGATGAGGTCTTATGCTGTGATGCCTGTGATTATGCTGTTGGCATTAACAAAGGGCAGCCGGAGGGGGTGTGCCCTTCCTGCAAGAACGGAAAGCTGGTCAAGAGATCTGCGATAGAGATCGGACATATTTTTCAGCTTGGAACAAAATATAGTAAAGCCTTGGATGTCCATTTTCTTGATGAAAAAGGACAAAAGAAAATTGTTGTTATGGGCTGCTATGGCATTGGCGTTAGCCGCTTGATCGCCACCATCATTGAAAAGAATAACGACAAGGCAGGTGTTATATGGCCCAAAGAAGTAGCTCCTTTTGCCGTTGAGATCCTTCCTGTCCAGGTGAGCGACGATAACATCATGCAACAAGCAGAACAACTCTATGTGGCGCTTAAGCAGCAGGGTGTTGATGTTTTTATGGATGATCGCGATGAAAGCCCGGGGAAAAAGTTTAACGATGCGGATCTGATCGGTATCCCTTATCGCATCACGATCGGCAAGCGTATGTTAGCCGAGAACAAGGTTGAAGTGAAAGATCGTCGCAGTGGAGAAGTTTTTCCGGTTGCCGTGCCGGATGCGATAACCAAATTATGCGAGGTTATGCAGTAAATGGAAGGCGTTAAAGAAAAGATTGCTGCCCTGATCGAAACCTTTGTCACGGAACAAGGATTTGACTTGGTGGATATTAGCGTTAATCATTACAGGCAAAATGATTCGGTCCAGGTTCTAGTGGACAAGCCTCAAGGGGGCATCACGATTGATGAGTGTGCGAACTTAAGTCGACAGATAGATGTTCTTCTGGAGGCTCAGAATATTTTTGATGGAAGCTATACTTTGGAAGTTTCATCGCCGGGTATTGATCGCCCACTTGTTCATAGTAAGGATTTTATTCGTGCCAAAGGAAAAGAAGTTGTTTTTTATCTCAAAGAACCTGTTCAAGGGTCTTTGGAGTATACGGGAATCATCTTAAAAGTGGAAGAAGGTAAGGTTCATCTTCAGGCAAAAGGAAAAGAAGTCAGCATTGCGTTGCAACTGATTAATAAAGCAAAACATGTGTTTTAACGGAAGGATGATGTATGGATAGTGAACTATTGATGATTTTAGATCAAATCGAACGCGACAAAGGCGTTGATAAGGAGATCTTGATCGAGGCTGTTGAGACAGCTGTCGCCTCAGCCGCTAAAAAGATTTGGACGGTGGGTAAGGAGCAGGAGATCCAGGTCGTGCTGGATCGCAAGACAGGAAAGCTCATGGCCTACGCGGATGGCGAGGAAATTAAATCTAAAGATTTTGGCCGTATTGCGGCTCAAACCGCCAAACAAGTTGTCATTCAGAAAATCCGTGAAGCAGAAAAAGATGTTGTGTTTAGCGAATATCAAGCACGTATCGGTCAGATCGTTACGGGAAGCGTTTATCGTATCGATAAAGGGAATATCATTGTCGATTTAAGTAAGACAGAGGCTTTTATTCCTCGCAGTGAGCAATCTGGCAAAGAAGAGTTTAGGCAAGGGGACCGTATACGGGCGTATGTCTTGGATGTTCGTCGAGAGACTAAGGGTCCGCAGATCGTTCTATCTCGTGCACATCCGCATTTTGTGAAACGTTTATTTGAACTTGAAGTTCCTGAGATCTATGATGGGATCGTTGAGGTCAAATCCATTGCGCGCGATGCGGGTGAGCGTACGAAGATCGCTGTTTACTCGAAAGAAGAAAAGATCGACTGCGTGGGGGCTTGTGTGGGGATGCGAGGATCACGCGTAAAAAGCATCGTGACCGAGCTTCACGGTGAGAAGATCGACATTGTCCGTTATAGCGAGGATAAGAAAACATACATTCAGGCCGCCATGTCACCCGCAGAGATCTCTCAGATGCATCTTTATGCGGCGGTAAGGCGAGCAGATATCGTTGTCGCTGATGATCAGCTGTCCATTTCGATCGGTAAGCATGGACAGAACATTCGTCTAGCGAGCCAACTGGTGGGATGGCAGCTAGAAGTCTTTTCACAGACGCAATGGAAGGAGCATGCGGAGAAACTTCCAGAAAAGGCCGCCGAGGTCGTTACTCCAGGTGATACATCCGAGGAGCCATCGCGCATTGCGGAGTTGACCGGTGTGGGTGATAAGCTTGTTCAGACCCTCAAAGAAAGCGGGTTCACGACGTTGGAAAGAATCGCTAAAAGCTCCGTGGATGAATTGTCCCAGATCAAAGGTTTAGGGAAGGTTAAGGCAGATAAGATTATTAAAGAAGCGAAAGCCCTTTCTCAAAAAAAATAGTAGACAAGAAGGATATCCATGAAAGTTTCTGATTTCGCAAAAGAATATAATCTCAGAAGTGAAGAAATTCTTGCCGAGCTGAAGTCGTTCAAGATGAAAGCCACAGACGCCAAGCAAGAGCTAAGCGCTGCAGCGATCGCTGTTTTGCGTCGCTCTCTAGATGCCAAAGGAAAAAAGATCGCTCCTGCTAAGCGAGAGCCTGAAAAACCTACGGCACCAAGGCCAAAATGGGATAGGGAGATCGAAAAAGAAGAGCCTCCGGCTGAAAAAAAGGTTTCCAAAGCATCAGCGGTAAAGAAATCAGTAGAAAAGAAAGATAAGGGTAAGGTATTAAAAGCAGCAACAGCGAAGAAAAGCTCTGCGGCAGAAAAGAAACCCAAGGCGGTTGCAAAAAAGGAAAAACAAGAAAAGGTTGTTGCATCTCCAAAAGAAAAAATTGAGAAAAAAGCTGTTGCTCCTGTTGTGGTGGCTCCTGAAGTGCCCAAGGTATCCGCTGAGCCGCCTCATCCTGTTATTGCGCCCGCTATCAGCCCAACACCGAAGCCAGCGGTTGTTTCCCAAGTTGAGGTTGTTATTCCTAAATATTCCGATCATCGCCGGCCAAGGCATGGAGAATCACACCGGCCATTTCGCGCGGAACCTCATCGACAGCCGGTCGCGGAGGTTGTTGTTAGTCAGCGGCCCTCTCGCGAGGTCGATTTGAGTTTTCCTATCAACGTCAAAGATCTATCAGTGAAGATCCAGCAAAAGCCGAGCGCGATCCTGAAGGTTTTGATGCAAAAAGGCATCTTGGCGACGATCAATCAAAGTCTTGGGGAGGAAATTATTACCAAGATCCAACAAGATCTAAGTTTTACGTATACCATTGCCAAGACGGATGAAGAGCGGCTTGTTGCATTGCACACGGAAGACGATGATCCGGCTTTACGCAAAGCTCGTCCACCGGTGATCACGTTCATGGGCCATGTGGATCACGGTAAAACATCTTTACTTGACCGTATTCGCAAGAGTAATGTCGTCGACAAAGAGCATGGCGGCATTACGCAGCATATGGCCGCCTATTCGGTGATGACGTCCCGCGGCAAAATTACATTTTTAGATACGCCGGGCCATGCCGCGTTTACAGCCATGCGCGCTCGGGGAGCACATATTACAGATATCGTTATTTTGGTTGTCGCGGCGGATGAGGGTGTTATGCCTCAGACGGAAGAAGCGATCGATCATGCGCGTGCGGCTAATGTCCCGATCGTAGTGGCTATCAACAAGATCGATAAGCGAAATATTAATTTGGATAAAGTTAAAAAGCAGTTATCCGAAAAAGACCTTATGCCGGAAGATTGGGGAGGCAAGACGATCACCGTTGGCGTTTCTGCGACAACGGGCGAAGGTGTCGATAAGCTTTTAGAGATGATCCTTCTAGAAGCTGAAATCCTAGAATTGAAAGCAAACTATGACCGTCCGGCAACAGGTATTGTTGTCGAAGCGCACTTGAGCCACGGCAGAGGATCTGTGGCTTCTGTCATCGTTCAAGCGGGGACATTAAAGGATGGCGATATTGTCGTTGCGGGCCCTTATTCTGGACGTATTAAGGCCATGCTTGATGATTATGGTCAGACTTTAAAAGTCGCAACACCTGCAATGCCAGCTGAAATTTTAGGCCTATCGGGTGTTCCAGAGGCAGGTGAAATATTTTACGTGGTTGCGGATGAGAAAAAGGCGCGAGAGATCTGCGAAATGCGTTCTGAGCAAATAAAGACCAAGCGACTTCAATCTGCCCAGCGCATTACTTTGGATGATCTGTATTCTCAGATCCAGCAAGGCAAAATTAAGGATCTGAACATTATCTTGAAGACAGATGTTCAGGGGTCTTTAGAAGCCCTGAAAGATTCCTTAACAAAGCTTTCCAATAATGAGGTGCAAATAAAGTTTTTGCATACCGGTATCGGCGAGATCAATGCGGCAGATGTTATCCTGGCGCAAGTCGCTAATGCCATCATTGTCGGATTCCAAGTTGAGGCGGACACGAAGGCTAAGGAAGAGCTTGCGAAAATGCATGTGGACGTACGTACCTACCGCATTATTTACGATGCAGTGGATGATATTAAAAAAGCTTTATCGGGCCTTTTGGAGCCAAAGATCCGCAAGAAGTTTATGGGTCGAGTCGATATTCGCCAGGTCTTTAAGCTTAGTAAGTCGGGTGTCGTGGCGGGATGCTTTGTGCAAAAAGGGCGTATCGACCGCAAGGCTAAGATCGCGATTTCCCGCAATGGCGAAGAAGTTTTTTCTGGGGAGATCGATTCGTTGAAGCGTTTCAAAGATGATGTTCGCGAGGTCAGAGAAGGATTCGAGTGTGGTATCACACTTAAAGGTTTCAGCGATATCCAGCCTGGGGATGTCATTGATGCCTACGAACTTGAAACTATTCAGCGGGAATTATAACGCGAGGGTTTGATGAGCCAGAAGACCATTTTTAGCGGAATGCGGCCAACGGGTAAGCTGCACTTAGGCCATCTTGTCGGTGCGTTGCAGAATTGGGTGGCGCTTCAGAAAGATTATCGTTGTATTTTTAGCATTGTGGATTGGCATGCTCTGATGGGGGAGTACGAAGATAGTACTCGTATTAAAGAAAACATCTTCGAAATGGCTGTGGATTGGATGGCCTGCGGTATCGATCCTGAGAAGTCGATCATGTTCATTCAATCGGATATCCCGGAGCATCTTGAGCTGTCCATGGTCTTTTCTTGCTTTACGCCGTTAGGCTGGCTTGAACGCATTCCTACCTATAAAGAACAATTACGCGAGATCAAGGCGCGCGATCTTCATACCTATGGCTTTCTTGGATATCCGGTCTTGCAAGCCGCGGATATTTTATTGTACAAGGCGCAGGCCGTTCCTATCGGAGATGACCAGATCCCGCATGTTGAGTTGACGCGGGAAATCGGGCGGAAATTCAATCATTTGTATAAAAAAGAAGTCTTTGAGGATTGCAAGGCTATTTTAACGCAAACCCCACGCCTGCTGGGTCTCGACGGCCGTAAGATGAGCAAGAGCTACGATAATGCGATCAATCTTTCTGACCCCTTGCCGGTGATCGAAAAGAAGGTATCATCGATGATCACGGACCCCCAGCGCGTTAAACTAAGTGATCCAGGGCATCCGGACGTTTGTAATGTTTTTAGCTATTACAAAGTTTTTGCGCCTTCCCGCGAAAAGGATGTTTGCGGTTGGTGCACGAAAGCACAAAAAGGATGCACGGAATGCAAAAAGATCCTTGCGCAAGAAATTCTCAAGAAGCTTGATCCGATACAACAGAAGCGCCATGAGATCGCCGGTGACAAGGATCGGGTCATGACAATATTATCTGATGGAGCTAAGAAAGCTAAGGCGATCGCGGAAAAGACCATGCGGGAAGTTCGCCAGCAGGTATTTAAATAACTATGAACTATAAGATCAAACTCGAAGTTTTTGAAGGCCCGCTGGATCTTCTTTTGTATCTCATTAAAAAAGATGAGTTGAACATCTACGATATTCCGATCGCGCAGATCACGGATCAGTACATGGAATATTTGGACATGATGAAGTTATTGGATCTTGATGTTGTTGGAGATTTTCTTGTCATGGCGGCGACATTGATGCAGATCAAGTCTAAGATGTTGCTGCCGCCGGATCCATCCGAGCAGGCGGCAGAAGAGCTGGATCCACGCGATGAGCTTGTGCAGCGCCTTTTGGAGTATAAGAAGTTTAAAGAAGCGGCCAAAGACCTGGGGAACAAAGAGCTTGTTCGCCAGGACTTCTTTCGGCGTAAACTTGATGAAGAAAAGCTGAAAGAATTGAAAGAGAACGCGACTGAAGTCTATTTTGAGGCAAGTCTTTTTGATCTGATCTCCGCCTTTGCCAACGCCCTCAAGAATGTTCCGCGTGATGTTTTTTATGATGTTATCAAGGAAGAGTTTACCGTCGAACAGAAAATTCATGATATTTTGCATTTATTCTTGCATCACAACACGGTCTTCCTGGCGGATCTATTCGCCAAGGCTCGCAGCAAGGATGAAGTGATCGTGACGTTCATGGCTGTCCTGGAGCTTATTCGCTTACGGGAAGTGGTCGCTATGCAGAAAGGCATTTTTGGCGATATCGAAGTTGTTCGCAATAAAGAAAACATGGAAGCCTCCTATTGGGAGCAAGACCCGGAAAATCCACCATCTGCGCCTCAGCCTGAGCAACCGCCTGCGGATAAGGGCATAACCGAAACTACGGATCCGGTCAATTAATATGGCAGAAGAGCGGCAACGGCTTATTTTGAACAAGGAAACCGATGAAGACGCGATCGTCAGCTTGTCTTTACGCCCGACGCGTCTTGATGATTTTATTGGCCAGAAAGACTTGGTGGAGAACTTAAAGGTTTCTTTGCAGGCTGCCACACAGCGCGGAGAGCCTGTTGAGCATATGCTTTTTTCTGGGCCTCCGGGTTTGGGAAAAACTTCTCTGGCTTACATCATTGCCCATGAAATGAACACGCGTATTACGGTGACCTCAGGGCCTGCGATCGATCGCGCAGGGGATTTTATCGGCATTTTGACGAATTTAGAAAAAGGGGATGTTCTTTTTATCGACGAGATCCATCGGCTTTCCAAGGCGGTGGAAGAATTTTTATATCCTGCGATGGAAAGTTTTCAGATAGACTTTATCGTGGACAAAGGGCCGTACGCCAAAACGATCAAGTTTAATCTTAAGCCGTTCACATTGATCGGCGCTACAACCCGTAGTGGGCTTTTGGCTTCGCCCTTAAGGGATCGCTTCGGGATCTTTCACCATCTTGATTTTTATCGCCTAGAAGATCTACAGCAAATCGTTCTCAATTCTTCCAAAAAACTTTCTGTGGTGATCGATACGCAAGCTGCCGGAGAGATCGCAAGGCGTGCCCGCGGAACACCGCGTATCGCCAACCGCTTACTGCGTCGCGTGCGGGACTACGCCCAGGTCAAAGCGCCGGGCGGGACAGTGACCCTGGACATTGTGTTGAAAGCCATGGGGACTCTGGGGATCGATACCGAAGGGCTTGATGAAGCGGACCGCAAGCTTTTGATCGTTATCCGTGACCAATACAACGGCGGGCCTGTCGGGGTTGAGTCCCTGGCGGCGACGCTGAATGAAGAAGTCGATACCGTTACGGATGTTGTCGAGCCGTTCCTTTTAAAACGTGGATTCTTGAAGCGGACACAGCGCGGACGCGAATTAACAGAGCAAGGGTTTAAGCACATCGGTTCTGACTTTATCTCGCGCAATAACCAACAACAATTGTTTTGATCGATATGCCAGGATTCGGCAAAATATTCATTGCCGCAGGAGCTATCTTAATCGCTGTAGGCCTTTTATGCCTGCTGGCTGAACGTATCCCCGGCTTGGGGCGACTACCTGGGGATATTGTCGTTAAGAAAGAGAATTTTACCCTGTACTTTCCCTTAACGACATCCTTATTGTTAAGCATTGGTATCAGTCTTTTATTGTTTTTCTTTAATAAACGCACGCCATGAGAAAAGTTTACATCCTATTCCTCTTTGTGGTCTTTTTTTTGCCGAGCTGCAGCTTTACAAGCTTTTTCTTGGCGAACGATCAGTCTGCGCACGAGACCATTCGCGTTGCTGTGTTGCGCGACGCGGAGGTATTTACCCTGAAGATCCAGGGGCCTTATACTATCTCGGATTTAAAGACAAACCAGGTTATTTCCGAGGGGAGCGCTTTAAAAGAATCGCGTGTAGCTTTTTCAGAAAAAGGTATTCAGTTCTCAGATAATGATCTTTCGCTAGATGCCTTAAGGGTCTTTGCGCAGCGCGAGGCTTCCATCTTTGTCAACAATAAAAGCTTTCGCGGGGAGATCGACATTTTTAAGACAGAAAATGGCAAGCTGACAGTTGTTAATATTCTTGAGCTTGAGAAATATATTAAGGGAGTCTTGGCGCATGAGGTTCCTGACCGTTGGCCGCTTGAAACGCTGAAAGCCCAAGCTGTGGCCGCGCGCACATATGCCTTTTATATTAAAGAAAACAAGCGTCATGCATTGTATGACCTGACGAACGATATTTTTTCTCAGGTGTATGGCGGTCGCAGTGGAGAAAAGTATCGAACAAATCTGGCCGTGGACCAGACCCGAGGCCTTATTTTGATGCAGGACGACAAGGTGCTCCCAGCTTATTATCACTCCACCTGTGCAGGGCATACCGAAAACGTCCAAGAGCTTTGGAGCCAGGACATCCCATCGCTGCAAGGGCAGGTGTGCGTTTTTTGCAAAGAATCACCGCATGCATTCTGGAAAAAGAATATGCGCCTGAAGGATATCCAAGACAAGCTTAACGCGCACAGCTATGGTCTCGATCTGATCAAAGATATTCAGGTCGTTGAACGCAACGCGAGCGAGCGCATCAAAACTCTTAAGATCGTTACGCGAGATGGCAAAGAAGTCTTTATTTCCGGAAAAGATTTCCGCAATATCGTCGGCCCTAACCTTATTAAAAGTAATAATTATACGATCGAGATGAAGGGATATTTTGTCGATTTTTACGGAAAAGGCTGGGGGCATGGCGTAGGTTTGTGTCAGTGGGGAGCGCGCGCGATGGCGCAGCAAGGCTACCGCTTTGACGAGATCCTGAATTATTATTATCCTGGCGCCAGGATCGTTTCTTGGCAAGTGTTACAGCGAAAGACGCAATGAAGCTCTCTGATTTTGATTATGCTCTTCCGCCAGAGCTTATTGCTCAACATCCTCTCAAGAAGCGTGACCAAGCACGGTTGATGATCCTTGACCGAGCCACGCAGACTATCACGCACGATCAGTTTTCCAATCTTCACCGTCATGTCGCGCCTCAAAGTCTTTTTGTCGTGAATGATAGCAAGGTTGTTCCTGCACGGCTCATGGGCCATAAAGAGAACGGCGGACGCGAGGTTGAGATCTTTTTGTTGAAAGCGCTGGAAGACAGAAGACGTTTTCAGGTGTTGATACGGCCCTTAAAAAAGGTTAAGAACGGCGAGTGCATCGTCTTTGAAAAGAGTGCGCTGAAAGCTACCATTATTGATTATCAGCAGCGTATCGTTGAATTTAATGCCAGTAATGTCATGACGCATGTTCGCAAAATAGGCCACATGCCGTTACCGCCATATATTCGCCGTGATGATGAGCTGGCTGATAAAAAAGATTATCAAACGGTTTACGCAAAACATTGGGGCTCTGTGGCCGCACCGACAGCCGGATTGCATTTTACCCACGCGTTGATGCGAAAACTAAAACATGAAGGTCATGAATTTGAGAAAGTAACGTTGCATGTCAACTATGGAACGTTTCGCCCGGTCCAGCAGGAAGATATTACGCAGCACCAGATGCATGAGGAGGAGTATCATATCTCGAGAGTAGCGGCAAAACGCATCGTGGCAGCAAGGGCCCGAGGGCGTAAGATCATCGGCGTTGGGACAACGAGCTGTCGCGTCTTGGAAACTTATGCCTCTAACGGGCAACTATGCGGCGATACGAAGTTGTTTGCGTATCCTGGTTTTTCGTTTAAAATGGTGGATGTTTTGCTGACAAATTTTCATTTGCCGAAAAGTACGCTCTTAATGCTCGTATGCGCTTTTGCCTCAACAGATTTTGTGATGCGAGCTTATCAAGAAGCAATTAAAGAAAGATATCGATTTTATAGTTACGGCGATTGCATGTTGATCAAATAAGCCACAGTATAAGCGTGGCTTATTTGTCCGAGCGTTAGCGAGGAGTAGCGAAAGGAAAGAAAATAAATGAAAAGATTTACAAAAAGACAAAAAATATTCTTAGTCATATATCCGATCATTGGATTAGCCTTGTTTGTTTTGTGCACTACTCTGCTTTTTGCCGGAGAAAATAGCGCCGTTGCTGTTGCGCTTGCGCGCTTGCTGACGCCATTGATATTGGTTATTTTTACGCCATCATACGCGATCGGCAGTTTCTTGAACGGAATATTTCATCCCCACTGGATATTTTTATATCTTGTTGTGGTTGTTTACCATTTTCTTTTAGGGCTCATTCTTGTGCTGAGTTACAAAAAGATTTCCAATCGATAAACTTATGTTCAAACTTAAAATCCAAGACAAAGAGACCAAAGCCCGCCGCGGCGTCTTGAAGACGCATCATGGTGATATCCAAACGCCTTTTTTTATGCCCGTGGCGACAAGTGGTACCGTAAAGGCACTTTGTAAGCAAGACCTCGAAGCTGGCGGCGCTGAGATTGTTTTGTCCAACATGTACCATCTTTTTTTAAGGCCGGGTACTGATATTATTCAGCACGCGGGTGGGCTACACAAATTTATGAGCTGGGACAAGCCGATTTTAACCGATAGCGGAGGTTTTCAGGTTTTTAGTCTGTCAAAATTCCGCAAGATCACGGATGACGGCGTAAAGTTTAGATCCCATATAGACGGGGCTTTACATTTTTTACGCCCGGAAGATGTTGTATCGATCCAAGGTATTCTCGGCTCTGATATTATGATGCCGTTGGATGAGTGCGCCCCTTTTCCTTGTAGCGAGGCGAAGGCAAAAAAAGCTGTGGAACGGACAACCCTCTGGGCGCGACGCGCGCGAAAATATTTTTTGTCGTCATCTTTTACGGAGAAGCAGCAATTATTTGGCATTGTGCAGGGATCGCATTATAAACACTTACGCGAGAGATCCGCGGAAGAGATTCTTGAGATCGGCTTTGATGGTTATGCTATTGGTGGCGTCAGTGTGGGAGAACCGGTAGACATGATGTTTGATGCCATCACGACGGTTGCGCCTCTTCTGCCCAAAGACAAGCCGCGCTATGTGATGGGCATTGGATTGCCAGATCAAATTGTTCGAGCGGTGGGTGAGGGCATTGATATGTTTGATACCTGCATTCCGACACGTTATGGCCGCAATGGATCAGCTTTTACAAGCGCAGGGCGCATTGCCGTTCGTAATGGAGCCTATACGCACGACCTGAGGCCGGTGGATGAAAAATGTGATTGCCATGTGTGTAAGAATTATTCTCGAAGTTACATTCGTCATCTGTATAATATGAATGAAATGACCGGGCTGACGCTGTTGTCACACCATAATGTTTATTTTTATTTGAATTTAATGAAAAATATCCGTCAGGCGATCGAAGAAAAACGGTTTGCTGATTTTCAAAAGGAATTCTTAGCATGTTACAATTCGACATCATAACGATCTTTCCGCGTGTCTTTGATCGTGTCTTTGATGAATCCATCATTAAAAGGGCACAGGATAAGAGAAAGGTCAAGATTTGCGTTCATGATCTGCGCATGTATACACATGACAAGCATCGCAAGGTTGACGATAAACCTTTTGGCGGGGGGCCAGGAATGGTGATGCAGCCCCAGCCGCTCTTTGACGCGGTCAAAAAGATAAAGGGTCGGAACAAGGTAAAAGTTTTGTTAATGACGCCATCCGGAAAGCCTTTTGGGCAAAAAGATGCGCGCCGGTTAGCGAAAGAAAAGCAAATGATCCTTCTTTGTGGTCATTACGAAGGCGTTGATGAACGCGTGCGTGATCATTTGGCGGATGAAAGTTTTTCGATCGGGGATTATGTTCTGACCGGAGGCGAGATCCCGGCGATGGTGATCGTCGATGCTGTGACACGGCTTATCCCAGGAGTTTTAGGGCGTGAAAGCTCGCTTGTGGATGAGTCTTTTTCTTCCCCTTTGTTAGAATATCCGCAGTATACGCGGCCTGCAAATTTTAATGGCATGAAAGTTCCAAATATGCTATTATCTGGAAATCATCAAGGCATCAAAGAATGGCGTTTGCAGCAATCCATTCTTCGGACTAAGAAAATCCGTCCGGATTTGTTAAAAAAATAATATCGTTGGTTAAGAAGGAGTTGTTAGCATGGCAGTTAATATTGGGCAAATCATTAAAGATGTTGAAAAGAAATATAATAAAGAATTACCGGAATTTAAAGTCGGAGATGAAGTAAAAATGTTCGTCAAGGTTGCCGAAGGCGATAAAGTCCGTCTTCATCCTTTCGAGGGAACGGTTGTCCGCAAGACCGGTCGTGGGCTTAAAGGCGTTTTTACGATCCGTAAAGTATCTTTTGGGGAGGGCGTTGAAAGAACATTTCCGCTGTGCTCTCCGGTTGTCGATAGCTTAAAAGTTGTCGCTAAAGGTGTTGCCAAGCGAAGCCGTCTCTATTATCTTCGAGGGCTTACGGGAAAAAGTGCGCGCCTTGAAAAAGAAGATGTTGCTGTTGCCGCTGCTGTACCGTCATCAAATTAATCCTCTTGTGAATGCTTTCCTTTGAGCGTCAAGCTAAGAAAAAAGGTTTTCATATAATTATTGGCATTGATGAAGCTGGCCGAGGCCCTCTCGCAGGGCCTGTGGTCGCGTCAGCAGCATGGCTTCATGCGCATCGTTTTCGCGCAATTATTAGGGATTCCAAACAAATGACGCCTTGCCAGCGAGAAGTGGCTTATGAAGAGATTTTACGCCATGCTGATGTTGGCGTGGGTATTGTTGATGCCGTAGTTATTGATCAGATCAATATTCTCCAGGCAACCTTTCAGGCGATGACGCAAGCGGTCAACGATCTTATGCCTAAGATCGATATTGGAAAGAAGAATTCTGCCCTTTTGGCTAAAAAGACCTGTCTTCTGGTTGATGGTAATCGCTTTCAGACCTCTTTACCGTTCGCCTATCAAACGATTGTCAAAGGGGATTCTAAAAGCCTGTCGATTGCCTGCGCATCCATTGTCGCCAAAGTGACACGAGATCGTCTAATGGATGAGTACGATAAAATGTACCCGGAATATGGATTCAAACAGCATAAAGGATATCCGACGCTTGCGCATAGGCAGCAGATCAAACAGCTAGGATTTTCTCCGATCCATCGCCGAACATTTCAATGTGAGATAACCCCATGAACACTCGGCAGGCAGGGGATGCCGGAGAAGAGGCAGCCGTTAACTTCTTAAAAGCTCAGGGATACAGGATCTTGGCGCGAAACTATCGTAATCGCTTGGGAGAAATCGACATCATTGCTCAAGATCGGGATGTGGTGTGCTTTGTGGAGGTCAAGTTGCGGCGGGGGAATGCGCAAGATTTTGCCCTAGAAGCCGTCACGCCATCGAAACAAAGAAAGATCTCTCAAGTAGCACTTAGCTATTTAAAGGCTTGTCACCTGATGGACGCTGAGGCGCGTTTTGACGTTGTCACGGTTTCTCAAGGCCCTTGCGGCGATCTGCATGCCGAGGTGATCGCGGATGCTTTTCCATTAGCGCAGCCATATCAATATTAGTAAAGTTTATGTTCTGAAAAAGACGAGAAGTTGTTTGAAAATAGAATAAAATTACGATATGATAAGCACGCATTCAGGAAAGCATTTCTTTCCACGCATATCAAATTTATCAGATATGATTTAATCATCGACACATGAAGCCGTTTCGCCATCAAACACTTGCGATGTATTTAGACCGACTTGCCTCGCGGGAACCTGTTCCCGGAGGTGGTTCTGCGGCAGCTTTAGTGGCTGCGACAGGCGTAGCGTTAATTTGCATGGTGGCTCGATATTCTCAAAAGCGTCCGCAATCGAAGAGTGTTGAAGCTCAAATTTGCCGTATTTTGCGCAAGGCGGATAATATCCGCAAGCGCCTTTTACTGCTCGTGGATATTGATGCGCAAGCGTATTTGAAAGTAGTTACCGCGCGTAAAAGTAATGGGCGTGATAAGAAAAAAGCCTTAAAGGACGCGCAAAAGGTTCCTTTGGAGGTTTGCCGCTTATCTTATGCGGCGCTTCAGCTGATGCCGTTTTTAGCTGAAAAAGGCAATCCACACCTTTTAAGTGATGTTGAATGCGCGGCAGAGATGCTCTCGGCCGGGTTTCATGCGGCGATCGCAAACGTAAAAGCAAACCAGATATCCTGACGATGAGTGCGCAATTATTAGATGGCAAGATCCTTGCCGGAAAGATTAAAGAAGATCTTAAGGCGCAAGTCCTTGCTCTTAAGCAGGAGCGGCATGGCGTTCCGCGGGTTGTGAACGTGGCCGTGGGAGATCATCACGCTGTTTGTGCTTACGCGAATGCGCAAATTCGGGTCGCCGAAGAAATTGGTATCGACTATAAACTTGATGTTCTACCAGAAAATATCCCTCAAGGTAAATTGATCGAGCATGTTCATCGATTGAATCAGGATCCGGCGGTCAATGGGATCATGGTCCATAAACCTGTTCCTTCGCACATTGATCATCATGCGGTCGCCAATCATATTGACGTGATCAAAGATCTTGAAGGTGTTAATGTTATCAATATCGGGAAGATGCTTTTGGGCAAAACAAGCATTATCCCTTGTACGCCAGCTGCTGTCATGGCCCATATTGATTCGACGGGTGTTAACTTACGCGGTAAAGAAGTCGTTATCGTCGGCCATAGCGAGATCGTCGGAAAGCCTTTAAGCCTGCTTTTATTGCAGCGTATGGCTACAGTTACTGTCTGTCATGTTGCGACAAGTGAAGCTGGCAAGCTCGTGGAGCATGTATCGCGTGCGGATATCTTGATCGTGGCCGTAGGCAAGCCAGAACTTATTAAAGGCGCCTGGATTAAAAATGGTGCTCTTGTTATTGATGTCGGTATCAATCAAGTTGGGCCACGCATTATGGGGGATGTAGAGTTTTTTCAAGCCAAAGAAAAGGCTGCGTACTTGACGCCTGTTCCCGGTGGTGTGGGGCCTGTCACGGTTGTTATGCTCATGAAAAACGCCATAGAGGCTTTTCGTCTACAAGGTGAACAAAGATAAAATCATGAACTATGCGATCATAGGAAATTCTTCTCTTTCGGTTGAAATAGCTCAGGGCATCCGTCGTGCGGATGAAGCGGGTGAAATATCTATCTTTTGTTCTGAAGGTGTTGCGCCGTATTATCGTCATGCGCTGGCCTCGCTATTGATAGGGTCTTCACACGCGAGCATCGCGTGCGCGCCGCAAGATCTTTACGCGCAGCAGCGTATCAGCCTTATTATGGACAAAAAGATCTCGCGCGTTCAGCCTAAGCGTAAACGTCTTTTAACTGAGGATAAGGAACAGACACCTTTTGACATTCTCGTGGTCGAAGGCGTGGGTTCTTTTGTTTTTCCGGATCTTAAGGGTGTTCAGAAAAAAGGCGTTTTCCATCTGAAAACCTACGATGATATGAAGAAGATGGTGGATTATGCAGGCCTCACAGACATTGCCATTGTTGAGGTGAATAGCTTTGCAACGCTGCAAACTGCCTGCAATTTGCGTAAGATCGAGCAGGAGGTTATCGCCGTAGTTCCTACAGGCCATCTTCTTGCGGATATCTTAGATAAAGATGTGGCGGATTATATTGTCGAACAATGCCAGAAAAAAGGCCTGCGTTTTATTTTTAATAATGCCATTACCGAAGTCTTAGGCGATGCGGAGGCCAAAGCTATCCGCTTAAAAACAGGAAAAGTGTTAGAAAGCGAGATCGTTGTTCTGACTCAAGTTGATCGACAGCAGAATTTGTTCAATACCGAAGAACTTTTTCATCAAGAAAATGATAGCTACACTCAATATGAAGATGTTTATTGCCTCAAAGACTTGCTGCATTCGCTCGACCGATCTACCTGGGAAGAGTCTTTTGTGAGCCAATACGCCTTTGCGGGGCAGGCCGCGTGCCTTGTTGCTGGGATCCTGAAACAACCATTGCCTACCATCTCGGCTCCTGTCGTTCGATCAGTACAGGTCGACGATCTATTGATAAGCCTTTTGGGTTCCTGCAAGAAAGATGATAATAAGGTGGCCTATATGAAGGCGGATTACAAAGCAAATCTTTACAAGAAAATATTTATTGAAGATGGCATGGCCAAGGGCGCTGCGCTCATCAATGATAAGGCAAGCGAGGCTGCGCTGGCAAAGCTGGTGCAGGAATCTGTAGCGGTCAGCAATATTCCCGGCGCGATCGTTGATTATCAGGGATAGTCGTTTTATAAACAAATAAGAATTTTGTTGTAAAGCAAGGCGGTATATATTATTCTAATTTTAAGGAAAAACTCTTGATGAGAATCTTCTCGCAAATCCTTGTCCTCATTCTTTTTTCCTGTCTTTTCCAAACATCTGTTAGCGCTCAAACAAAGTTGCAAGTGATCGAAGATTACCGCGCTAAGGGAATGGAAGCACAGAAAAGCGGCCGCTATGACGACGCGTTTGCTTATTATCAAAAAGCCGTGAGCTTGGATCTGGAGCGTGCGGATATTTATAATGATCTAGGCGTTCTCTGCGAGGTCATGGGAAATTTCTACGAAGCGCAGAATTACTACCTCGAAGCGCTTCGCGTTGACAAAAATTATCTGGCAACATATTTTAATTTAGCCTTTTATTATAAACGGCAGGGTGATCTCGCTAAGGCGGCGCAATATTTCAAAGAACGCGCTGACCGTAGCGATTTTGATGACCCTTGGGTCAAAGAATCTTTGGAGCAGTTGCGTACCCTTGCTCCGCTTTTTCCTGATCTGAAGCGCTGGATGCAGGAATACGAGGCAAGCTTTTTAGCGTATCGAGCCGCTGTTCTTGATAAGCAGCTCAAAGAGCAAGAAGAAAAGATCAATGCTGAAAACCTTAAAGAGTCTGAAAATTGTGTACAGCAGGCGAAGCTTTATGAAGAGCAGGAAATGTATGAGCAGGCCTTAGCGGAATATGATAAAGCTCTTTCGAAAACCCCCGAGAGCCCTCGCATTATAGAATACCGGCGACTTGCCGTTGTGAAGCTAAAAGAGCGGGATGTCAAAAAGTTGATGACTTCTGCCTTGGAAAAATTACAGGCAGGAGATACGAGTTCCTCGAAAGAAGATTTTCGTCAAATACTTACCATAATTCCTGACGAAGAAACCAAAAAATAGATTTATTAGTATTCACGATTTTTCTCTAATCCCAAAAATGCCGAAATCCAGACTTGTTCTTATTGATGCGCATGCTTTATGCTATCGCTCTTTTTTTGCGGTTCGCGATCTGCGGACAAGCCAAGGTCAGCCGACCAATGCGGTTTTCGGGTTCGTTAATACTTTGCGCAAGATCTTGCGGGATTGCCATCCGGATTATGTGGTGGCGTGTTTTGATGTAGGGAAGAAGACGCATCGTCAGGAGCGTTTCGCGGCATATAAGATCCATCGGCCGTCGATGCCGGATGAACTTATCAGCCAGATCCCGCTCATTAAAGAATTGGTGCTCGCCTATAACATTCCTGTCTTTGAGCTCGAAGGCTTTGAAGCGGATGATGTGATCGCCACGATCGCCCATAGAGTGGCCGGCAAGGATGTGGAAGTCGTTATCGTCAGTGGCGATAAGGATATGGTGCAGCTGGTGAATGATTCTGTAAAGATCTTTGATTATCGTAGTGAAGAGATCTTAGATAAAGAAAAGATTAAGGAAAAATATGGTTTTGAGCCTGCGCATATTGTTGATTTTCTTGCCTTAGCGGGTGATGCGACGGATAACATTCCCGGGGTTCATGGTATCGGTAAGGTGACCGCCACAGATCTAGTTATTCAGCATGGAACTGTAGAAAATATTTATAAACACTTAACTTCGATCAAATCAGAAAAAACGCGGCAGAAACTTGAAGAACAAAAAGAGATGGCCATGTTAAGCAAAGAACTTGCTGTATTAGATGCTCAGGTTCCCGTTGATTTTGATCTCAAGACGGTTCGGCTGATGCCTGCGGATGAAAAGCGATTGATCCCATTCTTTGAGAAATTGGAGTTTCGTAAATTTGTCCAAGAGCTTGGATCCAACGAAGCTCCGCCGACATGTTGTGAGTTGACACTAAAATCAAAAAAAGATATTGAGGCGTTGATCGCCGCGGTCTTAAAGAATAAGACCTTTGGTCTGATGGTAGATGCTCGAGAACAGAACGACTTAATTGCCCAGGATAGAGTTGCCCTCTCGGTACGTGACGAGGAAGCCGTTTTGCTGCCAACGACGAAGCTGAAGGATTTGCAGGAAATATTCGCTGCTCAAGATATTTTGATGGTTTGTGTTGACATGAAGTCTTGCTTAAAAGTTTTTAAATCGCAGGGCGTTTCCGTGAGTAATAAATTATTCGATATGATGTTAGCAGGTTATTTGCTGGAGCCTGCCCAATCGGGTAAAGATATGCCCGCTCTTTGCTGGAAATATCTTAAGGTCACTATGCCGCAACAGGGAGTTTTAGGGCTTACAACGTCGTTGCTGTTAAGACTTTATAAAATTTTAGATAGCGAGCTTCGCGCGAAGGCGTTGGACAAGCTTTTTTATGAGGTTGAAATGCCCTTAGCGCAAGTGTTATTTCGCATGGAAGAGGAAGGCGTGGCGCTTGATATTGCATTTTTGAAGGAACTGTCAGTTCAAGCCAATAAGCAAATTGATGCGATGACACAGAAACTTTATGCGCTGGCAGGAGAAGAGTTCAATCTTAATTCTCCCAAGCAGCTATCGCACATTCTATTTGAGAAGCTAAAACTGCCGGTCATTAAAAAGACCAAGACAGGGTTTTCGACCGATGAAGATGTGCTGCATCGGTTGGCTTCAAAGCATGAGCTTCCGCAAGAAATCTTGAACTATCGTCAGCTTGCCAAGCTGACATCGACTTATATTGACGCATTGCCGAAGATGGTTGATGCGACGACGCATCGAATTCATGCTGTATTTGACCAGGCCGGGACAGAAACGGGTCGTTTAAGCTCGCGAAATCCTAATTTGCAAAACATTCCGATCCGTACCGATCTCGGCAAGCAGATCCGCAAGGCGTTCATCGCGCGCGGTAAGAATTTTGTCCTTATTTCAGCTGATTATTCACAGATCGAGCTTCGTATTTTGGCGCATTTATCCCAAGATAAGAACTTGATGGAATCTTTCGCACGTGGCGCAGATGTCCATACGATCACCGCTGCATCTATTTTTAACGTGAAAGAAGATGATATTACGCCTGATATGCGCGTTGTGGCCAAAAGGATCAATTTTGGGATCGTTTATGGCATGAGCGCGTTTGGCCTATCCAAAGATCTAGGCGTCACGCAAAAAGAAGCCCAGGATTTCATTGATAAGTATTTTTTGCAGTATCCGGGTGTTCCGCATTTTATGCAAGAACAGATCCAAAAGGCGGAAAAGGATGGCTTTGTGACGACCTTGCTAAACCGTCGCCGCTATATTCCAGAAATCCATAGCGAAAATATGGCGTTGAGGCAGTTTGCGCAGCGTCAGGCGATCAATACGCCGGTGCAGGGAACAGCTGCGGATTTGATCAAGGTGGGCATGATCCACGTTCAGCAAAAGCTTGATGCGAAAGGTTTTCAATCTAAAATGACCATCACTGTTCATGATGAGCTTGTCTTTGACGCTGTCAAGAAAGAGCAAGACGACCTTGTCCTGCTGATTCGTCAAGAGATGGAGGAGCCTTTAAGCCTTACGGTACCGATCCGTGTAAGCATCAAGACGGGACACAATTGGCTTGAAATGCAGGAGGTTTTGCGATGAAGGTTGTTTTTTGTTGTTCTGAGATGGCCCCTTTTGCCAAGACTGGCGGACTAGGGGATGTGTGCGGTTCTCTGCCTTTAGCACTTGGCAAGGAAGAGCTAGAAGTTTGTGTTATTATGCCGTTTTATCGGGAGGTGCAGCAGAAAAATATTCCTTTTAAAAATTTTGATCAAGATGCCCTGGTCGCTAATTATAAAGGGATCGACATCTTTTTTATTAAACATGAAACATTTTTTAATCGGGACGGTCTTTATGGTACGCCGCGAGGTGATTACGGTGACAATCTTGAGCGTTTTACGTTCTTTAATAAACGCGCGTTGCAGCTTTTACAGGACATTCGCCTTTCGCCGGACATTATTCATTGTCATGACTGGCAAACAGCCTTGATCCCAGCATATCTTAAATCCTATCATCAAGGGGATCCGTTGTTCCAGAAGACAAAAACATTTTTAACGATCCATAACTTAGCGTATCAGGGTATTTTTCCACGAGACAAGTTCTTTGTTCTCGGGTTGCCGCACGAGCTGAACTCCATTCATGGCGTTGAGTATTATGGCCAGCTGAGCCTTTTAAAAGCCGGATTACTTTTTAGTGATCATATTACGACCGTAAGCCCCCAATATGCCAAAGAAATTCAGCATCGGGAATCAGGACGGGGTATGGAAGGGGTTATTCGTTTTCGCTCGGATCGCTTGTCGGGGATATTAAATGGCATTGACGCTGAATATTGGAACCCGGAAAAAGACCCCTTGATCGCACATCCGTACAGTATGAGCGATATGAGTGGCAAGGCCAAGAACAAAGAAGTTTTGCAGAAACAGAGCGGCTTGCCGGTATCAGCCGATATTCCGGTCTTTGGTTTTATTGGCAGGCTTTCTGAACAAAAAGGTATCGATATCTTTGCGCAAAGCATTGAAGAGATGATGCAGCATCCTGTCCAGCTTGTTTTTCAAGGAGTGGGGGAAGAGCGTTTTGAGAATATGCTGCGTAGCTTTCAGTGGCGGTTCCCGGGGAAGGTAGCCGCGCACGTTAAATTTGATGAAGCCTTAGCGCATCAAGTCTATGCCGGAAGCGATATGCTGCTGATGCCGTCGGTCTATGAACCTTGCGGCTTAAGTCAATTGATCGCCTTTCGCTATGGTACGATCCCAGTTGTTCATCATACTGGTGGCCTTGTGGATACGGTCATGCCTTTTAAGCTAACGAATAATCAAGGAGATGGTTTTGTTTTTTCACGGTTTGACAAGGCCTCGTTCTTGAAAGCTTTTGAGACGGCTGTTAAAGTTTTTGAAGACAGAGCTATTTTTCAAGATGTTTCCACGCGTGTCATGCGTTATGATTTTTCATGGATGACCTCTGCGGTCGAATACAAAAAACTCTATCAAACATGCCTATCGTAGGGATCACAGGAAGTTTTGGTTCTGGTAAGACAACTGTCGCCGACATGTTGCGCGCGCGCGGCGCTAAAGTTATTGATGCCGATAAGGTTGCGCAGGATCTTATTGCGCCGCAAGGAAGATGTTTTTCAAAAGTTGTTCGTTTTTTTGGTAAGGAAATTCTAACTCGGGGGGGCATTGACCGCTGTAAGCTTGCGGCCATTGTTTTTCGTCAACCGAGTGCCTTAAAGAAACTTTGCAACATGACGCACCCCTTTGTTGCGCAACATATAAAACAGGAGGTTTCACGTTATCGACAAAAAAAGACGCGTCGCCTGCTCGTGCTCGATGTTCCGCTATTGTTTGAAGCGAAGCTAGAGAAGATGTGTGACTATGTTGTCGTTGTGCGTGCGAATAGAAAAGCGCAGATCGCGCGTCTTAAAAAACGAAACCATTTTACCCAAGCAGAAATCCTGCGGCGTATGAAGGCACAGATGCCTATCGCCTTGAAAGTCGCCCAAGCGGATTTCGTTATTCATAATCAAGGAAGTTTCCAGCAAACAAAAAAACAAGTAGAGGAATTATGCCTAGAACTAAAGAAAAAGAGAGTGTAAACGGAACCGGAAGCAGTAACGGAGGTGAAAAGGCCGAAAGCGCGGTTGTTA
>Ga0172367_10000663_pt1 | contig 52647 bp, 39 predicted proteins | sample Lak10m_FD_114542 | JGI IMG/M metagenome (GOLD analysis project Ga0172367, IMG submission 114542) | Freshwater microbial communities from Kabuno Bay, South-Kivu, Congo - kab_022012_10m | ecosystem: Environmental > Aquatic > Freshwater > Lake | place: Democratic Republic of the Congo: South-Kivu...
CAGGAGCGTGCCCTGGTGGACGAAAGCCCAGGCACCACGCGCGACGCCATTTCCGTGGAACTGCGCTTGGATCAGGACCTGACCTTGTGTCTGTGGGACACGGCGGGTTTGCGCGAGGACGCCATGGGTGTGGAAGGCCGGGGCGTGCAGTTGGCGCGGCAGCACCTGCAAGAGGCTGATGTGATCCTGCACCTCGTGGCACCGGATCAGGTTCCCATGGCGGATCTGGCCCAGGATCTGCGCTCCTTGCTCGTTTTCACCAAGGAGGATCTGCGCCCGCCCGACTGGGTCGCTCCGGATGGAGCGCTTTCCCTCAGTGCGCGGGATGGTCGCGGACTCGCCGCCTTACGCCACTCCTTGCGCAAGCGCCTGCTGGATGACCAGTGGCAGCAGGTGGAGTTGGTGGTGAGCGAGGCGCGCCATCTGGATTTGCTGCTTCAGGCGGACGAGTCCTTGCTGCGAGCACAAGAAGCATTGACGCAAGGATTGGACCGCAGTCTGGTCGCGGCGGATCTGCGCGATGCCGCCAACGCACTGGGCGCCATCACGGGTGCTGTGGACTTTGACGCCATTTACCCGCGCATCTTCGCGCGCTTTTGCATTGGCAAATAGCCCATGAGCACACCCTCGTCCACTTCCCGTTCCACGTGGAACCATCCCGATCCAGCCTACGATCTGGTGGTGATTGGCGCCGGGCATGCCGGCATAGAAGCGGCACGGGCCGGGGCACGCATGGGCATGCGTACCCTGCTGCTCACCATGTCGCTGCAGAGCATCGGGCAGATGTCCTGCAACCCCGCCATCGGAGGCGTGGGAAAGGGCCAGTTGGTGCGCGAGATCGACGCTCTGGGCGGAGCCATGGGAGCACTGGCCGACGAAACCGGCATCCAATTCCGCCTGCTCAATCGCTCCAAAGGTCCCGCCGTGTGGTCGCCGCGCACCCAAAGCGACAAATGGGCCTATGCCCGCCTTGCCACCCAGCGCATCATGGAGCAACCCGGTCTGGATGTGCGCCAGGCACAGGTGGTGGATGTGCAAGTGGAAAAGGAGCGCGTCACGGGCGTGCTCCTGGACAACGGCACCCTGCTGCGCGGTCACGCCTTCATCCTGTGCGCGGGCACCTTTCTCAACGGCTTGACCCATGTAGGTGAAGCCCAGATGGCCAGCGGGCGTGCCGGCGAAGCGCCCGCCGTGGGGCTTAGCCAGGCCCTGGCTGCGCGGGGGATTCACCTACGACGCTACAAAACAGGCACGCCGCCCCGGGTGGATCGTGACAGTGTGCACTTCGATGCTCTTGAACCGCAGCTCGGGGACACTCCTCCCCAGCCCTTCCGCTTCTACGAGAACCGCATTTGCCTGCCGCAGCAGGCTTGTCACATAGGCTGGACAACAGAAGCCTGCCACGCCATCCTGCGCGAAAACTTGCACCGTTCACCAATGTTCGCCGGACGCATTGAAGGAGTGGGTCCGCGCTATTGTCCCTCTGTGGAAGACAAAATGGTGCGCTTCGCCGACAAGGACCGACACCAGCTCTTCCTTGAACCTGAGAGCGTGGATGGCCGCGAGATGTATGTGAACGGCTTCTCCACATCCATGCCCGAGGAAGTGCAGCTGGCCGCCTTGCGCACGGTTCCTGGTTTCGAGAAAGTGCGCTTCACACGACCTGGCTACGCCATCGAGTACGATTCCTTTCCCGCCTGGCAGCTGCTCCCCAGCTTGGCGCTGAAGTGCCTGCCCAACTTCTTCCTTGCCGGCCAAATCAACGGCACTTCCGGTTATGAAGAAGCGGCAGCCCAGGGCCTTCTTGCTGCCATCAATGCCGCCGCTCTTCTACAGGACAAGGAACCCTGGATCCCTTCCCGCAGCGAAGCCTATCTGGGCGTGCTGGTGGATGATCTGGTGCACAAACCCTTGCCCGAACCTTACCGCATGTTCACCTCCCGAGCGGAATTCCGCCTGCTCTTGCGACAGGACAACGCCGACGAGCGCCTCATGCCCAAAGGGCGGGAACTGGGCCTGTTGGAGGAGTGGCGCTGGCAGCGCCTGCTTCAGCGTCGGGATTTGCGCATGGAACTGCTGGCTTGGCTGGATACCACATCCCTGGCCCCCAGTATCATCCGCCCACTCCTTGATCAGCAATTGGCAGCCGTGGTCGCTGAGGGAACCTCACCGGTGGAGCCCCTGCACTCCCACAGCCAGCGGGCATCGGCCTGGCTCCGCCGTCCCGATCTTCGCCTTCACGATCTTTTGGCTGCAGCCGCACCGAATGAGCTGAAGGAAGCGGACACCTCGCTCATTGCCGGGGTGGAGCTGGATATCAAGTACGCGGGCTACATCCAGCGCAGTCTGCGCGAAGTGGAGCATTTCCGGCGCAACGAATCCCTGCCCATTCCCGCCGATATGGACTATGCGGCAGTTAATGGTTTGTCCATCGAGGCCAGGGATCGCCTGGGCCAGATTCGTCCTTCCAACATGGGGCAAGCATCCAGGGTGGGAGGCGTAAACCCCACGGACATGCAAGCCTTGTGGATTCACCTGCAACGGACGCGGCCCTCATCCGCCCACACTGCAAGCTGAGGGAGGTTCCACGTGGAACACGAGACGGTTCACGACCCTACCCGTCAGTCCGAGCGCTTAAACAGCTATGCGACGCTGTTGCGCACCGAGAATGAAAGGCTGGGATTGGTCTCGCCCCTGATGCTGCCTCAGCTGGAATCCCGCCTGCTGGCGCCCTGTGTTGCCCTGGCCCAACTGCCCATATTCGCGGGCGAGAACCTGCGGGTGGTGGACCTGGGCTCCGGTGGCGGCCTTCCAGGAATTCCCCTTGCTCTTGAAAGGCCCCATGTGCAACTGCTGCTTGTCGACAGCATGCTGCGCAAGTGCCGCTTTTTGGAGACGGTGAAAGAGGCCCTTGGCCTGGACAATGTGGAAGTGCTGCACGCCCGGGTGGAAAAAGTACGCGACCGCCCCGCGCCGGACATCTTTCTGGCCCGCTTCGTCAAGGACTTGCGCCTGCTGGCCGCCTGGACTCGCCGCTGGCGCCAGCCGGGCACGCGCTACCTGATCTTTGCGGGGGAGGACGACGCACCTCAGCCCGTGGTGTATGACTTGCAGTGGCAGAAAAGCCATGCTCTTGGCGCCGGAAAGGTGGCCCATGAATACCTCGCCACAAGCTAAGCTGCAAGCCATCCAGGAACGGGTGCTGGCCAGTGCCCCCCTCTCCCGCTTGCAGGACTGCCTAAAGGAAAGTCTGCTCACGGAAGTGGGCGGCGCGTCCGGATCCCTGCGCGCGCTGGTACTGGCGGCGGCGCTGCAGGAGCGGCCGGGACTGGTGTTGATGGAAGACCTGCACGAGGCAGAGGAACTGGCGGACGACCTGGTGTTGCTCTTGGGGCAGGACCGCGTGTTCCTGTTGCCGACGGTGGAATCCTCACCCTATGATGAGAAGGCCCTGCCACTGGAGCGGCGGAGCGCGCTGGTGGAAATCTATCGGCGCCTGCGTCTTGGGGATCCCTTGGTGTTGGTGAGCGGACTGCGCCAGCTGCTGGATCTTCACCCTGAAGCCCGGGAACTGGACGGGGGACTGCACATCCTGGAACCAGGCATGAGCCTGGATCGCGATGAACTGCTGGAAGCCCTGGACGCTGCCGGATTCGACCGCGTGAACACGGTGGAGGACATTGCCCAATATGCCGTTCGTGGCGGTATTTTGGATGTTTATCCCTGGGGACACGAGTATCCTGTGCGCATGGAGTTCGATGGCGACGAGGTGGCCAGCATCCGCGCTTTCGACCCGGGCTTGCAGACCTCCACCGAAGTGCTGTCCAGCGTGACCCTGGCCCTGCACGCCCAGCGCGAGGAAGAGGGCGGAACCGAAGTCTTCAACCTATTACGCAAAGACACACTGGTGGCGGCGCCGCCTCTGGATGCCGTGCGCGCCCACATGGATCATCACGCCGGCGATGTGATGCGGGCCTGGACCGCTCTGGTGGAAAAGGGCAGCCACTTGCCGCCGGAGGAGCGCTACGCCTCACCGACCCGCATTGTGGAAGGCCTGCTTCGCCGTCCGCGCCTGGTTTTCCACGAAAGTCGCCGCCCGGACGACGAAAATGTGCTGAATGTGAAGGCCCGTCGACAAGAAGCCTTCTTGCGCAACATGAGCCTGCTGGCGGCCAATCTGCGCGGACTGGTGGACGAAGGCTATGTCTGTCATATCCTTTGCGACAATGCTGGGCAGCTTGAGCGCTTGCGCGAAATCCTGGAAGACTTGGAGCTGCCCCACATTCCCCTGAGCGTGGGCACCCTGCACCACGGCTTTGTGCACCACGACGCACAGTTGGCCGTGTACACGGATCATGAGATTTTCGGCCGCCCACGGGTGCGCCGACACCTGAAGCGCTTTCGCCGCGCCACCGCACTGAGACGCATCGAAAACCTGGAGAAGGGCGACGCCGTGGTGCATGTGCGCTACGGCGTGGGCATCTTCGAGGGCCTCACCGCCATCAAGGTGAATGGCAACGAGCGCGAAGTGCTCAAGCTGCGCTACGCCAACGATGACCGCGTCTATGTGCGCCTGGAGCACTTCCGCGATGTGGAGAAGTACACGGCGGGCGAAGAGGCGGATATCAAGCTCTCGCGGCTGGGCACGGGCGAGTGGGATCGCGCCAAGCGCAAGACCAAGGCCAGCATCCAGAAAGTGGCGCAGCAGCTCATTGAACTCTATGCCCGTCGGCGCATGAGCGACGGTGTGCGCTTCGGCCCGGATACCTTGTGGCAGCGGGAGATGGAAGCCGCCTTCGAGTTCGAGGAAACCAGCGACCAGCTAAGCGCCATTGCCGCCTGCAAGGAGGACATGGAAGCCGGCTGGCCCATGGATCGCCTCATCTGTGGGGATGTGGGTTTCGGCAAAACCGAAGTGGCCGTGCGCGCCGTGTTCAAGGCAGTGAGCGATGGCTACCAGGCCGCCGTGCTGGTGCCCACCACCATCCTGGCCCAACAGCACTTCAACACCTTCAGCGCCCGTTACGCCGAGTACCCCGCACGGGTGGAAGTGCTCAGCCGCTTCCGCACCAAGAAAGAGGTGGATCAGGTGCTGGCGGAGGTGAAGAGCGGCAAAGTGGATGTGCTCATCGGCACCCACCGGCTGCTGTCCAAGGATGTTGTCTTCCACAAGCTGGGCCTCCTGGTGGTGGACGAGGAGCAGCGCTTCGGCGTCATGCACAAGGAGAAGATCAAGCAGCTCAAGGCCAACCTGGATGTGATCACCATGACAGCCACGCCCATTCCCCGCACACTGGACATGGCCATGCTGGGCATCCGCGACTTGAGCCTGGTGAATGTGCCACCCTCCAACCGCCTGCCCATCGAGACGGAGATCCTGCCGTGGAATCCCCGCGCCATCCGCAGCGCCATTCTGCGCGAACGGGATCGCAACGGCCAGGTCTACTTCGTGCACAACCGCGTGCAAACCATTGACACCATCATCGCCCAATTGCGCGAACTGGTGCCCGAGGCGCGTTTCACCGTGGCTCACGGTCAAATGGGCGGCGCCCAGCTGGAAAAGGTGATGTACCAGTTCATGCGGCGGGAATTCGATGTGCTGGTGTCCACCATGATCATCGAAACAGGCCTGGACATTCCCAATGTGAACACGATGATCGTCAACCGCGCCGACACCTTCGGGCTCTCCCAACTCTACCAGCTGCGCGGCCGCATCGGCCGCAGCAATCGGCAGGCCTACGCCTACCTGCTCACGCCCAACGCCTTCAGCATGTCGCCGGAAGCCAAGAAGCGCCTGCACACCATTGGGGAGTTCACCGATCTGGGAAGCGGCTTCAAAATTGCCATGCGCGATCTGGAGATCCGCGGCGCGGGCAACATCCTGGGGGCAGAGCAGAGTGGGCACATCAGCGCCATGGGCTACGAGCTTTACAACCGCCTGCTGGAAGAAGCCATCCTGGAGCTGAAGGACGAGGCGTTCAAGGAGGAGCGTCCCCAGCGGGTGGAGTGCCAGGTGGAACTGCCCATGGATGCCTTGTTGCCGGCGGCTTATGTGGAGGATTCCGGCGAGCGCGTGAACCTGTACCGCCGCTTGCAGCAAGTGCAGTCCCCGGACGAGGTGCCGCGCCTGCGCGGGGAAGTGGCGGATCGCTTCGGCAGCCTGCCCCAGGAGGCCTGGATGCTCTTTCAACTGGTGGAACTGCAGGCACTGGGGCGCGCGGCGGACTGTGCCATGGTGGACTTGCGCCAGGATCGCCTGCGCGTGAAAGCCGCCGTGGAAGGCAATGCGGAGGCGCAGGCCTGGTTGGGGCGGCTTAAATCCCTGGACGAGGGTTGGCCCCTGCGCCTGGACACCCAGAGCGGCCTGAGCCTGGTGCTGGAACAGCGTGGTCTCGACTGGCCAACGCGCTTGCAGCAGGCACGGGATCTCCTGCGCGGACTGGCCCGTGGTGCCTGAAGCTTGGATCCAGGTCTAGTGGACCGAATCCCGTGACCTGTCGGATCCTGTTTGCTGGTTGGCGTGCAGGTTTCGTTTGAGTTTGACGCAAACCCTTCGGGAAAGGCCCCTGCCACCCAGCGCTACGATGCAGTCCCTTGACGCAGCGCCACTGCGCCTGCGGGCCAGCGCCTTGCGCTGAGCGGCATGGACGCTTCATCATCCGACATTCCACGAGATTCGGTCCACTAGGAGTCTGTCGGATTTGGACCTTCGATGGGGTTCGCGCCCATGTCGAGACCGATTTTTCGGAGATTTCGCAGCGCATACTGGTGGTATGTGCAAGAAATTTTCGAAAAACTCGGGCCGGCAGGGGCGATGAAGGCCGCGAAGTGGCCAAGTCCGACAGACTCCTAGGCCAGGCACAAGAAAAGGGGTCGGACCTTCCCCCCGGAGGACCGACCCCAACACCCCCCCAAGGGTGAATCGCCTTTATGGAATGAGAAGCTTGCCCAAGCCCTGGGCCTTCCCATTCACCCGCAAAGCCCAACGATAATGCCCTGCGGGAAGGTTTATCTTATTGAATGGCAACACTTTGTCTTCCCCAACCTCCAAGGAGACCACGGGGCTTTGCGCCTCGGTGGCGCCTTGCACTTGCAGTTCAAGCGTCGACACCGTCTCTGTTGGCGGCCTGACGCCGTGCTCCGTCTGTTCCGCACAGGATGCGGAGCTGGCCCCTGCTGCGAGCGAGCCCATGACCAGCACAACGGCGATAGAAGTACCCACAAGCGCCAGCGACACGGAAGTCCTCTTATTAGAACTGTTTTCGTCTGTTTTAATCTGCCACTCGCGCAGGGAAGAATCAAGCGTGGTTATGAAGAGAAGTGCTCTTTCTTGCCCCTAAAAAAGCCCCCGGCGCGCGAAGCGACGGGGGCGAAAAGTCCGTGATGGACAACTGGATCAATAGTCGTCGGGCTTGATAGGCTCGCCGTTGGATTTGCGCTTGAGCTTGCCCGTGGCCGGATCCGTGCGCTCGCTCAGCTCTTCTTCCTTGACTTCCTGCTCCACATCGGCGAAGAGGGTGGTCAGTTTCTCCTTGAAGATCTTCACCGGCACCTTGACCTCGATCTCCTTGCGCCACGCATCCTTGCGCCGATCCCGCTCTTCGCGCTCCAGCTTCATGCGGATGGTGTTCTTGGATTCGTCCAGTGTCTTGGGTGTCGGGGCGATCTTCTCGTTCAGCTTGATCACGCTCCAGTTGCGGCCCACGGGCAAAGGATCGCTGATCTCGCCCACCGCCAGATTGAAGGCGGCTTCGCCCATCTTGCCGTAGCGGCCAGCCTGGAAGGGCTCCAGCGAGCCGTCCGTGCCCTTGATGTCAGGACGCTCTGTGAACTCCTTGGCCAGCTTGCCGAAGTTCTCGCCCTTGCGTGCCCGGGCCGCCAACTGCTCAGCCAAGGCCTTGTCCGCCACATAGATCTCCTGCACCTTCACCATCTGCGGGTGCATGAACTCTTCCGGGTGGCCCGTGAACCAGCCTTCAATCTGTTCGTCGGTGATGTTGATTTCGCCCTTGATGCGCTCGCGCTCATAGGCCATCACCACCGCGCTCTCCAGTTGCTGCTTCACGCGGTCCACCACCTCGTCGTCCTTGTCCATGCCATCCTTCTTTGCGCGCTCGGTGAGCATGGGGAAGACGGAGGTGTTGACGATGAGGTCTTCCAGTTCCTTGGGCGTGGTGATGGAGGAGGCGGGACGGAAGTTGCGTTCCTGGCCCTTCATCAAGCCGGCCATGTCCATCTTGCCGCCCTTCCAGGAGGCCAGGGCCTTGTCCTTCCACGCCCCCTGGGACAGCACATGGAAGATGTCCATCAGGCGCAATTCCGGCTTCAAGTTGGCTTGAATGTCCGAGAGAAGCTGGGGCATGAGGGCGCTTTCCACCTTGAAGTTCATGTCCTTCTTCATCTTCTCCAGGTAGGCGTTGCCCGCATCCATGATTTCCTGGCTCATGGCCGAGCGGCAGGCGTTCTTGATGTTCTCCTTCTCCTCCTCAAAGTCCGGCCGCCCCTCAACGGCGCGGCGGCCCTTCAAGTGGATGATGTGCACGCCAAAGCGCGTCTCCACCGGCGCACTGATTTCGCCATCCTTCATGGCCCAGCAGGCGTCCTGGAATTCCTTTACCATGCGGCCCCAGCTGAACCAGCCCAGGTCGCCCTTGCGCTCCTTGCCTCCAGGCTCTTCCGTGTAGCGTTCGGCGGCGGCGTCGAAGGCCAGACCGCCCTTGATCTCGCGGCCGATCTCCAGGGCGCGCTGACGCACGGCGGCGCTGTCGGTGGTCCACTTGAGCAGGATGTGCGCGGCGTCCACTTCCGAGCCCTGCTTCTCGTAGAAGTCCTTCATCACCTTCTCGTTCACCACCTCGTCCAGGATCTTCACCTCGTAAAGGCGGTTGATCATGGCGTCGGTGAGCAGGGTGCCTTCCTTCTCCTTGAATTCCGGGCGGTCGAAGTAGCCTTCCGCCCGGGCGCCCGCCACCTTCAGGCGACGCTCAATGAGGTTCTCCAACACCTTTTCGCGCTGCTCCAGACTCTTGCTGGCCGCGCCCTTCTCGGTGCGGAACTGGCGGATCATCTCCTGGCGCAGATCTTCCACGGTGATGACTTCATCACCCACTTCAGCCACGGCACTCTCAAGGTTGTTGCCGCAGCCCGTGGCCAGAATGAACACGATGAGCGTCAACACGCTCGCTCGCAGGGTCAAGAGACGGGACCCCCACATGGCAGACATCCTCCTATGGTGATGCACTTGCGTTTCAACTGTGAACCAACAGCCCGGCAAGGTAATGAGAGAGCACGGGCTTTGATACTCCCCACCGCGCCCGGGGCATGGATCTTGCGGTTCCTCAGGCGGTGTCGGACACCTCAACCACCACCTTGCCCACCAGGTTCCGGCCCTCCAGCGCGGCGTGGGCCTGGGCGATGTGGTCCATGGGAAAGCGCCGACCCACCACTGGGAAAAGCGGGTGCGTGGCCGCCGGCCCCATGAGGCGCAGAAGGGCCTGGAAATCCCCCACATCACCCATGGTGCTGCCCACGATGCGCTGATGCTTGATGAAGAGGTGGCGCACATCGAAGGTGAGCTGGGGTCCGGTGGTGCCCCCGCAGGTGACATAAGTTCCGCCCCGTGCAAGGCAGGCCAGGCTGGTGGCGAAGGTGTCGGCACCCAGGTGGTCCAGCACCACGGCACAGCCCTCGCCCTGGGTGAAGGACTTGACCCGGGCGCGCACATCCTCCTCGCGGTAGTTCACCACTTCGTGGGCGCCCAGGGCGGCAAGGGCCTCGCACTTGGCGGCGCTGCCCGCGGTGGCCATCACCCGCGCACCAAAGAGTCGCGCCATTTGCAGGGCCGCCACGCCGGTGCCACTGGCCGCCGCCTGGATGAGCACGGCATCCCCCGGCTTCAGGCTCACCTTGCGCGCCAGCATGTGCCAACTGGTGAGCCAGGCCAGGGGAAAGGCGGCGCTCTCGGCAAAGGACAATCTGGCGGGCATGGGGAAGAGATTGCGTTCGGGCAGAAGAATGCGCTCGGCCAGACCGCCGGGAGCGTGCTCCCCCAGAATGGCGTAGCGGCGGCAGTGGTTCTGGCGCCCATCGAGACAGGCGGGACAGGTATGGCAGAAGAGGGCCGGATAGGCCACCACGGCCTCGCCCGCCCGCACGCGCGTGACACCCTCGCCCACAGACTCCACCACCCCACTGATGTCGCTGCCGGGCACGAAAGGCAGGGGCACTTTCAACCCGGGGTGGCCCCGACGCACCCACAAATCCAGGTGGTTCAGCGCCACGGCGCGCACATCCACGCGCACTTCACCCGGGCCGGGGGCGGGAACATCGGGGACCTGGACCACCTGCAGCACTTCCGGTCCGCCGTGGGCCGTGACATGAACGGCGCGCATGGGATCTCCTTTCATGTGGAGACGCTCAGAGTGGGACATCCGCCAGGGCGACCCTCAGCGCCGCGCACAGCGCCTCCTGCTTCAGCTCCACGGGAGGCGTGCTTCCAGCCGGCCAGGCTTCGCGCACCCATTGGAAGAGAGCCGGGCCGTCCACGGGGCCAACTCCCGCCCCCGTGGCCTCGCGCCAGGCATTGGCCAAGGCCGCCGTGCGCGCCAGGAGGTGCACATGCAGCTGGCGGTCCACCTCCGCGAAACTCAACAGGTACACGCGCTGCGCCCCGGCAACGCACTCCAGGGCGCGGGCACTGTGCGCCAGGGCATGACCAAAGGCCGCCGCCTCGGCGGGGGACAGCTGGGCCAGGCTGCGTTCCGGGCCTTTCAGGCGCAGGATGAGGTAAGCCGGCCAGGCACAGAAGTCCGCGTGGGACAGGCGGAAGAGCTCCGTCTCCCACAGGATGCGCTCATCCTGATCCGAGGCGATTTGCTTGTCAGACAAGCACATACCCATCGGCTTTAACGCCGCAAATGGGACAAGGCTGTTCGGGTTTGCCAAACTCGATGTGGCCACACAAGGGACAGAGGTAGAAGTCCGTCACCTCCAAGTCCTTGCCCTGGCGCACGGCTTCCAGCGCCGCAGCATAGAGGCGGGCGTGCACCGCCTCGGCCTCCACGGCCCACTTGAACATCCTGGCGGCCTTGTGGCCGGCGGCCTGGGCACGCTCCAGCATGGGCGGATACATCTGCTCGAATTCATAGGTCTCGCCGCCGATGGCCGTTTCCAGGTTGGCCGCCGTCGTGCCAATGCCTTCCAGCGCCTTCAGGTGACCTTCGGCGTGAATGCGCTCCGCCTCCGCCGTGGTGCGGAAGAGCCGTGCGATGTTGGGAAAGCCGTCCTTCTCCGCCTGCTTGGCAAAGGCGCGATACTTCTGGTTGGCCTGGCTCTCGCCGGCAAAGGCCTCCTTCAGGTCGTGGGTGGTGTCGCTCATGATCCGTCCTCTCGTTGCTAATTCCTGGGCAAGGGCGGGAAATGTGGCACTTGCGCGGCCCCGACACATGCGCGGTCTGCACCTGTTCAGGCATGAATGCGGGAGTGACGCCACTCCCCTTCGCCGAGACCTTTGCTTACTTGGCCCATCCGCTCGCCGGGCCGTGCCGGAGGCCTTTCCGCTCGGCGCGGCACTCATCCTCTGGAGGCCACACGCCACGACGCTTTCTTCTCCTCTGTTTGCTTCCCCTGTGCCTGTCCTGCGACAAGGAGGACGACGACGCCACCACCGAGGACTTCTTCCCATCCACCACCGTGGCGTGGTGCCAGATTCACGGGACCGGTTTGACCTGGAATGTGTTCGGCCTGGACGACACCCTGCGCATGGTGGCCCCACCGTCCATGTTGTGGGAGGACGAGTGCGACCAAGGGCTGGAGGCCTATGAGCTGGCGGGCGACACACTGCGCATCGCGTTGACCGACACCACCCATGCGGACTACCTCTATGCCCTGGAAGACGGGTTGCTCCACTTGCGTCGGCTGAACGCCACGGATCGTTTTCGCTTCACCCTGCGGCAGGACGACGCCCACACCTGCGAGGATTATGCCGCCATGCCGGGCCTTCAGGGTGTCTTTGCCGGTGACGGTGTGTTGACCGACGCCGTGCAGGGCGAGGAGAGTTGCTCTGTGCGTGTGTACGCCGAGCACGGTTTCATGTGGGTGGAGGCCACCAGTGACACCTTCACGCGGCTCTTCTGGGGCGTTGGCGATGTGGCCCAGCCCGCCACCTTTGCCAGCCTGGCCGGCGAGGCGGCGTATTTCCATGAGGAACTGGGATCTTTCTACTATCTGGATCACGGCACGGTGGAGCTGCAAACCTGGTCCGCCATGGAAATTGCAGGAACGCTCAGTGGCGTCTTTTACGACCGCACGGCCAACGCCCAGGGCGTGTTCGACGCCGATGCCAGCGTCACCCTCGCGTTCAGCGTCGCACCTTCCATTGCCAGCGCCGCGCCGCCACCCCGTCCCTGGACAGCCCTGCCGCCCGGGGCATGGGCGGGCCAGACGCCCCACCGCTAACGCCAAAAGGATGACACAAGGCGCCCTGGAAACGGGGCGCTTCTTGTGGGACACAGACCCGCCCAAGCTTGCCTGACGCGAACCCAAAGGCCGGAAAGCAACAGCTCCCATTCGCTCCACAAGGGGCGGCCGCTCAACGCCGGGATCGGGCGGGGTTTGGGCCATGCGTTCAGCATGGCCGCCAGGCGGAGCGCTGTCCCGGCGGTGCTCCAGGTCTGACTCGGCCAGTGTCAACATGAAAGCGCCCCGTTTCCGGGGCGCTTTTTGCTACTCATCGTTGTCCGTGTCATCCGCGGCGGTGGAGGGTGGCCCCTCCTGATCCTCCGGGCCCTCCGCGCCTTCGGGGTTCTCAACGCCCTCGACGCCCGTGGCCTCGAAGTCCTCGTCCTCGCCCTCCAGCGCATCGGGAATGCCCATGGCGTCCATGCCGCGATCGGCCACCACCTTGTCCACGCTGGCGATCTTGTCGCCCTCGTCCAGCTTGATGAGCTTCACGCCCTGGGTGGCGCGCCCGATGAGGCGGATCTGCTCCACGGGCTGGCGGATCATCACGCCGCGCTCGGTGATGATCATCAGATCGTTCTCGTCGGAGACTTCCATCATGGTGACCATGCGGCCGGTCTTTTCCGTCACCTTCACCGTGATGATGCCCTTGCCGCCACGGTGGGTGCTGCGGTATTCCTCCAGGCTGGTGCGCTTGCCCATGCCACTCTCGCAAGCCACCAGGATCTGGGCGTCCTGCTTGGCCGTCACCACCATGCCCACCACCTTCACACCCTCGTCCAGGGCAATGCCCATTACGCCGGAGGCCGTGCGGCCCATGGGGCGCACTTCCTTCTCGTGGAAGCGGATGGCCTTGCCCTCGTCGGTTCCCAGCAGGATTTCGTGACTGCCGTCGGTGAGCTTGCAGCCCATCAGGCGGTCGCCCTCGCGGATCTCGATGGCGTTGATGCCCGCCTTGCGCGGCCGGCTGTAGGCCTCCAGGCTGGTCTTCTTGATGACGCCATTCTCCGTGGCCATCACGATGTAGCGCTCGGGATCAAAGGCCTTCACATTGATGACGGCGGCGATCTTCTGATCCTTGGGCTTCTCCAGCAGGTTGACAATGGCCCGGCCCTTGCTGGCGCGGCCGGCTTGCGGAATCTCGTGCACCTTCAACCAGTAACAGTGCCCGTCCTCGGTGAAGAAGAGCATGTGGTTGTGGGTGGAGGCGATGAAGAGGTGCTCGATGTGGTCCTCTTCCTTGGTGCCCGATCCCGTGATGCCGCGTCCGCCCCGGTTCTGGCGGCGGAAGGCCGACACCGGCTGACGCTTGATGAAGCCGTCATCGCTGAGCGTGACCACCACATCCTCTTCGGCGATCATATCCTCGATAGTGAACTCGCCCTCGTCGGGGATGATCTCGGTGCGACGCTTGTCGCCGTAGCGCGTGACGGCGTCGTCCAGCTCCTCCTTGATGATGGCGCGCTGGCGGCCCTCGTCGGCCAGAATCTGGTTCAGGTCGAAGATGAGCTCGCGCAGGGCCTTGAGCTCGGCCTCCAATTTGTCGCGCTCCAGGCCCGTCAGGCGCTGCAGGCGCATCTCGAGGATGGCCTTGGCCTGCAGGTCCGAGAGACCGAAGCGGCTCATCAAGCCTTCCTTGGCGATGTCCGGCGTGGCGCTGGCGCGGATGAGGGCGATGACCTCGTCAATGTGGTCCAGCGCGATCTTCAGGCCTTCCAGGATGTGGGCGCGGGCCTCGGCCTTGTCCAGGTCGAAACGCGTGCGGCGCACAATCACTTCCAGGCGGTGCAGAATGAACTGCTCCATCACCTGCTTCAGGGTGAGCACGCGGGGCTGGCCCTTCACCAAGGCCAGCATGATCACGCCGAAGGTGGACTGCATCTGCGTGTGCTTGTAGAGCTGGTTCAGCACCACCTTGGCCACGGCGTCGCGCTTGAGCTCGATGACCAGGCGCATGCCCTCGCGGTCGCTCTCGTCGCGGATGTCCGAGATGCCGTTCACCTTCTTGTCCCGCACCAGGTCCACGATCTTCTCGATGAGCTTGGTCTTGTTCACCTGGTAGGGGATTTCGGTGATGATGATGGCGTCCTTGCCGCCCTTGCTGCTCTCGATGGTGGCGCGGGCGCGGATCACCACGCGGCCACGCCCCGTGCGGTAGGCGTCCTTGATGCCCGCCGAGCCGTAGATGAAGGCGCCCGTGGGGAAATCCGGCCCCTTCACGAGTTTCATCAGGTCTTCCACCGTGGCGTCGGGATGGTCCACCAGAAGCTTGATGCCGGCGGCGGTCTCGTTCAGGTTGTGGGGCGGAAAGTTGGTGGCCATGCCCACGGCGATGCCCGCGCTGCCGTTGATGAGCAGGTTGGGCAGGCGGCTGGGCAGCACGCTGGGTTCCTGCAGACTGCCGTCGTAGTTGGGCAGGAAGTCCACCGTGTTCTTGTCGATGTCTTCCAGCACATCCTCGGCCATCTTGTCCAGGCGGCTCTCCGTGTAACGCATGGCGGCGGCGCCGTCGCCGTCGATGCTGCCGAAGTTGCCCTGGCCGTCGATGAGGGGATAGCGCAGGCTGAAGTCCTGCACCATGCGCACCAGCGTGTCGTAAATGGCGCTGTCACCGTGGGGATGGTACTTGCCCATCACTTCACCCACGATACGCGCGCTCTTCTTGTAGGGCTTGTTGCTGGGGCAGCCCAGTTCGTTCATGCCGAAGAGGATGCGCCGGTGCACGGGCTTCAGGCCGTCGCGCACATCGGGAAGAGCCCGCTGGACGATCACACTCATGGAGTAGTCCAGGTAGGAGTTCTTCATCTCCTCTTCGATGTTGATGTTGACGATGTGTTGGCCGTCGGTGAGCATGGTCACGCTAGAATTCCTTCACTCGTTCTCGCTCTCGTTCCCGCACTCTTTCTCGAGGCTCGAGATGCGTCGATGCGCTTAGATGTCCAGGTTGCGGACGTACTTCGCGTTGTTCTCGATGAAGAGCCGGCGGGGCTCCACCTCGTCGCCCATGAGCACGCTGAAGATCTCGTCGGCGGCGGCGGCGTCCTCCAGGCTGACGCGCACCAGGCGGCGCTTTTCGGGATCCATGGTGGTGCCCCACAGCTGATCCGGGTTCATCTCGCCCAGACCCTTGTAACGCTGCACGGTGATGCCCTTGCCGCCCTGTTCCATCAGCGCCTCGTAGAGGGCGAAGGGACTGGGCAGCATTTCCTCCTTCTCGCCCACCACCAGCAGGATGGGCGCCTCGCCGATCTGCTGGAAGACGCGGTCCACCAGGTTGATCAGCTCGTGGAACTCCTGGACATTGCACTCCCGCAGGCGCTCCACCGTCACACCCAGGCCCTCGCCCAGGCGGACCTCCTCCTCGCCGGTGAGGGCCGCCAGGGGGAAGCCGTCCTCGCCCATGATGGCCACCGCGCCAATGCTGCCGCGATGGCGGGCGCAGAAGGCCTTCCAGTCCTCCAGGCGCGAGCCCACGAAGAGGCTGGGCTCGAAGAGACGGTTCAGGCGGAAGTGGCGGTTCTCCCGGTAGAAGCGCTCCAGGGCAAGGTTCATGCGCTGGGCCAGTTCCAGAAGACGGATGCTTTCGGCGCGGTTCATCACACGCTCGCCCACCTTCACCTTCACCAGCTTGAGGGCGTTGTCCAGGTGCACGCGCTTCAGGTCGTCCTCGGTCTGCAGGTAGGTCTCTGACTTGCCCGAGCCCATCTTGTACAGGGGCGGCTGGGCGATGTAGACATAGCCCTGCTTGATGAGTTCGCCCATGTAGCGGTAGAAGAAGGTGAGCAGCAGCGTGCGGATGTGGCTGCCGTCCACATCGGCGTCGGTCATGATGATGATCTTGTGGTAGCGCAGGCGCTCCAGGTCGAAGTCGTCGGTGCTGAAGCCCGTGCCAAGGGCCTGCACCATGACTTTGATCTCCTCGTTGGCCAGGATCTTGTCAATGCGCGCCTTTTCCACATTGAGAATCTTGCCGCGCAAGGGCAGGATGGCCTGGAAGCGGCGGTCGCGGCCCATCTTGGCGCTGCCGCCTGCGCTGTCGCCCTCCACCAGGTAGAGCTCGCAGCTCATGGGATCCTTCAGGCTGCAATCCGCCAGCTTGCCCGGCAGGCTGCCTGACTCCAGCGCGCTCTTGCGGCGCACCATGTCCCGGGCGCGACGGGCGGCGTCGTGGGCGCGATGGGTGGCCACGCACTTCTCCACCACCGCCTTGGCCACGCGGGGATTCTCCTCGAAGAAGTCGTTGAGCTTCTCGTAGACGAGGGTCTCCACAACGCTCTTGACCTCGCTGTTGCCCAGCTTGGTCTTGGTCTGTCCCTCGAACTGGGGCTCCGCCACCTTCACGCTCACCACCGCCGTCAGGCCTTCGCGCAGGTCGTTCCCGGAGAGGGTGAACTTCTCCTTTTTGAACTGCCCGGAGTCCGTGGCGTACTTGTTCAGGCTGCGCGTGAGGCCCGTGCGGAAGCCCGTCAGGTGCGTGCCACCTTCGATGGTGTTGATGTTGTTGGTGAAGCTGAGCACATTCTCCTGGTAGCTGGTGTTGTAGGCCAGCGAAATCTCCACCGCCACGCCGTCGCGCTCGCCCTCCACATAGACGGGGCGCGCGTGCAGGTTGGTGCGGCTGCGGTCCAGGTATTCCACGAAGCTGGACAGGCCGCCCTTGTAGCAGAAGCTCTCCGCCTTGTCCGTCTCGCGCTCGTCCTTGATGGTGATGGTGAGGCCACGGTTGAGGAAGGCCAGTTCGCGCAGGCGCTGGGCCAGGGTGTCGAAGTGGTACTCCACCTCCGTGAAGATCTCGTCGTCGGGCAGGAAGCGCTGGAAGGTGCCGTGCAGCTTGGTGCTGCCCATGACTTCCACCGGCCCCTGGGGCACGCCGCGGTGGTAGCGCTGGGTATGGATCTTGCCTTCCTTGTGCACCTCGCTCACCATCCAGGCGCTCAGGGCGTTCACCACGCTCACGCCCACACCGTGGAGGCCGCCGGAGACCTTGTATGTGTCCTTGTCGAACTTGCCGCCGGCGTGGAGCACGGTCATCACCACTTCCAGGGCACTCTTCTGCTCCGCCTCGTGCCAGTCCACGGGAATGCCACGGCCGTTGTCCTTCACGGTGACACTGCCGTCCACATGCAGGATGACATGGATCTCCGTGCAGTGGCCAGCCATGGCTTCGTCCACGGAGTTGTCCACCACTTCGCTCACCAGGTGGTGCAATCCCCGGCTGGAGATGTCGCCGATATACATGGCCGGCCGCTTGCGGACCGCCTCAAGCCCCTTGAGCACCGTGATGTTGTGCGCGCTGTAGTCGCCGCCGGTCTCCAGAGGCAGTTGATCTTCGCTCATGCCCGTCCTTCCTTGTCCGCCGCAACGCGTGCCGCGTCGCCATTACACAAAGCGCAGGCGGCGCACCGCTTCGCGCTCTTCTTCACTTGTCTCGCGCAAACGCTCGTTGATGCGCCCGCGCAGCTCCTCCGCCAGGCCCGCCAACTCCGTGCGCCACACCGGATGGCTTACCGCCACGCGCAACTCGCCAGCCTGCAGGCTCTCCACCTGGGCCAGGGCGGCAATCTGTGGCCCCACCAGCTCGGCCCAGAAAGCGTCGATGCGCGCCAGGGTGCAGTCCTCTGCCAGACCCGGCGCCTGCAGCCGCCCCAGCACCTGCCCCAAGCCCCGGGGCGCTCGGTTCACCCAGGCCCCGGGAGCCAGCTCCGGCCGGGGCGGGCCGGGTTGCCACCCCACGGGAACTGAGGGAACGCGCTTGGCCATCACGCCGCCTCCATGTATTGGCCGTCCCGACAATGCAGCACCTGGAGGGGCGTCTCGCCCCGGGCCAGCAGCTCCGCGTGGCGCAGGCTGGTGGTGCTGATGATCACCTGCAGGTGCGGATCCACGGCGCCGGCCAGGGCGCGGATTTTCTCGTCATCCAAAAGGCCGAAAAGATCATCCAGGAGGAGCAGAGGGCGTTCCCCGGTAAGCTCCGTCAGCAGTTCCGTCTCCGCCAGGGTCAGGCAGAGCATGAAGAGCTTGTGCTGCCCCTGGCTGCCGTAGGCGCGCAGGGAAAGGCCATCCAGGGTCACCGGCAGCTCGTCCCGGTGGGGACCGCTGCGCGTCCAGCCCCGTCGGGCGTCCGCTTCCCGCTCGGAAGCCCAGCGCTCCATGGCGGCCCGGGCGTCCAGTTCCGCATCCAGGCTGCCCACCCAGGCCAGTTGAAAAAGAGCGGGCGGCTGGAAGTGGCGCTGATGAATCTCCGCCACGCGCCGGCTCAGGCTGTCCATGAAATCCCGGCGGCGGCGGCCCAGCTCCGTGGCGCTATGGGCCATGTCCGCCTCCCACAGCGCCAGGTCCCTGGCACGCGGCCCTTCCTGCATCAACAGGGCCGTGCGCTGGCGCAAGGCGCGCTGGTAGCGCAGCAAATGGTCCAGGTACACAGGGCTGGCGGCGGACATGAGGCGGTCCAGAGTGCGGCGGCGGGCATCCGGCCCGCCCTGGGAAACTTCCAGGCTTTCCGGCGAGAGCAGCACCAAGGGCAACTGGCCGAAATAATCCCGGCCCCGACAGCGCTTTCCATCCAGTTCAAAGATCAGGGCGCTTTCCTTCAGCAGAGCCCGGGCCTGCCGATGCCCGGCGCGCTGGGTGTGGAATTCGCCCTCGATGAGAAAATGCCCGGGGGCGGCATCAGGACTTTCCACCGCGCCCTGACGCAGCAATTGCTTCAGGCGCGAAGTGCGGAAAGCCCGGGTGTGACACAGCAGGTGGATGGCTTCCAGCAGGTTGGTCTTGCCCTGGCCGTTGGCGCCAAGCACCACCGTACGGCTACCCTGGAAGGAGATCTCCGCCTGCGGGATGTTGCGAAAATCCCGAACGCGGATGCCCTCCAGCCGCACGCTTGCCTACCGCATCAGGCGGACGGGCATGAGCAGCATGAGCAGGTCCTCCGCCTCCCGGTTGATCTCCGGCAGGAGCAGGGCCGCCCGTTCGGCGGTGCCGAATTTGAACACCACCTGTTCCGTGTCCAGGTGGCGCAGCATCTGATCCAGATAAGCGGCGTTGAAAGCGATGTCCAGCGTCTCGCCGGCGTAATCCACATCCACCTCGCTGCGGGCGCGGCTGCCGAACTCGTTGTCCTCGGCGGTGATCACCAAACGGCCTTCGCTAACGCCGAAGTTGATCTGGTGGGTCACATTGTTGGCGCAGTTTGCCGCCTGTTTCACCGCCCGGTGCAGGGTGGTGCGAGCCCCTTGCAGGATGTTCTCGTTCTGCTGGGGAATGACGCCCTCGTAGGCCGGATAGCGTCCGCTGATGAGGGTGGTGTAGATCTGCGTGCCACCCTGGGAGAAGACCAGGTGGTTCTGGGCCAGGCTCAGTTTCACCGGGGCGTCGGAGCCTTCCAGGCCACGGCCCACCAGGTTCAGCGCCTTGATGGGGATGATGACGGATCCCAGGCGTGTTTGGCCGGCCTGCTGATGGTCCTGGATGCGCACCAGGCGATGGCCGTCGGTGGCCACCAGGTTCAGTGCTTCTTCGCGGAACTCGAAGAGAATGCCCGTAAGCACCGGACGCAAATCGTCGGTGGAGACAGCGAAGCTGAGACGCTCGATGTGCTGGCGCAGGCGCTCCAGCGGCATCTCCAGTTCGGCGGAGACTTCAATGCCGGGCAGGCTGGGGAAGGCTTCGGCGCTCTCGCAGGAAATGTGGAAGAGGGCCTGGCCGCTCTGGATCTCAACCTGCTTGCCGTTGCGGTCCGTCTGCACGGTGATGGGGCGCTCGTCCAGCTCGCGCACGATCTCCATCAGGCGCTTGGCCGGAATGGCCAAATCGTCCCCTTCGCCGCCCTCGATCTTCATGCGGGTGGTGAGGGACACTTCCAGATCCGTGGCGGTGAGGCGCGCCTCCTGGGCCTCCACGTGGAAGAGGATGTTGGTCAGCATGGGATGGGTGGTCTTGCTGGGAACCACGGCAATCAACTTCTGCAGGTGGGCCAGAAATTCTTTCTGGGGGACCGTGAAGCGCATGGGCATGGACCTCTTCTCTTCGAGTCTAGAGAGTACTCAAATCGTCGTCGTCGTCACCGGCTGGTGGATTTGGGGGACAATGTGCCGGAAAGATCCGGAAAGGCTTGATCCCCAAGTAGAAAGAACGGTGACCGTGTGGAGGAGAACTCCCGTGAAACGCGTGGACAAAGTAGGGAAGAGGCCATGCTTTATCAACCAGCCGCCCCGCCTCAGCGAGTTGTCCACCAGCTCGTGCACCAGCCATCCACTGTCTCCCACAACTTGTCCACGGGTGCCTTGGCGGTTCAAGAAAGGCTCAGATGGCCATGCCAATGAAGCACCATTGCCAGCAGTGGCGAGGCTGAACCCACCTCCGCCACGCGTGGAGGAAGAAGTGGCTCCTGCGTAAATCGACAAGAAGCAGCCCCTGACCAGGCCAGACACGGCAAAGCAAGCCACAGCCAGGGTGGACGAGGGGGATGAGCTGGCGTTTTGCATCTCAGGCGCGCAGTTCAATGCTGCGGATGAGGTCGTCCACCTCGCTGCGGAAGGCCGTGTCCTGGCCCATGCGATCTTCCACGGTTTTCACGGCATGGATGACCGTGCTGTGGTCCCGTCGGCCGTAGTGAAGGGCAATGCCGCGCAGACTGTGGCGAGTGAGTTTGTTGCAAATGTACATGGCCACCTGGCGCGTGTGGGCCACTTCCTTCTTGCGCCCACGGTCCTTCAGGTCCACCAGGGGAATGTTGTAGAAGCGCGCGCAGCTTTCGGCGATGGTCTCCATGGAAACCTGGCCCCGGCGGGTGGGAGCGAACTTGCGCGCCACCTGGTGGGCCAGGTCCAGGTCGATGGGCCTGCGCATGAACTGGGCCTGTGCGATGAGCTGCAAGAGGGAGCCTTCCAGGTCCCGCACATTGGAGTTGATGTGGCTGGCCAGGAACTCAATGATGCCCGCATCCAGGTTGGCGCGGTGCTCGTCGGCGCGCTTGCCCAGAATGGCCACGCGGGTTTCGTAGTCCGGCAGGGTCAGTTCGGTGACCAGGCCTGAGGCGAAGCGGCTGGTGAGGCGCTCGTCCAAGTCCTCCAGGTCGCGGGGTGGGCGGTCGGAGGAGAGGATGATCTGCTTGCCGGCCTGGTAGAGCGAATTGAAGGTGTGGAAAAACTCGGTCAGCGTGCGCTCTTTGCCGGTGAAGAATTGGATGTCGTCCAGGATGAGCATGTCCACATTGCGATACATGTGGGCGAAGTCCGTGGTGCGCTTGGTTTTGATTGAAGTGATGAACTGGTTGACGAACTGCTCGCTGGTGACATAGACCACCCGGCGCAAGCTGCCTGTGCGCAACACCTGGTTGCCAATGGCCTGGATGAGGTGGGTTTTGCCGTAGCCCGCACCACCATACACGAAGTAAGGATTGAAGGGCGTGGTGCTGGGGGTGTCCGCCACGCTGCGCGCAGAAGCCACGGCAAAGCGGTTGGATTCCCCCTCGATGTAGTTGTCGAAGCGGTAGCGCGGGTTCAGGTTGGCCTTCACCGGTTCCTGGACGGGCAAGATGTCCGGTGTCTGCAAGTGGACGGCTTCCAGTTCGCGGGGCGCGTCCTCCGGGGCGGGATCGTGCTTGACGATGCTGAGCTCCACGCCCTTGCCCACCGCGGCGTCCATGGCGCTGCGGATAAGTTCGCCGTGGGTGTTTAAAAGGTACTCCACGAAAGCGGTGGGCGGAGCCAGGGCTGTCAGAACATGACCGTCGAAGGAAAGGGGGCGAAGTTTGCGGAACCAGATGTCAGCCACCTTCTTGCCGGGGGCCAACTCATCAATGGTGCGGACAAAAGTCTCCCAGTGCGCCAGAACGGATTCGCCTGGCGCATCCAGATAAAGAAGTGGTTGTGACATGATTCCTAACTGAGTCTATTCACAGGTTATCCACAGATTCCCTGCTTGCTGTGCGAAGTGGGTCGAATATATGGGGAGCACCTTGGGGAGTCAAGACGAGGGAGGGAGAAATTCGCGCGTTCCGGCACGCAGAGATGGAAAACAGCAGGCTAAGATGTTGACTGTCAATCATTTTAACACTTTACATTTTTCTCACAACCTGTTGAAGCGCCTACATGTTCTCATGTGGCACACATGCAAAAACGGTTTCCCATGCTCTTTTTGAGAGGGGCTTTCTGCTCAAGCACTTCCGACTTATCCACAAACTTTCCCCACATTTCCATAGATTTTGAAATATAATTGGAAAGCCTTGATTCACCTTGTGCTAGCGCCCAATTGCGGCCCCAGGCCTGCAGGGCTTTCCTACCTTTGGCCCGGAATTTGTGTGCATGATCGGGCGGGTTAAGCGGGAGGCGGCGCCATGGATCCCCTGCAGCTGGATCGCTGGAAAATGACGCAGTTCGCCTGTTCGGGTGGCTGAGCAGCCAAGCTGGGTCCGGTGGACCTTTTCAAACTCCTGCCCCGGGATGTGGCCGATCCCCGCCTTCTGGTGGGACTGGACACGCACGATGACGCCGGCGTCATGTTGTTGCGTCCAGATATGGCGCTCATCAGCACGGTGGACATGATCACCCCGGTGGCGGACGACCCTTTTGTTTACGGACAGATTGCCGCCGCCAACTCCCTGAGCGATGTCTACGCCATGGGCGGGGAACCGGTGGGAGCCCTCAATGTGTGCTGCTTTCCCGAGCAGGGTCCGGCGCCCGAGGCTCTGGCGCGCATCCTGGAGGGTGGCATGGACCGCTTGCGCGCGGCGGGTGCGCTGCTGCTTGGCGGCCACACGGTGCGGGATCCGGAACTGAAATACGGCATGGCGGTGAACGGCACCGTTCACCCGGAACGCATCGTGCGCAATCACACTGTGCAGGCGGGGGATCGCCTGGTGCTTACCAAAGCGCTGGGTTGCGGTCTGCTGCTCAGTGCCTGGAAAAAGAATCTGGTGAGCGAGGAAGACTTCCACGCGGCCTTGCAGAGCATGGCCCACCTCAATCGTGCGGCTTCGCTCGCCATGCAAACGGTGGGTGTGCACGCCGCCACCGATGTGACGGGATTCGGCCTGTTGGGGCACACCTGGGAGATGCTGTCCCCTGGCGGATTCGCGCTGGAACTGAATCTTGAAGCCCTGCCCCTCTATGCCGGAGCCCGGGAAGCTGCCCAGCACTTCGGCATTTCCAGCCCCATGCGCCGCAACCTGGCCTTGCCGGCAAGCTACTTCTCACTTCCACAGGAAATCCCTGCGTGGTGGACGGCTCTCATGGCCGATCCCCAAACCTCAGGCGGCCTGCTCATGGCAGTGCCTCCTGATCGCACGGAAAAGTTGCTTGAACAGTTGAGGGCGGACGGAGAAATCGGCGTGGAGATTGGGCGCGTGCTGGAAAAAGGCAAGATTTCCCGTTTTCTGTTCTGATATTTAGGCGCCTCCCCCCCGGATTGGCCTCTCACCTGGAATTGATGTCACGCCCGTGGCGGGGTAGGGTATGCCCGGTTCGGATGTCCATTCTGGGGGAATGATTGTGCGCAATGTGGTGAAACGGGATTTGGTGGAACTTGCCGCCCAACGCTCGGGGGAGACGCTGGCCTGCTGTGCCCGCGTGATGGATGCCTTTCTGCAGGTAACGCGGGAAATGCTGGTGGATCCCACTCAGGATGTGCGCATAGAATTGCGAGAACTGTGCATCGTGGAAACCAAGTCCAGCGGCTACAAGGGCAAGGCGCGCAATCTGCGCACGGGGGAACCCATGGCGGTGCCTTCCCACCGCATCACGCGCTTCCGCGTCACCAAGGCCATCAAGGATGCTCAGCGCATGATCGGACCCTTGGCGACAGAAGCCCAAGACCAGGATCACAAGCGGTAAAGCAAGCCCAGCCGCACCTTCCAGCGCGACACCTTCTGGCGGATCTCGCTGCGCTCCTGTGGCGTGGCCCACTCCAGCCAATGCTGCCGCCAGCTTTCGCGCTCCACAGCCAGATCCAGGGCCACACGCTCCTCCATCAGATGACTGAGCCCGGCCGACCAGGCCACCCGGCGGCTGTCCGCGCCGTACTCCCAATAGGTGAAGGGCGTGCCGTCGGAACTCTCGCCCGTCATGGTCTGGGAAGACAAGCCCCCCTGGCTGATGCGCACGCCGCCGCGCAGGCGAAGTTCCGTGGCGGGCAGCGTCCACTCCGCACCCAGGCGCAGGCGTTGACGGGGGGTGAAGGCGCGGGCGAGATCATCTTGATTTAGGGCCAGATCAAGGCCATCCGGCAAGTCCTCGTAGCGCAGGGCTGACCAGTCCTGCCAATCCCAGGCACAGGCCAGCTGCCATTCCCGCGTGCGCCATCCCACGCCCACATCCACCAGCAAGGGGCGCCGAACATCGTAGCCGGAGTGTTCGCGCCACAGTTGGGGCGTTGTGTCCGGCTGCCGCAGGGTCTCCGTCATGCGGTAATCCACAGTCAGGGAGTTGGCCGGCTCCACCAGAAGGGAAAGGTGCAGAGGGCCTTGGCGGTGGGCCAACGCGAGCCGCGCGCTGAGGCCCTCCAGGGTGCTGCGGTGATGCGCGCTCCACGCTTCGCCGCTGGCCGCATCCTCCTCCCGATCCAGGCGCTCCAGCTCCTGCTGGTGGAAGGCGACGCTTATGCCTGCTGCCAGAGAAGGCGTCCACTGGGAGGCCAGGGAGAGCAGCCACACATCCTCATGGCCGAACCACTCCTCCCGCACTCGCCAGGAACCGTCGGGAAAATCGCTGTGGGCCTCCACCTGGGCCTGTCGCTCCCAGCCCACCGCCCAGCACAGGCCGCCACGCAGGGCCGGCAGAGGGTGGGCATATCCCGCGTGGCCCAGGGTTGATGCCGACCCCGTGCCGAGGCCAACGCGGCCATCTGTGGACACGCGGCGCTCCTCCCTGCGACCCTGGGCTTCCAGCCCCACATTGAACTCCACGCGGTGGCGCCACGCCAGCGCGGCAGGATTGTGCCACGCGGCGGTCCAATCTTCCGCCAAGGGCGCCAGCGCTCCACCCATGGCCAAATCCTGGGTGCCCGGCCCGCTTTCATGTTCCAGCCAGGTCATGGCCTCCGGACTGGTGGACCAGCCCGTGCACGGCGCGGACAGGAGGACAACCATCCAAAGCCGGCCCAGCTTGTCGCGCTGCATGTCACAGCCCTTTCTTCAGGGTGTCTGGAGGGGTGGCTTTCACGGCTCCGCGTCCCTGGCGTGGACGCGCTGGACGCCGGGGCGCGGCACTGCTGTCCGTGGGCTGGGCCACACTGTCTTGCCGGGCGAGGGCCGCTTCCCGGCGCGCTCCGCCGGTGGAGGACCCCATCACAGAGGGGAGGGGCGCCGGTGGTGGCGGCGTGGGCAGGCTGGCGCCACCCGCTTCCGTCAGGTGGTGTCCACCGCCGCTGGTCCACCAGGCGCCCTCACGGAATGCGTGAAGAGGGTCCCGGGCCTGTGTCCCGCCTTCTCCTGCACGCAAGGCCAGCAACTCGTCCTCGCCGGCGTGGCAGGCGGCGCAGTCGCTGTTGAGATCCGGCGTGAAAAGGCGGCTCTCCTGTCGCAAGAGCGGATGGTTGAGGCGCGTGTAACAGGCCAGCGCACCCACTCCCATTAGGAAAAGGAGGACGATAAGCCGTGTGTGTCTCATGGGGGCCACCTTTCCGCGCGGGTCTTCCGCGCAGGGCGCAACATGTGCCTTCAGCGGCAGCAAGGCAAGAGAAAAGGCCCGGCGGGTCCTCCTGCCGGGCCTGAAGGACGAAAACCGTCAAGGGACGGGATCAGAAGTCTTCCACATAGGTGATGCGGATCTCCCGGCTGACACTGTTCACCGGGCGATCCGGCGTGTTCTTGCGGTTCTTCAGCACATCGCGGAAATCCAGTTCAATGGAGAGCCGATCCGCCAGGGCCCAGCGCAGGCCCGCGTTGAGAAAACCCTTGGAGCTGGAGAGGCCGGTCTTCACATCGTCCCAGGCGAAGTCGTACTCGGAGACAAGGGTGAGTTCGTCGTTGATGCTCTTGTCCACGCCCACCCACACATTCAGGCCGGCATCGTCGTCGTTCTCCATGGGGTTGTTGTTCACGCCCATGTGCACGCCCATGAGGCCCAGGTTGCCCACCAGGTAGTTCTTCCCCAGTGCCGCGTAGAAGCCCTTGGCTTTCACCTCGTAGCGATCCACGGGTTCGTCCACGGTGGTGGAGTCGCCGTCCGGGTCCACTTTCTCCAGCCAGCGGCCGTGGCCCTGGCCGGCATAGCCCAGCACAATGGCTGGCCACGCCACGGTCTCGTCAATGAGACGGTACTTGAGCGCCAGCTCCGGGCGGCCGTTCCAGTCCGGCGACTCGTCGGACACAATGCGCACACCGCCGAAAGAGGCCCCCAGGTTGAGGCGATCCAGCATGCCCATGTTCAGCGCCAACAGCAGGCCGCCGTCGCCGTAGAGGCTCATGTCGAAATCGAAGGTGCCCTTCTGCAGGATGCCTGCCGTGGGGTTGTCGATGAGACGGTTCACCGGAAGGGTTTTCATGTTCTGGGCCTGGGCGATGCCAGCGGAGAGGCCCGCCACGCACATGCCCGTCAGAAGTGCCGTGAGAATTCTCATGTGCCGCTCCCGCTTACTTCTCGATGAGTTCGATGTTGGCCCGGGGCAGGATCACGCGCTCGCCAGCCTCGGTTTCCACTTCCAGCACACGCACCAAGGTGCCGCTTTCCAGCACCGTCAGCTCCGGAGGCAGGGCGCTCACGCGTCCCTTCTGGCCGAACCAGGGCTGGCGGATGATGCGCACCTCGCTGCCGATCTCCAGCGCGCCCGTGTGGCGGGACTCCGTCTCCAGGGGCTGGTCCGGCAGGGGCACCACGATCTCCGGCCGGATCACGCCGGCGCGGATCTGGGTGGCGCCGTTGACACTGGCGTGGCGGCCCTTCAGGCTGCAGAGCAGTTCCCAGGTGCGCTGGGTCATGGGAATCTGGCCATAGCCCTCGGTGAGGATGAGGGTGATGCCAATCTCCTCATTTCCCGTGATGGCCACGCCAAGCTCGAAGCCCAGCAGCTCTTTGAGATCGCCCTTGTCGAAGCCGCCGGCGATGATGCCCGACACGCCCAAATCCCTGGCCTTGAGCAGGGCTTCCAGCGTGACGCCCGCGCCACCCACCAGAAGCAGGCCCCGGTGTTCGGGCTTGATGTGTTCCGCGCGGAGCATCTCCGCAGGGTCCTGGGTGGCGGGCATCAGGTTTCCCCAGGCTTCGCCGCCCACGCCGAAGATGCCCTGGATGTAGGCGCCCTGGGTGCGGATGGTGACACCCTCGCGCGCGTGCACGGCCACCACCTGGCCGTCCATGAAGGCGTTCACCTCCACGGGCACAGGGGGACGCTGAAGGATCACCTGGCCGGTGCGCAGGGAGATGGACTCCACCGTGCCGTCGATGGGGCTCTCGCAGGTGTTCTTGAAGAAGCCGAAAAAGCTGCGCGACATGGCGATGATCTCGCCCTTGCGCACGGCGTCCTTCTCGCGCTTGAGCATGGCGTCCTTCAGTTCCCCGGGCTCCACGCCAAGGGCGTGGGCCACCTGCACGGGGTAGATGTCGCCGGGAAGCTCCGTGCGCGCCACCACCTGATTGTGGGTTACCGCCTGACCCACCTGGACGGTCACATCGCCCAGAAGGGGAAGGCGGCGTTCCTTGGTGACCACCGTGCCCCGCGCCACGCGCAGGCCGGGAGTGAAGGAGCTGGCCATGGCACCTCGCTTGTTGGTGGCCCAAGGTGGCAAAAGTGCGCGGTGGGCGGGCGTAGGGACGCGGCATGCCGCGTCCCTACCGCGTCATGCGCCGATATTTGATGCGGTGCGGCCCCGTGTCTCCGCCGCGCTCCCGCAGGTTCTTCTCGTATTCGCTGTAGTTGCCTTCAAACCACACCACGCGGCTGTCACCTTCAAAGGCCAGGATGTGCGTGGCGATGCGATCCAGGAACCAGCGGTCGTGGCTGATCACCACGGCACAGCCCGGGAAGTTGAGCAGGCCTTCCTCCAGTGCGCGCAGCGTGTTCACATCCAGATCGTTGGTGGGCTCGTCCAGGAGGAGGACATTGGCGCCCTCGCGCAGGGTGCGCGCCAGGTGCACGCGGCCGCGCTCACCACCGGACAGGAGGCCCACCGGCTTCTGCTGATCCTGTCCCGTGAAGTTGAAGCGCCCCACCCAGGCCCGGCTGTTGATCTCGCGGCCACCCACATCGATGGTGTCCTTGCCGTCGCTGATCACCTTCCAGATGCTGTCCTCGGGGTTCATGGGGCGATTCTGGTCCACATAACCCAGGCGCACCGTTTCGCCCACGCGGATCTCGCCGGCGTCCGGCTGCTCCTGACCCGTGATGAGCCTGAAGAGCGTGGTCTTGCCCGCGCCATTGGCGCCAATGACACCCACAATGCCGCCCGGCGGCAGACTGAAGTCCAGCCCCTCGAAGAGGGCGCGGTCGTCGTAGCCCTTGCCCAGACCCTTCGCCTCGATGACCGTGGTGCCCAGGCGCTGGCTCACCGGGATGAAGATCTCCAGCTCATCCTGGACCTTCTCCGACTGCTGGGCGGCCATTTCCTCGTAGCGGGCGATGCGCGCCTTGCTCTTGTCGTGACGGGCCTTGGGGCTCTGGCGCACCCATTCCAGCTCACGCTCAAGGGTCTTGCGGCGCTTGGATTCCTGCTTTTCCTCCTGGGCCAGGCGTGCGCTCTTCTGCTCCAGCCAGCTGCTGTAGTTGCCCTCGAAGGGAATGCCGTGGCCACGGTCCAGCTCCAGGATCCAGCCCGCCACATTGTCCAGGAAGTAGCGGTCGTGGGTCACCGCCAGCACCGTGCCCGGGTAGCGTGCCAGGTACTGCTCCAGCCAGGCCACGCTTTCCGCGTCCAGGTGGTTGGTGGGTTCGTCCAGCAACAACACATCCGGGTTGCTGAGCAAGAGGCGGCACAGCGCCACCCGGCGGCGCTCGCCACCGGAGAGCACATCCACCATCGCCTCGCTGTCCGGGCAGCGCAGGGCGTCCATGGCCTGCTCGATCTTCGAATCCAGATCCCAGGCGCCCAGGTGGTCGATCTTTTCCTGCAGCTCGCCCTGGCGGGCCATCAGCTTGTCAAAGTCCGCATCGGGATCGGCGAACTGCTCGCTGATGGCGTTGAACTCCGCCACCAGCCGCGCCGTCTCGCCCACGCCTTCCAGCACGGCCTCGCGCACGGTCTGCCCGGCCGTCAATTGGGGCTCCTGGGGGAGATAGCCGAAGCGCAATCCTTTCTGCGCCACGATCTCACCCACAATGTCCGTGTCCATGCCGGCGATGATGCGCAAGAGCGTGCTCTTGCCGGCGCCATTCAAGCCCAGCACGCCGATCTTGGCGCCGTAGTAGAAACCCAGGTAGATGTCGCGCAGAATCTGGCGCTTGGTGTCGCGCAACACCTTGCCCACCCCGATCATGGAGAAGATGACCTTCTGGTCGCTCATGGAGTCCTCGTGTTTGGTGGGGTCCAAGGTAAGAAGTGGGATGACCCCGCCGGGAGGCTTTTCCCGCGCGCAACGCGCAATTTCACACCACTATTGATTATCGACTCGCAACAAACAACGGAAGTTCCTAGAATTGCCAAGGATTCTATCGCGACCTGTATTCTCAGTGGATTCATCAGCCCAGGGCTGGCGAATCACCACGAGAGCGGGCCGCGACGCAACAACTCAGGCGCCACCATGGATGAGCATCCTTCGCTGAACTCCCCCCGGCGTGTTGGGCCCCACGGGGAGGCCTTGCCAAAGGGCGCGCAAGACTAATCCCCGCAAGGATTTCCCGACCCCTTCCTGCCAGAAACCCTGGCCAGTGCCGTACTGGATGCCCTGCCCCATCCCTGCGCGGTGAAGGATCGCCTGGGCCGCTACCGGCTGGTGAATCAGGCCTTCTCCCGGCTGATGGAGCGGTTGCCCCACGAGCTGCTGGGCCGATGCGACCACGAGCTCTACGACGCGGATGTGGCGCGGCGGCATGTCTTGGGAGATTTAAGCGTGCTGGCATCGGCGCGCCCCAGCCGGGAAGAGCTGCGGCTGGACGGCCCTGAGAGACCGTCGTGGCACCAGATCGTGAAGACCCCACTGCTGGACCAGCACGGCGAGGTGGCGGGCATTCTGTGCACCTTCACGGACATCACGCGCTATCGGGAGGCCGGCCAGGACCTGGTGGATCTGGACGGCATGCTGCCCATCTGTTCCTGCTGCAAGCGTGTGCGTAATCAGAACAATTGCTGGGAGGCCATCGACCACGACTTCAACCGCCGCACGCCGGCAGCTTTCACCCACGGCCTTTGCCCGGAGTGTGCCAAGCAGCTCCACGCCAGACCGTCCATGTGACAGCGGCCCCCGCACGGTCAAGGTGCATGCGGGGAAAGGGCTCGCGGCGTGATTCTCATTGCGTCGGCAAGCCGGGTGCTCCGCCTTTGCCGCGCCGCGCCTTTACGAACGCCGGAGCGCGACCCAGGCCTCCCAGCCCAAGGAGAATCGACCATGTTCTTCGACATCTACGACATCTTCCAGAACATCCGCATTCGCGAGGCCAGCCATCAGGCCAGGCGGGCGCGGGATCTGGCGGGAGACCTGGGCGGGCGGATAGAAGCGTTGGAGCGCCAGCTTGACATGGCCATGATGACCAGCGAGGCCCTGTGGACCATCATCAAGCGCCACCACGGCTTGAGCAACGATGACCTGGCCGCGCTGGTGAAAGAGATCGCGGCGCGCGAGGATGACCCAGAACTCCAGGCTGCCGCGGAGAGGGCGCGCCCCTGCCCCCAATGCGGGAAGGCCTTGCAGAAGAGCACGGGCTCCTGCCTCTACTGCGGGTTCAAGGCGGATCCCGAGCCCTTTTCAGGAGCCTGACGCTGCCTGCAGCTTGCCAAGCGCCCCGGCGTTCATCTCTTTGACCTGACCTGAAGCAGCGCAACCATCACCAGGAGTCCACCATGCCGATCCGTTCCGCCTTTTTGCTTGCTGCCAGCCTGCTATTCGCCGGTGTGCGCGTGTGCGCCCAGGAGGGCGGAAGCGCGACCCCGGCCACCCCAGCGAAGACGGCCTTTCCCTTGTCCCTGCCAGTTCCCGGCCTGCAGGCCGCGGACGCCACGCCCAACGCCTGTGTGGATTGCCATGTGCAGCGCGGAGAGGTGGACATGCGTCTCAGCACGCGCGTGGCGGCCTTGGGCATGGGCGCTCCCGAAGAGCTGATGGCCAAGGCACGCGCCGCCGCCCCCGCCGGCCAGGAACTGGGTGGCTGGCACCCCGCCCTGCGCCCGGAGGCTTATGCCAACCTTCCCGGGGCTTGCCTGCGCTGCCATCACGAGGAATCCAAGATGGCGCCGCCCTTCGCGCGGCTCATCCACCTCGTCCACTTGACGGAGAACTCCTTCACCCAGCAGGCGGGAGGTGGATGCGGATCCTGCCACAAGCTGGACGCCGCCACGGGTCAGTGGGCCATTCCCAGCGGCGCCGAGCGCTGAGCCTTCCGGCGCGCCCGATGCGCGTCACTCCGCCGACGGGGGCTGTCGGCAACCCATGCACAGGATGGCTCATGCGCCCTCTGTTGTCTGGTCTCGCGGTGGTGGTTGTCCTGGTATGCGGCGTCAACGCATGGGCCGCCGGGACGCGCGTCTTCTATGAAACCCGGGTGAACGGGCAGGCGGCGCCGGAGGAAGGTCGCGTCCAGCTGGACTGCGGCCCGCATGGCGCAACCCTGGTGACACTGCCTGTGGGCGAGTGGGTGGACCATGCCCCGCGGGAAAGAGGCCACGCCGACTTCGATGCTGCACGCTGCCGCCAGGTGGCCACCTTCGCCGACGGCACGCGCATAGGCCTCAGCACTCCCTTCGACAAGCTTCCCGCCTGGACGCTGGAGGAAGAGGCGGCACCCCTGGAGATTCTTGGCTTTTCCTGCCGCAAGGCCAGCACCACGCTGCGCTCCAACCGCATCGACATCTGGTTCTGTGACGAGACGCCCCTGCGCGGCGGGCCCTCCCTGGGCCTGCTCAAGCCCGGTGCCCTTGTGCTGCGTGTGCTGCGCAACGGCAACCACGAAATCGTCGCCACAGCCATGGAGCCCTTGCCGCCCGATGCCGCGCCCGTGGTGTGGCCGCCGGAGCCCGGTGTGGATGTGGAAGCGCCGGACTACCGCGCGCGCTTGAACCAGGCCTGGGTGCGCACGGTGCGCGTCTTCGACCACGAGCGCGTGGCCTTCACGCCGTCCGCGGTGGACACCAGCGCCATGCGCCAGGCGCTGAAGGATGCGCGCCGAAGCGGGGACTCCGCCGTGCTGCGCTTCGCCGCCGGCACCCTTCTCCTGCGTCGCATCACACTTCCCAGGGACCCGGAGGCCCAGCTCTTCCTGGAACTGACCGAGCGCAGCAAGGGCGATGCCTACGACCGCACGGGCTCGGTCTTTCTTGTTCCCGACCAGCAGGCCCGCAGCTTCCTGGACGCCCTGGCCGGTGATGTGGGCGCCCTGCCCGCGTGGCGGGATAGTCGTGGCCGCCCTTACCAGGGCGTGGCCGCCACCCAGGACTACGCGCCGCCGGTGGAGTTGTTGCGCTTCATCACCCCCTTTGGCGTTGGCCACTACAACGAGCAGGTGAAGGTGCAGGGCCAGATGTGGGCGGACAGCGTGTGTTACAAGCAGGAACTGACGGAACTGGCGCCGCTTCTGCAGGGCCCCGTGTGGCTCGGCGCCTTCGTGGGAAACTACGACGCCGGCGGCCACGAGCTGACGCTGGATCTGCACTGGCATCCAGGTCGCCGCGAGAAGGCGGAGCCGGCCACCGCGCCGGAGCCCTGGGTGGCGTCGCTCTTCAACACGGTGAATGTGCTGGAGATGGCGGGCCAGGAGTACGGCCGCCTCTTCGAGTACGACACGCTGCGCGTGGCCTTTGATGTGCCCGCTGGTCTTGGACCGCTGCGCCTGCGTTTCATCAGCACGGGGCACGGCGGCTGGGGTGGCGGCGACGAGTTCAATCCCAAGGTGAACACCCTGTTGGTGGATGGCGCCGTGGTGGCGGCCGTGACGCCCTGGCGCAGCGATTGCGGCAGCTACCGCCGCTACAATCCCGCCTCGGGAAATTTCTGGAACGGCCTGTCTTCTTCGGATTTCAGCCGCTCGGGATGGTGCCCGGGCGCGGCGGCGGAACCCTTCAGCCTGGTTCTGCCAACACTGGCGGCGGGGCGGCACGAGGTGGCCCTGGCCATTCCCCAGGGCGCGCCGGAGGGCGACAGTTTCAGCGCGTGGAATGTGTCGGGTTTGGTGATGGGTCAATGGCAGAAGGACTCGCAACCTTGAGCCCGGGAGGGCGCATGCAGTCGGCAAAGCAGGGGGGAGCGCGGGACGCCCAGGAGGCTCAGCGGGTGCTGGACCACCTGCCCGTGCAAGTGTGGCGCATGGCGGACGCGGAAACCTACGCCTGGGTGAACCAGGCCTTCGCCGCCTTTCACGGCCGCTCCAGCGGCGACTTGACGGGCATGCGCGTGGTGGACCTGCTGGGTGCGGAGCAGGCCGCGGCCGCCATCGAAAGCTACAGGCGCGTGCTGAAAGAAGGACGCCCGGTGATCCTGGAGACCTGGATCCAGGGCGCAGAGACGGGCCGCCGCCTCCTGGCGGTGACCAAGACCCCGGACTTCGCGCCGGATGGCCAGGTGGTGGGGGTGGTGTGCACGGCCTCCGACATCACCGAACAGCGCGCGGCGGAATCCTTGCTGGCCCAGAAGGAGGAGAATTTCCGCTCGCTTGTGGAATCCATTGAAGACCTTGTGATCATCCTCGCAGAGGACGGCCACCTGCTTTACGCCAACCTCGCCACGCGGGAGAAGCTGGAATACGGCGATCGCGACTTGTCCACCCTCACGGTCCTGGACCTGCACCCCAGCTGGGTGCGCCAGGAGGCCATGGCCATTTTCAAGGACATGGCAGAGGGTAGAACCAAGGTCTGCCCGCTGCCGCTGGTCACTCGCACCGGCACCCTCTTGCCCGTGGAGACCCGTGTGTGGTTCGGCCCCTGGAACGGGCGACAATGCGTGTTCGGGCTGTCCCGGGACATGCGCCGGGAACAGGAGAGCCTGCAGAAGTTCGAGGCGCTCTTCCGGCACAGCCCGGCCCTGATGGCCATCAACGACACGGAGAGCATGCTCTTCACGGATGTGAACGACGCCTGGCTGCGCACACTGGGTTACTCCGCCGACGAGGTGCTGGGCCATTCGAGCAGCGAGTTGGACCTCTTCCCCGTGAAAGAGGACAAGGAGCGTGTCACACACCTCTTGCTGAAGTACGGCAAGCTTGACGAAGTGGAGTTGCAGGTGAAGGCCAAGAATGGCCACCTGCTCTACGGACTCTTCTCCGGCGAGATGATCGAGAGCTACGGCCGCCGCTTTTTCCTCACCGTGATGGTGGACATCACCCAGCGACGCAAGGCGGAAGTGGATCGGGAGATGATCATCCAGGAGCTCAAGCGGGCGCTGGATCAGATCAAGACCTTGCGCGGCATCGTGCCCATCTGTGCCAAGTGCAAGAAAATCCGCGACGACAAGGGGTACTGGCAGCAGGTGGAGGCCTACATCTCCCGCCACACCGACGCGCACTTCTCCCACGGCATGTGCCCGGATTGCCTGTGCGAGATGTATGACGAGTTCCTGCCTCCCGCCAGCGATCCGGCGTGATCCCAGGGAAAGGCCCGGGGCCGGCCGAGAGGATCAGCCTTTGGTGATGTCCCAGCGCGCCAGCTTCTCAAGTCGCCCCGTCGTGTCCGCCGCGAGGGTGAAGGGGCGGCCCCGGGTGTCGATGATCAAGCCCACCACGCCACCCTGCACGGTGCGCCGCACTTCCTTGCCCGCACCGGCGCCCAGATCGAATCCTTTCTCCGGCAAGAAGAGCAATTCGGCTTCCTCGCCCAGGCCCAGGGGGAAAAGGCGCAGCTCGTCCTGGCTGATCATCTCGTCCAGCGCGCCGCCGGGCAGGGTGCCCTTCACGCGCAGGCAGGCTTTGCCAGGGGATTTCACGCGGCCCAGAGGCGCCACGCAGGTGCCCAGGTAGATCAGGCAATCCTTGTCGAAGACCTGGGTGGCGGCGCTCTCGTGGAAGCTGGACAGCACGCCCAGCTGGGGCATCATGAAAATGCTGTCCACCGCCAGGCGCGTGAAGCCCTCGGGCAGGAAGCTGTCGATGAGCATCCACGCACTCTGCACACGGCGCGGAGCGTGGCTGAGCACGCCGCCGGAACCCACCAGCAGATCCAGGTCCATCATCTTCACCAGGCTGCGCACACCGCCATCCTGGTCGAAGGCGTCGCTGATGGTGCGCTCGGTCTGCACGCCCTTCAGCTCCACGGCGAATTCCTTGTGCTGCACGAAGCTCAAGCGCAGGGCTTCCCGGGCGATGGCCTGTTCGATGATCAGGTCCTCCCGTGTCTGCGGGATGGTGGTGGGGCGGATCATCTTGTTGCCAATGCGGTTGCGCAGCTCGCTGGGCTCCAGGGGGAAGGGCACCCAGCGCTGGATGTTTTCAAGCCCGGCTTCCGCCAGCACATTGCTCACGCTGTAGCTCATGCCCAGGTTGGCGCTGACCGTGCGGTTGAAGACGCCGCCGAAGACGCTGAAGACATCGGTGGTGGCGCCGCCAATGTCCACTCCAACCACATTGATGCCCTGGATCTCGGCCACCTTTTCGATGATCTTCCCCACCGCGCCGGGTGTGGGCATGATGGGCACCTGCACCGGGCCCTCGTCCCAGTAGCGGCAGAAGCTCATGAGCTTGTCGTAGCCCGGCGCCTGCTGCATCACATGTTCCATGAAGAGATCGTGGATGGCGTCCCGCGCGGGGTTCAGGTTCTCGCGCTCCAGCACCGGACGCAGGTTCTCCACTTCCGTCAGCGCGCTCACCGGGCTCAGGATTTCGTGGATCTCCACCTTCAGTGCCTCGTTGCCGGCGTAGATGATGGGCAGGTTGAAGCCCTGACCCAGGCGCGGCCGGGGCTTGGCGGCGGCGATGAGTTCCGCCAGGTCGAGGGGCAGCTTGCTGCCGCCGTCGGTGCCGCCCGCCAGCAGGATCATGTCCGGGCGCAGGCGGCGGATGCGGTCGATCTTTTCGTGGGGCAGGCGGCCGTCATTGGAGGCGATGGTGTCCATGACGATGGCCCCGGCGCCCAGGGCGGCCCGCTGGGCGGACTCGCCGGTCATGGCCGCCACCACGCCCGCCACCATCATCTGCAGGCCGCCGCCGGCGCTGGAGGTGGAGATGTAGGCGTCCACGCCCTCGTCGCCCTGTTGGGGTACGATGATCTCCCAGCTCGAGGTGCCGTCATCGTTCTGCACCTGACGCACGAAGCGGCGATTGGGGGTGGCCTCGCGCACGGCGCCATCGGAGAGCGTCAAGCGCTGACGCGCCAACTCCTCCACCTCGCTGGCGGCGTTGATCACGCCCATGGTCACATCTTCGAAGGGGGCTTCAACCGTGGTGGGCGCCTCGCCGCGGATGGTCTGGCGATAGGTCTCGCCGATCTTTTCGATGAGAATGCACTTGGTGGTGGTGCTGCCGCAGTCGGTGGCGAGGATGGAACGGATTTCCTTCATGCCGGCTCCTGTGAAGGCTTGGAAAAAAGCGGGGGCAAGTTCACGCTTGCCCCCGGCATTGGCACCATGATGCGTGGGATTGGCAGGGCTCAGACGCGAACCTTGCCCTCCAGACCGGCGCGTCCCACCAGCTTGCGGGCTTCCACGCGGGCGGTCTTGAGCAGATCCGCCACATCCACCCGGCGCACCTTGCGGTCGCGCACCAGGAACTCGCCCTCCACCAGGGTGTGCACCAAATCGCGGGGCGAGGCGGACCAGATGAGCTGCTGGGCCGGCGTGCCCGCCACCTGCACGGCGGGATGGTTCAGGTCGAAACAGGCCAGATCGGCCTTCTTGCCCACTTCAATGCTGCCAATCTCCTCCTCAAGGCCCACGGCCTTGGCGGCGTCGATGGTGGCCAGCTCAAGCAGACGCTCGGCGCTCAGGGTGGCGGCCCCACGGGAGAATTTCTGCAGAAGACCCGCCAGGCGCATTTCCTCCAGCACGCTGAGCGAGTTGTTGCAGGCGGCGCCGTCGGCACCCAGTCCCACGCGGATGCCACGGGAGAGCAGGTCGGAAAGGGGCGCGATGCCACTTCCCAGCTTCAGGTTGGCGCTGGGACAGTGCACCAGCACCGTGCTGCGGCGGCCCGCCAGATGCAGCTTTTCGGCATCGGTGAGCCACACGGCGTGCACGCCCATGAACTTGCCGTCCAGGTAGCCCAGCGCCTCATAGAGCTGCACGGGGTTGCGGCCAAAGACCTCCCGCGTCAGCTGCACCTCGTCGCGGGTTTCAGCGATGTGGGTGTGGATCCAGGCGCCACTCTCCTTGGCCAGCGCGCCCACGCCCTTGAGCAGATCCGCGCTGCAGCTGGGGGCGAAGCGGGGGTTCAGGGTGACTTTCAGGCGACCCTTGCCGTCGAAATCCGCCAGGTGGCGGCGAGCCAGATCCAGGCTGCGCGTGGTGTCTTCGCGCAACTCCGGGGGAAGGCCCCGACCGGAATCCATCAGGGATTTGCCGCTGAAGGCACGCATGCCGCTGGCGAGCAATTCCTGAAAAACCGCTTCCGTGTGGTTGGTGCTTTCCATGGTGAACACGGTGGTGGTGCCGCTCAGAAGCAGCTCCGTGATGCCCAAACGCGCGGACAGCGCCATGGAGGCCGGGTTGTGCGCGGCCTCCAGGGGCCAGATGCGGCTGCGCAGCCAGTCGAAGAGGGCCAGATCCTCGGCCATGTGGCGGAAGAGGGTCTGGCACAGGTGGACATGCAGTTGAACAAATCCAGGAAAGACGGTAAGACCTTTCAGGTCAATCACTTTCTCGTCTTTGCGTGGCTTCAGGCGCTCGCCCATGGCGGTGATGCGGCCCTGCTCCACGCGCACATCGCCCACAAAGACCTCGCGCACCAGGTTCAGCGTTACCCAGGTGGCGCCCTGCAGCAGCAGGGATCCGCCGGGAGCTTCCATGGTGCGCACTTTCGCCTTCGGCGCGGACGCCGTCTTCGGCGCGGACGCCGTCTTCGGCGCGGACGCCGTCTTCGGCGCGGACGCCGTCTTCGGCGCGGACGCCGGGGCCTTCTTGACGGGAACAGGCGCACTTTTGGGCGTCACTTTCCCTGTTGCCTTGGGCAGGGGCTTAGGTGCAGACTTTACCGGAGCGGCGGCGACCTTCGCGGCGGTTTTGGGAGCGGGCTTCGGAGCTGGCCTTACCGGAGCGGGTGCGGCCTTGGGGGCAGCCTTCGCGGCGGTCTTGGGAGCGGGCTTCGGGGCACTTTTCACGGGAGCAGGTGCCACTCGGAGCTTTTCCGCCGCCTTGCCTTTGGCGTTTGGCGCGGGGAGGGATTTGGGCGTGCCTTTGGCTGCCGTGCCGGCCGACTTGCTGGGTGCTGCGGGTTTTGCTTTGACGGGCAAGGCCTTCACTCCCGCTTTGACCGGCTTGTCGGGAGTTTTGCCACGGGATGTGCCCGTGGCGCGCTCCACAACGGGAGCGGGACGGGACTTGCGGGTGGAATCAGCCACGGCGCGCCTCTTCAAGCTCATTTATTGTCCTGAGAATGTACGGTATCGCCTCGCGTTTTTCCAGCAGTTCTTGGACGCGATCAATTTGTGGCGAGTTGTAAAGGATTTTCACTACCGGTGAAAAAAACGCAAGGGCTTGGCTTAAGACAAAATTGATGGGCACGGCCCCCTCCAACAGGAGGGAGGCGGGCAGAGCCAGGCCGCGCTCCACCACGGCGTGAGCCAATTTGCGCAACAGGGCCTCGTCTTCCGCGGTGAACAAGGGCGAGGCGGGCGACTGCTCCATCATTGCCGCGTGAGGGGAGGTGGCTCGTCGGCGGGCACATCCACCGCACCGGCGGCCTGCCATTTTAGCCAATCATCAAGCAGATCAATCATTTCCTCTTCGGGAAGCCCAAGGGTCAGGCACGGGCCGCGCCGCATGTCCACCTCCAGGCCCTCCTTTTCGCGCCGCAGGGGAGGCAGTTCCGCCCAGGGCCTCAGGTGGGCGCCGGTCAAGGGATTGGACACCGTCAGTCCCTCCCGATTGATGAGGACGGAGCGGGCAAACAGAAAATCGCGCAAAGAGAAGACCAGGGCGGTGATCAGCAGACCGCTCTGCCAGGACCATCCCAACCCGTAAACCACCAAGGAAGAGAGAAAGAAGAGGATGAACACCAACAAGATGGCTTGTCTCGGGCGGGATCGGGGAGGCCAATGGCTCCAGGTGATGGCGGTCGGGGTTTCCATGGGGACTTAGTATAGGAAAGGGGCCTTTGGAATTGCCACATTGAAGGCACACCGCCAATCAAATTGAACTGTATGAACGAGATCAAGCTGAGCACCCGGCGTCGGGAAGAATTCATCCGCCTGGACGAAGCCCTGCAGCGGCTGGCCTCGGAACAGAATTGGCGAAAGGGTTTGCTGCTGGTGCATGTGCCCCACACCACGGCGGCCTTGACCATCAACGAGAACGGGGATCCCGATGTGCCCCGGGACCTGATCATGCGCTTGGCCGTGCTGGCCCAGGATCCCGCTTACCGGCATGCGGAAGGCAATTCCGACGCCCACCTGAAGAGCAGCCTCCTGGGTTGCCAGCTTTGGGTGCCCTTGGTGGACGGGCAATTGCGCCTGGGCACCTGGCAGTCGGTGTGGTTTTGCGAGTTCGACGGCCCCCGCCAGCGCCAGGTGTGGGTGAGCCATGTGGAGGAAGCGGGTGTATAACGCGGCTAATCCCCTTATCGTCCAGAGTGATCGCACAGTCTTCCTGGAGACGGCCAACCCTCTCTTCGAAGATGCCCGCGACGACCTGGGGCGCTTTGCCGAGCTGGACAAGTCGCCGGAGCATCTGCACACCTACCGCATCACGCCCCTCTCCTTGTGGAACGCCGCCTCCAGTGGCATGGGCGCGGTGGAGATCATCAACATCCTCAACCGCTACTCCAAGTACGAGGTCCCCACCAATGTGGTGGAGGACATCCGCGAAGTGGTGGGCCGCTACGGGCGGGTGCGCCTGCTCAAGGACGAGGGTGGGCGCCTCTTGCTGGAATCCGCCGACGAGTTCCTGATGATCGAACTCAGTCGACACAAGACGGTGGCTCCGCTCCTGGGCCCGGCCCTGCACTCCCGCTGCATGGAAGTGCGGCCGGAGAACCGCGGACACCTGAAGCAGGCGCTCATCAAGATCGGCTTCCCCGTGGAGGATCTGGCGGGCTACACGCCGGGCGCGCCCCTGGACATCGCCCTGCGCGCCCAGGCCACCAGCGGCCGGGACTTTGAGATGCGCCGCTATCAACAGGACGCCGTCAATGTCTTCTGGGCGGGCGGCGACACCCGGGGTGGCAGCGGCGTGCTGGTGCTGCCCTGCGGCGCCGGGAAAACCGTCATCGGCATTGGCGTGATGGAAAAGGTGGGCATGCACACCCTGGTGCTCACCACGAATGTCACCGCGTTGCGCCAGTGGAAGCAGGAGATCCTGGACAAGACATCGATCACCGAAGACCAGATTGGCGAGTACAGCGGCGAGCAGAAGGAACTGCGCCCGGTGACTCTGGCCACCTACCAGATTCTCACCTGGCGCAAGAACAAGCAGAGCCCCTTTGCCCACTTCCGCATCTTCAACGAGCAGAACTGGGGCCTCATCGTCTACGACGAGGTGCACCTTCTGCCCGCGCCGGTGTTCCGCGCCGTGGCGGAAATCCAGAGCCGCCGCCGGCTTGGCCTGACGGCCACCCTGGTGCGGGAGGACGGCAAGGAGGACGATGTGTTCTCCCTCATCGGGCCCAAGAAGATCGATGTGCCGTGGAAGGAGCTGGAGCGCCAGGGCTGGATTGCCCAGGCCAGCTGCATCGAGTACCGCCTCTCCATGGACCAGGACCTGCGCCTGGAATACGCGCTGGCGGAAACGCGCCGCAAGTACACGGTGGCTTCCTGCAACCCCGCCAAGTTTCTGCTTATCGAGGATCTGCTGGAACGGCACAAGGGCGATCGCGTGCTCATCATCGGGCAGTTTCTGGACCAGTTGCGCACCATCGCCGCGCTGCTTGACGCGCCGCTCATCACGGGCAGCGTGCGCAACTCCTTGCGCGAGGAGCTCTACGAGAAGTTCCGCACGGGCGAGGTGAAGGTGCTGGTGGTATCCAAGGTGGCCAACTTCGCCGTGGACCTGCCCGAGGCCAATGTGGCCATCCAGGTGTCGGGAACCTTTGGCAGCCGCCAGGAAGAGGCCCAGCGACTGGGCCGCGTGCTGCGCCCCAAGAGTGGGGACAATCACGCCTGGTTCTACACGCTGGTCACCCGCGACACCATCGACCAGGAATTCTCCATGAACCGGCAGCTCTTTTTGACGGAGCAGGGTTATCGCTACGAGATTCGCACCTACGAATAGCCGGGTGTCGGCCCTGCTGCTGACGGCCTGGCTGCTGGTGGACGCCTCCTCCTGCCCGGCGCTTGTGGGCAGCGCGGCCAATCCCGCCCTGCACCTGCAGCGCCAGCCCGATGGCGCCCTGCTCCTGCGCCTGCGCGAGGACGCGCCCCTGTCCGCGCAGGAAAGGGAGCGCGGCCTTCCCGTGGTCATCACCCACGACGGTCCGGTGTTGCGCACCAGCGCGGCCTCGGGCGGCGCTCGCGATGCGCGGTGGCACACCTTGTCATCTATCGGCGGCAACCTGCGCAGCGGCGGCCTCATTCCACTGGAGTGGCTGCGTCAGGGTCTGGTGGTGCGCGATGAGGGCCTTGCTCCCCGCACGGCATTGCGCAATGTGGCCCCACCGGATCCCTGGGCCTCCCGCGCTTTCCTGTGTCTGGAAGTGAGCCGCCAGGGGCTGCACCAACTCAGTCACCAGTGGTTGGCCGATGAGCTGGGCCACAGCCTGGCGTCGCTGCCGGACCCGCGCCGGTGGAATCTGGTGCACAACGGGCGGGTGGAGCCCGTGTTGGCCGAGGGCTGCGAGGACGGTTCCTTCGACGAAGGCGACCGCCTGATCTTCTGGGCGGAGCTCACCAAGCCCCCGGTGGAAGAGCTGGGCCCCGACACCCGGCAGGATCCCTGGTGTGCGCGGGAAATCTACTTCCTGGCCCTTGGCGACGGCCCCGGCGCCCGCCTGGCCCAGGAGACGGGCGAGATCGTGGAAACCAATCCCGACCGCTATGTCTCGCCCCTCAGTTTTCCTGACACGCTATTGGTGGAGGAAGAGAACCACTTCAGCCGCCTGACTTATGTGCAGGAGGAACCCGCCCCCGACCACATGTTCTGGACCACGGGCATCTACGGCGGCACCTTGCGTCAGGTGACCTTCAACGCGCCGGGCCTTGACCCCTACAACACCCTGCCGCTCTCCCTGCGCGTGTGTTTGCGTGGCCTGGGCGCGCCCTCGGAAGAAGGCGAGCCGGATGTGTACCAGCGCATGCGCCTCTATGTGAACAACCAGGGCGGCTCCGCGCTGGAAGTGGGCGCTGATGGCTCCTGGCGCAACCAGGATCTGCGCATCGCCACTTTCGGGCCAGAGGTCTTTCCCGACCACAGCGCCTTCTTCGCCGGAGAAAACACGCTTTACCTGGCAGGAGTGGACGAAGCGCCCGCCGGTCCTTACTCCTCCGCCATGCTCAACTGGATCGAGCTGGCCTACCAGCGCCACTATCTGGCCCACGAGGGCCAGCTGCTTTTCAGCGCCGATCCGGATCTGGACGGTGCGGTGGTGAACTTCGAGGTGGCAGGTTTTCCCGGTGGCGACATCCACCTCTTCAAGGTGGGGCGCTCTCACTTGCGCAACGCCATTGTGCGCCAATTGGGAAGCAGCTACCGGCTGCGCTTCCAGGATGAATTCAGCGCGGGCACGCGCTATGTAGCGGCCGCGGACGCAGCGCTCTTGAACCCGGCCGCCGCGCGGGCCGTTGAAGCGCGGCACCTAGCCGACATCACGGACGGCGCCCAGGCCCTTGTGGTGGTGGCAGACAGCCTGATGCGCGCCGGCGCGGAGGACATCCTGCGTCCCATGCTGGAGGAGCGCTTCAGCGCAGGTGGCGCGCTGGTGCTCAGCGACCGCTGGATCTACGACGAGTTCAGCCACGGGCGCAACCGGCCCCACGCCATCCGCGACCTGGTGGCCCGCGCCTGGAGCACCTGGAGCACAGCGCCGCGCTGGCTGCTCATGGTGGGCGACGGCATCCTCATGCCACGGAGCACCCAGCCCGGACGGGAGCCTGTGTTGCCGCTCATGTACGAACAGGTCTACAAGTGGGGCGCCGCCTCCAGTGACGACTGGTATGTGCGGGATCTCTCCGGCGGCACCCTGCCCACCCTCGTCTCGCGCTGGCCGGCAGCCACGCCGGAGGACCTGCAAAACATGGTGGAGAAGGTGCTCGCCTACGAGCAGGCCCCGGCGGAGGCGTGGCAAAACAGCCTGCTCTTCACCTCCGGCGCGCGGGCCCAGGATGAGGGTGTCTTCATGGAAGGCACCGAGGATCTCATCCGCCTGCGTGTGCCGGAGCGCTTCTTTCTGCGGCGCATCAATGCCGGCGAGGAGGGCGGCGCCTACATCGGTTCCCGCACCGAGCTGATCAACCTGCTCAACCAGGGGCAGCTCATTGCCAATTATGCCGGCCACGGCGGTGGTGCCGTGTGGGAGGACAACGCCCTCTTCAGCAGCGACGATGTGTCGCTGCTCGACAACGGCCAGCGCCTGGCCTTCATCACCAACGCCACCTGCTTCATCGGCAGCCTGGATTATCAGGGAGCCCTTGGGCGCGCCCTGCTGGACAGCGGGCCCGTGGGGGCCATCGGCGTGCTGGGATCCACGGGCCTGGGCTTCCGCGACACGGGGCTGGAACTGGTGGCGGACTTCATCGAATTGGCCTGTGCCAACCCCCAGCTCGCGGTGGCCGAGGTGCTGCGCGAGGCCAAGGACCGCCTCTGGCTGCGCCATGTGCCGGGTCGCGAGGGCAGCGAAGAAGCACTGCGCGCAGAAGCCGTGGTGGTGATGAATGTGATTCTGGGTCTGCCATGGCAGCGTCTGCGCCGTCCTTCAGAAGGACAGGTGGCCGTGGCCAATCCGCTGGTCCGTGCCGGTGAGATGGTGCAAGTCAGCGGCGAAGGGGCTCTGCCAGGGGGCACCGGGCGCATGGAGATCTACAGTTCCCGCGCTCGCCCTGCCCAGACGGGGGCGGATTTCGTCAACGGCGTGACAACGGTGCGGCCCGTGGCGGACGGCCAGGGCCGGTGGACGGCCCAGGTGGAGAGTCCCGCCAGCCTGGCGGGCGGGGCCACGGGATCCGTGCGCGTGTGGATGCCCGACAACACGGCCCAGGGCCATAGCGCGGTGAGCTGGTTCCAGAACCCCGACAGCCTGTCCCAGGCAATCCTGTGGCGGGCGGCCATCCTCCCCGATCCGCCCCGGCCGGAACTGTCTCTGGATGTGGAGATCTTTGTCTCGGGGCCCAATCCCCCTGACAGCCTGGCCGCCCTGCTGAGTGCCCAGCTGCGGGATGGCTCGCTGGAGGACCTGCGCCTGCCCATGCGCGCGCAAACGGGCGATCCACAGCGCCTGCGCGGTTCGCACAGCGTGGGCCCCTGGCCGGACAGCACCTTGGTGGGCCTGCGTTTTGTGCAGTTCGCCGCGCAGCAGGTGGACACCACCACCACATCCTGGTATTGGCTTGAAGCGGCGCGCCCTCGCATCTCCTGGAATGCGCTGGCTCAGCGGGACGAGCTGGGCCGCGTGGTGTTGTCGCTGGAGAACGGCGGAGATGGCGACGCCCCACCCCTGGCGGTACTGGTTAAGGGGCGTGACGGCAGCCTGCTGGCCAGCCTGAGCGCGTCACCCCTGGCGCGTGATTCCACCAGCCGCCTGCCCATCACCTTGCCCGACCGTCCGCTGGACGACAGCCTCTTTGTGAGCGCAGGGTGGGATCCCCGTCTGGGTGGCCCCTGGCCCGTCACGCTGGCTGTGGCGGCCACTCCCGCCATCCTGAGGGCCGGCGTGTTGCAGTCGCCGGCCGCAGGTCTCCAGGTGGGGCTTCCCCTCGCCATGGAAGAGCGGGTGGTGGCCCTGGCGCCACTGCATGTGGGCGGCGCTACGGCGTCTCAGCCGAGCCTGGAGCTGATCTCTTCCGCCTACAGCATGGACTGGCTTGACGGTCAGGCGCCGGGGCAGGTGCAAGGCAGCCTGCTGCTGACGGGGCTGGATTCGGCGCGGGCCGCGGGCACGGGCCTTGTGGTGTGGCACCGGGAAGCCGGGCTCTTTCTGGCCAATCCCCTGGGCGATGTGACGAGCCCGGCGGGAGATACTCTGCGGCTGGATTTCCTGCTCAGCGCCGGGGATGGCTTCGCGGCGGGACGCTTCCAGGATCTGGAGGCGCCGAGCCTGCGCCTGGAAGTGGAAGGCCAGGTCTTCGCCGACGGCGGTTATGTGGCGCCTGGCGGCACGCTCAGCTGGCGCGTGGAGGACCCCTCCGGCGTGGATCCGCGTCCGCACGCCGTGGCCGTGCATGTGCGCGGACGCCTGCTGGAACCCCACGAGTTTTCCCTGCGCAGCGACAGCGAAGGCCGTGGCCTGGTGGTGCAGGCGCAGCTGGATGAGGACCTGCCGCGCGGAGAGCCCTTTGTGGCAAGCCTCGCCTGCCGCGATGCCGCCGGCAACGAGGCCTCACTGAGCACGACGCTGCGCCTGGGGCAGGTTCTGGCCCTGCGTCACGCCGGAAACTATCCCAATCCCTTCCAGCGCGAAACGCGCTTTGTGTTCAGTCTCACGGGAGTGGCGGATCGCGTGGCCATCGACATCTACACCGTGTCCGGACGCCGCATCCGTCGCCTTGAGGCGCAGGGCCCGCTCATCAATTACGCGGAGCTGGAGTGGGACGGCCGCGATCGCGCCGGGGATGTGGTGGCCAACGGGGTCTACTTTTGGCGTCTGACGGCGGAAGGCCCGGAGGGACGCGTGGAGTACACGGGCAAGACGGCGAGGTTGAAATGAAGACGGCGGCCACGCTGCTGCTCGCGGGCGGCCTCGTCCTCTTGCCGTGTCACACGGCCTGGGCCGGGCGTTATGCCGGGGAGTTCCTTGCGCTGGGCGGCGGCGCGCGCGGGTTGGCCATGGGCCAGGCCATGGTGGCGGGAAGCGACGACGCTTTCTCCGCCTTCTGGAATCCCGCCGGGCTGGCGCGGGTGGACCGCCGAAGCGTGTCCGGCATGGCCACCAGCCAGTTCGGCTCCCTGGACGATCCCCTTGGGGCCATGGCCCATCTGGGCATCACCTGGCCCATCGGTGGCGGCAATGTGGCGTTGAACTACACACGCTTTCAGGTGACGGACATTCCACGCTTTCCCGCCTACGGTGACCAGGACTACACCTTTGACGAGCGCCGTCGCCTCATCGAGGAAGCCAATGGCCTGCCTTCGGGCTGGTTCGGAAGCACCGACGAGGCGCTGGTGTTCAGCTTCGCCAAGCGCAACGAGCCCGTGCTTCACTTTGGCTGGATGTATCACGACATCCCCTTGAGCGTGCCGGTGGGCCTGAATGTGAAAATGGTGCGCAGCACGCTGGACGGCGCCTCGGGCAGCGGCGTGGGGCTGGATGCCGGCGCGCAGGTGCAGGCACGGTTGGAGGACATGATTGGCGTGAAGCGCCTGGGACGCGTATCCCTGGGCGCCCGGCTGGAGAATTTCACCAACACGGGCCTGCGCTGGGAGCGTGGCGAGGACGCCATCCACTACTTCCATGTTCTGGGTGCTGCCTGGTCGGCGGAGAGTGGCCCCGTGGGCTGGACCCTTTCGCGGGACTGGGACCACCACTACGACACCCAGCAGCGCACGGGACTGGAGATCCGGCACCGGGGCGGCCTGTCCTTGCGGGCCGGACACCAGGGCCGGGATGGCCGACTGACCTACGGCGCAGGATTTCAGCTGAAAGGCCTGCAAGTGGATTACGCCGGGCTGGACCACGATCTGGGCCGCCTGCACCGCATGAGCTTCATCTATGCCTTTTGAACACAAGTCCCGTGTGCTGTGCGTTCTGCTTCTCGCGGGCGCGCTGCTCTTTCTGGCTGGTTGCGGCGAGGATTCCGGCGACGAGGACCACACGCCACCTCCAGCGCCCGTCATGCGCTTGAAGAGCTGCGGCGACCCGTCCCAGGCCTGGCCGGAGAGCGGCGTGGACGCGGAGACCAGCGGTGGCCAGGGCGTGCGGGTGGAATGGGACATGGAGCAGGAGCCGGAGGATCTGGTGGCCTTTCAGGTCTACCGCTGCTGGTATCCTGATTCCGCCTATACGCGACTGGTGCTCGACGAGGAGCGTTTCCTGGAAGGCCGCCCCGCCTACTACACCTTCCTGGATCTGGATCCCGACCTGCGGCCCACGGGACACTGGGGCCCCCGCGCCTGGTACTATGTGAGAGCGGTGGACCAGGACGGCAATGTGAGCGCGCCGTCGGACACGGTGAGTTACCGGCTGTGGGCGGCCCCGCGCATCTTCGACGGGCAGGTGTCGGTGAGTGCGGACACGCTGCACGCCGCTTGGCAATTCGAGTTCGTGGACCTCTTCAACTTGGGCTTTCGCGGATTCCGTGTGCTGATCACCGACGAGGACGGCGCGCTGGAGGCCTTCCGTGAATTGCGGCTGAATCTGGAGCCGCAGATGAGCGCCAGCTGGCCCATCGGAGAGCTTGGCCTTTCCCCCGGTGCGCACCGCCTGCGCATCGACACTCTGATCGAGACCGTGGCCCAGGTGGATTCGGTCTTTGTGCCCATTTCATCCAACCCCGCCGGGTGCGCTCTGGCGGGCTCGGAATCCAATTGGATTTCCTTTACTTTTTAGCCACACAGTGAACACGATGGCGGAGGGGCCTTGGGCCATCTTGCAGCGTTTGCCCGTGCACTTATCCTGTTTTGCGCCCTTCTGCTTCCCGTCCACGCCATGGCGCAGGACGCAGGGGCTTCTGTGGATGGCAGCGCCGAAGGCAGCAGGGCGGCCCAGTATTTCCTGGGCGATCGCAACGGCATCTTCATCACCGTGAATGTGTGGGGGAAGGTGAGCAAGCCGGGCCAGTACAATGTGCCCAGCGGAACCAGTCTGCTCACGCTGCTCAGCGCCGCCGGCGGACCCAGTTCCTACGCACGGCTGGACAATGTGCGCGTGGTGCGGCTGGTGAACCAGCGTGAAGAGATTCTGGAAGTGGATGTGCGCCGCTACCTCAACACGGGCGACATCAGCCTCATTCCGGAAATCAAGCCGGGCGACACGGTGGTGGTATCGGGCAGTGCCTACAACTGGGTGTCGAACGCGGTGGATGTGATCGCCAAAGTGGGCATTCTGCTCAATGCCATTGTCCTGATGCAGCGGTTGAATTAGGCGCCGCGGGGTCGAAGGGGGAGGATGGACATGACACGACGGATTTCCTTGCTCATTGGCTTTGGCCTCTTGGCCCACGCCGCAGGAGCCGCCACCCAGTTTCTTGGGGGGAACGGGCTCTTCCACACCTGGACCGCGCGAACTCTGGAGCCCGGTCAGCTGGGAGTGAACTGGCACAGCCGCATGTGGTCGGGGAGCACGGCGGAGGGCTCCATCTCCAATGTGTCCCAGGCCGTGGCCTTGAGTTTTGGCTTCAGTCCCCATGTGGAGCTGGAGATCACACCCATGATCTACCAGGACCTGAATTTCAGCTCCAGGGATTTCATCACCTACAACGCCCCGGACGATGTGTACCTGCGCATGCGCTTTGGCAACTACCAGATGCGCGTGGCGGATCAGCCCCTCAGTTGGGCCTTGATGGGCAGCGTGCGCACCAACTCCTCCAAGTTTTCCAATGTCTACCTGGAGCCCTACAACACCACTTCCAACGAATTGTCGCTGGGCGGGGCCATCAGCTGGTACGCCAATCCGCTCTATCCCAGCGAAGGCGCCAGCGTCCACTTCAACCTGGGCTGGACGGATCACAACGACGGTGGCGCAAGCGCGCTGAACATCTTCAGCGATGTCACCAACGACCTTGAGTACTCCCTGGCCTACCGCAACCCGGGTCTGCGCTGGGAGCTCTTCGCCGAACTCTATGGCAACAAGTTCCTCAAACGCCCGCCGGTGACCGCCTACACCCGCGCCGACGCCCTGTGGATTCAGCCTGGTGTCAGCTATCGCCTCTTCCAGGGCATGAGCGTCACCGCCGGTTTGGATGTGCGTCTGATGGAAAGCGGCCCCGAGTTGGTCATCCTCAATGGCGCCGCCCTCCCCGCCGGTGTCCGTGCCGAGCAGGCCCGCAAGTCTGAAGATTATCCGGAGTACTATCCCGACTGGCGTTTTGCCCTCAAAGTGGCCTTCACGCCCTCCACGGCCTTCCGTCATGTGGACACCTTTTCCGAGGTGAAGCCCGAGAGCCAGAAGGACTACGAGATGCGCGAGAAGATCGGCGTCACCGAGCGCGAAATGATCGACTGGCTGGGCGCGGAGGACCAGAGCGCCGAGTTCCTGGATCTGGAGCTGGAGAAGATCCGCGCCGAGCGCCGGAACGCGGAGAAGGAACTTGAGCGACTGCGGGAGAAGCTCAAGGACGACAAGAGCAAGTGACCTCTACTGAACCCCGCCCGGCGGGGTTCTTTTTTGGCTGGAGCTTTCGGTGACAGCGCTTTCCCCCGCCAGCCGCCAGGGTCTTCTCCAGTGGTTTCGAACCCAAAGGAGAGATCTGCCCTGGCGCCGGGAGCGCACACCCCACCGCGTGTGGATCAGCGAGATCATGCTCCAGCAGACCCAGGTGGCCACCGCCCTTCCCTATTTCAATCGCTTCGTGGCCGCCTATCCCGACGCCGCAGCCCTGAGTTCCGCCCCGGAGGACGAGGTGATGGCCTTGTGGGCCGGCCTGGGTTACTACTCCCGCGCCCGCAATGTGCTGGCTTGTGCACGGGAACAGGTGGCCCGCTACGGTGGACACCTGCCCGCCACGGTGGAGGAGTTGCGCGCCCTTCCGGGCTTCGGTCCCTACACCGTTGCCGCCGTGGGCAGCCTGGCCTTTGGCCTGCCACTGGCCGTGCTGGACGGCAATGTCATGCGCGTGCTGACGAGGCTCTTCGCCATCAAGGAGGATGTGGGGCGCCCCGCCGTGCGCGCGCACCTGCAGTCCCTGGCCGACGACCTGCTGGAGCGGGAGGCCCCCGGCGATTGGAACGAGGCGCTGATGGAGCTGGGTGCCACCCTGTGCCAACCGCGTCATCCTCAGTGCCCGGCCTGCCCCTTGCGTGGGGAGTGCCGTGCCGCCCGTGACGGCAATCCCCAGGTCTATCCCGTGAAGGCGAAAAGGGCCGCGCCACCTCGCCGCCCCACCGTGATCCTCTTTGTGCAGGACGAAGTGGGTCGCGTGCTGGCTCGCCGACGCGGGGACGCTGGCATGCTGCGCGCTTTGTGGGAGCTGCCTTGCGCCGAGGACACGCCCCTGGACAAGGGTGGGCAGGGGCTGGAGGGCCGCTGGGCGGCCTTGCTGGACGGTCTCGTGCGGGAGTTGTCCTCCCTGGGCGTGCTGGAACATGGGTGCAGCCAGGGGATCGTCGGTGCCGGGGACCTGCGCTTCACACGCAGCTACTCGCATTTCCAGGCCCTTGTCCTGGCGCGACGGGCTTGCTTGCGGCCCACCGGCGAGTGCCCGGCTCCCTGGAAGTGGTTGACGCGGGAGGAAGCGGCCATGCGGGGCTTTTCCGCACGGGATCGCCATGTGCTGAAGGAGTGGACGCCATGACCAGAAACTGTCGACTGCCGATAGGTGCCGCTCTGGTGCTGGAGGACGGGCGGGAGGTGCGCCTGTCGCCGACCTGTCGTTGCGAGGGCGTCGGCGTCATCGCCATGGCGGAAGAGGTGGTGGGTCGGCGGTGAAGCCCCGACGCCCCTGCGCACTGTCTATATTGGTCACATGAGAATCTTCAGCGTCTTCCTCGCGGCCGTCCTCTCCTTGGGGGCCCTGTTTGCCGACGCCATCGGCGCTGAACCCTATCAGCGCGCTCCGGATCCCATACCCGCCATCCTGGACGCCGCCGCTCCCACCGCCTTGAGCGTATCACCCGATGGCCGCCTTGCCCTGGAGCGCACACGACGCACGCTGCCTCCCATCGACGATCTGGCGCAGCCAGCGGTGGAAACTGCGGGCCTGCGGTTGAATCCCCTCACCGCCCTGCCTCTGGATCAGGACTTCGCCGTGCACCTTGAATTGGTGGACCTGACCACCCTGGAGCGCCGCCCGGTGGCGCTGCCCGCGCAGCCCCATGTCTTTGCTCCGCGCTGGTCTCCCGACAGCCGCCACTTGGCGTGGTGCCTTGCCAGCCGCACGGGCACCGAGCTGTGGGTGACGGAGACATCCACCGGAGCCAGTCATCGCCTGGGAACGCTGGAACCCAACGCGGCCCTGGGAACGCCGCTGGTGTGGAAGCCCGACAGTCGCGGTTTGTACTGCCTGGCCCGCACGGCCAATGCGGCCTACATACCACCAGAATTGGCGCCCGCCGGGCCGGAAGTGCTGGAGAATCGCGGACGGCCCACGCCCACGCGCACCCAGCCTTTTCTCATCAAGGACGCCCGCGACGAGGCGCTTTTCGAGCAGCTTGCGCAGTCGGAACTGGTGGTGGTGGACTTGTCTGGGCGCACGCGCCCGGTGCTGCCGGCTTCCTGCGTGACGGAAGTGGATGTTTCACCCGATGGCACTCATCTGCTGGTGGAGCGCGTGCACGGCCCCTGGTCGCGCAGCCATGGGGTGTGGGACTTTCCCCGTGAAGTGCTGGTGCTGGACACGATGGGCAAGGTGGAGCGCGTGGTGGCGGACCTACCACTGAACGAGGGCGCCTCCATTCGTCACGACGCCGAACGGCCGGGCCCCCGCCGCACGCATTGGCGCCCGGACGCTCCCGCCACGCTGTGCTGGGCCCTTGCCCTGGACGGCGGTGATCCGGACAGTCTGGTCCAGGAGCGCGACGCCCTGCTCCTGTGGCCCGCCCCCTTCGCTGCTCCACCCCGGGAGATGCTGCGCCTGGCTGCGCGCTTCTCCTCGATGGCATGGGGAGAGGACGATGTGGCGCTGGTGTGGGAGAGTTGGCAGGACAGCGCCCGCCAGCGCATCTGGCGGGTGACGCCCTCCAGCGGTGCGCGCCACCTGCTGCTGGAGCGCAACAGCGAAGACGCCTACTCGGAGCCGGG
>Ga0172367_10000667_pt1 | contig 52560 bp, 50 predicted proteins | sample Lak10m_FD_114542 | JGI IMG/M metagenome (GOLD analysis project Ga0172367, IMG submission 114542) | Freshwater microbial communities from Kabuno Bay, South-Kivu, Congo - kab_022012_10m | ecosystem: Environmental > Aquatic > Freshwater > Lake | place: Democratic Republic of the Congo: South-Kivu...
AACAGATGCTTCGTTCCTCAGTATGACAAGTGCAAGAGGAAAAACGAAAAAGGAAAAACGTTCGCTATCGGTTCCAATGAAGTGAGCTGGCGGATGGAGATGCTTCGTTCCTCAGCATGACAAGTGCGCAGGTGGGAATTGACCTCCCCTAACCGCTCCTTTCAAGGAGGGCAGCAATAGGAATCAGAAATTCTGCTTGAACCAGTCGAGGGTGATGCGAAGGCCTTCGCGCATTTGCACCGTGGGTTCGTAACCCAGGTAGGCGCGGGCCTTGCTGATGTCGGCCAATGAATCCTGCACATCGCCTTTGCGCGGCTGACGGTAGGTTGGTTGCACATCGCTGCCAATGAGGTCGCGGAGGGTGAAGAACAGTTCATTCACTGTGGCGCGGTCGCCAATGGCAATGTTGTAAACCTTGCCTGCCGCACCGGGCACATCTGAGAACATAGCGCGGATGTTGGCCTGCACTGCATTCTCCACAAAAGTGAAATCGCGCGATTGGTTGCCATCGCCATTGATGAAGGGTGACACGCCTTTGAGCAGCGCATCCATGAACAATGGAATGACGGCTGCATAGGCCCCATCGGGTTTCTGACGCGGACCGAAAATGTTGAAGTAGCGCAGCCCCACCACCTCAATGCCATAGTTGAGCGCATAGACACCGGCATATACCTCATTCACATACTTGGAGGCGGCATAGGGCGAAAGCGGGTCGCCAATGTGCTCTTCTACCTTGGGCAATTTGAGGCTATCGCCATAAACGGAGGATGAACTGGCATACACGAAGCGTTTGACCTTGGCATCCTTGGCAGCAGTAAGCATATTGAGAAAACCCGTGACGTTGGCCGCATTGGTAAGCAAGGGTGTTTCCAACGAACGTGGAACGGAACCCAAGGCAGCCTGATGACTGATGTAATCGACACCGGCACAGGCCTGTTGGCAGGTGGCCACATCGGTAATATCGCCTTCAATGAACTTGAAGTTTGGGCTGCTTAGAAATGGTTCGATGTTGCTGCGCTTACCTTCCGAAAGGTTGTCGAGCACACGCACCTCGCCTGCCCCGTGCTTCATCAGGTATTCCACAATATTGGAACCAATGAAGCCTGCACCTCCTGTTACCAGAAAAACCTTGTCGGCAATGCTACCTGTATGGAACATCTGTTCGTACATCAACGCTCCTCGTATTGTTTCTTGTAGTAATTCTGATAGGCTCCGCTGGTCACATGCTCCAACCACTCTGCGTTGGCCAAGTACCAATCGACCGTTTTCGGAAGGCCTTCCTCAAATGTAAGGCTCGGTTCCCAACCGAGTTCGGTTTTCAGTTTGGTGGAATCGATGGCGTAACGAAGGTCGTGCCCTGCTCTGTCCTTCACGAAGGTGATGAGCTTGGCCGAAGTGCCCTCGGGCCGACCCAGTTTCTGGTCCATGATGGTGCAGAGCAGACGGATGAGGTCGATGTTGGTCCACTCGTTGTTGCCACCGATGTTGTAGGTGTTGCCCAATTTGCCTTTGTGGAACACGGTGTCGATGGCAGATGCATGGTCTTCCACGTAGAGCCAATCGCGCACGTTCTCGCCTTTGCCATAGATCGGAATCTCCTGATTGTTGCGGATGCGATGGATGGCCAACGGAATCAACTTCTCTGGGAAGTGATTGGGCCCGTAATTGTTTGAACAGTTGGAAATGACCACTGGCAGCCCGTAGGTGTGGTAGTAGGCCCGCACCATGTGGTCTGAACAGGCTTTGGATGCCGAGTAAGGACTGCGTGGGTCGTAAGCAGTGGTTTCGGTAAAGAGACCTACTTCGCCCAAGGAACCATAGACCTCATCGGTGGAAACATGGTAGAAACGCTTGCCCTCCCAGTTGCCATCCCAAATTCTGCGGGCGGCATTGAGCAGATTAACGGTGCCGATGATGTTGGTCTTTACGAACGCCATGGGACCGGAAATGGAGCGGTCGACATGCGATTCGGCAGCCAAATGCACCACGCCATCAGGCTTGTAACGGTCGAATACCTCATTCACCGCCTGCTCATCCACAATATCCATCTTTTCGAAAAGGTAGTTGCTTGAATCCTGTACATCTTTCAGGTTCTCAAGATTGCCCGCATAGGTGAGCGCATCGATGTTTACAATACGATAATCGGGATGGTTGCGCACGAATCTGCGCACCACATGCGAGCCGATAAAACCCGCACCACCAGTTATGAAAAGCGTTTTCATGCCTTCTGTCTTCTATAATTCTGCTCCCAGTTCCATGCAGAAAAGAGCGCGTCTTCCAAATTGAGTTCGGCCTTCCAACCCAAAGCCCGGTTGGCCACCGAAGTGTCAGCATATACTTCCGTAATGTCGCCACTTCTGCGCGGGCCTATCTTGTAGTTGAGCTTGACACCCGTGACCTTCTGAAATGCGTTGACCACTTCGAGCACGGAACTGCCTTTGCCCGTGCCGATGTTGAATACTTCGTAGTTGGATTCCATGCCATTCTGTTCGATTCGGTTCAAGGCCTGTACGTGTGCCTTTGCCAAGTCGACCACATGGATGTAATCTCTGATGCAAGTGCCGTCAGCGGTGGGATAATCGTCTCCGAAAATGGTGAGCGACTCTCTGATGCCGGCCGCGGTCTGCGTCACATATGGAACAAGGTTGTTCGGAATGCCAACGGGCAATTCACCGATGAGTCCTGAAGGATGCGCCCCGATGGGATTGAAGTATCGCAATGAGATTCCGCGCAAGGTTGTGGATAAAGTTGTATCGCGGATGATGTCTTCGCCCATTTTCTTGGTATTACCGTAAGGCGATTCAGCCTCTTTGCGAGGGGTTGTTTCGGTGACCGGACAGACATCGGGCTGGCCATACACGGTGCAACTTGACGAGAACACCAGTTGACCGATGCCGTTGGCCAACATGCCTTCGAGTACATTGATGAGCCCGAAAACGTTGTTGCGGTAATACATCAGTGGTTTCTGCACCGACTCGCCCACCGCTTTCTTGGCGGCAAAGTGAATGACCGATGTGGCTCCTTTCAACTGTTCGAACACCTGAGTTGTGGCCTGTTCGTTTGCCAGATCGACCTGAATGAAATGCGGGCGTTTGCCTGTTATCTTCTCAATGGCATCAACAACGGAAGCGTCAGAGTTGGAAAGATCATCGAGTATGGCAACCTCATAGCCGCTTTGAAGCAGCTCGACCACCGTGTGCGATCCGATATATCCTGTACCTCCCGTTACAACAACCATCGTCAGATCCGTTTACAGACTCCAATAATCGAATTTGGTGATCTTTCCTTTGTACACACCTTTCACATCCACCAGAATGGCGTTGCTGGCTGCCAATCCTTCAAAGTAGGCTTCATCCTTATTGGCATATTCACGGTGATTGACCGCCACAATGATCGCATCGTAGTCGTTGCCCACGTTGGCGGTGAGTTCGAAACCGTACTCGTGCTTCAACTCTTTGGAAGATGCGTACGGATCGACCACATGCACACGGACCCCAAACGATTCCAACTCGCGGATCACATCCACCACTTTGGAGTTTCTGATGTCGCTTACGTTCTCTTTGAATGTGGCGCCCATGACCAACACCTTCGATTTGCTGATGTCCTTGCCTTTGGCAATGATCTTCTTCACTGTTTCGCGAGCAATGTGAGCTCCCATCTCATCGTTGATGGAGCGACCTGATGTGATGACCTTGGAATGGTAACCCAATTCGCGTGCCTTGTAGGTAAGGTAGTATGGATCGACCCCGATGCAATGCCCACCCACAAGACCGGGGAAGAACTTGAGGAAGTTCCATTTGGTACCGGCAGCTTGAAGCACATCGAAAGTATTGATGCCCATCTTGTTGAAGATCATGGAAAGCTCATTCATCAGCGCAATGTTCACATCACGCTGTGTGTTCTCTATGATCTTAGCGGCCTCAGCCACTTTGATGGAAGGTGCACGGTGCACACCGGCATCTACCACCAATTCGTAGGTTTTTGCAATCACGTCCAATGACTCGTCATCGCAACCTGAAACCACCTTGATGATCTTGGCCAAGGTGTGCTCTTTGTCGCCCGGATTGATGCGCTCTGGCGAGTAGCCTACTTTGAAATCATCGTTGAATTTCAACCCCGAAAGCTCTTCAAGCACAGGAATGCAATCCTCTTCCGTACAACCAGGGTAAACGGTTGATTCGTACACCACGTAATCGCCTTTTTTCAAAGCGCCACCCACAGTTCTCGATGCACCTATTACAGGACGGAGATCGGGAAGGTTGTGCTCATCTATAGGAGTAGGGACCGCGATGATGAAAAACTGAACGTCCTTCAGGTCCTTCGGGTCGGCCGTGAATTCAATATCGCATCCATCGAATTCGGACGATTCCAACTCTTCGCTGGGGTCGATGCGGTTCTTCATCATATCTACCCGCTGCGCGTTGATGTCGAATCCCACCACTTTGATCTTGCGGGCAAATGCCAGCGCAATTGGAAGCCCGACATAACCAAGACCGATAACGGCCAGTTTGGCTTCCTTCTTAACCAATTTTTCGTACATGTTTGCCATGGGCTTACTTGTTTTTCTTAATTAGTTGGGGCTGGCGCAATGCGTAAATACGTTCAATTATCTCTACCACCTTCATGCCTTCCAAGGCGTTGGTGGTTATAGGGGTTGTTCCTCTCAGGTTATCGACCACATTCTGAATAATGTAGTGATGATTGGCCGCTGAACCTTTGTAGGCACCGTAATCATTGGCAGGGCCTGCCGGTTCCAATTGCGGCAATTCGTATCCGTTCACGTGGCAATATTCCACTTCATTCATGTATTGACCTCCGATCTTGACGCTTCCGTTCTCGGCAATGATGGTCATGCTGCTTTCGAGGTTGCGGTCCCAAACGGATGTGCTGTAATTGAAAATGCCCATTCCTCCATTCACGAAGTTGAAGTTGACGGAGCCCGAATCCTCAAAGTCTGTTAGGGCAGCGTGGTTGAAGTCGTTGAACTTGGCGTTGATGTCGGTGATGTCTCCAAAAAGCCAGTACATGATGTCGACAAAATGGCTGAACTGCGTGAAGAGCGTGCCACCGTCCAGATCTTGACGGCCTTTCCAACCGTCCGACTTATAGTAGCGTTCGTCACGATTCCAGTAGCAGTTTATCTGCACCATGTAAATACGTCCAAGTGTTCCGTGCTCCACCAGATCCTTTACCCAGACCGAAGGCGGGCTGTAGCGGTTCTGCATCACGCAGAAAACCTGTTTTGAGCGTTGAAGCGCCTTGTAAATGATCTTCTCGCAATCGGCCTTGGTCAGTGCCATGGGCTTTTCGCACACTACGTGCATCCCCGCTTCCAATGCCTGCAAACTGTGCTGCGCATGAAATCCGTTGGGTGAGCAAACGTTGATCACATCCATGTCGGGATGTGCTGCAAGCATGGCTGCAAGGCTGTTGTAGAATGGCACCTCCTCCGATAGTCCAAGTGTGGAACGATCGGCCACATCGCACCACGCCACCAGTTCAGAATGGTCGTTGCGGGCGATCATTTCTGCATGACGTTTTCCAATGTGGCCGCAGCCTACAATTCCGAACCGTACATTTCGTGTAGCTGGTATCATAGCTTGGCCACGTTTCCGTTCTTCAATTGATAAGTATCACCGCTTTCGGGGCACGTGGCCATTCCGTTGTTGTCAAATTCCAATCGATGGCCGAATTCGCTCATCCACCCTATTTGATGAGAAGGATTGCCGACCACCAATGCATAAGCAGGAACCGTTTTGGTAACCACTGCACCTGCACCAATGAAGGCGTAAGCGCCAATGTCATGACCACAGATCACGGTTGCATTGGCCCCGATGGAGGCTCCTTTGCCGACATGCGTCCTCAAGTATTGGTCGCGCCTGTTGACAGCGCTTCGCGGATTGATGACGTTGGTGAACACCATTGACGGCCCGAGGAAGACATCATCTTCGCAGATGACACCAGTGTAGATCGAAACATTGTTCTGGACCTTGACATTGTTGCCAAGGACCACATTTGGCGAAACGACCACATTCTGACCCAGATTGCAGTTGCGACCGATCCTTGCCTTGGGCATGATGTGCGAAAAGTGCCAGATCTTGGTTCCTTCACCGATCTCGCACCCTTCATCTATCACTGCCGTATCGTGGGCAAAGTAGCTCATCACTTGCGGATGTATCCTTCGAACGTGTTGTGTTCCTTCTTGTGCAATTCTTCTTGCGGCAACGAACGGAAATAGTCGTATGTGATCTTCAACCCTTCTGCACGGCTCACTTTCGGTTCCCAACCCAAAATGGCTCGGGCACGGTCTATGTTTGGCTGACGCTGCATCGGGTCGTCCACAGGCAAAGGCTTGTAAATGACCTTCTGATCCGTTCCTGTCAACTTGATGATCTCTTCTGCGAAATCGGCAATGGTGATCTCGTCAGGGTTGCCGATGTTGACCGGTTCGGCATAATCTGAATGAAGAAGTCTGTAGATGCCTTCGATCAAGTCGTCAACGTAGCAGAAGCTGCGTGTTTGGCTTCCATTACCGAAAACCGTCAGATCCTCGCCTCTCAACGCCTGACCGATGAACGCAGGCAACACACGGCCATCATTGAGGCGCATACGCGGACCGTAAGTATTAAATATGCGGACGATGCGCGTTTCCACGCCATGGTAGCGGTGGTAGGCCATGGTAATGGCCTCCTGAAAACGCTTTGCCTCATCGTACACACCACGCGGACCGATCGGGTTCACATTTCCCCAATAATCCTCTGTTTGTGGGTGAACCATCGGGTCTCCGTAAACCTCAGATGTTGATGCAATAAGCATTCGCGCACCTTTTGCCTTGGCCAATCCGAGGCAGTTGTGTGTTCCCAACGAACCTACCTTCAGTGTTTGGATCGGAATTTTGAGGTAATCGATGGGGCTTGCAGGCGATGCGAAATGTAGGATGTAATCCAACTGGCCCGGAACATAGATGAACTTGCTTACATCGTGATGATAGAATTCGAACTCTTTGAGCTTGAAAAGGTGCTCAATGTTCTTCAGATCACCAGTAATAAGATTGTCCATGGCAACAACCTGAAATCCTTCTCTGATGAACCTGTCACAGAGATGAGAACCAAGGAAGCCGGCTGCCCCGGTGATCAGAACACGCTTCATGCCTTCGGGTTTACGGTCATACGACCAATTGAACTGTAGTAGAATCCGAGTTCTTCCAATGTTCCCAATTCATAGAGGTTACGACCATCGAAAACCACTTTCTGCTTCAGTTTCTCTGCCATCACATCAAAATCGGGTGAGCGGAAAACAGACCACTCGGTGGCGATGATGAGTGCATCCGCTCCGTTCAAGGCCTCATATTGGTCATCAGCGTAAGTTATCCTGTCGCCAACACGCAATTTAACATTCTCCATAGCTTCCGGGTCGAAAGCGGTAACGGTGGCACCCGCGGCCAGCAATTCGTTGATAACGTAAAGGGCCGGGGCTTCGCGAATGTCATCCGTATCGGGCTTGAACGCCAGGCCCCACAATGCAAAATGACGGCCTTTGACGCTGCCTCCGTAGAAATCTTTGATCTTCGGTACAATGATGGTCTTCTGCTTCTCATTCACACTCATTACGCTTTCGAGAATGGAGAAATCGTAGTTGACCTCTGCGGCAGATTTTGCCAACGCCTGAACGTCTTTCGGGAAACAGCTTCCTCCATAACCGATACCTGGAAAAAGGAATCGTTTGCCGATTCGCGTATCCGTTCCGATACCGATACGGACCTTGTCGACATCGGCACCGAGAAGTTCGCACAGATTGGCGATCTCGTTCATGAACGTGATCTTGGTGGCGAGGAATGCGTTTGCTGCATACTTGGTCAGCTCGGCCGATTTCTCATCCATGAAAATGATCGGGTTGCCTTGACGCACGTATGGTTTGTAAAGTTCTTCCATGATGTGCTGCGCCCTTTCTGATGATGTTCCAACAACCACGCGATCAGGCTTCAGGAAATCGTCAACGGCAAAGCCTTCGCGCAAGAACTCAGGATTACTTACCACATCGAACGGCACTTTGGCATTCTTGGCCACGGCAGCCGTCACCTTATCGGCCGTTCCAACAGGCACGGTGCTCTTATCTACGATCACCTTATAGTCGGTAATGATCTTGCCCAACTGTTCGGCAACGCCCAACACGTAAGAAAGATCCGCTGAGCCGTCTTCTCCCGGAGGCGTTGGCAGTGCCAAGAAAATGACCTTGGCAGTGGCAATGGCATCGTTGAGTTCGGTGGTGAATTTGAGACGGCCCTGACGGATGTTGCGTTCGAAAAGCACGTCCAAATGAGGTTCGTATATCGGCACCTCACCGTTCTTCATCTTATTCACCTTGCGTTCGTCAATATCAACACAGATAACGTGGTTGCCTGTTTCGGCCAAACACGTGCCGGTTACCAATCCTACATATCCTGTTCCTACAACTGCTATGTTCATTCTTATTATTTTATGAATTCTCTGACCTTACTGATGATGAAATCCTGTTGTTCCACATCCATTTCCGTATGGATGGGAAGCGAAATGACGTTGTCGCATAGGTGCTCCGTGACGGGAAACGTCCTGTCCGAATCGCTGTCTTTGAACGCGTTCTGCCTGTGTAGCGGAATCGGGTAATAGATCATGCTCGGGATGCCGTTTGCCTGAAGGTGCTCCTTCAATGCATTGCGATCCACGCCATTGAGCACCAACGTGTATTGATGGAAAACGTGCGTTGAACGCTTGTGGCGCACGGGCGTTTTCACCTGAGGCAATGCAGCAAAAGCGGCATCGTATCTGTCGGCAACGGCAATGCGTCTGCCAATGAAATCATCCAAATGCGGCAGTTTCACCCGAAGCACGGCAGCCTGAATAGCATCCAACCTCGAATTGCAGCCTACCACATCGTGAATGTACAATCGGCTCTGACCGTGCGAAGCGATCATTCGCGCCATCTGCGCCAGTTCATCGTTGTCGGTAAAGATGGCACCACCATCGCCAAAGCATCCCAAATTCTTGGATGGGAAGAACGATGTGCAACCGAAAACACCGATGGTTCCTGCCTTTTTCACCGAGCCATCAGCGAACGTGTAATCGGACCCGATGGCCTGTGCATTGTCTTCAATGATGTGCACTCCGTATTTCTTCGAAAGCGCCATCAGCGCCTCCATATCGGCACACTGACCGTAAAGGTGCACAGGCACAATGGCTTTTGTCTTGGGCGTGATGGCCGCCTCTGTCTGCGTCAGGTCGATGGTGAACGTGTCCGCGTCAACATCAACAAGCACAGGCGTAAGCCCAAGCAATGCAATGACCTCTGCCGTGGCCACGTAGGTGAAGGTTGGAACGATTACTTCGTCACCTGGCTTCAACCCCAACGCCATCATGGCAATCTGCAATGCATCTGTGCCGTTGGCACACGGAATTACGTGCTTGGAACCGAGATACTGCTCCAACTCCTGTTGGAAACCGCTGACCTCAGGCCCACCGATGTAACGGGTTGATGCCACGGTTCGCAATACCGCCTCATCGATCGGGTCTTTCAGTCGCTCGTACTGCGACTTCAGATCGACCATTGCAATTTCTTTCAACGCGGTGTGATTGATAACGGACCTCTTTTAAAGCGCGCAAATATAGGCAAATGCACCCCTTTGGTCTGTTAATAAAACCTGCAATTTGACTTACGATGCCGTTCGAATTGCAATCAGATGGACATTGCAAGTGAAACAATGCCTTTGGCAAAGTGCTCCCAACTGAACCGCTTCTTCTCCTCAAGCACGTTGGCGGAGAATTCTCCGTAACGATTCTCTTTGAAAAATGCACTGAGAGAAGAAGCGACCTCATCCTCTTTCGGTTCGCAAACGTAGCCGACCTTGCCGTGCGGAACCATTTCGGGCAATCCGCCCACGTTCGTAACCAACATCGGGGTTTCGAAGTGATAGGCTATCTGCGTTACTCCACTCTGAGTTGCACTCAAGTATGGTTGCGCCACGATATCGGCCGCACAGAAATAGAATTTAACCTTGTATTTATCCACAAAACCGGCATTCACCACCACATTTCCCTGTAGTTTCAGTTTCTCAATAAGTCGTGTGTAAACGGCCCTGTCCTCGTAGAATTCGCCTGCCACCACCAATTTCACTTTTTGCTTATCCGGCATTTTGGCAATGGCCTGCAGCAACAGTTTCAACCCTTTGTATTTGCGGATGATGCCGAAGAAGAGGATCACCTTGGCATCGCTGGCCAAGCTGAGGTGTTTTCGGGCCGCGGCCTTATCGACCTTCTCCCCGAAGTGGTCGTAAATGGGATGATAGAGCAACGTGCGTGGCTTCTGTGTATCGAACTGTGCCAGTTCCTTCATCACGGTTCCCGACATCACCACGAATGAATCGCACTGATCGAGGAAGAAACGGGTGAGGCGCTTGTCGCCAATGCGCTTTTCGTGCGGAATGACGTTGTCGAGCAATCCGACCACTGGCACTTTCAATCGCGTCCGAATCTGTTTGAGAATGCTGCCCAGCGCAGGGGCCATGAAGGGCAACCAGAACCGAACCACGATCATATCGGGTTTTTCGGCCGCGATCAATTTGGCCGTGCGCCACCACGAAATAGGATTCACCGAATTGATGGTGGCCTTGATGTGCACATCTGCTGGGCCCTTGCGGTCTGATGCCTCCTGTTGCGTTTCGCCCGGAAAGAAGATGGACGGATATTGCAGCGAGAACGAGTAGATGACGTTCTGAATGCCCATGGCCGTCAGTTGGGTCGACAGCGATTCGTTCAACTGCGCTATGCCACCGCGAAGCGGAAAGGCCGGTCCGATGATGATGCATTTACGCGGCTGTGGCACTTCAGTCGATGGTTTCGGCTATGTGATACGTGTTGCGGTCGTGCGATGAGCGCGAGATCATCTCTGCCAAAAACCCGGCAGTGAACAACTGTGTGCCAATGATCATGGCCAGAATGGCCAGATAGAACAATGGTTGCTCGGTCACTTCGCGCACCTTGGTATGGTTGGCAATTGCCAGTACTTTTTCTATGATGAGCCACGTGCTTACCGCACCACCAAGTAGGAACATCAGCGTGCCATATACACCGAAGAAATGCATGGGGCGCTTTCCGAACCGACTCATGAAGGTGATGACCAACAGATCGAGCGGGCCATTGATGAAACGCTCTATGCCGAACTTGGTGGTTCCGAACTTGCGTTCCTGGTGCTGCACCACTTTTTCGCCAATGCGGTTGAACCCGGCCCATTTGGCCAGAATGGGAATGTAGCGGTGCATCTCTCCATACACCTCCACGCTCTTCACCACATCCTGTCGGTAGGCTTTCAGGCCGCAGTTGAAATCGTGCAGCTTGATGCCCGACATGACCCTTGCTGCCCAGTTGTAAACTTTTGTAGGAATGGTTTTGCTGATGGGGTCGTAGCGTTTCTTCTTCCAGCCCGACACAAGGTCGTAGCCTTCTTCCACGATCATCCTCACCAGTTCGGGCACCTCCTCCGGACTGTCTTGCAGGTCGGCATCCATGGTTATCACCACATCGCCTTTGGCCGCATGGAAACCGCGGTTCAACCCGGCCGACTTACCGTAGTTCCTTCTGAAGCGCAGCGCCCGTATGGCCCCGTACTTCTTCTTCAGTTTCTGAATGATCTCCCACGAACCATCGTTGCTTCCGTCATCCACATACACGATCTCGTAGTCGAGCTTGTGCTCCACCATCACGTTGTCTATCCAACGTGTCAGTTCGGGCAACGACTCGGCCTCGTTGTAAAGCGGAATGACAATGGAAACCAGCACCTGCTTAAGCGTTTGCGTCAGTACCGAAAGGCGTTTCCTCCTTTTTGAGGATGGCCGAGGTGATCAATGCCACAATGAAGCCCACGAACGTGTAGCTTAGCACCACCATGGCAGCCATGGGCCCGGGCTGCATGAATTTGCGGGTGTAGGTCATGGCCACGTCTATCTGATCGGATGCCATGCCCTGCTCATACAATTGATCTTCTGCGCGCAGTATCAATTGCTCCAACATGTCGGGGTCTATGAAGTGGAAGAACACGTAGGTGTAGAACGCCACAATGATGCTGGCGAAGAACGCCACACCTGTGCCCGTTCCCAATCCTTCTCCATACGAAAGCGTGCCGTCCTGCGCATCGCGCTTGGCCTTGGTGGCCACATACAGCACTCCAGCAATTATGGCGTAGCTCAGCCATTGTCCGGCCTTCGATTCATTGAGCCCCATCAGGTACAGCCCCAAGGAGTAAAGTATCAGGACAAACCCAAGAATGGCCCCCCAGTTCATCAGATGTTTCATAGTTGTTGGCTTGTGTGGTTTGACGCAAATATAAGGCAATGGCTTGTTGGCGGAAGATGAAAATAGGTTAAAGCTGATACGTCTCAAGCGAAATAAAACAAGACGAAACAGTGAACATTAGGTAGAATGCACTCAGCTTACTGCAAGTGTAGATGTATAAAATCACTCCTTTCTACTGGCGGTGTAAACACGCCATTTTTCGAGTACGGTATTCATATCGGAGGGCGGTAGCGCGCTGAACTGCAACCGCTGTTTGGTAACGGGTTGCGTAAAGGCCAAATACTTGGCATGCAGCGCTGGCCGCGGCATTATCTCGAAACAGTTCTGTATGAACTGCTTGTATTTGGTGAAGGTGGTGCCTTTCAGAATGGTGTCGCCCCCATAACGTTCGTCATTGAACAGCGGGTGGCCCAAGTAGCGCATATGCGCACGTATCTGGTGGGTGCGCCCGGTTTCGAGCTTGCATTCCACAAGGGTTACGTACCCGAAGCGTTCGAGCACGCGATAATGGGTTACGGCATGCTTGCCTTGGTCGCCATCCGGAAATACGTCCATCTGCAACCTGTTCTTCAATGAGCGGCCTATGTGACCCACTATGGTTCCCGATTCTTCGACCACATCACCCCAAACGAGTGCCTCATACAGGCGGTCGGTGCTGCGGTCGAAGAACTGCTTTGCCAAGCCCACCATGGCCAGTTCGGTCTTGGCCACCACCATGATGCCCGATGTGCCCTTGTCGAGGCGGTGCACCAGCCCTGGGCGCGGTTCTTCCTCGCGGCCCATGTCGGGCAGCGAATTGAAATGGTACATCAGTGCATTGACCAACGTGCCGCTGTAGTTTCCGTGGCCGGGGTGTACCACCAGATTGGCCTGCTTGTTCACCACCACCACATCCTCGTCCTCAAATACAATATCGAGCGGAATGTTCTCGGGTATAATGGTGCGGTCGCGGGGCGGATGCGCCATCACTATGGTGATCTCGTCATTGGCCTTTACACGGTAATTCTGTTTTACGGCCGTGCCGTTTACCAGCACATTTCCGGCCTTGGCGGCCACCTGTATCTTATTGCGGGTGGCGTTTGCCACGCGGTCCATCAGAAACTTGTCTATGCGCAGTGGCTGCTGCCCCTTGTCGGCCTTGAACCGATGATGCTCGTAGAGTTCGTCCTGACCGGAATCCTCGCCATCGAGGAGTTCGTCATCTTCCATCATGGGCGTAGAACGATGCGTTGCGTGCCAGTACCGCCATCTGCGGTCTGCACCGAAAGCAGGTAGGTTCCGCCTTTCAGATGCGATAGGTCGATGCCCGATGGGCGGTAGGTTCCTTGCCAAATGGTACGGCCAGATAGATCGTAAACCTGTAGGGCCGCGTTGGTGGCCACATCGCCTTGTAAATAGAGCATGCTTGTGGTCGGGTTCGGATACACGCTGAATGCGGAAGCTTGTTGCGGCTGGTTCACTCCTACCCAATCGTATGCATCGCCAAAGCACGGGCGGATCATGAGGGCGCCCTGTATGGAGCTTTGCGTCCAGTTGGTGCCAAGGTTGTAGTAGAGGTTGAAACGCGCGTCAGACCGTCTGTCCAACCCCACGGAGAAAATGATGTCATCGTTGGGTTCCTGCACCCAACCAATGTAGATGGTACCGGGGTTAACGAACAGGTCGGTGTCGAGCGCAAAATGCTGGAAGTAGTTGAGCTCATAATAATAGGAAAGCTGAATAGGGTCTGAGCGCCAAAGTTCAGTTTCGGGTTCGGTATTGCCAGACCACACCACCAGTTCAATGGGGTAGTTGCTCAGGTTGTCGCCCACAGGGTTGAGGTAGAGCTGAATGGCGCGTAGGTAATCGCCCATCTTCACATCATACTTCAAGGCCACCATGCTGGTATTTTCCAAGTTACCTAAGCCGTAGGCAAGTTCGGCCGTGCCATCGTCATAGGCGTAGTAGTTGTAAAACTCCTGACGCTCCACGCGGGTGTTGTTCTGCAACACGTCATCGTTGGTAGATAGATTGAAATCAATCTCGAAGAAGGTGGAATCGGAAGTGAGTTCGGGCCCCGTTGGATACACGAAATCCTCTGTGTTGAACTGAAAGTTGTTGGCTCCGCCCGGGTTGCAGGTGTTCAACTCATTGCCACAAACAGTGTACGGAAATACCTGCGCTTGAGAAGGTGTTCGAGAGAAAATTTCACTCCCGTTCAGGTCTTTCACGCTCAGAACATAGGTGGTTACGAAAATATCATTGAACACATTGCGAAGCATGAAGTAGGCCGTGTCGCCCATAAACGATGCAGGGTCGGTTTTGAAGTGGGTCCAAGGCATGGACGAGAATTCCCTAAGCAACGAATGGGTATTGCTTTGCAACGGGTTGTCGGCATCAATGAACGATGACTGATCCATATGCGACAGGTCGCGGAGCAGCGTATCGGCCCGCGTGCGACCCGCGTTGAGGTAAACGTAATCGAGATGCCAGTGATCGACCCCGCCTGCCAACGATGCCAGATTGGTGAAACGGAACTGAAATCCGTTGTAGAGGTATTCGGTATCGGTTACCGCGATCATAACGCGAGTGAAGTCGAAGTCTTCCAATATTTCGCCACCCACGGCCCAAACCTGATCCCATCGACCTGTATCTGAACGGAATTCCAACATCAGTTCATCTGTTATCTCAGGCGCATTGCCCATGCCTTGCGGCTGGTAGTAGAAACTGAGGTAAACCGTGTCGGCCGCGCCATCCAAATTGATGGGTTTGGAGGTCAGCGTGTCACTCGGAGAAGGCAGTTCGAACCCGAAGCCAAGAGCACGACCTGTTTCATCCAATCCATCGAAAGTGGCCACGCCCATCGAAATGGGGTTGATGGCCATGTGATTGTTTATATACGTGGTACGATCGGTCCACCGCTCAGTAGACGGATAATAATCGGCAGGTGTGTTGAGCCGTGTGAACGGCTCAGAGAAATCATCGAAGAACGGCAGCGAAAGTGTATCGTCAGCACGCGATGCGTTTCTGTGCGCTTCGTGCATCCGCACCGATCGTTCGTTCAGCTGTCCGTTGCCCATCAGCGGCACCAGCATCTCCTGCGCCACAACCGCATTCGCCATCAGCACAAAAAGAAGAACGAGCCAGTGGTTACTGCTCGTTTTCATCTTCAATCTCATAGTCGGTCTCATCATCAATTATCATTGTATCGGGCAACAGGAACGAAGCCGAATACAACGTTGAATCGTATTGGATATTGAGTGTATCCTCCGTAAGATAGAGGATGAAAGAGGTTCCCATTGGCAGCACCTGGTCGGCCTCGTACGGTGGTATCTGCTTGAACACGCGCACCTTTGTCGAATCGGTGTATTCACCCTCGATCTTGTACGTGGCCAAATTCAACGACATCTTTTGCAAACGTTCGCGCGCCTCGCTCAGCGTTCGGTAAATGAGATATGGAACTGGGACACGCGTATTGCTCAACCCGTCACCCAGCACAAGATCCACCACATTGCCGTGGAAAACCATGCCTCCCTTTTTGATGGATCGACCCTTTACCCGTTGGTCGATCACCGCGTTCTTAGCGATGTCTGGCACGTACTGTAGGTTGCCCAAGCGCAAACCAACTGTTTCCAGCACGGCCTTGGCCTGACGCAATGATAGGTTTCTGAGGTCGGGCATCATGATCTGCTTCGGCATCACGGCATTCACCGTCAGGTACACCTTCCGTCCACGCTTTACACGGTAACCGGCCGGTGGCTCCTGATCGGCCACGGCACCACGCGGAAGGTCATCGGCATAGATCGAATCCACGATCTCGTACTCCACCTCGGTGGTATCGGCAAACGCCTCAATGTCTTTGGTCTTTACCCCAATGAAATCAGGAACGGCCACACTGTTGCCGTGGTCGGTGTAGGCGCCCAAACCGAAATGGAGCAGCACGGCCAACAGCAACGAAACCACTGCCGCAATGCCCAATTGCTTTAAAAACTGTTTGCTGAAAACGAACTGTAAAAACCCCATCGATGGTGCGTTCCTGTAGCCTTGGAACGGCAGCCAAAGATATAAATTATGCACCCGCGGCTGTTTAGCATTTATTGGGAATACGGATGCCCCAATGACACAATTTAAATTACATTGGTGGCGTTCTGCTATCATGAAAAAGACAGTTGCGATCGTTTACGGTGGGTATTCCTCAGAATGGGTCATTTCTGAGTTGAGTGCCAAGGTGGTTTTCACTCATTTGGATGCCGAGAAGTATGAAAAGTACATGGTTCGGATTGCTAAGGAAGGCTGGACCGTTACCCTGCCCAATGGTTCCACAACGGCCATCGACCGCAACAATTTCTCGTTCGTGGAAAATGGCACGAAACGCAAGGTGGATGTCATTTTCAACACCATACATGGTACGCCAGGCGAAGACGGCAAACTGCAAGGCTATTGGGACATGCTTGGCATTCCTTACACATCACCGGGTGTGCTCGGTTCATCGCTTACGTTCAGCAAAAGTTACTGCAATGGCTTTCTGCGCCAGTTCGGTGATGTGAACATTGCCGCTTCGGTAATGGTGAAAAAGGGAGAAAAAGTGGATGCGACAGCCATTCTCGCAAAGGTGGGCTTACCCTGTTTCGTGAAACCAAACAACCTTGGTTCCAGCTTCGGCATTACCAAACTGAAGGAAGCCAACAAGTTCGATGAGGCATTGGCCAAGGCGTTGGAGAACGATGAGGAAGCCGTGATTGAGCAATTTGTGAAGGGCCCCGAAATAGCAAGTGGCGTTTACAGCCACAACGGAGAAGTAATTGCCCTGTCGCTCACCGAGATCGTCTCGAAGAACGAATTCTTCGATTACCAAGCGAAATACGAAGGTGCCAGTGAAGAAATCACCCCAGCGCGGATTCCCGATTCAGTCCGAGACCTGATTCAGGAAACTACCCGCAGGGTTTTCAAACGATTGAAGCTTCGCGGGATGTCGCGCATCGATTATATCGTTCAGGATGGTGTTCCGTATCTGATAGAAGTGAATACAATTCCAGGACTTTCTGAGGCAAGCTTACTACCCCAACAGGTCCGCTATTCTGGAATGACCCTGAAGGAGTTCTTCGGATTATTGGTTGAAGACGCGATCAACGACTGACGCCTACAACCTTCTTCCAGCAAATTCAATTCTGGTAATCTTATTATAAGGTGGGCCGAAGCCGACAAAATCTGGTGTATAGGGATCGGAATAGTAATAATAGTATAGACTGTCTACCCAAAGTTTGAACCGAATTGGACCTGCTGATCCATACACGGAATCGACATTTGGGTCTACATAATAAACCTCTTTCACAATTCCATCAAAGCCGACAAGACAGCCGTACGGAGTGCTTAGGTCAAGCGCATGGATGATGGTGTCGATGAAGACCGTATCCAAGGTATCTGGCGAAACATGGAAGTAATGAAGGTCTCCTTGATACTGACCTAAAAATGTCTCAACCCGTTCGCAGCTCACAAGTTCAGGTTCCACGAAATCAATCGTTCCATCTTCTGAACATGATTGAAGCAAAACTAGAAATGCAAAACCAAAACGAACCTTATTCATGTATCAGTTTATAGACTTCAATCGCGTAAGTGCTGGTACCACTCGAACCAGTACTTACTGACCTTGTCATTCTCCCATCATTCTGACGGACAACGAACGGGCTATAACCTGCCTGACCGAAATCGAACGGAATAGGGGGATAAATGTCCATTTCAATGTAGTGGTAGTAACTATTGACCTCATAGTCGAAGTCCGATGCCTCAAAAACCTTGTTGTAGCCCAAGTAGAATTGAACAACACCTGTTGGTTGAATAATGACCGATTTGACATTACCTGACGAATCCGCAACATCCACATAATATGAAGTGGTCCCACCTTGATGAAATGGATTTCCAGTGAATCCAGAGTACTTAGTGTAAAGCAGTTGGTATTGTCCGGCCACCGTTGAAAAATCCAATTCTCTTTGATCAGCCTTCTTGCATCCGTAAAACACTGCAATCATCCCAACAATTAGAATACGAGTAAACCGCATGGCTTAAATGTACCAAAATCAACGTGTCAGATATTCTACCAATTTCTGCACCGCCCGTCCTCGGTGACTGATCTCATTCTTCTGCTCCAATGTCATTTCTGCAAATGATTCTTTGAAGCCGTTTGGTCGAAAGATCGGGTCGTAACCGAAGCCCTTTTCTCCGTGTTTATCGGTGAGAATCTCGCCATCCACGCGACCTTCGAAAAAGTGCTCTTCGCCATTCAGAATGAGACTGATTACCGTTCGGAAGCATGCTGAACGGTCTTCCGCACCTTTCATCTTTCCGAGCACTTTATCCATGTTATCCTGAAAACTACATCCTTCCCCAGCGTATCGAGCCGAATAAACCCCAGGCTCACCGTTCAAGGCTGCAATCTCCAAACCCGTATCGTCTGAAAAGCAGTTCTTGCCGGTTCTTTCAAACACGTAGCGCGATTTGATGCTGGCGTTCTCATCCAACGTATCACCCGTTTCGGGAATGTCCACATCACCCAACACGTCCTTCAACGAAAGAACCTTGAATTCCTTCGGGAGCTTGGAACGAACCTCCTCCAACTTGTGGGTATTATTGCTTGCAAAAACGATCTCCATGGCGCGAAGGTATCAGACCTTCAGGGTTTTGAAAACCTTGAAGGTCTATCCGCTTGGGTTCGTTACTTAGCACCATGGAACTTCTGAAGAACAACCGTTTGGTTCTGCATCTGATGATGGGCATTCTGCTCACCATCATCTACCCGATGCAAGGGCTGTTCTCAGGTAATCAGAACATCTACTTTCTATGGGGAATGGCGGATATGCTGCCCAACACATTCACGGCAGACCTGCTGCTTAATTCACCAGACCCTTACCCGCTTTTCAATTGGCTTATTTCCATTTTTCCCGTTCAATTTCTCGGAGTTTGGACAATTATGCTCTACGTTTTTCTTTCTGCCGTTTATTCTTTTTCCCTCTTTGGAATTGCCAATGAAGTGGCGGACCTCTACCGCCACAAAAGCCGCCTTTTTTCCTTTTCGGCATTATTCCTTTTCCTCCATTCAGCACCCACTTGGGGAACATACCTCAACCTCGTTTCAGGAGTTGACCTCCGTTGGGTTTGGGACAGTGGCATTGCGGAACAGGGCGTGCTTCGAGGTTATCTACAGCCGAGTGTTTTCGGGGTCTTTCTGTTGCTGAGTTTCTATTTCGCTGCGCACAGAAATTTTTCAGCCGCAATTTTGGCTATTACACCCGCAGCCGCAATTCATGCCAATTATCTTTTCCTTGGTGGAATTATGACCGTTCTCCATCTAATCCAAACACGATCTGAGAAAAGGACAATTCTCGCTTCTGTGGTTCTTTTAGTGTCAGTTCTGCCCTATTCCATCTATTTGGCAAACAACTTCTTCCTTCTTGAAGCGGAGCTCAAAACGGCAATAGAACAAGCGGTTTTGGCCGGCTATGAAAGCAACATTCATCTGAATCCCAGCAATTGGATCAACCCGAAATTCTTTATTCAACTGGCAGTTTTGACGCTTGGCGTTTTTGCTGTTTGGAATACCCGTTTTCGAAACTTCTTTCTCTCCATTTCAGGTGTTGCAGTTGTACTCACCGCCATCGCGTATTTCACAGAAACCACAACGCTGATCAGCCTCAATCCTTCGCGGTTTTCAATTCTGCTGATACCTGTTTCGGTCTCGGTTCTCGTTGCAAAATTGATTTCGGCTGGCACCTGGAATTTGCTGAAACCGATCATTATTGCGCTCATCGGAAGTATCTGTGTGATGCTGGTCTATTATCGCATTTTCGGGAATTCCTCGTCCGATTTCATGAATCAATGGTCGGTCATTCACCTTTCCCTTTCTGCGGGCCTGGTGGCTTCCACAGTTTGGCTTTCCAAATGGGAATGGTTCTCCAATAGTCTGAACCCACTTTTGATTTTTGCGCTGATCATGGTCGGAATCACCGATATCTTCATTGAACAGAAAACCAAGTCAAACTCGGAACAATTTCAAGTCATTTCGAAACTGAAAGGCGCAGAACCGAACACGCTTTATATTATTCCACCCGATTGGACTTCCTTCAGAATGAATGCACAGAAAGCTGTGTTTGTGGATGAGAATTTGGTTTACGGACCAGCATTACCGCGTTTAATGAACCGACTGGGATTGGTCGAAACAAACGATCATGCCAAGATCCTGAGTTCGATTTCAGCTGGAACCACCATAAAACTGATCGCTCCGAATTCCTTGCAGATCACACAGTTCATTTCCAGCGAATCAATAACTGAAAACTACACGTGCTACGTGCTGAGGCAATGATTCGTCAATCGTACATTTGAATTCATGGCCGAAGTGAAGCCTACTCGTTACATCCGTCCGAAGCAATCATTCTCCGATTGGCTGCAACAGTTGGTTGAAAGGCGCGAAACGCTGTGGTTCTTCATTTGGAAAGACCTGAAAGTGCAGTATCAAAAACCCGTTTTCGGGCTGCTTTGGTCTGTGTTTCAACCGTTGGTCTATTTCGGGATTATCCTTTCTGTGATGCAATTTTCGGGTCGCAAAACCAGCATTTCAGAAATGCCTTTTTCGCTTTACCTCATCAGCGGACTGGCCGTTTGGAATTTCACCACTTCCAGCATTTTGGGTGCGGTGAACAGCATCCGATCCAACGCTGGCATCATCAGCAAATCGTTCTTTCCAAGGTTTTATCTGATTCTCGCACCCGTTGTCAAAAGCACCTTTGATTTTTTCATCATGCTACTGATCGTGCTTGGATTCGCAGTCTTTTTCGAACAGCCCTTCATCATCAGTAACCTTGGTTCTGTGCTGATTTCAGTGTTTATCGCGATGACAACGGCACTTGGTTGGTCTTCCATCGCAGCAAGTTTGGTTGTGGCCAATCGCCACCTTCGCCATGCCATTCCCGTGCTACTTTATGCCATGGTCTTCGCGCTGCCCGTTTTCTATTCAATGGGCGAAATCGGAAACCCGATTCTCCAAACCGCCTATCAATTCAATCCAATTGCTGGCGCGATGGACTTGCTTCGAACTGGTTTCCGAACTGAAATTTCCGCCCAACTGATGATTTATTGGCTCTTGCAATCTGTGATCTGGTTTGGCCTAGGCATCATACAATTCCGCAGAACCGAAAGAACCTTGGCAGATAAGTTATGAAGGTGATCAACGCAGAACGGCTCTCCAAATCGTACTTCCTGAAAACGGAAGAGAATCAGGAATTTCATGCACTGAAGGACATTTCTTTTGACATCAACGAAGGTGAAACCGTTGGTATCATCGGCCACAACGGAGCAGGAAAAAGCACGCTTCTCAAACTACTTTCAGGAATCACTTTGCCGACCTCTGGTGAAGCAAAAGTGGTGGGTTCGTTCTCAAGTCTGTTGGAAGTTGGCACAGGTTTTCACCCTGACCTCAGCGGCCGCGACAATATCTTTCTCAATGCTTCCATCCTTGGCATTTCGCGCAAGGAAGTACGGGCTGAAATGGACAACATCATCGCGTTTTCGGGCGTGGAAAAATTCATTGACCAACCGTTGCGCACCTACTCCAGCGGCATGAAACTGCGTTTGGCGTTTTCCATCATCGCGCATCTCAAAACCGACATTATTGCGTTGGATGAAGTGCTTGCCGTGGGCGATTCCATGTTTCAAGTGAAATGCATGCAGCGCATCTTCGATTTCAAGCAGCAAGGCCGAACAATTCTGTTTGTCTCACACAATTTGAGTGCAGTTAAGAAGCTGTGCGAACGAACACTGGTTCTACAAGCTGGTGAAATTGTTTTTGATGGCCCGACCGATGAAGCGATTGCCTTTTATCTGAATTCAAACAGGCAACCTGCAAGTGCTTTTGAATCGGATCTCATCCGATCGTTGACTGTTTCATCCACCGAGAAAACAGGAAGAATTGAACTTGAATTGTGCAAAATTCAATCCGATTCTGAGATTGATCTCGGCATCAACATCAGCACGCAGGACGGCATGCCTTTGTACCATTTCAGCAATCGGTTTATTGACCGAAACCTTGTGCCGATAAATGGAGAGCTTCAGATCGCAATCACGTTCAACCATCAGTTGAAAGCCGGTAATTACAACGTTGCCATTTATATCGGTCAGGGCGAACAGCAATTGCTTTGGCATGAAAACGTGGCCACGCTTACAGTTGCGCCATTTGCGCCTTATGGCTTCCACAATTCTGATGCGATCCAGGCATCCATAATTACTGATTTCGACATTAAGCAACTGTAGTGGAAACGCCCGTTCTTCTGTTGGTTTATAATCGCCCGAAGCAGACCGGGCAGGCTTTGAAACGGTTGGAAGAATGTGGTGTTCAGAACGTGTTCGTATCTGTAGACGGCCCGAAAAACGCGGCTGACCGAAGGCTGACCGAAGAAGTTAGTACCATTCTCAACCGATTCGATTCCATCATCAAAAACATGCGGTTTTCTGACAAGAATCTCGGCTGCAAGGATGCCGTCATTTCAGGCATCGATTGGTTTTTCAATCAGGTTGAAGAAGGCATCATTCTGGAAGATGATTGTCTGCCAGGTCCGCACTTCTTTCCATTTATGGAAGACATGCTGAACCGCTATAGCGATGAGCGGAAAGTGATGATGATCGGTGGCAACAACCCGCTTGGCGAATGGCAAACGGAAGGCGGCCATTTCTTCTCGCGCTTAGGCACCATTTGGGGTTGGGCCACTTGGAAAGACCGTTGGAAATCGTTCGACCCTGAACTTCCCGAGTTCGAGCGTTTCGTTTCAAACCGAGGTTTTGAGCGCGCTTTCGGCCCCACAAAGCTTGCTGCCTCAAGACTTAAGCTGACACGAAAATCGCTGACTGGAGAAATCGACACGTGGGATTATCAATGGAATGCGAATCTGCTGATGAATAGTGGTTTGGCTGTTATTCCCGAACGGAATCTGGTAGAGAACATCGGCTTCGAAAATGATGGAACGAACATTCATTTCAAGCCGAATTGGATTGTGAATGAAGTGAGTGCTAAGCCGCTGAGGGTCGATTCAAGACCAATTCTTCCTGATCGCGAATTTGAGATGGAATGGGAATTGGCGAGGCGCTCAAATTCGCCTGCAAACGCTTCTTCCTTTTCGTTTCAGGAAAAAGGAAAGACGGAAAATCGAAAGCTCCGTATTCTACTTATCAACTCAACCGATATTGGGGGAGGCGCTGAGAAAATTTCTTTCACGCTGCACCGGAAACTGTTGGAAGCTGGGCATGATTCACGACTATTGGTGCAGGTCAAAAAATCAGATCTTGAATCTGTTCTGGAAATCGTTGATTGGAAATCACAGCTAACGGATTTTCAACCTGATGTGACCCATGTTCACAACCTACATGGAACCTCGATTCCGTTGGATGAATTAGCTGCAATTTCGAAACGCTTTCCAGTGTTTTTCACGCTGCATGATTCTTGGCTTGCCACAGGAAGCATCGAACATCCTTTTGAACCCGATGCCGAAAAGCTGAATCTTCTGGAATTATTGGACTGGAAAAAGGAATTCAGATACCGAAAAAATGAGGTCGAAAACGGCAATTTCCGTTTCACCGCTCCGAGCCAATGGATGCGTGAACTGTTTTTTAACGCACATGAAATTCGGCCGTTTTACGTCCCGAATGCTATTGATAAAATTGAACCTAATGAAGTAGAAATTCCATCCGAACAGTTCATTCTTTTCGTGGCCAATCGACCTGAAACCAATCCATACAAGGATTTCGCAACGCTGAAAAAAGCGTGGAAAAAAGCCAATGAGAAATTGGGTGAAAATGGCTGCGACCTGATCGTTCTTGGTGGCACAACGAAGACTGAAAAAGTGGGAAATCGAACGCTATTAATGCTCGAAAAACAATCGACCGAAAACGTACTGGACTTCATGGAAAAATCGCTCCTTGTGGTTCAAGCAAGTTCACAGGACAATGCCCCGATGTCGATTTTGGAAGCGCATTCAGTTGGCAAAAATGTAATCGGCTCTTTGGTTGGAGGAATTCCGGAATTGATGGATGAACAGCAACAAGATTGGCTATACGAAGCTGAAAACGCAGATGATCTTTGTGAAAAGTTGATTGATGTGATGAGTTCAGATACAAGGGACAGAGAGATGCGAGACAACGATCCGCCATCTTTAGAATCTATGGTGAACACGTATCTTGGACATTACTTGGATCTATGCAATGCCTGAGTTTTCCGTTATAACGCCAGTACTGAACCAAGCTTCGACCATTGAAAAATGCATCGAATCGGTTGCTATGCAAAACATGGATGTGGAGCACATCATCATTGATGGTGGCAGCACAGATGGAACCGTTGACATCATTCGAAAACATGAAGGCAAGCTGAAGTTTTGGGTAACCGAACCTGACCGAGGACAGAGCCACGCCATCAATAAAGGGTTGGAACAGGCAACTTGCGCATGGTTCAATTGGCTGAATGCCGATGACCAACTGACGGAAAACGCACTTCAAACAGTTCTTCAAACCGCAAAGTCGGATACGCAAGTTGTAGTAGGAAAATGCAAACACGTTAATACGGACGGAGAAACCGTTGCTGAAGGCTCTGCCCGAATTTGGGATTCGCTGGAAGCCACTTTGGGCAACTACAGCATGGGTCAGCCATCGGTTTTTTACCGAACCGAGATCGTGAAGCAATTGGGTGGTTTGAACGAAAATCTTCATCTCTGTTTGGACATGGACCTATGGTTCCGGTTTCTGCTGAAATACGGGCAGAACCGAATTGAAACCACTGATGCGGTTCTATCCGAATTCCTGGTTCACGAAGGAGGAAAATCCAGCTCTCAGGCAGAGAAAATGAGGGCGGAGAAATACGGGATCTATCACTCGCTTCTTTCGAATTTTGAACTTCCCGATGTACTTGTCGAGTTCTTTGCGTATCACCAGATTCCCAAATTAGCCCAATATCAACCACCATCAAACTTGAACGCAGATGAAATCCTGTCCAACTTCACATGGCATTTGATGGTAGGTGCATATGAACAAAAAGCGTTGACAACGAGCGAACTCTTCTTTGATGTGGTAAAAAAAGGTTCTCGGCTATCGGAACGGCAGAAACTTGAATGGATCGCCCGTATTGCCGCTGCAAAGTTCAAGACCCGATGAAAAAGCCACTGGTCAGCATTCTGATGCCTGCTTACAATGCAGAGAAGTTCATTTCTGAAGCGATCGAGTCCATTCTCAATCAGGATCATTCGAATTGGGAATTGTTGATCTTGGATGATGGGAGCACCGACTCGACACTTCAAATCGTCAGCACATTCAAGGATGACCGAATCAAAGTTTTCAAGCACGAAAAGAACCTTGGCTATCTACTTTCCTGCAACGAATTGTTCAATACAGCAGAAGGAAAATTCATCACATTCATGGATGCGGATGACACTTGTTCTCCAAACCGCATTTCAGCCTGTTTGAACGAGTTCGAAACTGATTTGAGTTTGGATTTTCTGACCACCGACCATTACCGGACGACTGCATTCGATAAACGTGCTTCGGAACACAGAATCGAAATCGATTACAAACGCTATGCATCAGACCCAAGCTATTACCCGACCATTTGTTGCGCCACCATTTTCCTCAAAAAAGAACTTCTACAAAAAGTTGGCGGCTACCATCCGTTCTTCGAAGAAATAGGTGGTGAAGATTATCACTGGCTTTTCCGATTGAGCAGGGCCGGAGAAGGGAAACACCTGTCCGAATCACTATACAACTATCGCCAGCATTCAGGTCAAAATCACATCCAAAACCAAAATCCTCTGAAGTATTTTGCTCAGGATATTGACAAAGAGTTAAGATGCGAGTTGACCAAAGGCAATGATGTTCTGCTGAACTCGGAATCATTCAAACGAAAGTGGATTGATACAATTGAAAAAGAACCCTCCGAACTGTACTTCAGAAAAGCTTCAGAAGCACTGAATCAACGGACATTCCGGTCATTTTTCTCCCTTTTGTTGAAGGGGTCGTTTTCGTTTCCTCTGAAAATGAAGAATGCAAAGCGTACAGCCTATTTGGCCTACTCATTCGTTGCGCGATTCGCGTAGCTCAGAATACTATCTTTGGCCGAACTGCGAATGGCACAAACTCAGGAGAATTGGTCTTTGGTGATTGAACCCCGCGACAAGTGGTGGGATCTTAAACTGAATGAGATCTGGGACTACCGAGACCTCATCATGATCTTTGTAAGACGCGATATTGTGGCTGTATACAAGCAGACCGTGCTTGGACCGCTGTGGTTCTTTCTGGCCCCCATCTTCACGGTTCTAGCTTACAATTTTGTATTCGGATCCATTGCGGGCATATCTACAGACGGCATTCCTGGCCCTATATTCTATCTTAGCGGAACCACCATGTGGAATTACTTCTCTACGTGTTTCACAGCCACTTCGAACACGTTTGCCAGCAATGCGAACATTTTCGGGAAAGTATATTTCCCACGATTGGTTGCCCCGATCTCCACTGTTCTTTCCACTCTGTTCAAATTCGGGGTGCAAATGCTGATGTTCTTCTGTTTTCTGGGTTATTACCTACTATTTACAGATGCCCCCATGAAAATTACGAATTGGGCATGGCTGTTTCCCTTGTTGGTGGTGATGATGGGAGGGCTCTCACTTGGAATAGGCATCCTACTATCGGCCCTCACTACCAAGTACCGCGACCTACGGAATTTCATCGGTTTCGGGGTCACACTGCTCATGTATGTAAGCCCGGTCATTTACCCAGTGTCATCAGTGCCAGCTGGCTACGCAGCATTTGTCAGATACAATCCCATTTCACCGATCATCGAAGCATTCCGACTTGGATTCACTGGTAGCGGCACCGTGAACGTTTATGACCTGTGCTATAGCGGTGCATTTATTGTGATCGTGCTGTCAATCGGTGCTTTGATGTTCCATCGTGTTGAACGGACCTTTATGGATACGGTGTAATGAGCGAGACGGTGATCAGAGTTGAGAACCTTTCCAAGCAATACCGCTTGGGGATGGTAGGTGCCGGAACCCTTCGCGAAGACCTTACCGGATGGTGGTACCGCGTACGCGGAATGGAGGATCCGTATTTGAAAATTGGAGATTCGAACGATCGGACTTCGGTAGGGAACAGTGATTACGTTTGGGCTCTCAGAGACGTGAATTTTGAAGTGAAGCGTGGTGAGGTTCTAGGCATCATTGGTAAGAATGGTGCAGGCAAAAGCACATTGCTCAAATTGCTTTCGCGCGTTACTGCACCAACTACGGGAAACATTAAAGTAAAGGGGCGTATTGCCAGTCTGTTAGAGGTTGGCACTGGTTTTCACCCAGAACTCACAGGCAAAGAGAACATTTATCTGAATGGTGCCATCATGGGAATGAGGCGCGCAGAGATAACCCGAAAACTGGATGAGATCGTTGATTTTGCCGGTGTGCAGCGTTATTTGGACACACCTGTCAAACGCTATTCTTCGGGCATGTACGTTCGGTTGGCATTTGCCGTTGCTGCACATCTCGAACCTGAAATACTCATAGTGGATGAAGTATTGGCCGTTGGCGATGCGGAGTTCCAGAAAAAAGCCATCGGTAAAATGAACGATGTAGCAAGCGGTCAAGGAAGAACGGTGCTTTTCGTAAGCCACAATATGACTTCGGTGCAGGCCATTTGTTCTTCAGGCTTGGTTCTTGAAAACGGAAAGGTTGCATTCATGGGAAGCGTTCACCAGGCGGTCGACCGATATTTGAGTGTCGGCAAAGAAGACCTGTCAAAGTCCATCTTCTCATTCAACAAGTATGGCATCTCGATCAACAGATTCGAGATACTGACAACAACTGGACCAAGCAACAAGATCACCCCACACGAGCCTTTTTCCATTGTGGTTGGCCTGAATGTAGCCGAACCGCAATCCAAACTGGAAGTGAACTTTGCCATATACACGGAACGGAACACGAAGGTGACCGAATTCGGCACCAAGTACCACGATTTCAATACAGAACGTGCTGCCGGCCAGCTGAATCTGGAGTTCAGAACCAGAACCAATCCGTTGGCGCCCGGTTCGTATTATCTCAATTTCTCCGTTTCAAACTCGCATGGCCAAGTGTTCCATGCATCCCACGTTCTAACTTTTGACATCCTCAGCGTTGCGTTCAGCAAATTCGACCGCTATCCGAAGTTGGGAGAAAGCATCATCATGTTGGACACCGAACTGCTGGAATCGCACTGATGTATGCCGTTGCAATGAACCGCATGTCATGAAGATACTGGTTTACACAGCTAATTTCGGTCTGAAGGATGATGCCCCCAAATTGATAAACAAAGACGCTGTAGCAACAACTCAAGTCGACTTCGTTTGTGTGACAGATAATCCAAGCCTCAGTTCTCATGACTATAGCATGGATCTGGTCGAGCGGAGATTTTCAGACATCACCAAAAATGCACGATCCATTAAGGTCAATGGAATTGCCGATATTGAAAAATATGACATTGCTCTCTGGCACGACTCAAGTGTAATGTTGGATTGCGCAAGGTTGAATGAACTTGTTCAAACCGTGGAAAACAGGACACTGAGCACTTTCCAACATCAAGACAATTGCGTTTACAGCGAAGGTAGAAGTTGCATCAGAATGCGGAAGGACAACCCGATGCGGATAGTGTTGCAATTGGCATGGTATGCCTTGAGGCATCGCTATCCCGTAAGAAATGGACTGTACGAAACCACCATCGTATGCTACAACGTCAATAAGTATTTTGGAAGCCCATTGCAAAGACTGTGGTGGAAACACATTCGATGGTTGAGCAGACGAGACCAACTATCATTGCCGTTTGCCATTTTCAGAACAAGTTCAGCAAAAGAGATCGGAATCATTTCTGGCACAGGTTTCAATAATGTGTTTTCAGTTTACCGAGGTCACTCACACTACGATTATCATGCTAATCCAATGTTGAACTTTACTCCAGACTGGACTGCAAAATTGGGCACTTGGCTAATCTTCAAACTCGAGAAACACCTTTCCTAAGCGCTCCGACCACTTCAATTGATCTACGACACAGCTCACAGATGCTTACCGAGGTTGCACGGAAATAGAAGTTCACATCCAATAATTGTGAAAGGTTGTGGGCTTGGATTTGAATACATATCATTGCTAAGAACATAGAATTCATGTCAAGGTCTGAACCGCTGAACGTTACGAAAACATTCTTCCCTCCTCTTGAAGAGTACCAAAGGCACTTGGACGAAATATGGCAGTCCGGTCAATTGACCAATCTTGGCCCCAAACACAGAGAGCTTGAGTCCGCCTTGAAAGAACGTTTGGGTGTGCGGCACTGTATGCTGGTGAACAACGGGACCATTGCCATTCAAATTGCCATAAAGGCCTTGGGTCTCACCGGAAAGGTCATCACCACACCATTTTCGTATGTGGCAACGGTTTCAAGCCTTGTTTGGGAAGGATGCGAACCCGTTTTTGTAGACATTGACCCGAATGATCTCTGCATCGATGCATCATTGATCGAGAAGGCCATTACCGATGACACCGTTGCCATTCTGGCCACCCATGTCTATGGTTTTCCGTGCAACGTTCACCGCATTGAAGAAATTGCGAAGAAACATGGCCTCAAGGTGATCTATGATGCCGCTCATGCGTTCGGAGTACAGGTCGATGGAAGTTCTGTGCTGAACTTTGGCGACATATCCACCCTAAGCTTCCACGCTACCAAGGTGTTCCACACCGGAGAAGGAGGCGCACTTGTCACCAATGACGATGAACTGGCCCACCGCATTTCGTACCTGCGCAATTTCGGCCATGACGGCCCTCTGAATTTTCAGGGACTGGGAGTAAACGCAAAGATGTCTGAGCTCAACACCGCCATGGGGCTTTGTGTGCTGAAGCATTTTAACGGCATTATGGAGCGTAGAGAGAAAGCGACAATGCTTTACCAACAGCTGCTGCAGCACAAGGCCAACGTAGAGTTGGTGACCCCAAATATGAAATGCAAATGGAACCATTCGTACTTTCCAGTGCTTTTCAATGACGAAGCGGCACTCTTGGCAGCGAGCAAGGCCCTTAATTCTGAGAACATATTTCCCAGACGATACTTCAATCCAGCACTCAACAGATTGCCGTACGTAACACCGGTGCAGATGCCTGTGGCAGAGAATGCCTCAGCCAGAATATTGTGCCTGCCGCTGTCCGATCAGATATCGGAAGACGATGTGCGTTCGGTATGCAACATTATTTTGAAATCCGTCAACTAAGCACCCATGTCCAATTCCGAGCCGATCAGAATTCTGCTGATCTCCGACATAGGCTTTCAGATCGACCACTTCAGAGCGCTATTCGCAAAACATGGGTGCAATTCTTTTGCAACCCTTTCGGTGTTCTGCTCTCCGGGCAGCGAGCAGGAGTTGACACAGGTAAGCCCCAAGGTAGGTTCGTTGCACATCAAAGAGAACGTGGAGTTGATCTGTTCATCGTACGACCTGATTGTTTCGTACCACTGTCGCCAACTTTTCCCTTCCGAAGTGGTTCAGAAAGTGCGTTGCGTCAACATTCACCCTGGTTTCAATCCTTACAACAGAGGCTGGTATCCAGGCGTGTTCAGCATTGCCAACGGCTTTCCCGCAGGCGCAACGATCCATGAGATTGATGAGAAGATCGATAATGGGCCGATAATAGCCCAGAAACAGATAGAGATTCTGCCCGAAGACACTTCCGGCACCGTTTATCCGAAAATAATCAAGGCAGAATATGAACTGCTCGAAAAATGGTTTCTCCCCATCATCCATGGCAATTACACTACCTTTTTCCCTTCAGAAAAGGGAAACTTGAACTACAAAAAGGACTACTACGCCTTGCAGCAGTTGGACCTGAATGAGCAACTGACGCTCAGAAGCGCCATCGATAGGCTTCGGGCCCTTACCCATCCGCCTTACAAGAACGCTTACTTCATTGACCCGGAAACCGGTGATAGTATTTACATCTCCGTGGAGATGAAACGCGTAAAAAAAGTGTGATGAAGGTGGCTATAATGCAACCGTATCTCTTTCCCTACATTGGGTATTTTCAGCTTATCCATGCGGTCGACAGGTTTGTGGTTTTTGATGATGTGAACTTCATTAAACGCGGGTGGATAAACAGGAACAGAATTCTTCTCAACGGAACAGATCACATGTTTACAGTGCCCCTTGTTGGGGTCAGTCAGAACAAACTGATCAATGAGATTCGGATTGACCCTGATATAAAATGGCGCGAGAAGATACTGACCACTATTCGACATGCTTACAGGTCAGCCCCTCATTTCGATGAAGTTTACCCGTTGGTAGAGTCTACTTTCATGAATGATTCTGTAATGATTTCAGACTACGCCAGAAACAGTTTGGAAGTCATCTGTAATTACCTGAACATCGAAACAACCATCATCAGCAGTTCCAAAACTTATAATGGTTCTGAACTGAAAGGAGTAGAGCGAATTATTGACATCTGCAAAAAGGAAAAAGCCAATACATACATTAACGCAATTGGAGGAACTGACCTGTACAATCAATCTCAGTTTGAAACTGATGGCATCAAACTTCATTTCCTAAAGACTGACACCATCAGGTACACACAAGGAAAGAATGAATTTGTGAAAGGCCTATCAATTATTGATGTCGTTATGTTCAACTCTGTTGAGCAGACCCAAAGCCTATTGAACCAGTACGAATTGATATGACCAAGAAGTACGACAAAATTGTAAAGCATTACGAAGATTGCCTTGACCAGCATGGCGACACTCACAAGGGAGTTGACTGGCCAAATCCGGAGGATGCTGAGGTTAGATATTCGGTGATGTTGGGAATTACCACGTTTCATGACGCGAATGAAACCACCTCCATTCTCGACTTTGGCTGTGGTACTGGCCATCTACTGGAGTACATCTCTGGCAATACCGAAATGCACATTGAATACAGCGGCCTGGACATTTCCAAGAAGTTTGTTGATGTTGCCCGATCGAAGTTCCCGAACAACACTTTTTACTGTTTGGACATTCTTGAAACACCGATCGGAAGAACGTTCGATTTCATTGTAATGAATGGCGTTTTCACAGAAAAACGAGAACTTTCCTTTGATGAAATGTGGGAGTATTTCACCAACATGCTCAAGGTGGTTTTTGACCATTCTGATAGAGGAATCGCCTTCAACGTAATGTCTAAGAACGTTGATTGGGAGCGCGATGACCTTTTCCATGTCTCCCTTGATAAACTGACCGACTTTCTGGTCAAGAACCTAACGCGTAACTTCGTTATCCGCAACGATTACGGACTCTACGAATACACCGTTTACGTTTACAAAAACTGACATGGCCAAAGTTGTCGTATTTGGAATTCAAGATTTTGCCGAACTGGCCCATTACTACTTGACGAACGACTCTGACCACGAAGTGGTGGCTTTCTCAGTGAACGCATCTTACCTACCGGAAAGCAAAGAGTTTCGCGGACTTCCAGTTGTTCCATTTGAAGAAGTGGAGCATATCTATCCTCCATCTGAGTTCAAGTTCTTTGCACCGATGGCTCCCAATAGAATGAATCGTCTTCGTGAAGAGGTCTACTTGGCCATAAAGGAGAAGGGATATGAATGTATTTCTTACATAAGTACCAAAGCAACTGTTTGGGACAATAAAATCGGTGACAATTGCTTCATTCTCGAAGACAATACGCTACAACCGTTCACTTCCATTGGCAACAATGTTGTGATGTGGAGCGGTAATCATATTGGGCATCACGGAATTATCAAGGATCATGTAATGTTCACATCACACGTGGTTCTTTCGGGTCATTGCGTGGTCGAAAACTATTGTGTTCTTGGTGTAAACAGTACCATACGAGATGGAATTACACTGGCTGAAGGTACATTTGTAGCCATGGCAGCGGCAATAACCCGAAACACCGAGCCTTGGAGCTTTTACAAGGGAAATCCAGGGATTCCGACTGACAAATCCACAAAAGACCTCTGAACGTGTGGATCAAGAAAGGGCTTGTCTTTAATGTTGATGGAAGCCAAGCATGGAATAAGAGCCATGCTCAGGTTCCTGTCGTAGACGTGTTGACAGACCGTCTGCGCATCTATTATGCGACCAGAAACGCAGAGGGCAGAAGCAACATTTCGTTCATTGAAACGGATAAAGAAAACCCCTTGGAGGTCACCTATGTCCACAAGAAGTGCGTATTCGATTTTGGCCAATTAGGAACGTTTGATGACAGCGGAATTATGCCTTCATGCATTACTACTGTTGGAGAACTCAAATACCTATACTACATAGGTTGGACCACACGCGGAACGGTTCCTTACCAGAACGCGGTTGGCTTAGCTGTAAGTTCTGATGGAGGAATTACTTTTTCAAGAGTTTCTGAAGGTCCGATCATCACCATAAATGCAATTGAACCATACTTTTCGGGAACATCTTTTGTCATGCAGGAGAATTCACATTTCAAGATATGGTACCTCTCTTGTATAGGTTGGACGAACATTGAAGGCAAACCCGAACCGCTTTACAATATCAAATATGCCGAATCGAATGATGGGAGAAACTGGAACCAAACAGGAACCGTGGCCATCGAATTGCAGGACGATGAAGGTGGTCTCGTAAGTGCAAGTGTTATCCGCACTGACGGCATTTACAAAATGTGGTTTGGCAGAAGGAAAGCCACAGATTACAGAAACAATCCAGACAATACGTACCGTATCGGCTATGCTGAGTCAGCGGATGGAATTAATTGGATCAGAAAAGACGAACTTTCAGGAATAGACGTGAGCGAGATCAGTTGGGACTCTCAAATGATCTCATATCCTTATGTGGTAGAAGTCGATGGTCGGCTGTTGATGTTTTACAACGGAAACGGATTTGGCAAAAGCGGATTCGGATATGCTGAGTGGAATTCTAATTGAAAGCAAATGAGCGAACTGGAATATTATAAGGAGAACGGATATGTACTCAAACAATCGTTTTTCGATGCAGGTGAAATCGCAAACATTCTCAATGAGGCTAAGGGTGTTTTTCTAAGACAATTTAAAGCAAAAGGGTATTTCGAAAATTCAACCTCGCTGGAAGATGTCTCAGAAAAGAGCTTTAATTCCGCCTTGTTCAGGTTGTTTCAAGAAGACTTTCAGTGCCTCAGTAACTGTGGCAAGCAAGTTCAGCATCTGATTGACCTCCACCGCCTGAGTTTGGATGAACGCATAGTCAGCACCATTCGTTCCCTTGGAATGGAAACTCCTGTTGTCAGCACGCGCCCTGTACTCTTCTTCAATCATCCAAAGTTGGCTAAGGAAAAGGTCTACCATCAAGTAGATGCACACCAGGATTGGCGCAGTATGCAAGGTTCTTTGAACTCAATGGTAGTTTGGATTCCACTCGTTGATGTTCCGTTGGATTTGGGTGCCCTTCAAGTGTTACCGAAAAGCCACTTGATGGGGCTCAGAACAGACCATATACACCAAGGTTTTGGCATGGTGAAGCTAACGCCCGAGGAAGAGAAATCGCTGATGTCGGTTGAAGTGAAAGCGGGGGACGCACTTTTCTTCTCTAGTTTTCTCATTCATCAGAGTGGACAGAACGCAAGCGAAAATCCACGGTGGAGTACGCATTTCCGCTACAACGACCTCAATGAATCGACCTTTGTACAGAGGGGTTACCCACATGCTTACATTTACCGTCCGGTCGGTGAGCAATTAACTCCAGACTTTCCCAGCTTGGAACAGGTAAAAGCAACATTTAAATGAAAACGGTCGAAACCAAGGTACGTTCAACCCCAATGAAACTGATGGCACACACCCGGTCATTGGAACTCTGCTCAAGAATGAACTACGAAACTGAGAACCTCGATTTCATCGACAGGATGAAGAAAGGTGATGTGATGTACGACCTCGGTGCCTGTGAAGGTCGGTTCTCCGTTTATGCTGCCCTCAATGGAATAAGATGTGTGTCTTTCGAACCAGAGCAGGAAAACTTCAAGGTGCTGACCAGCAATATTGAACTCAATGAAATAGACGGTTCGCTTATAACCCCGCTGAACTATGGTGTAAGTGATCAAACGAAAGAAGGACGCATGAACATTGGCCAACCATGGGCCGGAGGTCATCAAAAAGTAGTGGAGAGTGGTGAAAAACGAGCTGATCTTGACTTCGATTTCAAAACGGTGCAAGAAATCAAATTGATAAGCCTAGATGATGCTGTTCTAGAATTAGGCATTCCGTTACCAAACTATCTCAAAGTTGATATTGATGGTTCAGAAATACCTTTTATGCGAGGTGCTCAGAAGGTTTTGGCAGGTCCTCAACTCACAGGGGTCATTTATGAGTTGCAAGTTGAAGATGAGAGTTATGCTTTTGTCGTAAAGAACCTTGCAGAACATGGCTTCAGAGAAAACTCCAGACACCAAGTACCAAACGAGCCGAACCTGTTCAATATCATATTCTATCGAAATGGCTCGGATGATTGAACAACCTGAACTGACAGTTGCGGTTTGGATGGTTGCATATAATCATGAGAGGTATATTTCTAAAGCGATTGAATCTATCATTTCCCAAGAAACGAGTTTTCATTTCAGGCTTTTCATAGGTGAAGATTGTTCAACAGATTCAACCAGAACAATCTGCCAACAATACACCAATAGGTTTCCCGAAAAAATCAGCCTGATTCTTCAAACCCACAATACGGGAGGATATCAGAATGCAATGTCGGTGTACAAGGCATGCTTTGGTAGCGGGGCCAAGTACATTGCCTTACTGGAGGGAGACGACTATTGGACAGACCCACTGAAACTTCAAAAGCAGGTCGACCTATTGGAGGACAACCCGAATGCCGGGTTCTGCTTTTCGAAAGCTTCGGTGATCTTCGAAACGGAACAATCGGATCACCGCTACTTGCACATGGATGCTTATCCGAAGGTGATCGCATTGGAGGACTATCTGGACAATTACTATCCCATTCCTATTCCAACCAAAATTTTCAGATGCTCTCTCATCAGACCTTATTGGACAGACGAATGGAAATGGTCGCGCAAGGTCAGGTTCTTTGACAACCTTATGCACATGTGCGACCTTATGCAAGGTGATGCCATCTTCCTTAACGAAACCACTGCTGCTTACAGAGTACACGGGCAAAGCGTTACCCGGCTTGCACCCAAACAAGAGGTTTGGCACATTGAGGAAATCCTCCTTACCCATTATCACTTCGTTGATCTTGCACCGGATCGCTTCAAAGAGAAGTTCAAAGCCATACGGGCGTTCCATTTCGAAAAATTGCTCGACTTCTGGATAAGTCAGAAAGATGTTGCAAAGGTTTTAGCAAGCACTATGCGCTACCTGAAAGACGACCGATCCGGTACCGTGTCTTCAAAACTCTCAACCATTTCACGGGTATTGAAAAAACACTGGAAGGCCAGATTCAATTAAATTTGGCTGCCTTCATGTTGCCGTTTCACCATCAGTCAGCCACAAGTGTCATTCGAACAGACCTCCTCGTTGACAGCCATATCTGCAACTGGTCATGACAGCTGACAATACTGTGAATAACAATTCCGAGATCACCGTCAGTGTGGTTGTCACAACATGGAACAATGAGGCCTTCATTGAGCGTTGTATCCGTTCCATATTGGATCAGAAACGTAATTTCAAACTGGAGATCCTCATTGGAAACGACAATTCCACAGATGCCACCACGCGCTTGGTCGATGCCCTTCAAAGGTCTGCACCCCAAGAGATAAAGGTGTTTCATAGGGCCGCCAACATGGGCACAAGCCGCAACTTCATAGACCTTGTTTACCGCTGCTCAGGTGCATTCATTGCACAGGTAGATGGTGATGATTACCTTATCGATGACCATAAACTTCAGTTGCAACTCAACTGGATGGAACAACATCCAGAATGCACTGTCTGTTTTCACAACTACATCACGGTTGATGGGAGCGGCAACATCATAAAGAACGCAACCCCACCCTTCGAAGCAGACACTACCCTGAAACCCGATTTCCTTCTTAGGTCGACCTTGGGCCCCGGCAATACAACGCTGCTCAGACGGTCGGCACTACCTGCAACCGCACCCGATTGGCTGTGCGATTCCGGAAACCACAAAGACTTTGCGCTTCAATTCATGGTGGCGCTGAAAGGAGAAATAGGCTATGTGAACCGCACCATGTCTGCTTATACTTGGCATGAGACCAACATCACCAAAACTGAAAAGACGGAAACGCTCTATCGCAAAAGCATCAGCATAAACCAAGGACTGTTGCAATACCAGAAGCAATTGAAAATGGACCGATATGAAGATACATTCCGATGGATCATCAATTCACGCAGACTGAGATTGGGTTTCTTTCTGCTTGAAAACGGAAAGCCGTTACAGGCATTGAAGTACTGTGGTTCTGCCGCTGGAGACCCTGGTCATCTGAGCCTCGGACTCATTAAAGACACCATGTATGAAGCCGCACCGCGCCTGTTTGCCAAATTGAAGCGCATTGGAAGGCTACTGACTTTGAAAGCATGAGACCGAAGAACAGCGTCAGTGCCTGTTTGATCACCTACAATCAGTTGCCGTTCGTACAGCACGCAATTGAAGGTATTGCTAAGCAGAAGACCGAAACATTCGGCTTGAAGTTGACAATCTCAGATGATAACTCAACCGATGGTACGGCCGCCCAACTGGAAAAATTCGCTCAGTCTCATACTTCCAACCTTCAGATCAGCTTACTGCAGGCCGATTCAAACCTTGGAATGCACGGCAACTGGGCGAAAGCCTTGGAATCGTGCACGGGAGATTATGTGGCGATTGTTGAAGGTGACGATTATTGGCTGAATGACGACAAGCTACAGAAACAGGTCGATACACTTGAGCACAATCCTAATGCTGTTGCGTGTTTTTCAAACGCAAAAGTCATGTCCGCAGATGGCACTTTCAGTCCGTACGATTACGTTGACCGATTTGCACACGACCTGCACGCATCTGAGTTTTTCTCGTTGAATCTGAACCCCATACCCACGTGCACGGTCGTCTTCAGGCGGTCAGCTTTCAGCGGGTTTCCGAAAGCATACTACGAAAGCCCGTTCGCAGATTGGATACTTCATAGCCTTTTGATGATGAAAGGGCATTATGTTTTCCTCAACGAAGCCACATCCGTTTATCGCCAGCACCAAGGTGGCGTTTGGACGGGAATTGCCCAAGAGAAACAACTTGTGAACAAATTGAAGGCACTGAAAGCAATTCGGCAGATCGTTGGAGAAAAGTATTCCGCCCAGAACCGCCAAGCAATACGGAAACAACTGGATGCGCTTCTGTATCACTATAGGTCCGAATCGAAATGGTTCAAGTATTTGGAAACGTGGTTTGAATTGAAGCGACTGTGATGAGGGAAAATGGTGTCTCGGTCATTGTGTGTTGCTACAACGCTGCCAAGCGTCTGGAGCCCACGCTGACGCACCTGTTTTCGCAGCGATTTTCGACACCTGTCAACTGGGAGATCATTGTAGTTGACAACGCCTCTACGGACGAAACGGCCAACGTTGCATACCGGCTTTACGATCAGTCTGAAACATCCATTGCGTTCACGGTGGTGTTCGAGCCGAAACCCGGACTTTCGTTTGCCAGAGAATGCGGTTTCCGAAATTCCAGATACGATATTGCATTGATGGTAGACGATGACAACTGGCTTTGCGAAAACTATGTGGAAACCATTCACACCCATTTCGCACGGAATGAAAATCTGGGCATGGTTGGGGGTTTGGGATTGCCTGAGCTATCGATTCAAGCCCCTGAGTGGTTTAGCCGATATGCCTATTGTTACGCTACCGGCCACCAATCAGAAACGGAAAAGGCCGAACTTCTTTATGGGGCCGGTCTGGCGTTGCGACTGTCTTTTTTGGATCACCTGCGCGAACGCGGTTTCACAAGCATTCTATCAGACCGTGTTGGCAATACGCTCATTTCAGGTGGTGATACCGAACTGTGCATGGCGTTCAGAATGGCTGGGTTCGAATTGAAATATGACCGGAACATTACGTTCAAACATCAATTACCAGAAGGTCGTTTGAACTGGCAATATCTGAAAAGGCTGTTCTACGGTTTCGGAGTTACAAAGGCGAAAATGGACATATACACGGCTGCCATTTCCGGAAAGCCGATACCGAAAAGTGGTAAACTACCGTTCTGGTTCAATCGCTTCTATTTTCTCTCTACGCAGATCCTGAATGATTTTCCTACGCTGATAAGTGGAAAATTTGGACCCTTGGAAGGAAATGACCGATTGCTGACAGCAACAGCCAAACTGGGCCACATTGCAGGAATTTGGAATGCCAGAAGAGAATTGCCTTCTCTGTACGAACAGGTTTATAAGTTGAAGAATGCATTCAACTGAGGCAACGGTGAAAGTAACGGTGCTGATGCCGGTTTACAACGGGGCAAGTTTCCTCCGCGAAGCCATAGACAGCATTCTGGGCCAAACATATTCACAGTTCGAGTTCCTCATTATCAACGATGGCAGTACCGATAATTCTGAAGAGATAATACGTTCGTACACTGACAATCGTATTCGTTTGGTGAACAACGAAAACAACCTTGGTTTGATCGCCACTTTGAACAAAGGTCTCGACATGATCGAAACGCCATTCGTAATTAGAATGGATGCCGATGATGTTTCGATGCCCGACCGGGTGGAGAAGTTGGTTGCCCAAATGCTGGCAGACCCAACGTTGGGAGCTTGCAGTTCGTGGTTCGATACCATAACCGAAACCGGGCAACTGCGCTTGGGCGGTAGGTATAGCCAATCATTCGAAGAAATTAGGTTGAAGAACCTTTATCAACTTCATTTCATCCATGGGGCAAGCATAATGCGGATGAGCATTCTCAATCAGAATGGCATTCGGTTCGACCCAAGTTTCAATCATGCCGAAGATTACGACCTGTTCGATCGGCTGGGCAACGTATCGAAACTCCTGAACATTCAATTGCCTTTGTATCGCATCCGCATTCATGGCAATAGCGTTTCGCGCATGTATGATTCGGTACAGCAGCAAAACTCAACTCGCGTTAAACTGCGGATTTTCCGACAACTGGGAATGGAGGTCAGCGAACATGAAATGGAATTGTTCGGCCTTCTCATGTATCAGAATTACAGTTCTTTAAGTGGAAATGCAAAACTCGAACTGGTGCAATTGGTCAACCGGATGATCGATGCCAACAAAGCCGGCAATTACCTACCACAGGCGTTTTTCAGACACGAATTGGCCGTGCGGGTTCTGCATATGTGCAATCAACTGGCCAAAAATGACAGTGGAGTTTTTGGGACGCTCATGAATTTTAAACACTTTCGGATCATCGATGGACTTGGCCTATATGCACGTACATTGCTGAAATCCGTAGGCGGCCTCATCCGATAAACTGAATCTGCACCGAAATGAAGTGGTTTTACACCCAATACTATTCACTGTACATCCGTTGGATCTACGTTTATCACAACCGATTCAAAAACCAAGGTCGGTCGTTGAGGACGGTGCTTGAAAAAAGTGGCAAGACGCGATGGCTCGATATGGGTTCGTCAGGTAAGTTCACCGAATCCTTTCATTTTGCCGACCTCTACCCGCGTTCGGAAGCCAAAGAAGAACTGAAAGACCGCTATTTTCAGTTCAACGCCACCAAACCGATCAGTGACGAACTGCTTGCAGAAATGGGAAAGTTTGACCTCATACGCATGCAGCATGTATTTGAACATTTTACGCCTGAAGACAGCCGTACAGCACTCGAAAACTGCGCTAAATTGTTGAACCCGGGTGGTTACATCCTTATCTCTGTGCCCGACTTGAAGATCTTCGTGGAACGCTACCGCCACAACTGCTTGGATGTCGCTTGGGATTTTAAGGATTGGGCCGAAAGCCGCATCGAAAAAGGAAGTCCACAGAGTTTCTATTTCTCCATCTTTTCGCACAGTGTGCTCTACCAATCGCACCTTTGGTGCTACGACCGTGAAGGTCTTGAGTACGCGCTAAAACGGACAGGACTGTTCACGGAAATCACCCACATTTCGGTGTTCGATGCATTGTCCAACATACCATTCACGCACAACAGACCTTGGGAAGATGTAGTGGTGATGGCACGTAAAGCATGAGGCATGAGCCCGTTCTTCAGCGTCATCATTCCAACTTATAATCGGGCCCGCTCCATTGCCGATGCGGTCAAAAGTGTACTTGACCAAACGTTTACCGATTTTGAGCTGATCGTTATTGATGATGGCTCAAAAGACAATACGGCACAGGTTCTGAAGCCTTTGTGCGATAGCGACCCTCGGATTCGATACATCTACCAGGACAATACAGAGCGTTCTGCCGCACGAAATCATGGAATCGAAGTAGCGAAAGGCCAGTACATCTGCTTCCTTGACAGTGATGACGTTTACCTCGATTCACATTTGGCCGAATTTCACCGAACGGTTACAAGTCATAATTGTCCTGTGGCGTTTTTCATTGGCAACTCGTTGAGCGAGGTGAATGGAAAACTGGTGAAAGACCCTCCATACGTTACCGAAACGGACGACCCTGTTGAATTGATGCTGAAGATATCGTTCTGTTCGCAGCAGGTTTGCATTCATCGCGATATTCTGAAGGAGCACCGCTACGATGTAAAACTCCGCGTTGGCGAGGATCAAGAACTTTGGAGCCGCATTGTAAGACACTATCCGGTCATCCGTTCAGAACAGTACACCATTGTGATAAGAGACCTTGGCGATCGTACCGTGAATGCGATGAACGTGGATTCGTACAAGGCAAATCTGAAGCTGCGGAAGCTCATTATTTCGAGAGATACGGATGGCCGCATCAAGCCCCGTTGGGCCAAGTTTGCGCTAAGTGCCGCGTATTACAAACTGGCGGTCAGTTACCTGAAACGCAAAGAGTTGGCATTTTTCTATTGGAACATGCTACGGTCCATTGCTGTGGACCCGAGTCATTTTTTCAAGGATAAATTGCTTGTAATGGCATCGGCCATTCCATTCATCAGGAAACGAATTGAGCATCGCTTACCATCGTTTGTCAGAAACTGAAATGCGCATTCTACTGGTTGTTCCATCGTTGATCAAAGGTGGTGCCGAGCGATTGGTTCTCGACATGGCCGAGCAACTGGCGTTGAGAGGCCACCAAGCGCGAGTAGCTGTGCTTCGCGATGACAACCGCTATCCTGAATTGGCAGCAAAGAGCAACGTAACCAACGTGCGGTCAAGTGTTTATTATTCCGTTTTCGGAAGTGATCAGATACAGATAGAAGGCTACGAAGCGCTGGTCGATTCCTTCAAACCCGATATCATTCATTCCCATTTGGTGGATGCCGAACTGGTTAGCCGCCACAATCCACGAAAAGGTGTTGCTTACATAACGCATTGGCACGGCTGCCCAAGTCTCACCAATCCTGTACCGCCCAACGAGTGGTTGACGAAAGATGCGCTTTGGAAATGGAACACGAAACGGATTCTTAAACGCAACTATATAAGATGTCAGAATCATTTTCTGTGCATTTCCGGTTTCATCCAGAATTACGTGATGGACCGTTTAGATGCGGATAAAAGTGAAACAACGGTGCTTCACAATGCCATCGACCTCCAACTGTTCACCAAAACCGAGAGCGATAAACCTGATGGCTTCCGGCTTATAAGTATCGGGTCGTTGCAAAAGAACAAGAACCACGTTTTTCAACTGAAAGTGATGCGCCATCTGCTCGACCGTGGGTTTACAGACATCTACCTTGACGTGTATGGCGAGGGACCAGAATTGGAATTCTTACGCAAAAAAGTGGATGAATTAGGCGTGCGAAGCCAAGTTACGCTGCATGGCATTGTTCACGATATTCAGGATAGGATAAACCAATCACATCTTTTGGTGCATAGCGCCTGGCACGAACCATTTGGATTGATCTTGATCGAAGCCATGGCGTGCGGAGTACCTGTTCTGTCGTTTGACACAGGCGGTCCGAGAGAACTCGTTACAGATGGTGTGAACGGTTTTCTGACGCACCGAGATGATTTGAATACGTACGTAGAACGATTGCTGACCCTGTACAACGACCGCAATCTCCTGCCTAAAATGGGCCAGGCAGCAATGACACATGCACAAAAATTCGGGCTTGCAAACTACGCTACCAACCTAGAGACGCTGTATCTGAAACGGTTATCCGAGATCAGGAAGTGAGCTTGCCCAACGAAGGTCTTCTTCTGTAGGCTCATAACGCGCCATTTCCGCATCCTTCAGATCGGTGCGCGTGTATGGTCTACCATCCTTCATTACAATAACGAACCGAGTTCCCAAGCCTTCCTTCTCGTTTTTCAATACATCGGGGTATTCTCCGAAAACCGTGGCGTCAACCTTTACCAAGCGATTGCAGAACTCACGCTGAAAACGCCATTTGAGGCTGAGAGGCTCGTTGGTGCCGAAATACTTCAGGTTCCACGCTTGCTTGTAGGTTACGAAGTCGGCTACCTCTTTTGGGCGATCGGCATCTGAATACTTGTTGAAAGCCTCTCGCCACTCGAAATACTGTCTTCGGTAAATGAGATTATCGTCCGATTTCAACCCTTCGCAATGAAAATAATATCGCTTTTCCTCTTTCGTAATGGCGTAATAGAACGGCACACGGATGACATCGAATTTTCCGTATTCAACGTACTTTACATCCTTACCGAAACGCACAAGAATGGGTTCTCCGGGGTCAATGGCCGGAAGATTTTTCCGCGTGTGATGGAAATCGCCACGCAGGTTGGTCCTTGGCAGCTGAATCGTACGTGGACGGTCGTCTTTCAACACCTTTTCGCGCAGTAGAAGCATGCTTTCGCTTCCGGAAGTTCGGCACACCATGTCGGCATCCCAACGGAGGTGCCATTTGTAGCGCGTGTTCTCCAATCCCGCATTGCGGCAATCGCCCAAAAGCGCGTCAGGCATTTCAAGTACATCCACCTCTATCAGATGGCCATATGCAGCCTTGAAAGCCTGCATCACCTTCAACGTTTCATCGTCAGAACCATTATCGATGCAGACCACCTGATCGACCACGCCAACGAGACTTTTGAGACAGAACGGAATGATGTATTCCTCATTCTTGGCAGAAACCACGGCCGTAATGCCGTCTTTCAGCGATTCGCCATTCCGTGCCTTGTCCCAACTTCGGTTCCAACGATACCAGAGGTTGTACAGAACGACCGACAGGACTTTCCGAATGAGCGATTTCAGCTGATTCATGCGAGACCAAAGATGCGTTTAACCTTTTGAACCGCCACGGAAGCCATGGTCGTGTTATTCTGCTGCGCATGAAAATGAACAGGTTCCCACCGTTTCAGCAGATAGTAGTAGAACGAATATCCGCATGGCAACTTCCGAATAAGGTTGAATCGTTTTTGCCAATGCGCAAATTCCGATTTCAACGAATCATCTGGTTTCACTTCCAAACCTTTCAACCGGCATGGAAAAACGCGATGCTCGATTTTCTCATCCGAAAATTGCAACTCCACCACCCCACTCTTACGTCCGCTTTCTCGAATTGGGAAAACGTGTTTTCCCATCACAATATCATCGAAACAGAAATTGCCCAGACTGAAATAAATGGGCGCATCCTTATAAACCAGATGCGACTGAAACGTGTGGGTGTGATGTCCAAGAATCGCGTCTGCACCAGCGTCAACCATTCGTTTGGCGTGGTCAATTTGTTCTTCATGAGGAAAATAACCGTAATCGCATTTTCCGCCCCAATGCAACAGCAGAATAACTTTATCAACTTTGGATTTCAATGATCGAATGTCCTCCAGGATCCTAGGCAGATCGTAAAGGTTCGGATATACCTTGGCTTCCACTGGCATTTTCGGATTCGTGTCTTCATGCACGTAATTCAGGAACCCAACCTTGAATCCGTTCTTCTCGAAAATGAATGGTCTGTCAGCCTCTTCCTTATTCAGCGAAGCTCCCAAATGGGCAATTCCCAACCCATTCAGTTTCTGAACCGTGTTCTGAAATCCCTCCTCGAGATTGTCGTAAACGTGATTGGTGGCAAGCGAAACCAATCCGATATGCAGGTTTTTCAATGCATCCAACGCTTTCACGGAAGTATGAATGCGCGGCACTTTCTTCTGGTTCTGCGAAGTCCCTTCAGCCAAACATTCCAAGTTGCCAACCACCAGATCGGCATCATGCAGAATCGGAGAAACGGTCTCGAACGGATTCTCGCCAGACTCCAATGCCGACACATATCTATTGTTGAAAGCCACATCGCCAATGAACTTGATCCGTATGGGTTGCGAGCCTGCCATGTGTTCCGTCAATACTAAAGAATAATTGCGAATTTTAGCCGGAACCGAAGGGAACATGATCGTAGGAATTGTTCGGAAAGAGAGTACACTTCTAAGGGCCGAGCCATCCGTTTTCAGCACGTTGGAAGCTGGCAACTACACCTTCGTTTGGTTACGCAGAAACCGCGATTCGCGCGGGCTTTATCATCAAACGGAAGACCTCTTCACCTTCACGTCCGAAATGCCATACGTTCGCACAGAAACCGGATACGCCAATCACACGGATGCATCGATTGACCTGAGCCTACTGGTACGCAAGGCTGAGAACAATTTTGCAGGTTTTCAGTGGCGCAGGCTGGTCAGTTCGTGGTCTATGACATTGCATTCGGCACGCATTACGCGCGCCCGCACCTATTTTCTGCTGTTGAAAGATGGCATTCTCTGTTCTGACGACCTTCGAGAACTGTTACCCTACTCCAACCGAAAAGTGCGGTTTGACGGTGCGTTTTCCATCTTGAAATATGGCGATGTGCCTGAATACATTACCGTTGTTGACGACATACACTGCGTGCCAGTAGGTCAGGAATTGAACTTCGGGCCGCAGGAATTGGAAGCATGGTGCAATGACGGATCAGTACCGCGTTCTGCCTTCAGATTCTTCTTCAACCTCGATTTTCCGATGGATGGCGGCAATTTGGACCGAACCGAAAAACTGCTGAACGCAGAATTCGAGTTTGTGGCCACTTTGAATCCGTTGGTTCCCATTTCGGGCGGTGTAGACAGCACCTTGGCCAATTGCCTCATCGACAAGTTCATTGACCGTGCTTACCCAGCGTATTACATTCAGTTTGGAGAACAGGACCCCGAAGTGAAATTTGCGAAAGAAGCGGCTGCGGCCAGCAAAGCAGAATTGGAAATTGCGCTTTTCCGCCCAGAGGACACGATTCCGTCTTTCGAATATCAGAAGGAACACGCCATTCAGCCGATAGGCGAAAGTTCAACCATTTCCACTGCCTATTTCTTCAAGAAAACAGGGCTTGTCGGCCACAAGGTGATCGATGGCACGCTGGCCGATGGCTGCTATGGTTCTACCAACTACAACAGACAGATCATTGGCGACCTGCCCCAACGGCCGAAATGGCAACAACGCATGAACGAATGGGTGGCCGCTCAACTTCAAAGCAACAAATTGCCCGGTTACCAGCGTTTTCATCCGCGCGACAGCTTCATGGATGACCCGTATCTTCAGTTCATGGACGTCTATCTGGGGCCGTTCGGCAATATGTGGCTGAAGGATGCAGAGAACATTTCGCAGCGCCTTTTACCGCTATGGCAATATTATTATGATTACCTGAAGCCCGAAAAGCGCAAGCAGGATGATTGGATGCGTTACAGCGTATTCAAAATGGTGAACTACGCGTGCAAGAACAACACCGCCAAGAGTTACGACAACTCGCAGCCACTCAATTCGGGGCTTTACCCGTTCACTTGGTTTTCCATTCTTCAGGATCAGGGGCATTACTCGTGGGCCGAGAAAACGCTGAACAACACCATCAAATACCCGCTCAAAAAAATATTGGAGCAGTACATGAAACACGATTTCATCTACCGCAAGAAGGTTGGGCTGAACTCATGTTTTGAAGATTGGATTCACTTGCCCGAACTGAAAGCGCATTTCAGCAAATGTCTTCAGAAACCGGATGGAATTGCAGCGCATTTCCTCGGCCCCAAACGTGGTTGGTTACTGAAACAGTTCAACGGCAACGAACCGCTACATCCCAACTTGGCGCGTTTGGTCATCAACATGAGTCTTTTGGACGCGTGGCTCGAACACCATAAGATAAGCGTTGCATGATTCGCGTGCTGTACATCGGAGACCCGAGCAGCGTACACGACATCAAATGGGTCAGCTACTTCAGCACACGGCCCGATTTTGAAGCCTTTTTTCTGGTGCAGGAACACGAAATGCACCTCATTACGCCTGAACGGAAACAGCAATTCCATGAGTTGGGAATCAGGGTAGAAGGCCCGATAAAAAGTTATTCGCTATGGCGTTTCTGGGAAAACCGAGCTTCCATCAACAAGATCAAGGAGATCATTAAAACGCGAAAAATTGATGTGGTTCATCCGCTCTTTGCCACGCCATTTTCATTGTGGACCAGAAATCTACCGGTTCCCTCCGTCATTACTTGCCGTGGATCGGATATTCATGTGGTGTTGGCCGGTTTAGGAAAAGGTTCTTTTCTGCAAAAAGTGCATGGAAAGCTCTTGCTGAAACGTTTCCAACAGGCGTTTGAATCGGCATCTGCAATCACCTGTACTTCTCAAGGTCAATTGGACAGGATCAATTCCATTTTCGGTACGAATTTGAAAGCAGCGATCATCCGCACAGGAGTGAACGTGGATGAGATTGACAAACTCGAACTAAAAATAGACCTTCCACCTGTAGTTATTGGGAAACGCATCATCTTTTTACCTCGATACATTCGCCCCATTTACCGCACGGAATTGCAGCTACAAGCTTTGAAGCGATTGCCTGAGAACCTTCGCCAACAGTTGGCAGTGGTATTGGTTAAAGGAAATCGAACACCCGATGAATACTTCCAGACCGTGCAAGTTCAACTGAACGAAATTGGAATGCCATTCCACATCTTCAAATCGCTTTCGCAGCACGAAATGTGGTCCATGTTTAAACTCAGTGCGCTTGCCATCATGACGCCAAAGACCGATGGAACGCCCAATTCGGCCTTGGAGGCCATGGCCGCGAAGTGCCCGCTCATTCTTGGTTCATTTCCTTACGATGAAGACCTGTTCTCTGGCCGCTACTGCCATCGAATGAAGTCCGACTCCGAAGAAGAACTGACACAACTCATCGAGTCAAGTTTGGATCATTATCCGCAGGAAAAGATCGAGGCGGCCTTTGTCAACGCCAGCAAACATGGCAACCGCCCCGTGGAAATGGAACGGCTACGAAGCATTTACGTCCAGCTTCTTGAGCGCTAAAACGCGGTCACAGAAATCGGGATAATTGACATCTGCCGAATAGAATGTGCCCCACATTTTCTTGGCCTGATCTCGCATGGCATCATAACGGTCGCTGTCCATGGCAGCAACATGCGAAATAACCTGCGCCACTTCTTTCGGATCAACCTCCTGATCGAGCAGAAAACCCGTGCTACCATTGATGACAATTTCTGATACGCCACCCACATTGGTTGCCAAAGCCGGAATTCCGAACGACATCGCTTCCATGATGCTCACTGGGATTCCATCGTATCGGCTTAGGCTGATGAAAAGATCCACCATGTGTGTGCGGTAGTATTCAAGCACCTTCCAATTGGGAATGCGCCCTGGAAAATGGAATGCAATGTTCTCCTTTGTACCTAACGTGCGTTCGGTCAACGAGCGGATGGAATCCGCCTCGGAACCATCACCGAAATGCGTCCAAGTAACCTCCAGATCCTCCACCAACGCAAGTGCTTTTACAATGAGGTGCACCCGTTTGATGGGAATGAGATTGGAGCAGCTGATGATGCGAAACCGCCTGAACTCTCTCGAATGGCGTTCTGGCATGTCGGCTGTTCGAATTCCCAGTCGACTCTGGTAAATGCGACCCCCGCTTATGATGCTGTCGAAATGGCTCAGCAGGTAATTCCGCCCGTTCTCCGAAATGGCAAAAACGGCATTCAACCCGTTGAATATCTTTTTGCGGAACGGCAAATAATAGTAGGTACTCCGCTCGAAGTACAGATCCCAACCGTGTAAGCGACTGAAGACGGTCAATTTGCTATCCTGCTCTTTCAGAAGCGTAATGGCCAACGCACCATCATCGGTCCAATAACTGTACAGAAACGTCTCTTCGTCTGAACAGATCTGGCTGGAAACAGCTTTGGAAATGGCTTGCGCCCGCAACCAAGAAACCATCATGGTTTTCAACTTTCCCCAACTGACCTGACTGTGATACGCCTTGCGGATGACAGCCATCTCTTCACGTATTTCCTTCCTGAAAAAAGCGATTGGCAACGACAAGAGTTTGTGAACCAAACTGACCGTGGGACTTACTGAAACCACGTTCACTTCATTGGGCAGCTCAAACTGACGCTCCGTTCCAACCACAGAAGTGTTGCAGATGGTAATGCGGTCGAACCGCTGCCGCAGGTAATCCAGCTCCACTTCCAGAAACGGTTCACCGAAACCGAACGGAAAATTGCTGCACACCACAATAAGATGCCTGACGGACGACATGATGCGAATTACAGCAAAATGCGCGGAGTTCGTGGCTTTGCGTATCATTGAAGCACAAACACGCAGACCGATGTGCGGCATTGCCGGCCTTTATCATCCCCAAGGAGTTTCGCAGGAAATGGTGAAACGGATGACCGATGCCATTTCGCACCGTGGGCCTGATGCCGAGGGCTTTCACTTGGAAGGCAACTTCGGGCTCGGCCATCGCAGACTGAGCATCATCGACCTTTCAACCTCGGCCAATCAGCCAATGGCGACAGCTTGCGGCAGGTATTGGATCGTGTTCAATGGCGAGATCTACAATTTCCAAGAAGTGGCCAAGGAATTGGCGATGCAATTCCGCACTTCGGGCGACACCGAAGTGATTGTGGAAGCGTTTGCCAAGTGGGGACCGCGAATGGTGGAAAAGCTCAATGGCATGTTCGCCATGGTAATATTAGACCGTGAAAAGAACAAGCTTTTCCTCTTCCGCGACCGATTGGGCATCAAGCCACTTTTTGTCTACCAGAAGAACGGAATGCTTGCCTTTGCATCCGAACTGAAGGCCTTAACGGCCTTGGGCCAACTTGCGCCCCTCTCGCTCAACAGAAAGGCCATACCCTATTTCATGCACTTGGGCTATATACCGCAGCCCATGACCATTTACAACGAGGTATCAAAATTCCCGAGCGGATTCTGGGCTGAGTTCGATGGTGAACATCTGAAAACCGAGTGTTTTTGGAATCCCGAAGAGAAGATCGCTACCCACGTACTTTCTGATGAGAATGAAGCGAAAAAGCAGTTGGAAACGCTTCTTACGGCTTCGGTCAAAAGAAGACTGATTGCGGATGTTCCGTTCGGAACGTTCCTGAGCGGTGGTGTCGATTCGAGTTTGGTAACCGCGCTAGCTCAAAAGTGCACGTCAGACAGGCTCAAAACATTCTCCATTGGGTTTGAGGACAAACGCCATAACGAATCCGGTTTTGCGCGGCAAGTGGCGCAGCATTTGGGCACCGATCATCATGAGTACAGAGTTACCGAAAAGGATGTGCTGGAACTCATCACGCAGATAATACCGCAGTACGATGAGCCGTATGCCGATTCATCGGCCATACCCACCATGCTGGTGTCGAAAATGGCGCGGCAGGAAGTGACCATGACGCTTTCTGGCGATGGAGGTGACGAACTGTTCATGGGTTATGGCGCTTACGATTGGGCCGAGCGGCTTCGCTATCCGATGGTTTCAGCGCTGCGTCAGCCGTTGGCAACCGCACTTTCGTTGGGCAACGACCGCTACAAACGCATTTCGAAACTGTTCAAATACGGGTCTGCTGATCATTTACAAGCGCACATCTTTTCGCAGGAACAGTACATGTTCAGTTGGCACGAGATTGACCGATTTCTGCTGAATGCACCTTGCGTGAAACCCATTTTCAGTGATCTGCCCGAGCAGTTTGTCCGCCAACTTTCCGCATCCGAAAAACAAGCATATTTCGACCTGCGGTATTACCTCAAAGACGACCTGCTGACCAAGGTTGACAGGGCCACCATGCGTTATTCGCTCGAAACACGCGTCCCGATTTTGGATCACACGGTGGTTGAATTCGCGTTGAACCTCGACCCCGCCTTGAAAAAGAAGGATGGTGTTTCCAAGTACCTGCTCAAGCAGGTGTTGTACAACCACGTTCCACAATCGATAATGGACAGACCGAAATGGGGTTTCAGCATTCCGCTATCACGTTGGTTGGGCAATGAACTTCGCTTTCTGACGGATGAGTTTCTTTCCGATGCAAAGTTGAAAGAAACCGGTCTTTTCGCCCCCGAACAGGTGAAAGCACTTCTCAATGACTTTCTATCCGGCCAAGCACACCTTTACAACCGTGTGTGGCTGCTTATATTGATGCAACAGTGGTTTCTATTGTACGCCAAAAACTGTCAGGAATAGGCGGCTCCTTCGCTGGTACTTTCCTCGTCAGGCTCTCCGAAACGTTCAACAGAACGGTTGTAGCGTATCATGTAAAGGCTGGCCGCAAAAAAGGGCAGTGCAGGGATCTTGTAACGTACCAACGAACCAAAATTCGATGTCGTCAATCCTACAGCGAAAGAGAAGAACAGGGCAAAAACGAATGCGAACAGGATCATGGGCTTAGACACAATCAGCCGTATGAAAGAGAGCACTCCGACCTGAAACATGATGTAGATCATAAATACCATCAAAACCAGATTCTCAATGGCTGATATTAGCATCAAAGGTTTTCTTACATCCAAAAGGGTTGGACGGAAAAGTCCGGCAAAAATGGCAACCGGAGCTTTGCCCAGCATACCGGCCACCGAAGGATCAATGGTGCCTATGTCGAAAGAATTCCCTTCGTATGCATCACGCTTAAGATCCTCTTGTGTGGCAACGGCTTTCTCCATTATGGTATCTACCGAACCGTAATCTCCAAGACCTCCTGAAGCCTGCGAAAAGATGAACACGGCCCCAACAAGACCTACCAGACCGATGGCCGGTGCCGCAGCAATTCTGACCATGGCGTTTTCAATTCGCTGAATCCGGTTGAACACCACCCAGATCAATATTCCGGGCACCAGTGCTACGAACACATACGGCTTCATCGAGATCATGACGTAAGCAGAGAACAGAGCGTAAAGAGTGTTCGACAAAATATTCCGTTGCCTCAGTAACAGTCCATATACGGAAGATGTCATCCAACA
>Ga0172367_10000669_pt1 | contig 52433 bp, 43 predicted proteins | sample Lak10m_FD_114542 | JGI IMG/M metagenome (GOLD analysis project Ga0172367, IMG submission 114542) | Freshwater microbial communities from Kabuno Bay, South-Kivu, Congo - kab_022012_10m | ecosystem: Environmental > Aquatic > Freshwater > Lake | place: Democratic Republic of the Congo: South-Kivu...
CTTCAGCTAACACTTCCCCTTGCCGGGTGTGTAGAGGACTTTCACCTCCAAGTCGCCAGGCTCACCACCACAGTGAACCCGACAGCGCCAGTCACGGCGCTACGCGCCATGCCTGGCGCACCACAAAAAAGGGCGACCGAAGTCGCCCTTTTTCATGAAGAACCGAACTTAGTTCTGGTTTTCCATCTGAGCACGGATCAGATCACCAATGGTGGTCGGGCCGGTGCTTTCAACTTCCTGCTTGGTGCGCAGCTCTTTCATCGCATCCTTCTCGTCTTCGACGTCTTTGGACTTGATGGACAGGCTGATCACGCGGGACTTGCGGTCGATGCTGATGATCTTGGCTTCGACTTCGTCGCCTTCCTTCAGCACGTTGCGCGCATCTTCAACGCGGTCACGGCTGATTTCGGACGCCTTCAGGGTCGCTTCGATATCGTTGCCCAGATCGATGATGGCGCCTTTGGCGTCAACTTCTTTCACGGTACCGCGAACGATGCTGCCCTTGTCATTGACGGCGGCGTAGTTGGAGAACGGATCGTCTTCCAGCTGCTTGATGCCCAGGGAGATACGCTCACGCTCCGGATCGACCGACAGGATAACGGTATCCAGCTCGTCGCCCTTCTTGAAGCGGCGAACGGCTTCTTCACCCGGCTCGTTCCAGGAGATGTCGGACAGGTGAACCAGACCGTCGATGCCGCCGTCCAGACCGATGAAGATACCGAAATCGGTGATCGACTTGATGGTGCCGGAGATGCGGTCGCCCTTGTTGAACTGGCCAGAGAAGTCTTCCCACGGGTTGGACTTGCACTGCTTGATGCCCAGGGAGATGCGACGACGCTCTTCGTCGATGTCCAGAACCATGACTTCCACTTCGTCGCCGACCTGAACGACCTTCGACGGGTGGATGTTCTTGTTGGTCCAGTCCATTTCGGAGACGTGCACCAGACCTTCGACACCCTCTTCCAGCTCGGCGAAGCAGCCGTAGTCGGTCAGGTTGGTGACGCGGGCCATGACGCGGGTGCCTTCCGGGTAACGCGCCTTGATGGCAACCCATGGGTCTTCGCCCAGCTGCTTCAGGCCCAGCGATACGCGGTTGCGCTCGCGGTCGAACTTCAGCACCTTGACATCGATCTCGTCGCCAACGTTGACGATCTCGGACGGATGCTTGATGCGCTTCCAGGCCATGTCGGTGATGTGCAGCAGACCATCGACGCCGCCCAGGTCAACGAACGCACCGTAGTCGGTGAGGTTCTTGACGATACCCTTGACCTGCTGACCTTCCTGCAGGGATTCCAGCAGAGCTTCGCGCTCGGCGCTGTTCTCGGCTTCCAGCACGCTGCGGCGGGAAACGACAACGTTGTTGCGCTTCTGGTCGAGCTTGATGACCTTGAACTCGAGCTCTTTGCCTTCCAGGTGGGTGGTGTCGCGCACAGGGCGGACATCGACCAGCGAACCCGGCAGGAACGCACGAATGCCGTTGACGTCGACGGTGAAGCCACCTTTGACCTTGCCGTTGATGACGCCCTTGACCACTTCTTCTGCAGCGAAAGCCGCTTCCAGAACAATCCAGGATTCCGCGCGCTTGGCTTTTTCACGGGACAGCTTGGTTTCGCCAAAGCCATCTTCAACCGCGTCCAGAGCAACGTGGACCTCGTCACCCACCTTGATGGTCAGCTCGCCCTGCTCGTTGTAGAACTGCTCGACCGGGATGACGCCCTCGGACTTGAGGCCGGCATGTACGGTGACCCAGTCACCGTCGATGTCGACCACGATGCCGGTGATGATGGCGCCCGGCTGCATGTCGAGGGATTTAAGGCTTTCTTCAAAAAGTTCTGCGAAGCTTTCGCTCATGTTGATTCCTGCTGTTTTCGGGCGAGAATCCGCCCAATCTCCACATTCCAGACAATGTGGGTTCATTCATATAAAAAAAGGCCTGCGGGACTGGATCTGGTCTCCCACATGCCTCCTTGTTAACGGCTCGAGGCGCGCCTACCGGCTGCGCTGACCTCGAAGTCCGTTTGGCCGCCTTTCGGCGTTCCGATCATCCAGCCAAGTCGCGATCGGCGACTTCGCTCAGAATCCTTTGCAGCACTTCTTCGATGGAAAGTGTAGTGGAATCGAGCTGAATGGCATCTTCTGCCGGCTTCAACGGTGCCACCGCACGCTGGGTATCGCGCTCGTCGCGCTCCCGAATCTCCTCAAGAAGACTCGCGAGATTAACATCATCACCACGCGCCTTCAACTGCAAGTAGCGTCTGCGCGCACGTTCTTCCGCACTTGCAGTGAGGAAGATCTTCAGCGGCGCATCGGGGAACACGACGGTTCCCATGTCGCGTCCGTCGGCGACCAGGCCGGGGGCCTCGCGAAAGGCCTTCTGCCGTTGCAACAGCGCGGTCCGAACCACCGGCAACGCCGCGACCTGGGAAGCACCCGCACCGACGGTCTCGTTACGAATGGCCTCGGTGACGTCCTCTCCTTCCAGAATGATGACCATGCCATGTCCGTCGCGGGCAGCGCCGAATTGCACATCCAGATGCTCGGCAAGCACCTTCAGGGCTTCCTCGTTGGTCAGATCGACGCCGTGATTACGCGCAGCGAATGCCAGCAGACGGTACAGGGCGCCGGAGTCGAGAAAATTCCAGCCGAGCTTGCCGGCGAGCAGAGCAGCAACGGTTCCCTTGCCCGAGCCACTAGGCCCGTCGATGGTGATGACTGGTACAGGCTTGATCATGAGGCGCCCTCCGCCTGAACCTGCATCCCAGCCCGCTGAGCCAGGTCCAGGAAATTGGGGAACGAGGTCGCCACGTTCGCGCAATCGTGGATGCGGATCGGACCGCTGGCGCGCAGCGCAGCGACGCTGAACGACATGGCGATACGATGATCACCGTGCGCCCAGACTTCACCGGAACCGATCATGCCACCCTCGATGACGATGCCGTCGGGTGTCGGTTCCGCCTTGATACCCAGCGTCTGCAGCCCGTCGGCCATGACCTGGATACGATCCGACTCCTTGACGCGCAGCTCCTCGGCACCGCGCAAGGTGGTGCGACCCTGGGCGCATGCCGCGGCAACGAAGAGCACAGGAAACTCGTCGATGGCCAGCGGCACCAGGTCTTCGGGAATGTCGATACCCTTGAGCTGCGCACCACGCACGCGGATATCGGCGACAGGCTCGCCGCCCACCTCGCGAAGGTTCTCCAGAGTGATATCGCCGCCCATCAGCTTGAGGATGTCGATCACACCGGTACGAGTCGGGTTGACCCCTACATGCTCGAGCACGATCTCCGAGCCCGGTGCAATGCTGGCCGCGACCATGAAGAAGGCTGCCGAGGAGATATCCGCCGGCACCTCGATATGGGTGCCACGCAGCTTGTGCCCCGGCTCGACGATCGCGGTGCGTCCTTCGACCGTTACCGGGTAGCCGAAACCGCGCAGCATCCGCTCGGTGTGATCACGAGTCGGTGCAGGCTCGGTGACGGAGGTCTGGTCGGCGGCATACAGCCCGGCCAGCAGCAGACAGGATTTGACCTGTGCGCTGGCCATCGGCATGTCGTAGTGCATACCGGACAGACGCTGGCCGCCACGAATGGTCAGCGGCGGACGACCTTCGGCAGCCGTCTCGATGACCGCGCCCATCTCGCGCAGCGGCTTGGCGACGCGATTCATCGGGCGCTTGGACAGCGAGGCATCGCCGGTAAGGGTGGTATCGAACGGCTGCGCCGCGAGCAAGCCGGACAACAGGCGCATGGAGGTGCCGGAGTTACCCAGATAGATCGGGCCAGGCGGCGGCTTCAGACCATGCAGGCCAACGCCATGGACGGTCACCCGCCCCTGCTGCGGGCCTTCGATGACCACACCCATGTCACGGAACGCCTGAATCGTGGCGAGGGCGTCCTCACCTTCGAGAAAACCCTCGACTTCGGTGGTCCCTTCCGCCAGGGAACCCAGCATGATCGAACGATGCGAAATGGATTTGTCGCCTGGGACACGCAGATGGCCGGTCAGGCTGCCGCCAGGGTTGGCGAGGAAAACGAGGTCATTGGAATGCATAACGTCCACATAGGCTCGGCGAGCCAGTATTTTGCTGAAATGTTCCCGGGCAGCCCGGGCGCGCGTGAACACGCCCAACAACCTGTGCCCGTCTCCTTCATCGACCGCGGCGCGCAGGGCGTCGAGGTCGGCACGAAAATCATCCAGGGTATGCAGCACCGCCTCGCGATTGGCGAGGAAGATGTCGTGCCACATCACCGGGTCGCTACCGGCAATACGGGTGAAATCACGAAACCCACCCGCCGCGTAGCGGAAGATCTCGAGATTCTCATGGCGCTTGGCGAGCGAATCAACCAGACCGAAGGCCAACAGGTGCGGCAGGTGACTGGTGGCGGCCAGCACCTCGTCGTGGTGCGCCACGTCCATGTGCTCGACATCGGCACCGAGCGCCGCCCAAAGCCGGGTCACCAGCGCAAGCGCCTGCGGATCGGTGTTCTTCAGCGGAGTCAGTATGACCTTGTGGCGGCGGAACAGCGTGCTCTTGGCCGCCGTGACACCACTGAGCTCCGATCCGGCGATGGGATGGCCGGGAACGAAACGCGACGGCATCTCGCCGAACACGTTACGCGCGCAGCGCACCACATTGCCCTTGGCGCTGCCGACATCGGTGATCACGGCGGAGCCCAGGTCGAGCTTCGCCAGCTCGCCGAGCAGTCGTTCCAGGGCGAGGATGGGTGTGGCGAGCTGAATAACGTCGGCGTCACGGCAGGCTTCGGCCAGCGTGTCGGCACAGCGATCCACCACGCCCAGCTCGACCGCCAGTTCACGCGAGCGGGCGTCCAGATCGAAGCCGACCACCTCGCGGCTAAGGCCGGACTCACGCAGCCCCTTGGCAAACGAACCGCCAATCAACCCGAGCCCGATCACTACCAGGCGATCGATGACAGGTGCGGCTCGTTGTTCCACGGCGGCTGGGCTCACTTCTGCAGTACCTGCGCCAGCACGTCCAGAAAGCGTGCATTCTCACGCTCGGTACCAATGGAAACCCGCAGGAATGTCGGCATTCCGTAACCGGCTACCGGCCGCACGATCACACCCTCGCGCAAGAGTGCCTGATTGATCGGTGCAGCATCGCGGGCAAAATCCACCGCAATGAAATTGCCCCGCGAGGGAATCCACTCCAACCCCAACTGTCGGAAGCCGCGCTCCAGCTGAGCCATCCCGGCGTCGTTCACCCGGCGGCTGGCTGCCAGATAATCGACGTCATCCAGCGCCGCGCAGGCGGCGGCCAGCGCCAGGCTGTTCACATTGAAGGGCTGGCGAACGCGGTTCAACACGTCGGCGATCACCGGCGAGCTGATGGCGTAGCCGACGCGCAGGGCCGCCAGGCCATAGGCCTTGGAGAAGGTGCGCGAAACCAGCAGATTGGGATAGTCGGCGAGGTAGGCCAGCCCATCAGGCAGCTCCTGACCTTCGGCGTACTCGATATAGGCCTCGTCCAGCACCACCAGTACATGGGCTGGCACCCGCGCGAGGAAAGTACCCAACGCAGCGGCATCGAACCAGGTCCCGGTGGGGTTGTTGGGGTTGGCGACAAAGACGACCCGGGTGTTCTCGTCGATGGCATCGGCCATCGCGTCGAGATCGTGCCCCCAGTTCTTCGCCGCGACAGCACGCCCCTCGGCGCCGACGGCCTGGGTCGCGATCGGATAGACGGCGAAGGCGTGTTCGCTGAACACCGCGTTGAGCCCCGGTGCCAGATAGGCACGGGCGACCAGCTCGAGGATGTCGTTGGAACCATTGCCTAGCGTGACCTGGTGGACACCCACCGAATAACGCTGGGCAAGGCGCTGCTTGAGCACGAAGCCGTTACCGTCGGGGTAGCGGGTCAACTCGGAAAGCTCGGCCTGGATCGCTGCCAGCGCCTTCGGGCTGGGCCCCAGAGGGTTCTCATTGCTGGCCAGCTTGACGATTCCGGCGGGGTCCAGCTTCAACTCGCGCGCCAGCTCATCGACCGGCTTGCCTGGTACGTAAGGCGACAACTTCTGCACGCCCGGCTGCGCCAGGGCAAGGAAATCACAACTCATTGGTTAGGCCTCAGGCTGCAGGCTCAGGCGGCAGGCACAAGCCTGTCGCCTGCCACCTGCTCCTGAAGCCCGGAGCCGCAATTAAAGTACTGCCTTGGGGTAGGAACCCAGCACCTTCAGCGCCACGGCTTCCTGGCCAATCTTCTCCAGCACGTCCTTGATCAGCGGATCCTGGTGGTGGCCGAGGAAGTCGATGAAGAACACATAGGTCCACTTGCCGCTGCGCGACGGCCGCGTCTCGATCCGGGTAAGGTCGATGCCATTGGTGTGGAACGGCACCAGCAGCTCGTGCAGCGCACCCGGCTTGTTGCGCATCGAGACAATGATCGACGTCTTGTCGTCGCCGGTCGGCGGCACTTCCTGGTTACCGATGATGAGGAAGCGGGTGGAGTTGTCCGGGCGATCTTCGATCTTCTCCGCCAGCTTGGTCAGGCCGTACAGCTGGGCCGCCATGTCGCCGGCAATGGCGGCCGAGTTCCACTCGCTCTTGACCCGCTTGGCCGCATCCGCATTGCTGGAAACCGCCACCCGCTCGACGTTCGGATAATGCGCATCGAGCCACTTGCGACACTGCGCCAGCGATTGGGCATGGGAGTAGATGCGCGTAATGCGATCGGTCTTGGTGGTTTCGCCCACCAGCAGATGATGGTGGATGCGCAGCTCCACCTCGCCACAGATAACGATGTCGTGCTCGAGGAAGCTGTCCAGCGTGTGGTTGACCGCGCCTTCGGTGGAGTTCTCCACCGGCACCACGCCGAAGTTCACCGCACCGGCGACCACTTCGCGGAACACCTCATCGATCGCCGCCATCGGGGTGCTGATCACCGCATGGCCGAAATGCTTGAGCGCGGCGGCCTGAGAGAACGTCCCTTCCGGCCCCAGATAGGCCACGCGCAGCGGCTGCTCGAGCGCCAGGCAGGAGGACATGATCTCGCGGAACAGGCGGGCCATCTCTTCATTGTCGAGCGGCCCACGATTGAGTTCCATGATGTGTTTGAGCACCCAGGCTTCGCGTTCCGGGCGGTAGAACACCGCCGACTCGCCCTCGGCCAGCGCAGCGGTCTTGACCCGAGCCACTTCCTGGGCACAGCGGGCGCGCTCGCTGATCAGCTCGAGAATACGCTCGTCGAGACTGTCGATTCGAACCCGCAGCGCCTTCAGCTGATCGGCGTCGCTCATCAGCCGTGCTCCTTCTCGAACTCGGCCATGTAGGCCACCAGCGCCTCGACCGCATCCAGGCCGACAGCGTTGTAGATCGAGGCGCGCATGCCGCCCACGGAGCGATGACCTTTCAGGTTCAGCAGGCCACGCGCGTCGGCACCAGCCAGGAAGGCCTTGTCCAGGCGCTCATCGGCCAGGCGGAACGGCACGTTCATCCACGAGCGCGCGTTGACGGCGATCGGGTTGGTGTAGAAATCGCTGGCATCGATGGCGCCGTAGAGCATGTCCTTCTTCGCGCGATTGCGCTTTTCCATCGCCTCGACGCCGCCCTGCTCCTTCAGCCACTCGAAAACCAGCCCCGAGAGATACCAGGAGAAGGTCGCCGGGGTGTTGTACATCGAGCCATTGTCGGCGGCGATCTTGTAATCGAGCATGGTCGGGCAGACGGAACGTGCGTGGCCGAGCAGGTCCTCACGGACGATGACCACCACCAGCCCGGACGGGCCGATGTTCTTCTGCGCCCCGGCATAGATCAGGCCGAACTTCGACACGTCGATCGGCCGCGAAAGGATGTCCGACGACATGTCAACGACCAGTGGGGTATCGCCCAGCTCCGGCACCCAATCGAACTGCAGGCCGCCGATGGTCTCGTTGCTGGCGTAGTGCAAATAGGCCGCGCCATCGCTCAGCTGCCAGTCGTTCTGTCCGGGAATCGCGAAGTAGTCGTAAGGCTTGGCAGTCGCCGCGACGTTCACATGCCCGAAACGACGGGCCTCCTCGATCGCCTTGCGCGACCAGATGCCGGTATCGACATAGTCGGCCACGCCACCCTCGGGCAGCAGGTTCAGCGGAATCTCGGCGAACTGCTGGCTGGCCCCGCCCTGCAGGAACAGCACCTTGTAGTTCGACGGAATCGCCAGCAGATCGCGCAGATCCTGCTCCGCCTTTTCGGCGATGGCGGTGTAATCGTCGCTGCGATGGCTCATTTCCATGACCGACAGGCCCTTGCCATGCCAGTCGAGAAGCTCCGCCTGGGCGCGCTGAAGGACGGCTTCGGGAAGCGCAGCCGGACCGGCACAGAAGTTAAAGGCGCGTTTGCTCACTGCTGTTCTCTCGCTCTTGCTCGATATTGAATCCCGGGCTCGACGGCCGGTTTCTTTACCGACCGCCTCGCTACCGTCTGCCCGGTGTGCTGCTTTCTATCGGATGGCCTTATCGCCAATCAGTCTTCGTCGTCGGTCGGCACCACGTCCGGCGACACATCGCCGCCACCGCCAAGCAATTCGTCTTCGCTCGGCTCGGTACTGATGACCGGCATTTCCTTCTCGAGGGCATCGTCATCGAGCAGCGCCTCGATGTCTTCCAGCACCTCTTCCTCGGACGGCTCCTGCACCCGCTCCAGACCGACCAGGTGTTCGCCTTTGCTCAGCTTGATCAGCGTGACGCCCTGGGTGTTGCGACCCAGCGAGGAGACTTCGTCGACGCGGGTCCGCACGAGCGTGCCCTGGTCGGAGATCAGCATGATCTCCTCGCCCTCGAGCACCTGTACGGCACCGACCAGCGGACCGTTGCGCTCGTTGGTCACCATGGCGATGACGCCCTGGCCACCACGACCGCGGCGCGGGAACTCTTCCATCGCCGTGCGCTTGCCATAACCGCGCACCGAGGCGGTGAGGATCTGCGCGTCGGGCTCCGGAATCAGCATCGAGATGATCCGCTGCCCTTCCGGCAGACGCATGCCACGCACACCGCGGGCATTGCGGCCCATGATGCGAACCTTGCTTTCCTTGAAGCGGATGACCTTACCGCCGTCGGAGAACATCATCACTTCCTGGGCACCATCGGTCACGGCAGCGGCGATCAGGGTGTCGCCCTCCTCCAGCTTCAGTGCGATGAGACCGGAAGTACGAGGCCGACTGAACTGCACCAGCGGTGTCTTCTTGACCGTCCCCTTGGCCGTCGCCATGAAGATGTAGGCACCGGTGGGTTCGTCCTTCTCATCGCTGTCGTCGTCGCCCTCGACATCGTCGACGTCGTCATGCTCGATCACCAGACCTTCGGCGTCGTCCAGTTCCTCGTCACCCTCGGCAGCCTGCTTGCGCAGGGCCTCGAGATCGACCTGCAGCATGGCGGTGATGCGCTCGCCCTCGTCCAGCGGTAACAGGTTGACCAGTGGACGCCCACGCGAGGTGCGCGAGGCCTCGGGAATCTCGTAGGTCTTCAACCAGTAGACCTTGCCCTTGCTGGAGAACAGCAGCAGCGTGGTATGGCTGTTGGCAACCAGCAGATGCTCGACGTAGTCCTCTTCCTTCACCCCGGTCGCGGCCTTGCCACGGCCACCGCGGCGCTGCGCCTGATAGGCGGCCAGCGGCTGGGACTTGGCATAGCCACCATGGGAGATGGTGACGACGCGCTCTTCTTCGGTGATCAGGTCAGCCAGGGTCAGATCCAGACGAGACTCGAGGATCTCGGTGCGCCGCGCATCGCCGAAGTCGCGCTTCACGCCCTCGAGCTCCTCGCGGATGACTTCCATCAGCCGCACCGGATTGGTCAGGATACGGATCAGCTCACCGATCTGGGTGAGGATTTCCTGGTACTCGGCGAGCAGCTTCTCGTGCTCGAGACCGGTCAGGCGGTGCAGACGCAGGTCGAGGATCGCCTGGGCCTGCTCCGGCGAGAGGAAATACTTGCCGTCGCGCAGACCATACTGCGGGTCCAGATTCTCCGGACGGCAGGCGTCTGCCCCGGCGCGCTCGACCATCGCCTCGACCGCGCTCGACTCCCAGGCAGTGGAGATCAGCGCATCCTTGGCTTCGGCCGGCGTCGGCGAGGCCTTGATCAGGGCAATCACCGGATCGATGTTGGACAGCGCAACTGCCTGGCCTTCAAGGATGTGCCCGCGCTCGCGCGCCTTGCGCAGTTCGTACACGGTACGCCGGGTGACGACTTCGCGGCGGTGACGGACGAAGGCTTCCAGCAGTTCCTTGAGGTTCAGCGTGCGCGGCTGGCCATCGACCAGCGCTACCACGTTGATGCCGAACACGCTCTGCAGCTGGGTCTGGGCATAGAGGTTGTTGAGGATCACCTCCGGCACCTCGCCACGACGCAGCTCGATGACTACACGCATGCCGTCCTTGTCGGACTCGTCACGCAGCTCGGTGATGCCTTCGATCTTCTTCTCTTTCACCAGCTCGGCGATCTTCTCGATCAGCCGCGCCTTGTTCAGCTGATACGGCAGCTCGGTGATGACGATCTGCTGACGGCCGCCGACCTTGTCGATGTCCTCGATATCGGCGCGCGCACGGATATAAATGCGGCCACGACCGGTGCGATAGGCCTCGATGATGCCGGCGCGACCGTTGATGATGCCCGCAGTGGGGAAGTCGGGGCCGGGAATGAACTGCATCAGCTCATCGATGGTGATATCGGCGTTGTCGATCAGCGCCAGGCAACCATCGATGACTTCGCCCAGGTTGTGCGGCGGAATGTTGGTGGCCATGCCGACCGCGATACCGCTGGAGCCGTTGACCAGCAGGTTGGGTATCTTGGTCGGCATGACTGCCGGAATCTGCTCGGTGCCATCATAGTTGGGCACCCAGTCGACGGTTTCCTTGTCCAGGTCGGCCAGCAGCTCGTGCGCCAGCTTGGCCATGCGCACTTCGGTGTAACGCATGGCCGCGGCGCTGTCGCCATCGACCGAACCGAAGTTGCCTTGACCATCGACCAGCATGTAGCGCAGCGAGAACGGCTGCGCCATACGCACGATGGTGTCGTACACCGCGGAGTCGCCGTGCGGGTGGTACTTACCGATCACGTCACCGACCACACGGGCGGATTTCTTGTACGGCTTGTTCCAGTCGTTGCCCAGCTCGCTCATGGCGTAGAGCACGCGACGGTGCACCGGTTTCAGGCCATCGCGCGCGTCCGGCAGCGCACGGCCGATGATCACGCTCATGGCGTAATCAAGGTAGGACTGCTTGAGCTCGTCTTCGATATTGACCGGGAGGATTTCTTTGGCCAGTTCGCCCATGGAAGCCTGGTTCCTTATAGTCAGCAGGGTCCTGCGATAAGCGCGGGATGGTAACACAGACGGCGGCCATAAGCTGAGCCTTGCGCACAGCAAAACCGAGCCAGCGAGCCTTGCGGAATAACCTGGAGCCCCTCAGGCAGGAGCCTCGCAGAGCTTGCCGAGGCGAAGGACATGCGCAGCCATCGAGATGGCGCGCAAGGCCGGCAGCGATTTCAGTGCAACCGCTTGCGGTTCATCAATTCGGTCATCTTCGCGGCGTTCGGGCGCTCGACCACTCCCTTCTCGGTGACAATGGCATCGATGAGATCGGCCGGCGTCACGTCGAACACGGGATTGAAAACTTCGATCTCGGCGGCAAAGCGCTGGCCATTGACCTCCAGCAGCTCGCTGCCGGCACGCTCCTCGAGGAGGATCTCGTCACCGCTTTCCAGAGCCATGTCGATGGTCGAACTGGGCGCCACCACCATGAAACGCACGCCGTGGTGCATCGCCAGCACCGCAAGCTGGTAGGTGCCGATCTTGTTCGCCACATCGCCGTTGGCGGTGATGCGATCCGCCCCGACGATCACCCAGGAAATACCGCGCGACTTCATCAGATGGGCGGCCGCCGAATCGACGTTCAGCGTGGCCGGCACGCCATCGCCCAGCAGCTCCCAGGCGGTCAGGCGAGAACCCTGCAGCCAGGGACGGGTTTCGTCCACGTAGACGCGCTCCACCAGCCCGTCGAGATGCGCCGCGCGGATGACACCGAGCGCGGTGCCGAAACCGCCGGTCGCCAGGGCACCGGTGTTGCAGTGAGTAAGCAGGTTCTGCGGATTGCCCTGATGGCGACGAATGAGGTCGACACCGAACTGCGCCATGGCCAGATTGGCCTCCCGATCGCTCTCATGTATCGAGATGGCCTGGGCCTCCAGCGCCGCGCAAGGATCCTCGCCTGGCTTGAGGCGTTCGAGACGTTCGCGCATCTGATTCAGCGCCCAGAACAGATTGACCGCCGTGGGACGCGATGCAGCAAGGAGCGCGACATCTTCCTCCAGCGCCTGCCGCCAATCACCACCGGCCGCCATGCGCGTACGGGCAGCCAGGACCAGCGCATAGGCCGCACTGATGCCGATGGCAGGCGCGCCGCGCACGACCATGTTGCGAATGGCGTCAGCGACCGCAGCGGCAGAATCGCAGCTGTGCCAGAGCTCTTCGGTCGGCAGCTTGCGCTGATCGAGCAGGCTCAGGCGATCGCCATGCCACTCGATCGATTTCACCTTTTCCGCGGCCAGCAGGCGCTCGCGCATGGCATTCCCCTCGTTCAGCTTCGTCGAAGCAGGACCCATGATGCGCCCCGCACAGCAAAGAAAAAGCCCGGCTCGCGACCGAACCGGGCTTTCTATCTCGATATGGCCGGGAACAGTGAGGCCTCGCATCCCGGGCGCGAATGCTAATGCACTGATTTTCCAAGTACAAGCGACGGCTATTGATGCCTGGTGCTGGCTGTTTTCCCCGGGCAGCGCCGCTCGACCTGTCAGCAGACCCACCGGGTACGCGCGTCCATCCGAGCCAACTTGACCAGGCACGAACCGCCTAATACTGTATCTATATACAGTTATCTGGATGCCGTACTCATGTCTTCCGTGGTCGCCCTTGACCGCCTGCTGGATGCTCGCCGCATCTGGCGTGGCCAGTCCGTTGCATCTCCTACGGCGGCCCAACCGACCGGACATGCCATGCTGGATGCGCTCTTGCCCGCTGGCGGCTGGCCGGATTCGGCACTCAGCGAAATCCTTTTCGCAGCCCCGGGGATCGGCGAGCTACGCCTGCTGTGGCCGACGCTCGCCAGGCTGACCAGCGCAGGCGAACGTGTCGTGCTGGTCGCCCCGCCCCATCGTCCCTGCCCCCAGGCCTGGCTTGCGGCTGGAGTGGATCTGCGCCATCTGGTCATCGTCCAGGCCAAGGACCGCGATGCCTTGTGGAGCGCCGAACAGTGCCTGCGCTCCGGCAGTTGCGCCGCGGTGCTGTGCTGGCCGCGACAGGCCGACGACCGCGCCCTGCGGCGACTGCAGATAGCCGCCGAAACCGGCCAGACCCTGGCCTTTGCCTATCGTCCGCTGCGCGAAGCGGAAAATTCGTCGCCTGCGGCATTGCGCCTGACCCTGGAAGCACAGCCGGTGCAGCTGCGGGTCATCAAGTGCCGCGGCGGCCTGGCTCCGGCCCGGCCGCTACCAGCCAGCGCCTGGCAATAGGTGCGACGATGCTCTGGGCCTGCATTCTACTGCCGCAACTGGCCATGGACGGCATCCTGCGCCACCGCGACGATGCCGCCGCACCACTGGTTCTGCTCGCCGGCCCGCCACAGCGCCGCGTGCTGCAGGCCGTCAACACCGCCGCCCGCAAGCTCGGCCTCAAGCCAGGGCAATCGCTGGTCGCAGCCCAGGCATTGACCCATGACTTCGCCACTGCCGATTACGACCCGCTGATGATCGAACGCTGGCAGCAGTTTCTGGCGGCCTGGGGTTACGGCTACAGCGCCCAGGTCAGCTTGCACTACCCGCGCTGTCTGCTGCTGGAGGTGCATTCCAGCCTCGGCCTGTTCGGCCCCTGGCCACGATTCGAGAAGCGTCTGCGCGAGGAACTCACGGCCCTGGGCTTCCGCCACCGCATCACCCTGGCACCCAACCCGGCGGCCGCGCGCATCCTCGCCAATGCCCATGACGGGCTGGCCGTGACCGATACGGCCGCGCTGCATCAGGCGCTCGGAGTACTGCCGATCGAGCGCCTCGGCCTGCCCCGCGAAGTCAGCACATCGCTGGTACGCATGGGCCTGCGCCATCTTCATCAACTGCTCGCCCTGCCGCGCGACAGCCTGGCCAGACGCTTTCCGGCCGAAGTGCTGGCTCAGCTCGACACCCTGCTCGGGCATCGGCCGCTACCTCTGGAGTTCTACCGCCCGCCGGATGTCTTCGACACCCGCATCGAACTGAATTTCGAGGTGGAGTCCCACCAGGCCCTGCTGTTTCCATTGCGCAGACTGACCGCCGACCTGGCCGCCTTTCTCGCCGGGCGGGACAGCGGCGTCCAGCGTTTCAGTCTGTACCTGGAACATCGCACCCTGCCCGACAGCGAGGTGCCGGTCGGCCTGCTCAGTACCGAACGCGAGCCCGCCATGCTGTTCGAACTGACTCGTGGCCGCCTCGAGCACCTGCAACTGCCGGCCCCCGTCCTGGCCGTGCGTCTGCTGGCTCGTGATCTGCCAGCCTTCACGCCGGCCCATCAGGCCTTGTTCGACGAGCGCCCGCAGCAGAATGTGCCCTGGGAGCAACTGCGCGAACGCCTCCGCGCCCGACTAGGCGACGATGCCGTAGTCTCGCTGAGCGCACGAGCGGACCACCGCCCGGAATGCGCCTGGCGGGAAAGCAGCCTCGCCCACACCGAACCCTTGCCCCAAGCAGGTTTGCGCCCCGGCTGGCTGCTGAACACCCCGCAGCCCTTGCGCGAAGAGGGTCTGCTCACCCTGGCTGGCCCCGAGCGCATCGAGTCCGGCTGGTGGGATGGTGCCGACGCGCGGCGCGACTACTATCGGGTGCAAACCACTACCGGCCAACAGGGTTGGGCGTTTCGCGCCCTTACCGGCGGGCCGCTGCTGCTGCACGGCTGGTTCGCATGAACGCCGAATACGCCGAGCTGCACTGCCTGTCCAACTTCAGCTTCCAGCGGGGTGCATCCAGCGCGCGCGAACTCTTCGAGCGCGCCAAGCGCCAGGGCTATGACGCTCTGGCGATCACCGACGAATGCAGCCTGGCCGGTATCGTGCGCGCCTGGCAGGCCTCGAAGGACACCGGTCTGCCGCTGATCATCGGCAGCGAGGTCCAGATCGAGGGCGGGCCCAAACTGGTCTTGCTGGTGGAGAACCTGACCGGCTACCAGGCCTTGTGCCAGCTGATCACCCGTGCCCGCCGAAGGGCCGAGAAAGGTCGTTACCAGGCGCTGCGCGAAGACCTGAGCGAGGGATCGCTAGAGGGACTGCTGGCGATCTGGCTGCCCGGTCACGCCGGCGCCGACACCGACGGTCGATGGCTGCTCGAGCGTTTTCGCGAGCGGCTGTGGCTCGGCATCGAACTGCATCGAGGGCCGGACGACACGCTGCAGCTGCGGCAATCCCTGACCCAGGCTTCACGCCTGGGCATACCCGCCGTGGCCTGTGGCGACGTGCACATGCATGCCCGCGGTCGACGGGCATTGCAGGACTGCATGACCGCCATCCGCCACCATCTGCCGGTCGCCGAGGCCGGATGCCACCTCTTTCCCAATGGCGAACGCCACCTGCGGTCGCGCGAGGAGCTGGCCCAGCTCTATCCGGCCGCACTGCTCACCGAAACCCTTCGCATCAGTCAGCGCTGTCATTTCCAGCTCGACCAGCTGAAATATCACTACCCCCACGAACTGGTCCCGCCTGGACATGACTCCACCTCATGGTTGCGCAAGCTGGTCGAGGATGGCGCACGCTGGCGCTGGCCGGACGGCATCCCGGAAAAGGCCCGCGCGCAGCTCGAACATGAACTGGAGCTGATCGGCGACCTGCATTACGAAAGCTATTTCCTGACCGTGCATGACATCGTTCGCTTCGCCCGCGAGCGGGGCATTCTCTGCCAGGGTCGGGGCTCGGCGGCCAATTCGAGCGTCTGCTTCGTACTGGGCATCACCGAACTCGACCCGGTGCGCAGCAAACTGTTGTTCGAGCGTTTCCTCTCCCGCGAGCGCAACGAGCCACCCGATATCGACGTGGATTTCGAGCACGACCGCCGCGAGGAGGTCATCCAGTACGTCTTTCAGCGCTACGGGCGTAATCGCGCCGCCCTCACCGCCGTCGCCAGCAGCTACCGCGCCACCGGCGCCCTGCGGGATGTCGCCAAGGCGCTGGGCCTGCCGCCGGACCAGATCAACGCCCTGGCCGGCTGCTGTGGACGCTGGAGTGAGCACATACCCGACGACTCGCGACTGCGCGAGGCCGGCTTCGACCCGGACAATCCGGTTCTGCGCCGGGTCCTGGTGCTGACCGATGCGCTTATCGGCTTTCCCCGTCACCTGTCCCAGCACCCTGGCGGCTTCGTGATCTCCGAACAGCCGCTCGACACCCTGGTGCCGATCGAGAATGCCAGCATGGCCGACCGCACGGTGATCCAGTGGGACAAGGACGACCTCGATGCGGTCGGTCTGCTCAAGGTCGACGTGCTGGCACTGGGCATGCTCAGCGCGATACGTCGCTGTTTCGACCTGATCGAACACTATCGCGGCACGCGCTGGACCATCGCCACGCTGCCCGCGGAGGACAAGCCCACCTACGAGATGATCAGTCGGGCCGATACGATCGGCGTGTTCCAGATCGAATCACGTGCACAGATGGCCATGCTGCCACGCCTGCGCCCGAAGACCTTCTACGACCTGGTCATCCAGGTCGCCATCGTCCGCCCCGGACCGATCCAGGGCGACATAGTGCATCCCTACCTGCGCCGACGTAACAAGGAAGAAGAGGTGGATTACCCGTCCGAAGAACTGAAACCGGTGTTCGAGCGCACCCTTGGCGTGCCCCTTTTTCAGGAACAGGTGATGGAACTGGCGATCGTGGCGGCCGAATACACTCCAGACGAGGCCGACAAGCTGCGCCGTGCCATGGCCGCCTGGAAGCGCCACGGCAGCCTGGAACCCCACCGCGTGCGACTGACCGAGCGAATGCTCGCCAAAGGCTACCAGCCCGACTTCATCGCGCGGATCTTCGAGCAGATCAAAGGGTTCGGCAGCTACGGTTTCCCCGAATCGCACGCGGCGAGTTTTGCACTGCTCACCTATGCCAGCTGCTGGCTGAAACGCCACGAGCCGGCTGCATTTGCCTGCGCACTGATCAACAGCTGGCCGATGGGCTTCTACAACCCTGACCAGATTCTCCAGGACGCCCGTCGCCACCGGCTGGAAATCCGCCCGGTGGACGTTCGCCACAGCGGCTGGGATTGCAGCCTCGAGCCAAGCCGCCAGGCACAGCCGGCCATCCGCCTGGGGCTACGGATGGTGCGCGGCTTTCGGGAAACCGATGCCCAGCGCATCGAAGCCGCACGCCAACGCCAGCCATTCACAGATATCCATAACCTGTGCCTTCGCGCAGAACTCGAACCGCGTACGTGCGAGCAGCTCGCCGATGCCGGCGCCCTCCGCGGCCTGGCCGGCCATCGCCATCGAGCGCGCTGGGCCGTCGCCGGAATCGAACCACAGCTACCGCTGTTCGCCAGCCTGCCCGCACCGGAGGAAACCTCCATCAACCTGCCATTGCCTTCGGTGGGCGAAGACCTTTTCAACGACTACGCGACCCTTGGCACGACGCTGGGGCCACATCCTTTGCTCCTGCTACGAGATGAGCTCAAGGCCCGGCGCTGCCGCAGTTCACGGGAACTGGGCACGATCGAGCACGGCCGCCCGGTCAGCGTTGCCGGCCTGGTGATCGGCCGACAACGCCCACAGACCGCCAGCGGTGTCATCTTCGTCACCCTGGAGGACGAGTTCGGCATGGTCAACGTGGTGGTCTGGCGCGACCTGGCCGAGCGCCAGAGGCGACCCTTGCTCCAGTCTCAACTGCTTCGTGTGGATGGCCACCTGGAGTCGGCCAGCGGCGTACGACATCTCATCGCCGGCCGCCTGAGCGACCTCACGCCCCTGCTCACCGGGCTCGATGTGCGTAGCCGCGATTTTCAGTGATCGAGCGGCCCCATCAGCAAGCCGGAGAGGAGGCGCATGGAGGGAACAAGGCATTACTTCTCCGATGCTCGAATGAAAGGCCCGCCGTGGTGAACGTCAACAAAGCAACGGCGGCTAGCAGCGCTCCCAACAGCGCTGCCGGCTTTTATATATGAGCGTGTGGAGCCTGCCTTGAATCCGGGCGACCGCCATCCGCCAATTCGAACTAATCACTTACAAGCCGATAGCAGCTCAGCGCCCGCCCGCCACTTGGCGTACCTCCAGCGGAAGCTTGGTAAGCTGGCGGCGTTCCACGGTCATTGGGGGTTCCGTGTTTTCACTCAAGCGCAAAGGTGATTTCCGTCTGCAGCTGACCCGCACGCTGAAACAGCCTGGACGGCACAAGATCGAGCTGTATCTGTTCACTCCGCACGAAAGCAACCTGTCGGCATGGACCCTGTCGGAAGAGCAGTTTTTCTTTACTACCCTGACGCACAGTTTCGGGCTGCTGGGCATGCCATCGAAGGACCGCATCAGCAAGGCCGACCAATCCTTCGTACTGCTCTCTCCGCACTACGAAATCATGTATGGCTCTTGGTTCTTCCAGTATCAGGCTTCAATGGAGCGGCTGCGCCAGCAGATGCTCACGTCCGAGGCTGTGGCAGAGCCCATAGCGCGTGCCCTGCGGCTTAGTCAGAACTTTGCGCAACGTTTGCGCAGATCCAGCCCGAAGCAGAGCAATCAGCAGCGTTACTTCCGTCAGATGGACATCTATTTCTCATGGCATGCCGAGCAATTCCTGCTGGAAAGTATGACCCTAGAGGGCTACGCGGCTGTCGATGAAGAGCTCAAGCAATCGGTGGCGGAATTCCTGCGCCAGGAACGTAGACACCGCAAGGAGCGCGAGTACCTGAGCGACTTCCACGGAACCCCGACACGGATATGGAACCGCATGGCGCTGTATCACCGGCTGCTGGAGTATCCGGTGATGTTGCGCTCGAAGGTCACGGAGCTGGGGGCCGGCACCCACAAGCTGGTCAAGGCGATGTCGACGATGCTGATCATGTCGTTCTTCACGTACTTCCTGTTCAACGCGCGCGGCGCCAGCGAGAAGCTCTCGCTCACCCTTCTGTTGGTGATCGCGCTGGTCTATGCCGTTCGCGATCTGCTGCGCGACGACATGATCACGGCCATCACCCGCAGACTGCGCAAAGGCAAGCCGCGCTGGAAGATTCGCTTGCTGATGCCCTACACCCGCAAGGTACTCGCGCAGCAACGGGTCTGGCTCGACTATCGCAAGCTGCCCGATCTGCCACCGTTAGTTCGAGAACACTCGGGCAAGTGGGCGACCAACGAGGAGCGGCAAATCATCTGCTATCGCGTGCTCATGACCCTGGACAAGGCAGCACTGGAGCACGACGAGATTCGGGAGCGACTCACGCTGGATTGCGAACAGCTTTGCGCAATGATCCAGGCGAGCCACAACAAGCTGTTCGCCCAGACTGAAGGCGATGACTCCGCTAGCGACGACAACAAAGGTTCAGTCCAGGCCCACCCCATCGAGAAGCAGCACGACTACAACTTGCTGCTGCTGCACACCAATCCGGGCGAGCACTTTCCATCGGCCCAGCGGTGGCGCCTGAGGCTTGGCACCAACGGCATCGTGCAATGCGAAAGCAAGAAGGCCCACTGGCCTGAACCACCAGAGCTACAACACTCCGCCTGGCATCGACTGAGCCGCCTGTGGCGACGGGGATGAACCCATTGCCGCCCGACTGCGCCCGCCAGTGAGCAACGCGAACGGCGATCGGACAGGTTCCCGTAGTCTCCGCATCAAAGCAGCAGACACAACAAAGCCCCTATCGCGGCATGGTGATCGGTTCAGCCTGGTGCTCCCCTGTGCCAGAGCACCGACCAGCGACCTCTGCTCGTAGTGAATTCTGGAGGGCTCGGGCTTAGTCGCCACCACCGTCGTTGCCGGCCTTCATGTTCTGCCACGGCATGATTCACGACTACGGACTGCTCAAGGTGCTGAGTGACGTACCGGCAGTTCGCATGGGCATGTCCCAGGCAGGCATCGCGTTCAAGTACCACTTGCTCATGTGCCGGCTCACCCCAGCACACAGCACCTCGATACGCATTGACAGCATGATCGTTCCAGAACCGCATAGCGGTTCAATCGCCATCAGCCACTCCCTTGCAATAGTGCCAAACAACCCGCTGGCAATGACTCCTACCGGAGCCTTGCCAAAGGGCTGCGTGCACAGCCGGGGCTCGTCGATAACTCGAGTATCAACCTGGCCATAACCTATCGCACCAAAAAAAGGTGACCAGAATGACCAACCCCAAACTCGAAGTGCTGACGCCCGACAATTGCCAAGTGATCTTCATTGATCAGCAACCGCAGATGGCCTTTGGAGTGCAGAGCATCGATCGCCAAACACTGAAGAACAATGTCGTCGGCCTGGCCAAGGCGGCCCGGATTTTCTCGATTCCGACCATCATTACGACCGTTGAAACCGAGAGTTTCTCTGGCCACACCTACCCCGAACTGCTAGGCGTTTTCCCCGAGGCACCCATTCTCGAACGCACGTCGATGAACTCCTGGGACGACCAGAAAGTACGTGACGCGCTAAAAAACAACGGTCGCAACAAAATCGTCGTTTCGGGCCTGTGGACGGAGGTCTGCAATACCACCTTTGCCTTGTCCGCCATGCACGATGCCGGCTACGAAATCTACATGGTTGCCGACGCGTCCGGCGGGACCAGCCAGGCGGCACACGACTACTCCATGCAACGCATGATCCAGGCGGGCGTCGTCCCGATGACCTGGCAACAGGTGCTGCTGGAGTGGCAGCGTGACTGGAAGAACCGCGACACCTACGACGAAGTGATGGCCGTAGCCAAGGAGCACTCCGGCGCCTACGGCATGGGCATCGATTACGCCTACACGATGGTGCACAAGGCCGATGAGCGTGTCAGTCACGGGCCGACCCTGGCCCCCATAGCCGCGCCCATCTGACCGATGGAAACGCCGGAGTGGTAGACCGCTCGCCCCGGCCCGCTCGTGGCACGTCAGTTCGGGTCGGCGCGCGGCGTCCAGCTATGCGCACATCAGAGCGTCTCGCTGTATGGCTGACTCCCGGCCGGCGCGGTTTGCCAGCTTAGCTGGATCTGCGATTGCGCTGCCCGCAGGTGACTGAGGGATAGACAGGACATGAACAACTGCGAACCAAAAGCGGCTGAAACCGTCATGCTGGTAGTCCGCCACCGGGTACGACGAGGCCAGGAGCAGGCCTACGAAGCATGGCTGAAACGCATCGTCGCCATCGGCGGCCAGAGCGCAGGCCACCTGGGCGTCGATGTTGCCCGCAGTACCAGCGGCGGCCTTTCCTTGTTCACTTGCGTGCTCCGCTTCAGCTGCCCGGACCGCTTACGCACTTGGCTCGATTCTGCACAACGACGTCAGCTGATCGAGGAGGCGGAACCTCTGCTTGCCGACGGCGACAAGACCGAGGTCAGCACCCTTAACGAGTTCTGGTTTTTACCGGCCGACGGTGAGCGACAACCGCCGCGCTGGAAACAGGCGTGCGTTACTTTTCTCGTGATTCTGCCCCTGAGCCTGCTCGTCCCGCAGCTCTTACAGCCTGTTTTTCTCTGGCTACCCGCGCTAGGCGCGTTCCTTCCGAGGAATGTGCTGATCACGCTGAGCATCGTCCTACTTGTGGTGTACCTGTTCATGCCAATGGCCACACGGCTGTTTGCCGACTGGCTCAACAGCGCCAAGGGGCAACGCACATGAGCAATGAAGATCGCAACCGCGACAGCCGCCGTCGTTTCATCGCCGCCAGTTCCGCACTCGGCGCTGCGGGCGTGCTCTGGGCTGCGCTGCCTTTCGCTGGCATTGCCGGCCGGTCTTTCGCCGCTGATAAAGGAGGCAACATGAACGCCGACACCATTCTGTTCAATGGTCATGTGCACACCGTCGATCGTGACAACCCAGAGGCCACTGCGGTGGCCATCAAGGACGGACGCTTTCTCGCCGTCGGCGATGACGCCACGGTAATGGCGACACGTGGCACTGCGACACGGGTCATCGACCTGCAACGCCGCTGCGTCATTCCTGGCCTTAACGACTCGCACCTGCATCTGATCCGCGGCGGCCTCAACTACAACCTGGAGCTGCGCTGGGAAGGTGTGCCGTCGCTGGCCGATGCCCTGCGCATGCTCAAGGACCAGGCCGACCGCACGCCGTCGCCGCAGTGGGTACGCGTGGTTGGCGGTTGGACGGAATTCCAGTTCGCCGAGAAACGCATGCCAAGCCTGGACGAACTGAACAAGGCCGCGCCCGACACCCCAGTGTTCGTCCTCCATCTGTATGACCGCGCCCTTCTTAACCGCGCCGCGCTGCGCGCCGTGGGCTACGACAAGAACACGCCGAACCCGCCCGGCGGCGAGATCCAGCGCGATGCCAGCGGCCAGCCCACCGGTATGCTGATCGCCTGGCCCAATGCGCTGATCCTCTACGCCACCCTGGCCAAGGGGCCGAAACTGCCGCTGGAGTATCAGGTCAACTCCACCCGCCAGTTCATGCGCGAGCTCAACCGCCTGGGCGTGACCAGCGCCATCGACGCCGGCGGCGGTTACCAGAACTACCCCGACGACTACCAGGTGATCCAGGAGCTGGCCGACAAGGATCAGCTCACCGTGCGCATCGCCTACAACCTGTTCACCCAAAAGCCCAAGGAAGAACTGACCGACTTCAAGAACTGGACGGGCAGCGTCAAGCTGCACCAGGGCTATGATTTCCTGCGCCACAACGGCGCCGGCGAGATGCTGGTGTTCTCCGCCGCCGACTTCGAGGACTTTGTCGAACCGCGCCCGGACCTGGCGCCGAGCATGGAAGCCGATCTGGAACCGGTGGTGCGCCATCTGGTCGAGCAGCGCTGGCCGTTCCGCCTGCACGCCACCTACGACGAATCCATCTCGCGCATGCTCGACGTGTTCGAGAAGGTCGACCGCGACATGCCGTTCAACGGCCTGCCCTGGCTGTTCGACCATGCCGAGACAATCAGCCCACGCAATATCGAGCGGGTACGGGCGCTCGGCGGCGGCATCGCCATCCAGCACCGCATGGCCTTCCAAGGCGAATATTTCGTTGACCGCTACGGCGCCAAGGCCGCCGAAGCCACCCCGCCGATCCAGCGCATGCTGGCCGAAGGCGTGCCGGTCGGCGGCGGCACCGACGCCACTCGCGTCGCCAGCTACAACCCCTGGACGGCGCTGTACTGGCTGGTCAGCGGCAGGACGGTCGGCGGCACCACGCTCAACCCGCAGGGGCTGTCGCGTGACACCGCGCTGCAACTGTTCACTCACGGCAGCGCCTGGTTCTCCAGCGAACAGGGCAAGAAGGGCCAGATCAAAGTCGGCCAACTGGCCGATCTGGTGGCCTTGACGGCGGACTTCTTCAGCATCGAGGAAGAGCGGATCAAGTGGCTGGAGTCGGTACTGACCGTGGTCGGCGGCAAAGTGGTACACGCCAGTGGCGAGTTCGACAAGCTGGCTCCGCCGACCCTGCCGGTGCTACCGGAGTGGTCACCGGTGGCCAAGGTGCCCGGGCACTGGAAGCCGGTCGCGGCGCCGCTCTCGGCTAGCATCCACCAGTGCGTCGGCGCCTGCGCCGTGCATCAGCACCAGCATGACCGCGCGCGCCGCAGCAGTGTGCCGGTCAGTGACCATCAAGGCTTCTGGGGTGCGTTCGGGTGTTCCTGCTTCGCCTTCTGAACCTTGCCAGCCAGCGGCCAGCTCCTACGAGCTGGCTGCTGGGCGGAGTCCTGATGGGTAGCGGCGGTCAGGCCATTGCGAACGACGCAGACGAGAGCGGTGGCTGGGACTTGCTGCTACGCAACTATTTCCTCCATAACGACCTGCGCGATAACCCAGACACTGGAGGGCCGAGCTATCAGCAGGAATGGTCGCAAGGCTTCATCGCTAATTTGCGTTCCGGCTTCACAGACGGCTCAGTCGGACTGGGCATCGATGCGCATGGATTTGTCGGCATCAAGCTAGACGGTGGCCGCGGTCATGCCGGCACCGGCCTGTTGCCGGTCGATGCTCAGGGGCGCAGCCATGACTACGCTTCCGCCGGCGCCGCCCTCAAACTGCGCGCTGGCAACCACCTGCTGCGCTATGGCGAGATGACGGTAGAGACACCGGTATTCGATACCGGCGACAAGCGCTTGCAACCGGAATACGCCACGGGGGTGATGCTCGACAGCGCGCTGTCGCCGGACCTGTTGCTCCAGGCCGGACGTTTCACCCGCTTCAAGAACCAGGATGGCAGCTCCTCCCATGACGACTTCAGCGGCTATGGTGTCTCCACCCGGGGCGCGGCCATCACTCTGGTCGGTGTTCGCCTGCTCGATCACCAGGACGTCAGCGCTGCACTCTATGCCTCGCAACTTGAAGACACTTGGCAACAGGACTACCTGAACCTGAAGGCCCGGCGTGGCGGCTGGACCCTGGACGGCAATCTGTACCGTACCCGCGATCAGGGCGCTGCCCACGCAGGCACCATCGACACACAGGCCTACAGCCTGCTGACGAGCTATCAACTCGGCGCGCAGACCTTCACCCTGGCTCATCAGCGGATCGATGGCGACACGCCCTTCGACTTTGTCGGCGGTGACTCGATCTATCTGGCGAACTCGGTCAAGTACGCCGACTTCAACGGTGCTCATGAACGATCCTGGCAGGTCCGCTACGACTTGGATTTCTCCGCGATGGGCGTTCAAGGCCTGAACCTGACAACGCGTTACGTCCAGGGCCGTGGAATCGACGGATCACGTGCACCGGCTGGTGGCGCCTATGCACCGGAATCACCGCTCTCCACCTCCAACGGCCGCCACTGGGAGCGGGATATTGACCTGGGTTACAGGGTGCAGCAAGGCGCGGCAAAGGGCCTGCACCTGAGGCTTGCCCATGTCAGCCACCGCGGCAATCGCGCCCAGGGCCAGCGCGACATCGACCGGCTCTACATCATCCTCGAATATCCATTAAAAGGGCCGCTCTGACCATGACCGCTGCCAAGCCATCTTCCTGGAGTGCCCTCAACCACAGAACGTTCCGTTGGCTGTGGCTGGCCAGCATCGCCTCCAACATCGGGACATGGATGCATGAGGTCGGTGCCGGCTGGCTGATGACCTCCTTGTCAGCCAGCCCGCTGAACGTGGCCCTTGTACAGGTCGCCGGATCCGCACCGATGTTCTTCCTGGCCCTACCGGCGGGCGCGCTGGCCGATATTGTCGACAAGCGCCGCTACCTGCTCGGCGTCCAGCTGTGGATGGCGACCGTGGCGATGACGCTCGCGCTGCTGACCCTGAGCGGGCTCATAAGCGTGATGCTGTTGCTGCTACTGACACTCGGCATGGGCATCGGCACGGCATTGATGATGCCGGCCTGGTCAGCCTTGACGCCGGAGGTGGTCGACAGGCGCGATCTGCAGTCGGCGATTTCGCTGTCGAGCCTGGGCATCAACGTGGCGCGTGCGCTCGGGCCCGCCATCGCGGGGGTGCTCGTCAGTCTGAGTGGGCCCTGGGCCACATTTGGCCTGAATGCGCTGTCCTTCTTCGCTGTCATTGCCGTGCTTGCCACATGGAAGCGCGAATCGACCACCGCGGCTTTTCCGGCCGAGCGGTTACTCGGTGCCATGCGTGCCGGTTGGCGCTACAGTCGAAACTCAAAGCCCTTGCAGAGCGTCCTGGTAAGGGCTGCGGCCTTCTTCATTGGCGCCAGCGCCGGGATGTCACTGCTACCGTTACTCGTACGCAACGAAATGCAAGGCAGCGCAGCCGATTTCGGCCTGCTACTGGGCAGCGTTGGCATCGGTGCCGTGGCTGGCGCCACGTTGCTGCCCAGGCTGCGTGACAAGCTCAGCCCGGACGCCCTGGTTGCACTCGCCAGTGTGATGTATGCGCTCGTGCTGTTCACGCTGGCGTCGCTGCGCACGCTCTACGCGCTTATACCGGTAATGCTGCTCAGCGGTGCCGCCTGGATCGCTGTTTTGTCCAGTCTGCAACTGGCCGCGCAGACGACGGTGCCGAGCTGGGTTCGAGCACGCGCTTTGTCGGTCTATATTCTGGTGTTTTTCGGCAGCATGGCAGCGGGCGGTGCGTTGTGGGGCGTGGTCGCCAGCCGGAGTTCGATCGTCGCCGCCTTGTTCGCCGCCGGCGCCGTGCTGATGCTCGGCGTAGTACTGACCCTTCGATTTCGTCTGCCGGTGACCGATGCGGATGACCTGGCGCCCTCGCTGCACTGGCCGACGCCAGTGCTGAGCGACGATCAGGAGCAGGAGCGCGGCCCGGTAATGGTCACCCTCGAATATGACATCGCACCGGAGCGGGTTGCGGCATTTCGCCAGGCCATGCAGCAAGTCCGCGAAATGCGGCAACGTAACGGTTCGTACTCATGGGGCCTCCTGCAGGACAGCGAGAACCCACGGCTTTGGCAAGAGTTCTTTTTCGACGAGTCCTGGCTCGAGCACCTGCGCCACCATCATCGAGTCACGCGCGCAGAACAGCGCGTTGAAGCCGCAGCCAGACGCCATCAGAGCGAGGGCATTGCGGTGCGCATCAGGCATCTGATCTCACCCGCCCCGGTTCCACGCGACACTCGTTAGGACATTCCCTTGAGCAAGCTGGTGGTCTTTATCCATGACGCCTGGTTGACGCCAGCGAGCTGGGATCATTTCAAGAGTCGCTTTATTGCCTGCGGCTATGCTTGCATCGCAATGCCATGGCCTCAGCTGAAAGCATCGCCAGCAGGCTCGCCCGGCATCGGTTTGGCGAGACTGGTCGAGCATCATGCGGCCTTGATCGGCGCACTGCCGCATCCACCACTTTTGGTTGGCCATGGCTTTGGCGGCTTGATCGTTCAGCTATTGATCGACCGGGGCTACGGCAACGCTGGCATCGCCATAGCCCCGGTACCGCCGAGGGGCGTTCGTCCGGGGATCCTGGCTTTCGACCTGCTACCGGTGCTGATTAGCGCAGGCTGGCGTCCATGGGTTGACCTGAGTTTCAAACGATTCGCGACCGATATTGCGCCAACCGTTCCGCTCTCCGAGCAGCTCAGCGCCTTCCAGCAGTTGGTGGTGCCAGCGCCGAAGCGAATTTTCTATGAGGCCGCATTGGGATTCGGCTGCCGGGTGGACTTCTCCAACGATCTGCGTCCTCCTCTACTGCTGATGACTGGCGCCGCAGACCGAAGCGTTCGGGCAAGCCTGGTCGCGTGTAACTATCGTAAATATCACCATTCGGTCGCACCCACTGCGTACAAGTGTTTTGCCACTCACAGCCACTGGTTGATCACCGAGCCGAATTGGGAAGAAGTCGCGGACTTTGCGATCGAATGGGATCAGGCACAATCCGGGCGATTCTGATCAAACGGCAGGTACCAGGCATGACACAGTTCATCGCTCATGCTGCTCACCAGGTTCGTTGGGCCATCCAGGTGGTTTTTCTTGCCCGTTTGGCCGCCCCACAACGCCTGGTATTGGTAGCACTGATGGCTTCGCTCTGGGCCCCGCTTGTCATGGCGCGCACGCTGGATCAGATGGAGCATCGGCGCTGGACAGCGGCCGATGACGGTCCCGGCCAAGTCGGAGCGCTGGCGCAAACCCGCGATGGCTACCTGTGGCTCGGCAGCAACGAGTCATTGCTGCGCTTCGATGGCGTTCGCTTCTCCCCGTACCAGCCAGCGAACGGCGACGAACTGGGTATTGTCTCCGCGCTGCTGGCAACCGATACCGGCCTTTGGGTCGGCCTGCGCAAAGGCGGCGCTCGCCTCATCAGAGCCGACGGCATGGACGCCTACGCACCGCAACCGGGCCTACCCGGAGGGGTGGTGTACGGTTTCGCCGAAGACCAGCAAGGCGCCATCTGGCTGGCCGCCGGCGACGGGCTTGCACGCTTCGACGGACAGCACTGGCAGCAGCTTTCGACCCGCTGGGGCTTCCCGGTTGGGCAAGCGAGCGCCGTTTTCGTCGCCCGCGACGGCGTAGTCTGGGCTGCCAGCGAGAATAAGCTGCTCTATCTGCCGAAAGGCTCGCAGAGGTTCGTTGACTCAGGCATCAGCGCGCCATCCACGAGTGCGATCGCCGAAGCCGAGGACGGCACCATCTGGTTGGCTCACCGCTATGACGGCGTTCTGCAACGATATGACCCACGAAACGGCGAGCTTCTGCGTTTACCCACTGGCTCCGACGGCGTGAGCGGCCTGTTGTTCGACCACCGTGGCGCCCTCTGGATCGCCACGGTTGGCGGAGGCATCAGGCATCTACCCCGCGCCGTTGCCAGCCAGCTGGCCGGCGAACCGGACCTGGCGGGTTTCGGTGTCCGCGACGGTTTGAGTTCGGGCTTCATCTGGCCGCTGCTCGAAGATACCGAAGGCAATGTCTGGGTCGGTACCAGCGCTGGACTTGACCGCTTTCGCCCGCGAGCAGCAACCCCCGTACCGCTTCCGCGACACGCAACCAACTTCGCACTGGCGGCCGACGCCGATGGCAGCCTGTGGGCTGGCACCGCCAACACGTACGCCGTGCGCCTTTCCAGCTCAGGGTTGCACCCACTCGATATGCCGCCGCCCGTCAATGCTGCCATGACCGATATGCAGGGGCGGGTCTGGATGGCCGGGCCTACCGGAATCTGGCGCGCACACGACGGACAACTGAAAAAGGCCACCGCATTGCCGATCAAGGTCCCACCCGATTCATCGGTTCGGGCAATGGTGCTCGATGAGCAAGGCGACCTCTGGGTCTCGATCAATCGGGCAGGTCTGTTCGTCTGGCGCGACGGGAAGTGGCTGGAAACGCCCCCCGCCTCCCTTCAACCCAACCAGACCATGCCCGTCAGCGCTGCAACCAACGGTGCCGACCGGCTCTGGTTCGGCTACCGCGACAACTTGCTCGTCTCCCGTGAAGGCAGCGGTACTCGCCATTGGGGCGAGAACGATGGCCTGCAAATCGGCCATGTCACCGCCATCTCGATGCAGGGCAGTCGCGGCTGGGTTGGCGGCCAGCGCGGCGTAGCCTACTTCGACGGATCGCGTTTCCACAGCCTGCAACTGCCGAGCAATGGGCTGTTCGACAACATTTACGCAATCATCCCCGTACCGTCGACCGACCGAAGCGGGCCTGGTAATGACCTTTGGGTTCAGGGGAAGTACGGGATTTTTGTCCTGCCCGCCGCAGAAATCGAGCATGCCATGGCTGACCCGGCTCACATCATCCGTTACCGTACCTACGATATGGCGGGCGGCCTTGCCAACGCGCCGCATCAGATCCTCCCGTTGCCCACCGCTGTGCGCGGCCCAGAGGGAGACCTCTGGTTCGCTACCAGTCACGGTGTCATCCGTATCGATCCGCACCCGCGTCCGCAACTGGCTGTCCCCCCCAAGGTTGCAATCGAATCCGTGACTGTTGACGGCCGCGAAATTTCTTCACCAAAGCCTAGATTGAACGCCGACGCCAAGCGCATCTCGATTACCTACGCCGCGCTCAGCCTATCTGGTCCCGAAGCGATGCACTTCCGCTATCGGCTCGAAGGGTTCGACGACGATTGGCACCATGCGGGTGCACAGCGTCAGGCAATCTTTACCGGTTTGGGCGCAGGCAACTATCGATTCAGTGTCGTTGCGCTGAATCGCGACGGCCTGTCCAGTACGGAGGCAGCGGCGCTAAGCTTTTCTGTCGCGCCGGTGTTCTACCTGAGGCCGCCGTTTCTTCTGGGTGGCGCACTGCTGCTGATCGCCCTGCTATGGAGCCTGTACCGCGCGAGCCTGCGCCGCTCGGCAAGCCAGTTGCGCGCAAGGCTGGAAGAGCGGCACGCCGAGCGCGAGCGGATCGCCCGTGAACTGCATGACACACTGTTGCAGGGCGTGCAGGGGCTGATACTGCGCTTTCAGGCAGTGGCGCAAACCATCCCCGACGACATGCCCGCACGCAGCAGGATGGAGCAAGCCCTCGACCGCGCGGACCAAGTGCTTGCCGACAGCCGCGACCGAGTCCTCGATCTGCGCACGGCCGGCGCACCACCAACGGACCTGGTCACCGCCCTGCTCTCAGCAAACCGCGAGCGCGAACAACACGCTGGCGCCAGGCTGATTGCCTCAATCCAAGGCGAGCAGAGGCCGCTGCAGCCCATCGTCCGGGAAGAGCTCTATCGCATCGGGCTCGAGGCCGTAACCAATGCGATGCAACATTCGCATGGTGAACGCGTCACGCTGCACGTCATTTTTTTGTCCGAAGTACTGGAATTGCGGGTCACCGACGACGGCGTTGGGATCGAGCCCGCTTACCTGGCACAGGGCGGCCGTCCTGGACATTGGGGTCTACCCGGTATGCGGGAGCGTGCGCAGCGCATCGGGGGTCGATTAAGCGTTCGCGCTATCCAACCACGCGGGACCGAAATCAGGATCGTACTGCCCGCCGCCTGTGCCTATCGACGGTCTCCCGGGCGTGTCGAACGACTGTGGCGTCGATTCAAATCAACAAGGAGAAAGGCATGCAAGCGGATCAACCCATCCGAGTGATGGTCGTCGATGACCATCCTTTGCTGCGCGAAGGTATCGCGGCGGTTCTCGAAGGCCAGCCCGACATGCTGCTGGTTGGCGAAGCTGTGCACGGGCGCGAAGCCGTGGCGAGATTCGAGGCACTCAGGCCGGATGTCACCCTGATGGATTTGCAAATGCCCGACATGAACGGCATCGAGGCGATCCGCGTCATCCGCGCGCAGTGGCCAGACGCACGAATTGCCATCCTCACCACGTACCGAGGTGATGTTCGTGCTTTGCACGCTATCAAGGCCGGCGCCGTTGGCTACTTGCTCAAGAGCACCTTGCGCAAGGAACTGGTCGAAGCCATTCGGGTACTCGCGACAGGCAAGCGCTACTTCCCCCCTGAAATAGCCGCCGAGCTAGCGGCTCATATCGACAGTGATTGCCTGACCTCACGCGAAATTCAGGTGCTGCAGTGCGTCGCGTTGGGCAAGCCAAACAAAGTCATTGCCAGCGAACTGCAGATCTCCGAAGACACCATCAAGGGCCACCTGCGCAGCATCATGGAAAAACTCGGCGCAGATAATCGTACCCACGCGGTGGCGATTGCTGTCCAACGGGGCTTCGTTGAGCTATGAACATCGCGACCATCCATTCGTGCTAAGAGCTCACGACGATCCAAGCGCCCCCCTTCGAGCCCAGGCATCGTAGACCTCGAAGACTTTACCGAGGGTGAGCGCTATGAACATACGCCCGATCCAGACGCTGGGTTATCTGAATCCGCCGTGGACGGAGCATTACGGCTACGCTCAGGTCGATCAACTCAATGATCAATTGCACGTTGTCGGCCTGATGAGTCACGACACCGCTGGCAATCTGATCGGCCCCGCACCGGTGGACGCCGAGGGCATGCCCACCGACCTCTCAAGCATGGCCGTGCAGCTGAGAACGGCTTACGCCAATGCCAACAGGCTGCTGACAATGCTCGGCGCAAGTCTGGACGACGTCATCGAGGAAACACTTTTTGTGGTCGACCTCGCTGCGGTGGCGAATGTGGCTGCGGACGTACGGCAACAGGCGTACGGAAATCCCTGGCCTCAATGCCGGAGCAGGTTGGTGAGTACTCACAGACTGCTTTTTTCCGAGCAACTGGTCGAGATCGGGCTGACTGCCAAGGTTCCGTTGATCCTTCGCACTGCAAACCAGGCCCGCCGGCAAACCTCCCCGAGATGAACCACGGCCAGGACAGGCTGAGTTGCACGCGGTCTTGCACACCATCGACTCACGTGCGAACAACCTTGGGGCACGTGCCTTATCCTTCAGCGCGCCTGCTCGCACCCTGACCAAACATCCGGCGCCACACGTTCGGTGATATCCCGACCTCGCGGCGGAAGGTGCGGCAGAAATGCGACTGGTCGCAAAACCCGTGACCAAGCGCGATTTCGGTGAGCGAGCAAGAGCTGACCAGCATGGCCCGTCGCGCCGACTCGATCCGCCGACGCGCCACATACCCAAGCGGTGCGACACCCAGGGTCTGCTTGAAGGCATGGGTGAAGTGACTCACGCTGAGGTTGCAGATGGCCGCTAGTTGCGGCGTGCGGATGGGCATTTCCAGGTGTAGATCGATGAAATGATCGACGCGCTGAATCTGCCATCCCGCCAGGCCGCCACCTCCTCGCCCGCTTTCCGGCAGCCCTGAAGTGGCCGGGTGGAGCAGCTCAATGGCCTGCGCTAGGCGGATAGATGCCCTTTCGCTGTCGGCATTCATTGCTGCCAACGCATCGGTAAGCAGCTTCAGCAATACCCCAACCTGCTTTGCTGACATCGCTTCAAGGCGAATATCGACTCCTGGATCGTCGACGCTCTTGGGAAACATGACCGGGGGGTGGCTCATCATGTTCATCGCTTCGGTCTCTGGATTACCCGAACTGATGATGGAGCCCGAGCGGTACAGTACAAAGCCCACTCCGAGTGGTTTACCACCCCCCCAAATAGGGGGTGAGCAGAGTATCCGTGGGCAGGACAGGCGCTGGAGTTGCGGGTCGACCAGCAGTAAGCGTTATGGATCCGTATGCGGAATTTGGAGGAGGCATAGGAGGCATAGACAGGTATAGGCTCCACTGCCGGTCCTAGCTTTGTTCGCCAGTTCATCGGTGCCTCGACGAAGAAGCGAACCGAGGGTGCAAAAATGTCGGCCCGCGCGGTGCAGACTCTAGAAAAGACAAGGGCGCCTCTTGAGCGCCCCTTGAGTCGTATTATCGCCTTTTGTTGCACGCACCTGAAAGAGCCCGATACTTAATGGTTCTGATCTCCCCCGTGGAATCAAGATATTTCATAACATGGCCCACGGGCTTGCAGACAGAACCGTGCTTTACAGTAATAGATAACACCTTTGAGATATCAAGCTTGTCTCCGTACTTGTAAGCCGCCGGCGAACTTTCAGCGAGCGCGCCATAGGAAAAGAGTAGCCCCAAGCCAAGACCATAGCGCTTACTGACTTGTCGATCTTCTTTCGAGTCACATTAAACTCCAAATATCTAATGATTAAATCTATATTTCCAGAACAAAGCAAAGCGGTGCCCACTCTTACAAGCGAGCAAACAGAAGGCAGATGCATTCCGAAAAATTAGGGTCAGCTGAGCTGATTACAGCTTGGCTATAAGCATCAGCCAATTAAATAATCGCTTCACTAGATACACCCATCGGCCCTGGCAACAGCGATCACAACGCTGGACTATCAAGCACAAATTGGAGCTCATGGGTTATCGGCGAATAAATCTCGGCACCCATCACATCGGCAAAGGCTTCCTCTGACTGCACTAACGGTTGGCTGATGCCATGTCGATAATGCCGTTCCGAGCATCATCTTCTCCAGTGTTAGAGTCGACATGCTCAACGTGGTAGACCGTCGGCTCTTCAGATAAATAATTTTCCAAACCCACCATGAACAACCGATGGTCCTCGCTCGCCTCGAACCCCGGCGTGTGATCCTCAAGGGATCGCCACCGTACAATCAGGTTGAACTGATGCGGGGTTTCAATACCTTGCGCAAGCATGTGGCCTTCATAACCATTGGCGCGACGGAGCAGTGGCACAACTTCGGCAAATGCACGTTTGAAAGGTTCGGTGCGTTCTTTTTGGACGGGCAACAGAGCAATTTCATAAATCATCGGGTACTACCTCAGCGTCAATTAACCGGTTAAGCATTAGCAATATCGAGATCAACCTGTGGCACGACGGCAATAGCAATCTTTCCGCGAAGTCCGTTGTTAGGCGTCTCGAGCAGCTTATGGGCGAGCCCTATATCAGCTAGCGAATAGACCGCGCCGATATGGGGTCGTAGTTGGCCGCGTTCCACCAAAGCGCTCAGCTCGTCCAGCTTGCCGCGGTTCTGCCTCGTGAAAACGAAGTGGTAACTGGCGTTCTTGCCCCAGGCCTGGATGAGATTCTGTGGCTGGGCAATGTCTACGATCGAGACCACACGGCCAAGCTGTGCGAGCGCGTCGGGGCTATGGGTCAATGTGTTGCCGCCGATGGTGTCGAATATCACATCGACGCCACGCCCATCGGTTTCCCGCAGAACGGCGTCAACGTAATCTTCTTGTTCGTAATCGATCACCACATCGGCACCCAGGTCTCTGGCGAACTCGAAGTTCGATTAGCGCACAGTGGTGAAGACCCGCGCCCCAATGGCTTTTGCCAGTTGGATGGCCACATGACCGACACCGCCAGCACCCCCGTGGATCAGAACGCTCTCCCCGACCCTGAGCGCTACGCGCGCAACCAGTGCTTCCCATACCGTGCCGCCTACCAGTGTCAAGCTTGCCGCCTCGAGATGGCTCAGCGATGCCGGCTTCTTGCCAATGATGCTTTCGGTCGCAACGTGGTACTCGGCATAACTGCCATCGCCTTCAAAGATCTGCGTGGTGTACCAGACCTCGTCGCCCGGCATGAAACTCGTTACGCCCGGCCCCACCGCTTCGACGACACCGGATACGTCATGCCCGGTGATGGCGGGAAGGGGGACGTATTCGGCATAGTCTCCCCGACGTACTTGGTAATCCAACGGGTTGATGGACGTTGCATGTACCCGCACCAGTACTTGTCCCGCTTGCGGCACCGGCTTCCGAGCATGGCGCAGCTCGAACGATTCAGGGCCGCCAAATGAGTTGAGTATCAACGCTTTCATAAAGATCTCGCTTCGTTAAAAAGGGATATAGGGATTTTTCGATATAACTGTTTTCAGTTTTGATGAGTCCTCTGTGCTCACAGTCCGTTTTCTCTAATCTTTACTTCTGGAAAAAGGGATATCGGGATTTTTCGATTTATTCAGACAAAAAATTAAAGCTCTTTGCCTATGACCTCTGCGAGCGCTGCGATGGCCGCTTCATTGCGCTTGTAGTAAGTCCATTGTCCGATGCGACGGACCTCGACCAAGCCCACTCGCTGCAACGTTGCCAGATAATCTGACACCGTCGACTGCGAAAGACCGACACCTTCTTGGATACTGCTGACACAGACGCCCACCGTACGAACATCCCCTTCGTCTTGTGGAGGGAAGTTCTTCTCCGGTTCTTTCAGACCCTTGAGGATCTGCAGTCGGGTTGGGTTTGAGAGAGCTTTGAATATGTTGATCAGGTCCATGGCTCGATAATATCGAAATTTACCGATATGTCAATATAGAAGATAGCCGTCCGTCGGGGCCCTAACTCAGCGCTGAGATATCCATCTGTCATTGCTGCACCCCACGTGTGCAAGCTCGGCGCTCATAACACTGCGGCGGCGGTGGCGCCTGCCCTTGGTTTTCTGTAGCCCATATCGCCTTGCTGCACCTTCAGATTGCCTTCTACAGTGATGATTCGTCCCTGTTCAGAAGCTTGCCCGATGCTCACCGACGCTCTCGCCCGCTTCCCGCGCCTTGAATTGATCACCACCCCCACGCCCCTGGAACACTTGCCGCGGCTGTCGCGTCATCTGGGCCGTGATATCTGGATCAAGCGCGACGACCTCACCCCGCTGGCCCTCGGTGGCAACAAGGCGCGCAAGCTCGAATACCTCGGCGCCGACGCCCTGGCTCTGGGCGCCGATGTGCTGGTAACCGCCGGTGCCATCCAATCCAACCATGTGCGCCAGACCGCAGCCCTGGCGGCCAGCCAGGGTCTTGGCTGCCTGGCGCTGCTGGAGAATCCGCTGGGCACGAACGAGGACAACTACCTGGGCAACGGCAACCGCCTGCTGCTCGACCTGTTCGGCAGCGAGGTCGAAGCGGTCACCAACCTGGATAACGCCGATGAGTTGCTGCAGGCGGCGGCCGAGCGTCTGCGCAGCGCTGGGCGCAAACCCTACGTGGTGCCCATCGGTGGCTCCAATGCGCTTGGTGCGTTGGGCTATATACGCGCCGGCCTGGAGCTGGCCGAGCAGATGCATGGCGCGGGCGAGGATTTTGCCGCCGTGGCCCTCGCGTCCGGCAGCGCCGGAACCCACAGCGGCCTGGCGCTGGCGCTGGCGCATGCCCGGCCGAGCAGCCGGGTGGTCGGGGTCACGGTGTCGCGGCCACAGGCGACACAGCGGCCCAAGGTCGAGGGGCTGCTGCAGCGCACCGCCGAGCTGCTCGGCGTCCAGGTTCCAGCAGGTTTGCAGGTCGAACTGTGGGACCAGTATTTCGCCCCGCGCTACGGTGAACCGAATGCCGCCACTCTGGCCGCGATCCGCCTGCTGGCCGAACAGGAAGGCGTGCTGCTCGATCCGGTTTATACCGGTAAGGCCTTCGCCGGCCTGCTCGACGGGCTGGCCCGGGGCGCCTTCCCCCGAACGGGCCCGCTGCTGTTTCTGCACACCGGTGGTGCCCCGGCATTGTTCGCCTATTATCCATGGGCACTGGGTGCATAACGCCATATTCCTTTAACGTTGATGCTGATGCTTTCTAATTATTTTCTCGAATAAATGTCCGTCGTTAGAGTTGTGTGACCTTTCCGTTCCCCTGGAGGCCTGCCATGACGTTTGCGATCCTGCGTCGCCATTTCCTGCTCGGCAGTCTGAGCCTGCTGCTCGGAAGCCTGTTCATGCCGGTATTCGCGGCCGATCTATTGGATGAGATCAAGTCCAACGGCACCCTCGAGGTCGGCCTCGAAGGCACCTACCCGCCCTTCAACTACCAGGACGAAAGCGGTGAGCTGACCGGTTTCGAGGTGGACTTCGCCAATGCGCTGGCAGAGGAGCTGGGGGTCAGGGCCGAGTTCCAGCCGACCAAGTGGGACGGCATCCTCGCCGCCCTGGAATCCAAGCGCCTGGACGTGGTGATCAACCAGGTGACCATTTCCGAGGAGCGCAAGCAGAAATACGACTTCTCCACGCCCTACACCGTCTCCGGCATCCAGGCCCTCACCCGCAAAGCCGATGCGGACAGCATCAAGCGTCCGACCGACCTCGCCGGCAAGAAGGTCGGGGTTGGCCTTGGCACCAACTACGAGCAGTGGCTGAAGGAGAACGTGCCTCAGGCCGATATCCGCACCTATGACGATGACCCGACCAAGTTCCAGGACCTCGCCGTCGGCCGCATCGACGTGATCCTAGTCGACCGACTGGCCGCCTTCGAGATGGTCGGGAAAACCGGCAATCGCCTGGCGGTGGCCGGTGAAGCCTTCTCCCGCCAGGAGTCCGGCGTTGCCCTGCGCAAGGGCAACCCGCAGCTGCTCGCCGCCATTAACGAAGCCATAGCCAAGCTGCGCGCCGACGGCACGCTCAAAGAGCTATCGGAGAAGTGGTTCGGGGCTGACGTCACGCAATGATCGAGGGCAGCCTGCAGCTGGTCCTAGACTCCCTGCCCTTCCTGCTCAAGGGCGCGTGGTGGACCGTGGTGCTGAGCCTGGGTGGGATGTTCTTCGGCCTGCTGCTGGGCTTCGGTCTGGCGCTGCTGCGGCTGTACGCGTTCTGGCCGCTGCAGTGGCTGGCGAGGGTCTATGTTTCGTTCTTCCGCGGCACGCCGCTGCTGGTGCAGCTGTTCATGATCTATTACGGACTGCCGCAACTGGGCATCCAGCTCGACCCGCTGCCGGCGGCGCTGATCGGTTTCTCGCTGAACATGGCGGCCTACACCGCGGAGATTCTGCGCGCCGCCATCGCCTCCATCGACCGTGGCCAGTGGGAGGCGGCAGCCAGCATCGGCATGGGCCGCGCGCAGACCCTGTACCGGGCCATCCTGCCGCAGGCCGCACGCACCGCCCTGCCCCCGCTGGGCAACAGCTTCATCTCGCTGGTCAAGGACACCGCCTTGGCTGCCACCATCCAGGTGCCGGAGCTGTTCCGCCAGGCGCAGCTGATCACCGCGCGCACGTTCGAGATCTTCACCATGTACCTGGCCGCTGCGCTCATCTACTGGTTGCTGGCCAGCGTGCTAGCGTACTTCCAGGGACGCCTGGAACACCGGGTCAACCGCCACGAGCAGGACGCCTGATGATCACCGTGCGCAATCTGAGAAAATCCTTCAATGGCCAGGAGGTGCTCAAGGGCATCGACCTGGACATCGCCCCCGGGGAGGTGCTGGCGATCATCGGCCCCAGCGGTTCGGGCAAGACCACCCTGCTGCGCTGCCTCAACCTGCTGGAGCAACCCAGCGGCGGGCAGATCGGCGTGGGCGAGATTCACATCGACGCAGACCGGCCGCTCAAGGCGCAGCAGGGGCTGATCCGCGAGCTGCGCCAGCACGTGGGCTTCGTGTTCCAGAACTTCAACCTGTTCCCCCATCGGACCGCCCTCGAGAACGTCATCGAAGGCCCGGTGCAGGTAAAGAAGGAGCCTCGCGGCGAGGCCATCGAGCGCGGCCGGGCACTGCTGGCCAAGGTCGGCCTGGAGGGCAAGGAAGATGCGTATCCCAGGCGCCTCTCCGGCGGTCAGCAGCAGCGCGTGGCGATTGCCCGCGCGCTCGCGATGCAGCCCGACGTGATCCTGTTCGACGAGCCGACCTCTGCGCTGGATCCGGAACTGGTCGGCGAGGTGCTTGCCACCATCCGCGGTCTGGCCGAGGAAAGGCGCACCATGGTCATCGTCACTCATGAGATGAGCTTTGCCCGAGACGTGGCCGACAGGGCGATCTTCATCGACGGCGGCGTCATCGTTGAACAGGGTGACGCCAGGCAGCTGCTCAGTGCACCGCAGCACGAACGCACGCGACAGTTTTTGAGCAAGTTCATTGGCGGCAACCACGTGAACTAGATCGCCCGATTGCCAGTGCCTTCGCCGCTTTGCGATCGGCTTTCCCGGTCTGGTTCATCTTCTGCCATCTCTCGTCTGGGATCATCTTTCCGGGTACTCCGCTGAGTCATCGGCGCGACTCGGCTGGAATGCCCTTTTCCCTTCAACGCCGCCTCGATCGTAGCAATGCCGATTTTGCGCATGAGAAAAAGCTGAAGCGAATTGTGTAGCTCGCCAGAATCTTGTCGCTCATGTTGACAGGACGAAGTTCGGTAGAACGAACTGGCCGAGCTCTTCGATAACTTCGCTCGCGGGGCGCTGGCCGTATTTCAGATTGACGATCACATGGTTAACCCCGATCTCCTGCAAACTTTCCAGCAACGAGATCAGGTGATATCGCCCTAGTTGATAGCCCAGGTGGATAGGGCGAGGTGGTGTCTGCGGGTTATCCGTCAGGTCGATGTATAGCGACTGGGTGAAGGGTTTGAACAGCTCACCGCATTCGGCACGAACCGCAGCGCGCCAGTTATCGACAATCAGCGCCTGCGTCTTCGGGGCGCGCGGATAACTGATCCAGCCATGACTGTAGCGGGCGATCCATTCCAGCGTCTGGCGGCTATGGCCGGTGACAAAGAACGGAATTTCCGCCGTGGTCGGCTTGGGAATCAGATCCGCGCCCTCAAGCGTCCCGCCGGACCAGGTCAAAGGCACGAAACTGCTGCGCTGAACCTCGCGAAATACTGCGAGGTATTCGCGGAACAGGCTGTCGCGTCGCTCCGGGTCGACACCGAATGCGGGAAACTCCACCGGCCGGTCACCGGAAGCCACACCGAGTAACAGACGGCCACCGCTGAGCTGATCGACACTGGTTTGCGTCGATCCGCGTGCATGACCTGAAGCACACGTTCGGTCGCAGGCTTCGCGCCGCAGGCGTGACGGAGGAAGACAGGAAGGTCCTGTTGGGCCACAAGAACGGGAGCATCACCAGCCACTACTCGGCGGCCGAACTGGGCAAACTGATCGATGAGGCCAACAAGATATCGGCGACGGATTCGAGGGGACCGGCGCTGACGATACTGAGGAGGAAGGCAGGCTGAAAAAAGTCCCCCCAAAAGTCCCCACACCGCCACGCGCGGACCGGACAAAAAAAAATCCAGTCACCGCTAAGTAACTGGATTTTCTAGGGAATTTTGGTCGGGACGGAGTGATTCGAACACTCGACCCCTTGCACCCCATGCAAGCTTTCCAAAGACAGTGAAAACGCCTAACTATTTGATTTTAAACGTTTTACCAGTACGGTCTATCGAATTTGATTAGTGTAAATTGACAAAAATCTGCGGCTTTGACAACGCAAAACTGCGGCTTCCAGAGGAGTTTTGCAGGTCATAAAGGGTGATTATAGCCATGCCAGTGGCAATCCCGGCATACGCACCACTGGCCACGACACCTCAACGATGATGCCTTTTCAAGGCGGACTTCTTGCGGAGCCAAGCGTATTGGACGGGGTCAATACTCAGCAGCTGTCCCATCACAGACTCTCGTTTCTCCGGAGGCATACGCCCCAGAAGTGAGCGAATCTCCGACTCGATGCTGCCTGGTTTCGCACCCCGCTCCCCGGCCTTTGTATACCATTCGTGACCCAGAGCAATGTTGCCCATCTCAAGATTCAATGCCCCGAGAAGGGTGCACGGGCGAAAGCTATTCGGCAAAAGTCGATGAGCTTCGTCCGCCAACTGAAGTGCTTCGTTGTGGCGACCTAGATCTCGCAGCACCCCACCATGCGTAGTGCGAACTGCCGACTTCAGCTTGGTTTGCTTGAGAGCACCATCCTGGATCTTTACCAAGAGGTCATGCGCTTCGCGTGAGGCATCGCATTTGCGCAGGTGACCACTGGCATTCACTAACTGCCAGACATCGCCCGTCTTGCGAAACTCACCCAGGTAGTAGTCGGCTTCAAGACGATTATGGACACGCAGGATTTCCTCAGAAGCGTATCCCCTGCCTTCGCTTTTCAGCCAAACAGCTTCTTCCTCGGAAAGCCGCCTTGCGCTATCCAGCTTGCGCAAAATCGTCATCACTTGCTTGAAGTCGACCTCGTCGACGAAGCCGTCAACACCATAATTTTCTCGTAGCTCGCGATTCTTTTGGCGAGCGATAAATTTCGGATCGCTTTCGCGCTGGAGCCTTTCGGCATGAAGGCGAGCCATCATGGCAGCGTGGCGAGCGTCAGCCTCTTCCCGCTCAACCTGCCTCTGTTGATCAACGGCCTTCTGGCGCACTAAAGCAGCGGCAACCCTGGCCGACTGCTCAATCGGCGCAAGCTGAAGAAACTGTGATTCAGAAATATCGCCGGCAGCGAATTGCGCCAGGCTCTTGAGCCCATTTTCAGTCAGGAAGCGCAGCCCTAGGGCACTCAATGGTTTACCTTGGGAAAAGGTCTCCATAAGGTTAGACAGGCGTGAACCAGAGACTGAGGCTCCCGGTAGATCATCGACCCAAAACCGCTTCGCAAGGGTCAAATGGCAATCTGACATCAGCACTCCATGCTTCGAGAAATTGAACAACGTACTGGCGCAAGGCTATCTAGTGCAGCTTGATGAAAGCCTCTAGAAAGCCTCCCACACATCTGCCTCAAAACCCTAACTAAACGCCTAGCGCTCTCAAAAAAACACATCCGCAGGGACACCAAAACGATCCGAGAGCGCACGAATGTGCCGCACATTTAGCTGCCGCTTACCTGCTAGCACCTCAGAAATAACCGACTGGGTACCGACCTCAGGCAGGTCACCCTGGCTCAAACCATGCTCCTGCATAAGATAACGAAGCACCTCTACACCGCCCACCTTGGGCAATGGTCGATGAAGCTCATCATAAGCCTCGATCATATCCCCCAGTTGAGAAGCAAGGCTGGCCAAGGGGTGATCTTCATCATCGCCAACCACGGTCAACAGCTCATCCAAAGCCTCAACCAGAGCATCATAGTCATCTTCGCTCGTCGGCTTGCTGAGCAACGGTGCAACATAACGCCAGTGCTCACAAGCCTGCTTGATCAATGCGGACATGATTACTCCCTCCACTTGCCTTTGTCATATTCAGCATGATCCAGCACATGCTGAATAAACACCTTCTGCGCGCGGTACTGAACGATGGCGATCAGCCGCAGCTTGTTGCCACCGATGTCGAACACATGCTGCGGCCCTACCTTGTCAGTCGCCGGAAATAGCCTCTTCATCTCGGAAAAATCTCGCGGCGCACTCGCCTTCACTAGACGATACCAAGCCTCAAGCGCCGTCGCCGACTGGGGCCATTTGGCCTGAGCCTCCCAGATGCGCTTCTGTGTGATGACGTGCATTAATACCTCTATCGCATTTTGCGATTGGGCATAGAGTAACGCCAAATCCACAACATCGCAAGATGCGATAATCCAAGCCACACAAACCATCAAGGCAAGGACGGCAAGCCCATGACAGCAATAGCTCTAACTCGCCATAGCCCCCATACCAATGGGAAGCGATTCAGGTGGGCGGCTCCGAATCGTTAATTTGGACGATCTTCAATCATGCAATTGGACGGAAGTTAATCATGAATCTGGGCGGCCACGCAGGGGTAACAGCGACTCAAAACGCCCCTTCTCGACGTCCAGGTGGCGCACTTGGACTGCTACCGGAGTTCAAAACCACTACAGAGGCACCAAAGGCCAAACCCAAGCTGGCCAAACGCACTCCTGTTCAAGGTCTCAGTGGCGGAGCAAACCAGTCTCTCATCCAACGTCACCTGGCCCACCTGTACGAGAGAGCCAAAGCAGGTGAAACGGTCGCAATCATCACTCGCGTGGGCGTACGCGATGAAGACAAGCGCTTTATCCAAGGCACTATCGCGGCTATCCATGAAGATGCCAACGAGCGGCTAAAGCTGAATCTAATCAGCCCACCCAAATTTACGCCGCTTGCAGAGTACTGGTTCCCCGATACCAATAACCAATCCTGCCACCAACTCCCCTTTTCGAGCCTGATGATTGCAGGGGCTCTGACATACATTCTGTCTTCCGACAAAGCAACCCAAGATCGGCTTCGCGCAATGGGGCGCCGAAGCTTGAGTACTGTCTTCATCAGTCCTGACGGTATTCGCGAAAAGTCGCAACGCACAGAACATACACAAACAATTGCCGAAGAACTGAAGCTGTACTTCAACGCGATCCAGTCAAAGCTCGGCGACCTATTGCCTGAGGTTGATCCCAACACCTTTCTCGCCAATAGTGAGACGCTTCGTCATATCGTCGCCCGGTTCACCTTCGACGTAATGGCCCAGTTCGGGAGCCTGCTGTGGAAACTTAGACAGATTCCAGGCGCGCACCCATGCCGCATGCACAACATCGCCTGCGAGTATCTTTCCGGTCGATACGAAGGCACTGCTATACGCCAACTGGCAGAGACCAAAGGCTATTTGAAGCTGATGTGGCAGGCCTTGGCCTCAACTCGCTTTGCGCTTTCAGAGCATGATCGTACAGCACTACGAAATGCCGGCTTGACCCCCGAGCACATGGATGCTGATACAAGCCTTTCCAGCTTCGCTCAAACCCTGAATGACCACTGCTGTGTTAAGGGCCGTAGCCACCCCGAACTAAAGACGCAGCGTGAGCGCTTCCTCCAGGATAGAGAAACCATCTACGACGAATTCTCACAGCTCTGGCACATAAAAACCCGTAGCTACATGCGAGAAATTGCTCGCTGCCTTGGGCGCGAAGTCAGAGCAAATCCCGACGCGACGGAAGAAGGCTATCGACGTGCAGTATGGGATCAGGCGTATCAAAACGCCCGATATAAAGCCCGGCTAGCATTGACCCACAAACCCGATAAAGACCAGTACGGTGGCCTATTTGCCGACCTAGTTGGCGGCATGAAGCACGATGCCGTTCTGCAAAAGCGCAACGGCAAAGCAAACCCAGAGGCAGGGAAGATTACTATCGATCTGACGACAATCCACTCATCTAAAGGGTTGGAATGGGATCATGTGATGCTGTATTTCCCACAACCCAATGCCCGGGATAAGGACACTAGTTTCAAGTCTTGCCGCGACTTGGTGTATGTGGCGATAACCCGAGCAGCACGCACACTTACCATCGTGCTGCAAAAACGGAAAAAGTGGGATGAGAGTCCGTCTGACACCGGCATCAAAGTGTTTGTCGAACTGGTGCATCGTTGGGCGGAAGATCGCGGGTATTACAACCGCCAACTGGACTGGGGAGAATCAGTCAAGCACGAGAGCAAACAGGATCGCCTGGTCTTTGATGAAACATCCCATAGTGAGCTAGAGCGCTCGCAAACCTGCCGCATGCACCATTACTACCAAGACATGCGCAAAGTCTCCACGATGGTGGCGCTTACACCGCCCGCCTATGCTTTTTTCTTCCACAGTACAATGTCAGCGATATGTGCGGCCTTCATCAACCAGCGCCTCCCCTCGAAGGTTGACCCTTCGTTAGAAATTGCAGGTGCAGTGACACAGATCGTCGAGCGAAAACTCACAGAAGGCGAAGCGTATCGCTTCCTGAAAGCCCACTCTGCGGATGAGCTGTATGTCCTGATGGAAAGCATGATTCCTATGTACTTCCTAGGGGATCGCAGCCGGCATCACAGCATCTTAACGTTCTACACCGAAGCCTTCGCGCATCACCTAGCTGCCATTGCAACCGGGTCGCAGCTGTTCATCATGCTCAACGAGTACTGCGACCGACCGGGATATCGAATCCTCATCGAAAAAAGCGTACGAAAAATTCTCCATAGCCAGGACGACGGACTGCTGCCCATTGTTGGCATTCCCGATATCAAAATTGTTGGGCCTGATCTCACCTACGTCGCGGACTACAAGACCGTACCCCGCTTTGAATCACAGAGCCAAGGTGATGATGAGCTGGATGCCTACGAGCAGATGCTGTCAGGCAAAACTCAGCAGCAAATCAATTACTACCAAGGCATGGTTAGCGCCAACCACCAGCATCGGTACCTAGCAGAAATACTCTATGTAGCCGACATCACGCTAATGGAGCATGACGACGTACCCGACACGTGCGGGACACTGCCCAATATCAATCAAGGCCCAAATTACAGAGTAGTGGTGGGTATTGAGCACGCCAGGGTGCTCTACACAAACCAGTTCGATGCAGATCTGTTTGAGGAAACCACCCAGCAGATCCAACAGCTTCGTCAAACATACGAAAACAGCGCCACACGCCCTGAAAACATGTTCCGTCCAATACCACTTGTCAGTGGTGGCCTGGGCGAGGTGACCAGCGACCAGTGCCGACAGTGCAGCAGCGGCGTTCACTGCCCCTTCAACAAATACCTAACCGCAGCGGAGGCCTGATCATGATTAGCACGCTGCAATTACGCCTGTTCCAGGTAACCCCCTCCGAAAAATTACTGAATCAAAGCGCACACCCTGCGGCGCTGGCGCTTCTGGACAGCGCACTGATCGACGACGAAAACTTACGAAAGCGCTTAGCTCAAGCGAACACAGTCAGGGATCTGCTTGCCTGCTTTGAGGCATCCGACAAAGAGAGTAATCGGCGCACGACACTGGCCTTGCACAATGTGCTCTCGTCGCTTGATTCCTCCATTGCTTGGGATCCGGTGCAGCGTGGCATACGAGTCAGTGACTACACCAATCTTGCGCAAGGTAGTCACCGGCACTTCTACTCCGCGCGCTACGCCAAGCTAGGTGCCGACCAAACGGTCGGCGGCCAAGTCATATTCAATGTCGAGGTGCGTAACAGGGGAGTATTCAGTGAGCGACTTGCTGTCGCCGACATCATTGATGACCTGCTTCTCGTCAGCGGCTCACGACCACTGCACCTACCCGCCTTTGACCTGCGTCGAAACAATAGCTGCGTCGTTACCGGCTTCAGCCGTAGACCTCTTTTCTACAATGTAGAAGGCAGCCAGGAAAGCTGGGGGGAGTTCTTAATTCGCCATGACCGCATGACTGAAAAAGAGGTTCATCTGCGGATGGCTGCCTATGAGGCCGGACACAAAGCAGAAGCAGACATACCAATTGCCTGGTGTCGTCATGGCAGTAACACAAAGTCCTACGCGTACCCTGCCAGAGATCTCGTCCTCACTGCCAGCACCGCATTGCAAGGCTACGTTGATGATCGGCGGCATAAAAACCTGCCGGCCTCTCTGGTAGAAGCAGGAAGTCTGTGCGCGACCGGCTTCAAAGCAATCCGAGATAGCATGGATGACAAAGCCGCGGTATTCAGTGAGCTTGAGTCAGTTCTTAGCGAATGGTTTGTCCATACCCCCTCTAGGCAGGCAACCTGCTTTGAGTTGAAGTATGAGCATGCAAGAGATGTTCGCCGCAAACAGAAATACAGCCTAAAAACCTTAACCACTTCTGCGCATGCACTCACTGAGCTAAATAGCCGTAACGTTTTGCTTTACCCAATAGATGGCACAAGCGAACAGAGCAAGAGAACCTTTCTTGGTTACTTTAACGGTGGGCAAGCGGCAAAACTTGGATTCAATTTCAGCGTACTCGACTATCACCAGCAGATCGCTATTGAACAACCGCTGACCATCATTGAACGCATCGTAGAGGCCGTTGGCCCAGGCGCTAACGTCGTCATGGCATGGCGCCGAAGAGGCAATGGACAGCTTACCAACAACCGCCTAGTTGAATTCGAGTTTATGCGTCACGGTATCGCCGTACAGCATGTAGTTGATGAAGGGCAGAGAGGCAACGCCAACAAGGTAGGACATCTGCTGCAAGGCATGCGTGAGAAATTTGCGCTCCATCCTCCCCGTCAGTTAGAGACCGATTCTCCGTTTGACCTATCCATTGGTTTAGATATCTCCAGATATGGAGGACAAGACATCCCGGCATTTCCGGTCATGGTAGACAATCAGGGCAACGCTTTAATGCATCTCCCGAAGGAATTCAAAAGAGGAATTAAGGAACGCAGATCAACAACCGAATTGATTTCAGCCCTCGATACAGTTAGCTCCGGCCACCCCCTAAAAATTCTGTTTCTGCGTGACGGGTACGCGTATGAAGACTATGAAGCAATAGCAACAGCCTTACCTCACATCGAACTTACCGTGCTTTCATTGCGAAAAAATCTGCTCGGCACTTTTTCCGATGATATGCCACGCGGTGCGCTGTACGCATTGTATGCCAACCATGACGATAATCGCTTCATTTTTGGTGTAAATGCACGCCTCGGGGAGACCGCTCGTATCAATAACGTCCACATGGTTGAGATCGTTCGCAATCCTGGGCTCTATTCAAAAGACACGCTGGCGCATATTCTGATAGAGCTTTCTCAACAAAATCGAAGCAGTGAGCTCGAAATTTCAAGCTTGCCATTTCCAATTGCATATGCCGACCGCAGCGCCTGGACTGTTAGAGACATGATGCAAGATAGGCAGCTCCGTAAATATGTTCGCTCAGTTTATCCCACCGAAGTCAACACCCATGGAGACGAGGGCGAATTTATTTACTCAACGATCAGAAAATACATTACCGAAAGACCGAATGGTTACGCATTTGCTGTTTGATCGTTAGCACACGAAAAATTATTTCTTGCAATAGTGCTGGAGTCATATCCAGCACTACATCCAGAAGACTCGCCTCTCTCCATTGCTAAATAGAAAACACACATAACACCATGCCAGTCGGGGGAGGCTCAACATAGAGCGCGATACTCTAAGCTGGCAGTCATTGACTATGATGTACAGCCATATCGGGACAACTACGTTAGTACTGACGGATCCCCCCAACGCCGTTACCATGAGCCGGCAGTGGACAAGCGACAGAACTACGACTATAAAAACATATCTCAACAGAAGTGCGATATTTAACCTCATAATCACGCATTGACTGAAGTCCGTGCTTTCTGCCGATCAGGCAGTCGCATCACCCCAACTCACACACAGGAGTTAGCAATGCTAATCCAGCTGCTTGACTACTCGATTGAAAACGAATGATCGACCAATGCTTGGGCTAACATCTCGATTAAGATTGATGACATTGGCCCGATTAGGTGGCACATAACGCCATCCGAATGGAACCCACAAGATTTCAATATTGGAATTGGCGCTCCTTCGGATAGGATCGACATCTCCGGCCTTTCTGTCACAGAGAAAGCCCAGCTTTTTGGAGAAAAGCTTGAGGATCAGGACATCTACGATTTGGATGTCCAAAGTTTCTCAGGCCCTGAAAGCTGATTTCAAAGAGATCATGAAAAAAATTCGAAGAGAGTCCAGAGTAACCACAGAGCAAGTCTAGCCCGACATAAGCCCGCAGCCTTGCTCGGGCTTTTTTCATTTTACAGCCTTTCAATTGGCAACACTTCCCGCACAGCTAGCTGCTCAAGATAATGTCCACAACCATACCTTCAGCTGGCTATTTACTACTGCAAAAATCCGGCGAGCTGTAAGCCGCCTACAGTCGAGATAAACAAAACAACCAAGAAACCAAACCCCAACATATTTAAATAAAAACCTTGTTTCCTATCACCCAGAAGACGATCCAACTTTTCAGCAGTCGAACGAAGCCTCTCATCCATATCCTCAAACCTTTTAATTGTATCATTTGCATCAGCCCTATTATAAGCAATCGCTTCACTATATTGCCGGGACAAGGCGAACTCCAACTGGCGAATAGCTACGGTCAATAATTCCACGCACTCTATCAGCCCCGGATTTCTCCCAGCACCATTCACCATAATTTCAATACGCTCTAGACTGCTAAGAGAATCTTTTACCAACTCAAGCCTTTCCACAACATCATGCGCACAATCATACAACTGCCTAAACCTCTCCTCTTGACGGGTTAGGGGGCGCTCCCAAAGATCATTAGCCATTGCAATCCCCTACCAGTTCCTCAAAGGCTGCATCCAACTGATCACGCGTTTTTTTAGAGCGTTTGGCAACACTCATGCGTTTCTCTGCCAACAAAAATAAGTCAGGATCTTTACGCACATTTCTGAGATCCTCCTTCAACTTCGGCAGTGAAGTATCTGCAAGAAAGCATGCGTCATCTACACTCATCCCCAAGCTTGCCAGATCGACATAAATATCATTTTCGAAAATTCTGCATTTAGGGTTTGCCAAGAAATTCTGATAATCAGAACAATGCCGCAACGTCTGCGCAAACTCATCCTCAACCGAGCGCTTAACCCTATTAAAAACCAATCTAATTTTCTCTTTCTCCACACCCATTCGCGACAGGACGAGTGCCGTTTTTACTGACTCCGTTTGCTCCTTAACCCCCGACGTGACTGGAATCAAGAATAAGTCCACCGCATCGTGCCCATCTTCATAAGACGAAAGACCCTCCAAAAATCCTTCTACATTGGAAGCCCCAACATCGACAATCACGCTCTCATTAATAATCAAGTCCCTGTAAATATCTCTAAACTTATCACCGCGCACCAAATCAACTTCAAGCCCTTTCTCCTCAGCAGTCTCATTGATTGACTCGACTGCAATCATCTTCGTCTGCCCCAATCTTGGATAAAGAAAATAGGCTGACAAAGTCGTCTTACCAATGTTGCCACCAAAATTAATCACTACAAGTTTCATAACCACCTCACACCTTTATTGTTTTAACTAAATCATGTAAATCGCCTGGACTTCCAACCTTATCCTCTAACCCTTTTCCCGTGCACCCCAGAGACGTGATTGGTCGAACACCTTTCACACTTACGCCAACGCCTCTGTTTCGGCACAAACCTCTACCAGTTATTTTCAAGTAACGCCCATACTCGCCCTGCATCTCAGTCTTGAGATATCGATGAAGACTAGACACTGACACATACACATCTACCGCCTTTAGCGACTCAAGCATCTCTGGTAAAGTTTTAAATTCTTCTAGCCACTCAACTAGCACATTCCTCACTCCATGCAGAGCAATACGAGCAGACCCCTTTCTCATAGTTCCACCTGTCACTTTTAATAATCATCTCAGACTTCCAAAAGAAATAGAACTTGCGCCCAAGCAAGACTTAGTTATACAACCATTGACAGCCGCAAATAAACACGAATACAGGAGAACAAACGAAAACTAATGACAACAAACGACACGAAGCAAAAAGAACTGACAACACAGGAGAACATGCGAAAACACATGAAATTCATTTAACACTGCTGCACCTTCTTCGAAGGTTGCACCAGCGCAAAGCACAAGCCCACAAAGAAAGAGTTGCGCAGACGCATGCTCATATGCCTCTACTAATAATGTAGTAAGAAATATATATGAGGCATGTTATGAGAAAGATTTATAGCCAAAGCATAGATAGCCATAGAAGCCAGCTGACACTGGACAAGCTAGCTAAGTTGCTTGGCATCGCTAAAAGCAGGGTTCTAGAGAAAATATTAAATTCTATTGAGGTCGATGACCTTGAAGCCTTTGTTACTAATAAGGCTTCCTTAAAGACATCAAAAGTAATCAAGCTAGACAAGGCTACAGCCCAGGTTATTCGGGATGAAATTGCAAACTCACTAGCCCTACTGAGTAACAGAGTCACTGATGCTGCGAGCGATGGCGCTAAGAACGGCGTTATGTCCATCCTTGATTCAGAGGATAGAACATGAGCATTTTTACCATTGATAAGTTTAGCTCAAAGGACATCTCATCGCGCGCTGAATACTATGAGAATGGAGAGGATCTTCCTAATATATCATCAGGCTCTGAAGATTATTACTTAAAAGCCGATAGCGACACCCTGCTTACTGCCTTTGTTGGCAGCGGAGCTAGTGAACTTAACCTCGGGCCCACGCCAAAGACCGGGGACTATAAAGCTCTCATGTCTGGCATTAACCCTAGAACAGGAAAATCTTTCTGTAGTACGACAAGGCGTACTGGTAATCCACCCATTTTTAGTACTCACCAGAAGTAGAGGTCAGGCCGCGAGGGCCAACTTCTGTTTGGGGGTGATGCCTCCCAGGGCCATATTTGGTCGCTCATGATTGTATGTCCAGATCCATCGTGTGGCGTGTTCTTGCACCTCAGCGATGGACTCGAACAGGTAATGCCCCAGCCAGTCATAACGTACCGTGCGGTTGTAGCGTTCGACGTAGGCATTCTGCTGGGGATTGCCGGGCTGGATATGTTCTAGGCGGATGCCATGCTTCTCTGCCCACAGCACAAGCTTGCTGCTGATGTATTCCGGGCCGTTGTCACTGCGAATCGACCGGGGTTTGCCACGCCATTCGATCACCTGATCCAGCGCACGCACCACCCGCTCTGCTGGCAGTGATAGGTCTATATCCATGGCCAGGGCTTCGCGGTTGAAGTCGTCGATCAGGTTAAACAGGCGGAAGCTGCGACCGTCTGCCAGTTGGTCATGCATGAAGTCCATCGACCAACAGTGATTGATCGCCTCCGGCACAGCCAGAGACTCGGGCTTCTCACGCACGATGCGTTTGCGCGGCTTGATTCGCAGGTTCAGCTCCAGCTCGCGATAAATCCGGTACACCCGCTTGTGATTCCAGCGGTGGCCTTTCACGTTGCGCAAATACAGGAAGCACAGGCCGAAACCCCAGTTGCGCTGGTTGTGCGTAAGCCGGATCAGGTGGTCGGCGATCTCGGCATTTTCCGAGGACAACCGTGGCTGGTAGCGATAGCAGGTGACGCTAACCCCGAAGGCCTGGCATGCCAGCTTGATGCTAGCTCGACCAGAGCGAACTGCACGCTGCGCCATCTCTCGCCGCCGAGATGGCTTCACCACTTTTTTGCCATCGCTTCCTGGATGATCTCGGCCTTCAGGCGCTCTTCGGCGTACATCTTCTTGAGGCGACGGTTCTCATCCTCCAGTTCGCGTAGCCGGGCCATCAATGAAGCGTCCATGCCACCGAACTTGGCGCGCCACTTGTAGAAGGTTGCCGAACTGATGCCATGCTCGCGGCAAAGCTCAGGGACTGGGCTGCCGGCTTCGGCCTGCTTGAGGATAGCGATGATCTGGCTGTCCGAAAAACGCGATGTCTTCACGCAAAATTTCCTTGATCCGATTAGGAGAAAATTCTACTTCTGACGAGTACTGATTTCAGGGTGGATTACCTACTCAGCTGGATAAAGAAATTAACGCCTTGGCCGGATTTTCCACATCTTTCAATGTCGAGAAATCACTCTCACTGCTATATGCCACCCTACCCCGCAGTCAACAGGTGATATTCGAGCGCGCCCTGATGGAGGCCGGCTGTCTTACCTTTCAGAACATCGAAAAGCGTGGTTTTTTTGCCTACCGCACCGGGGCACAAGGGAGCGACAGCCATCCAGGAGAAGTCGTAGCGGCGACTTATCTTCACTTCACGAATCGCAATCAAGAGCCGCATCTTCACCTCCATGCCGAGATCCCCAATCTGATCCTTGGCAGTGACGGTCAATGGAGAACGCTTGATGCCCGCGAGCTTTACCGACGCCAGGTGGAGATTGCAGCTCTCTTTGATGCCAGTCTCGCCGGTATCCTGCAACGCGACCTTCCAGAGGTCGCAGATCATCTTGAGTGTGCTCCTGAGCGCAGTGGCTTGGTTGTAGCAGGCATTGATCGAAATACCGTCATGCGCTTTTCTACACGCCGTGAGGAAATTAAAGGTTCTTCGCGGACTCTGGGGGAAGAGCGAGTTGACAGTCAGGGAAGCAGGTAAATTGGCAGTCGCCAAACACACCCTTCACCTGTCCCTGCTGTCGCCGTGCATCCTATTGATCTTGCC
>Ga0172367_10000670_pt1 | contig 52418 bp, 50 predicted proteins | sample Lak10m_FD_114542 | JGI IMG/M metagenome (GOLD analysis project Ga0172367, IMG submission 114542) | Freshwater microbial communities from Kabuno Bay, South-Kivu, Congo - kab_022012_10m | ecosystem: Environmental > Aquatic > Freshwater > Lake | place: Democratic Republic of the Congo: South-Kivu...
CCGGCCTGACCATGGCGGAGCGATCGGGCCTGCGCATTGCCCTGTTGACCTACTCCACCAAGCCCAGGGGCAGTGTGCTGCATACCCTGGAGCTGGCCACCGCCCTCCAGGGTTTGGGCCACTCGGTGACCGTCTATGCCCTGGACAAGGAGGGGAGCGGTTTCGACTATCCCCTGCGGTGCTCCGCCTACCTGATTCCGGCCCAACCCGTTGCTGGCGGCATGGATGCCCTGATTCAGCAACGCATTCAGGAATTCGTCGAGTTTTTGAATCCCGACCATCTCCGCCACCAGGGCTACGATTGTTACCACGCCCAGGACTGCATCGGCGCCAATGCCCTGCTCACCCTCAGGGAGAGGGGGCAGATTCCCCACGTTATTCGCACCGTGCACCATGTGGAAGCCTTCACCAGTGCCTATCTGCAGGCCTGTCAAGACCGCTCCATTCAGGCCCCCAATCTGTGCCTGAGTGTCAGTGCTGCCAGCCAGGGGGAGGTGCGGCAACACTACGGCCTCCATGCCCCCCGGGTGATTAATGGCCTGAATGGCGATCGCTTCTCCCCCATCCCCGATGGCACCGAGTCGGCCATCAAACAGCTGTTGGGCCTCACCGATAACCCGGTCTATTTAACGGTCGGCGGTATTGAACCCAGGAAGAACTCCCTCACCCTGTTGCAGGCCTTTGCCCGGGTGCTCAGCCATTGCCCCCAGGCCCAACTGGTGATGGCCGGGGGGGCCACCCTGTTTGATTACCAGAGCTATCGCGATCAGTTTTTTGCCCTGGCGGATGATCTAGCCATTACCCCGGGTAGGTCGCTGCTGCTGCCGGGGGTGATTGCCGACGCCCAGCTACCGGGGCTGTACCGCAGCGCCGACGCCTTTGTCTTCCCCTCCCGCCAGGAGGGCTGGGGCCTGGTGGTGCTGGAGGCGATCGCCTCCGGCTTGCCGGTGTTGACCAGCCGCCAGCCCCCCTTTACCGAGTTTCTCCGACCTGACCAGGCCCTGCTGATCGATCCTGAGGATGGGGCGGCGATCGCCCAGGGAATGCTCCAGATCCTCCAACCCCAAACCGCCCAGGCCCTGGTGGAGGCCAGCCGCTCAATTCTGCCCCACTACAGCTGGGTAACATCGGCTAAAATGCACCTTGACCATTATCGCCAGCTGCTCTAGCCCCCAGCCCATGCCCGAAATTCGTTTCCAAATCCAATGGCCCGACGGCTCCAGGGAAACTTGCTACTCCCCCTCCCTGGTGGTGAAAGACTACTTTGTGGCCCAACAGGCCTACCCCCTGGAGGACTTTGTGCAGCGGTCTCGCACCGCCCTACAGATCGCCAGCGATCGGGTGCAGGCTAAGTATGGCATGCCCTGCGGTTTAGCCCTGGGCCAACTGCAAAGCATTGAGACCAAAGCCATCCAGTACCAGGACTGGCCCCAACCCCAGGTGCAGGTTTTAGGCTTCCTTTAGCCAGGCTCCCTAGCGACCGCCCTACCTATAGTTAGATCCAAAATTCCCGCCTATCCCGTTGTCCTGGCTTAAGGGAATGTTCCGTCTGATTGCCTATCTGGAACAAACCCAGCCCCCTTGCCCTGGTTCGATCAATCCCCGGTGACCCTACAGTAGACCTCCGATCATGACCCAGACCACCCTTGCCCCGCCGCTCCGCCTCGATCGCTGGGATCCTCAGGCGCTCTTGGCCTACTACCAACGGGCCTGGGCCCTGGAGGACCGGCTATGGCAAAGCCTGGTGGGGGATGACCCCTTCTACCTCAACCCTGACCCCCTGCGCAATCTGCTGATTTTCTACCTGGGCCATACCGCGGTCTTTTACATCAACAAACTCCGGCGGGTGGGCTTAATCCAGGAGGCCCTGCAGCCAGCCTATGAAGAGCTCTTTGCCGTGGGGGTTGACCCAGAAAAACCCGATGAAATAGCCGGAAAGGTCGCCCAACTGCGCCGCGCCCCCCTGGTGGAGGTCTGGGGCTATCGCCAAACTGTCTACCACCGCATCGCCGATCTGATTCACCAGAGCGATTGCACCGCCCCCATCACCCCTGACCACCCCCTCTGGGCCCTGATCATGGCGATCGAGCATCAGTACATCCACATTGAAACCTCCTCCGTGCTGATCCGGCAGTTGCCGGTGGCGATGGTCCGCCGCCCCGCCGATTGGGTGTACCTGCCGGAGGACGGTGAGGCGCGCCCCAACCCCCTGGTGGCGGTGCCGGCGGGGCCGGTGCGGCTGGGGAAACCCCAGGATGCCCCCAGCTACGGTTGGGATATTGACTATGGCGATCGCCCCCTGCAGGTGGCCCCCTTTCGGCTCAGTCAATACCAGGTTACCAACGCTGAGTTTCTAACCTTTGTCCAGACGGGGGGCTACGAAACCCCTACCTACTGGTGCGCCGCCGCCTGGGGGTGGAAGACCCAGCAGGCCGTCACCCACCCCAAATTTTGGCTGGCGGACCCGACAGCATCGGGGGGCTACCGGTACCGGGCCCTGTTTGATGAAATCCCCATGCCCTGGCAGTACCCGGTGGAGGTCAACTACCATGAGGCGGTGGCCTACTGTGGCTGGTACAACCAGGTTACCGGACACCGCACCCGCCTGATGGGGGAGGCGGAGTGGCAACGGGCGGTCTGCGGCCAGTCCCAACCGGTGGCGGACTACAATCTGGACAGCCAGTTTGGCTCTCCCCATGGGGTGGGGTCCAGACCCACCGCCCAAACCGCCATAGGCCTCTACGACCTGCGCGGCAATGTCTGGGAGTGGCTGCGGGATCCCCTCACCCCCCTGCCCGGTTATCGGCCCCATCCCCTGTACGAAGACTACTCCGCCTGCTATTTTGATAGCGAGCACCGGATGATGGCGGGCGGCTCCTGGATCACCTCCGGGGCCGGGGCCCTGCCCCACTATCGCAACTGGTTTCGGCCCAACTTCTATCAACACGCGGGCTTCCGCCTGGCTGAAGAGACCTAGCCCCCATGACTTCCTCTCTCTACCTCAGCAGCACCGCCGGCAGCGGCAAGGCCCTGGTTTCCCTGGGCATTCTGGAGCTAATCCTGCGGCGCACCCCCAGGGCTCACTTTTTTCGGCCGCTGATTCCATCGCCGGAGCCGGGCCAGCCCCCACTGGACGAGGATATTAACCTGATCCTCAACCACTTCCAGCTGCAGCAAAGCTACCCAGAATCCTACGGTCTGACGGTGACGGAAGCCAGCGAATTGATCGGCCAGCACCGGGCCGATCAGGCGCTTGACACCATTATTCGCAAGTTTAAGACCCTGGAGCAGCGGGGGGATTTTGTGCTGTGTGAGGGGTCTGACTACCTGGGGGAAAATTCCGCCTTTGAGTTTACCTTTAACCAGGACATTGCTAAAAACCTGGGGGCACCGATTCTGATCCTGGGCAATGCCCAGGACCGCTCCTGGGAGGAGACCCTGAGCCCCATTCAAATGGCGGTGGAGGCCTACCAGAGCCAGGGCTGCGCCCTGGTGGGGGTGGTGATTAATAAGGCCAATGCCGAGCAACGGGGGGGGCTGCAGGCGGAGCTGCAGGGGCGGTTTGGCCAGGAGGGCTGGCTGTTGTCGGTGATACCCCACAACCCCCGCCTCAGCAGCCCGAGAATGCGGGATATCGCCGACCAGCTGGGGGCCCAGGTGCTCTACGGCCAGGGGCGGCTCAAGAACCTGGTCACCAATCGGATTGTGGCGGCCATGCAGTTGCAAAATAGCCTCAACTGGGTGCAGCCCGATTGTTTGGTGATTACCCCCGGCGATCGCGGCGACATTATTGCCGGTATGCTCCAGGCCCACCAATCCCACAGCTACCCCAACCTGGCGGGGCTGTTACTATCCACGGGGCTGCAGCCCGACCCGGCCATCGCCCGCCTGATCGAGGGCATCCCCGACCCCCTGCCGATTCTATCGGTGAAAACCGACACCTTTACCACCGCCGCCCAGGTGAAGGAGGTGCACAGCACCCTCTGGCCCGACGACCAGGAAAAAATTCACCTCAGCATCCAGGCCTTTGACCAGTACGTTGATCTGGAGCGCCTGGGGGAACAAATTCGCACGGTGCGGCGGCGGGGCCTGACCCCAAAACTGTTTACCTACAATCTGCTAGAGCAGGCTCGGGCCCAGCCCCAGCACATCGTCCTGCCGGAGGGCAACGATCTGCGCATCCTCAAGGCGGCGGCCACCTTAGTCAACCGGGGCATCGTCAGCCTCACCCTGCTGGGGGACCGCCAGGAGATCCAGCGGCTGGTGAACCAGCACGGTATTGATCTGGACCTCAACCAGGTGCAAATCCTCCACCCCGCCAGCAGCGATCGCCGGGATGCCTACGCCCAAACCTTCTACGATCTGCGCCGGGCCAAGGGGGTCACCCTGGATAATGCCCTGGACGTGATCCACGATGTCTCCTACTTTGGCACCCTGATGGTCTACCAGGGGGATGCGGATGGCATGGTGTCGGGGGCGGTGCACACCACCCAACACACCATCCGACCGGCCCTGCAGGTGATTAAAACCAAACCGGGGTTCTCCGTGGTGTCATCGGTGTTTTTGATGTGCCTGGAGCAGCGGGTGCTGGTCTACGGTGACTGCGCCATTAACCCCAACCCCACCAGTGAGCAGCTGGCGGAGATCGCCATCGCCTCCGCCGACACCGCCCGCGCCTTTGGCATCGACCCAAAGGTGGCGCTGTTGTCCTACTCCTCCGGCGAGTCGGGCCAGGGGGAGGAGGTGGAAAAGGTGCGGCGGGCCACCCAAATCGCCCGCGATCGCCGCCCCGACCTGCTACTAGAGGGGCCGATCCAGTACGACGCAGCGGTGGATGCGGAGGTAGGATCCCAAAAGATGCAGGGGTCCCTGGTGGCGGGCCAGGCCAGCGTGCTGATCTTTCCGGACCTGAATACCGGTAATAATACGTATAAGGCGGTGCAGCGAGAAACGGGGGCGATCGCCATTGGTCCGGTGCTCCAGGGGTTGAAAAAACCCGTCAACGATCTCAGTCGGGGCTGTACGGTGGAGGACATCATCAACACCGTGGCGATTACCGCCATCCAGGCCCAGCAGACTAAACAGGCCCAATCCTAGTATTCGCCCTCAGCTTCCCTCAGCTTTACCGTACCGATGCAGTAGGCCGCCGTCAGCGGCAAGGAGGACGGTATGGAGGTTTCCTTTGGGGAAAAATTAACAGCGGTGATGGCCCGCCACGGCAGTCTCTGGTACCTTGGTCTGGATCCTAACCCGGAGTTGTTGCCCCCGGCCCTGCGGCCCCTCTATGATCAGCGGGACTGGCAGGCCCTGGCCGCCTGGTTGATCAGCCTGATTGAGGCTACCCACCCCTACCTCTGCGCCTACAAACTCAGCCTGGGCTTCTACACCGCCCTGGGGCCGGTGGGCCTGGAGCTGTTGGGTGAGGTGCTGGCGGCCATGCCCTCCGCCATGGTGGTGATTTTAGATGCTAAACACAGCGACCTGAATAGCAGCTCGGTGCTGGCCCAAACCGCCTTCCTTGACTGGCGGGTGGATGCCATCACCCTTAGCCCCTACCTGGGGCAGGAACTGGCGGCCCGGTTCCTCATGTACCTGGACAGGGGGGTGTTGATCAGCTGCTACGATGCCAACCCCAGTGCCCAGGTCCTGCAGGCCTACCCCCACCCCTCGACTCCCTTTTATCTGCACCTCATGCAGGACTGTCAGGGCTGGGCCAGCCCCGCCCAGTTGGGTCTGGAAATTGGTGCCAGTGATCCGGCGCTGCTGGCCCAGGTGCGTCAGGTCGCCCCCGATCGCTGGATCCTGGCCCGCAGCATCTGGGCTGACCAACGGGGCAGCCAGGCCGACCACCTGGAGGGTTTGCTGGCGGCGGGGCTGGATGCCCAGTCGGGGGGTCTGCTGTTGCCAGTTAACCAGGATGTGTTGGGGGCCCCAGACCCCGGGGCCCTGGTGCAGCGCCTACGGGATCAAACCCAGGCCATCCTCGATCGCCGCCCCGCGGGCAACCCCGCCTGCCCCCTGTGGGTGCCCCCCCTGGCCCCCACCCCGGCCCATCCCCATACCAGCTTGATTTTGCAGCTCTTTGACGTCGGCTTTCTGCAGTTTGGTGACCATGTGCAGGCCTCCGGGGCGGTCTTTCCCTACTACATTGATCTACGTCGGATCATTTCCGCCCCCCAGGTGTTTGAGGCGGTGATCCAGGCCTACGGGGAGATTCTCGAAACCCTGCCCTTTGATCGAATCGCTGGCATTCCCTACGGCTCCCTACCCACCGCCTCGGGCCTGGCCCTGCGCCTGAATCGACCGCTGATCTTTCCCCGCAAGGAGGTCAAGGCCCACGGTGCCCGTCGCCTGGTGGAGGGCAACTACCAGGCCGGCGAAGTGGTGGTGGTGGTGGATGATATTTTGATCAGCGGTAATAGCGCCCTGGAGGGGGCGGCGAAGCTACAATCCTGCCAGCTGCAGGTGAGGGATATTGTGGTGTTGATTGACCACGGTTCAGGGGCGGGGGAGCGGCTGGCCCAGCAGGGCTACCAGGCCCATGCCGTGCTCACCCTGGCGGATATCCGGGATGTACTGTACGGGGCCGGGCGCATTGATGCCCACCAGTTAGCCCTGCTGCAATAGCCATTGATGTATGCAAAATTCTGGCAGGTTAGTCTCCCAGGGTTTTTGGTAACGCTGCTGCTGATTGCTTGCGCTCAATTTGCGCCGTCGCCTCAGTCGAGTCATCCCCAGGCAACTCAACCCACCCCTCAAACTGCGACACTTTTAGTGGCTGCTGCCGCAAGTCTCCAAACAGCAATGCAGGAAGTAACCACCCTCTACATCCAGGCCAATCCGAACCAGACCATCAACTACACCTTTGCGGCTTCTGGTGCCCTACAGCAGCAGATCGAGCAGGGCGCGCCCGTAGACCTGTTTATTTCGGCGGCTATCAAGCAAATGAAAGCTTTGCAGGAGAAGGGGTTGCTGGAGGCGGGAACTCAAAGGAACTTACTAACCAATCAGCTGGTTCTGATTGTTCCTAAGCAAACTGCTGTATCTTTGACGGACTTTAAGCAGCTGATTCAGCCAGAAGTAAAACGTATCTCCCTGGGAGAACCCCGCAGTGTTCCAGCGGGACAATACGCGGTGGAAGTCTTCAAGAACCTAGGAATTTTGGAGCAGGTGCACTCTAAATTTGTGTTGGGCAACAATGTCAAATCTGTGCTGACGGCTGTGGAAACAGGTGATGTGGAGGCCGGGATCGTTTATAGGACGGATGCTATAGGCTCAGACAAGGTGACGATCGCCGCAACGGCTGATCAGACCCTTCATACTCCGATTGTCTATCCGATCGCCGTTTTGAAAGGGAGTAAATCGCTGGAGGAAGCTAGGAAATATGTTGACTTCTTACAAACCAGTAGGGCAAAGTCAGTATTTGAAAAATATGGATTTGGAATTGCCAGGTCCTGACTCAATGCTTTTACCCGATCTGTCCCCGCTGTGGGTTTCCCTGAAGGTATCGCTGTTAGCAACAGTGATTACCCTACAGATGGGAATCCTAGTTGCCTATAGAATGTACCGATATCAGGGAAAGGCGCGATCGCTAATTGACGGCATTTTGATGATGCCGTTGATTCTGCCGCCAACGGTTATCGGTTTTGTACTACTCATTGTGCTGGGTAAAAATGGAGTTTTAGGACAAATTCTAACCCAGTGGAATTTAAGAATTGTGTTTACCTGGTATGCTGCGGTTTTAGCAGCGGTTGTCGTATCATTCCCACTTATGTATCGGTCAGCGTTAGGAGCCTTTGAGCAGATTGATACCTTAATCTTAGACGCCGCCAGAATTGATGGGGCATCAGATCATGCTGTTTTTTGGTATGTTAGTTTACCCTTAGCCTCTCCTGGCATTGTAGCGGGTACGGTCCTGACCTTCGCCCGTGGGTTAGGGGAGTTTGGTGCAACATTGATGATTGCGGGAAATATCCCAGGGCAAACTCAAACGATGCCCATGGCTATCTACTTTGCTGTTGAGGCCGGTGCCACTCAGGAGGCATGGTTCTGGGCCATGATCGCGATCCTGATCGCTTTGGCGGGAATCGTTACGGTGAACTCGTGGAAAATCTAACGCCAGTCCTGAGCAGGAGGTAGCGGTAGAATGGAACTCTCGCTGAGGGTCTTGCAGGAGTCAAATATCCATAGCCAATCTAGCCCAGCCTGACCCCCCGATAGCGCATTTCCTTTTTAAGTGCAACTTGCTTGGCAAAATTGGGCATATCTCCCTGGTGCCCCATGAGAATGACCGAGTCTCCCTTAAGCAGGTAGGTTTGGCGAGTGGGGTGGATCATCACCTCACCGTCGGCTCGGCGCAGAGCCACAATGATAAAGGTGCCCTGACCCCGCAGTTCAATATCACCAACGGTCCCGCCAATCAAGGCGGAGCTTTCGTCCACCACCAGTTCACTGAGTTGAATATCCAACTCGGCCAGGAACTCATTCAATCCGTGATGGCCATCGGTTTGGACTAGAAAGTCTACCGCTGAGGGATTGGTAATCAAATGGGCCACCCGCAGGGCACTGATGGTGGCGGGCAAGACCACATGATCAGCCCCTGCCAACCGCAGTTTCTTCTCCGTAGAGGGCATTTCTCCTCGAGCCAGGATCATCAGGGCTGGATTCAGTTCCCGGGCTGTCAAGGTAATAAATACGTTGGCAGCATCGCTGGGTAAGACGGTAGCCAGGGACCGGGCCCGCATGATCCCCACCGCCTCCAGAACCCCTTCGTCGGTGGCATTGCCCTGGTATACCAGGTAGCCTTCCTCTCGAGCCATGATAATGCGTTCAGGATCGTTGTCAACAATGATGAAAAACTGGCGGTCAGTCTTGAGTCGATGGGCTACTAATTGGCCAATGCGGCCAAAACCACAGACAATAACGTGTTTATCGAGATTTTCAATTTCCTGGGTCATACGCTTTAGATTGAGGGCACGACGAATTTCCCCTTCGGTGATTAACTGCACCAAGCCCGAAACGATATAGGCTACGGACAGGGCTCCAGCAATGATCACTAAAATTGTGAAGAGCTTCAGCCAGGTCGAAGAAATCGGCTGTACTTCCCCATAGCCAACCCCGAACACGGTAATCACCACCATGTAAAGGGCATCTAGCCAGTTCCAGCCCGCTAACATATAGCCGGTAGTGGCGGTAATACCGGTCAGCAGGAAAATGGCAATCCCCGTTAGGATGCGTCGGAGCGAACTGAGGGAATTTTGCATTGGGTTGCGGGCCATTTAATTGCCGAGCCAATAAAGAAGGCGAGGTTCTCCGTTAGGGTACAGCGGTGGATAGAACGGTTGGGGTAGGGTAGGCTGCTAAAGACGATACCCAAGTTGGAACTCTACCTTGCGTCGACCCTGTTCTTAGGTCAACCCTGTTCTTGCGTCGACCCTGTTACAGATGGCTCTCAGCTAAAGCCGTAGTCACCTGTAAAGGGGTAGAGGCTAGCTAGAAGCCAATCCAGTAGTATCTTTCTCCTGTCCCATACTAGGGAGACTGCCAGTTACGAAACACAAAATAGACACATCAACCCAGTCCCTAAAATTCTGGCCAGAGCTATAGAAATGGCTAACGGAGGAACTATGGGTGGCGTAGAATACAAAGACTCCTGCAGTATCTTCTTGGCAAGCATGTTCCTAGGCTAGAGGAGATAGGTGATTGCTAAGTTAGCGATGCTATCATACTTGCCCCTAAGGGGTAGCCATTTTTACATGACAGCCTGGTGATCAAAACTCGCTACGCCTATTCTGTAGGTCACCCTTTTATGTGATCAAATTATAGGGCTAGCCTGACTCAACAACAGTTATGTTCATTACATTTCAGTTCCTGGAGTATTCACTGCTAAGGGACGCCGCCTCGATAGACCTCCGCAACCACCTCTCCCTGAGCCGTCATCAGTTGCACCTGCAGGGGCATTTGACCGGCGGCGTGGGTGGAGCAGGACAGGCAGGGGTCGTAGCAGCGGATCCCCGCCTCTACCCGATTGAGGAAGCCTTCGGGAATCTCCTCCCCGTGGATGTAGTGTTTGGCAATCTGGGTGATGGTCTTGTTCATGGCCAGGTTATTTTGACCGGTGGCAATAATCAAGTTCACCTGCTGCACCAGGCCGTCATCATCCACCCGGTAGTGGTGGAACAGGGTCCCCCGGGGGGCCTCGCTCACCCCCACCGCCTCCAGGGCGTTCACCCCGGCCTGGGCCCGGACCCGGGGGGAAAGGATGTCCGGGTCCTCCAGGAGCAATTGGATGTGCTCCAGGCAGGCGAGGATTTCCACCAGGCGGGCGTAGTGGTAGAAGAAGGAGGAGGTGGGTACGCCACCGGCATAGTCCCGCAGGGCCTGGAGTTCTGCGTCCGCCGCGGGGGTGCCGATGCGATCGCAGACATTCAGCCGGGCCAGGGGCCCCACCCGGTAAATGCCAGCAGGGTAGCCCAGGGGTTTGTAGTAGGGAAACTTCAGGTAGGACCAGGGTTCCACCGCCTCGCCGAGAAAGGTTTGGTAGTCATCCTCCCGGAGGCGATCGGCAACGATGTGGCCCTGACTGTCGGAAAAGCGCAGGTGGCCGTCGTAGTGTTCCCAGAGCCCCTCAGGGCTGACCAGCCCCATGAACAGGGAGGGAAACTCGCCAAAGATCCCCACCTCCTCCCGCATCGGGCCCGCAATCAGCCCCTTGAAGATGTCTAGAGCTCGGCGGATGGTCTCAAAGGACTCCGGCAACCGATCCACAATCCAGGCCCGCCCCGCCTCACTGAGGGGTTCCCGGACGCCGCCGGGTACGGTCCAGGCGGCATGGATCTTACGACCGCCAAGGATCTCGATCACCCGCTGACCAAACTGACGCAGGCGAATACCGGCCCGGGCCAGGTCTGGGTCGGCGGCAATCAGGCCAAAGACATTGCGCTTAGCTGGATCACTATCCCACCCCAGGAGAAAGTCGGGGCTACTCAGGTGGAAGAAGGAGAGGGCGTGGGACTGGGTCAACTGGCCCAGGTTCATCAGTCGACGCAGTTTGGCGGCGGCGGGGGGAATGGTGACCGCCAGAATCTTATCGCCGGTCTTGGCGGAGCAGATCAGGTGACTGACCGGGCAAATCCCGCAGATCCGGGCAGTAATCCCCGCCATCTCGGTGTAAGGCCGGCCCTCACAGAACTTTTCAAACCCCCGGTATTCCACCACGTGGAAGCGAGCATCCCTGACCTCCCCGGCATCGTCAGGGAAATCTTGGCGTGCCCCTCGATGCGGGTCACCGGATCGATCACGACGGTTTTAGCCATGGTTGCTCTCCAGGTAAGGGGGGAGTGGGGAGTGGCGGAGTGGTGGTATTTTGGGTCACCCCGTCACCCCATTACGCTTCAGGTGTCGTACATCAGGCCTTCGATCGCCTCAGGGTTATTCTCCAGGTACCGATCAAAGTCCGTTTTCTTCGGTCCCTGGTGTTGGTGGGAGACTTCGGCCCGCATTTCCTCCACCAGATCCCAGGCGGCGGCGGCTTCGGGGGAGGTTTCCCCCTTTTCGCCGGTGACCTGGTGGGCGTAGTCGATCGCCGCTTGCAGTTCCTCGTTAAACTTTGTGCTGTCTACACTCATGGTGATTTCCTCCTCGGGTAAGTTAACCGGTAATCTAGTCTACGTGAACCCAGTTCATTAACCAAACTTAATCATAGCCCGACCGGCCATGGTGGGGGTTTGCCCCTGCAGTAGGGGTTCCAGGGTGGCCCGGATGCGATCGGCGGAGGGGGGGCAGCCGGGCATGAAAATATCCACCGGTACCACTTCATGCACCGGGATCACCCGATCCAACAGCTCCGGCACGATCCCCGGGGCGTGGGGCAATTGCGGGTGTTGGTCGGCCAACTCCAGGTAGCCCCGCTCTAGAACGCCCTCGGCGCTGTTGCCCAGCATATTGCGCATGGCCGGCACATTGGCGGTGACGGCGCAGTCGCCAAAGGAAATCAGCACCCTGGTGTGGCGACGCACCTGGTAAATCAATTCCAGGTTATCGTCATTGGCGATCGCCCCCTCCACCAGGCAGACATCAACCTGTTCGGGGTATTGCTTCAGGTCGCAGGCCACCGGACTATAGACCACCTCCACCAAATCCGCCAGGTCGATTAAAAACTCATCCAGGTCTAGGAAGGACATGTGGCAGCCAGAGCACCCCGCCAACCAAACCGTGGCAAACCTTATCTTGTCCATTGGTGCTGCTCCCGGGCGGTGGTTAGAAATTGGAATCTTTCGGTATCGGCGGCCTTTTCGCCGGTGGTACTGCCCTGCTTAAAGATGGCGCCGGTGGGGCAGGCATCAACGCACTTACCGCAGGAGGTGCAGGCCTCCACCTCCCCCCAGGGCTGGTTGAGCCCCGAGACAATATAGCATTCGGGGCCCCGCTGGGCCACATCCCAAACATGGGCCCCCTCGATTTCATCGCAGACCCGCACACAGCGGGTGCAGAGGATGCAGCGATTGTGGTCGATGCCAAACAGGGGATGGGAGAGATCCACAGAGCGATCGGGGAAGCGGTAGGGGAAGCGACTGTGATCCATACCCACCTCAACCGCCACATCCTGCAGTTCGCAGTTGCCATTAGCGACGCAGACGGCGCAGACATGGTTGCCCTCGGCAAAGATCAACTCCACCGTCATGCGGCGATACTCCTGTAGCTTGGCGGTTTGGGTATGGATCACCATGCCCTCCCAGACCTCGGTCACACAGGCGGGCAGTAGCTTATTCACCCCCTCCACCTCCACCAGACAGAGGCGGCAGGCGCCGACGGGGGTTACTCCCTCCAGGTGACAGAGCTGGGGAATCCGCACCCCGGCCTGCTGGGCGGCCTGGATAATGGTGGTGCCGGCCTCTACGGCGAGGGCTTGCTGATCAATGTTGAGGGTTCTAACGGACATGGTTGGGCTCCTTAGTCGCTGGACTCCAGCCCCCTGGCTGACCGGCTAACCGGCGGGGACGTCGGGACATGATCGCTGCACCTCCTGGGGCAGCTCTGGACCGTTAAGGTAGGCCGGTGGCACCAGCAGGGCCTCGTACTCCTCCCAGAAGTATTGGAGGGTACTGAGGACCGGGTTGGGGGCGGTTTGGCCCAGGCCACAGAGGCTGGTGTCCCGCACCAGGTGACAAAGGGCCTCTAGCTGGGCCAGATCGGCGGCGGTGGCCTGGCCATCGAGAAGCTGGGTCAACAGGGCGTAGAGCTGGACGGTACCGGTGCGACAGGGGACGCACTTGCCGCAGGTTTCCTCTCGACAGAAGTCCATGTAGAACTGGGCGATTTCCACCATGCTGGTGTGCTGATCCATCACCACCATGCCGCCGGAGCCCATCATCGATCCGACTGCCCGCAGGGAGTCGTAATCCACCGGGGTATCCAGCAGTGGCTTGGGAATGCAGCCGCCGGAGGGGCCGCCGGTTTGGATGGCCTTCACCTCACCGCTGGGCACCCCGCCCCCCATATCCTCTACGATCTCCCGCAGGGTAATCCCCATGGGAACTTCGATCAGGCCGTTGTTGCGAACCTTGCCGGTGAGGGCAAAGATTTTGGTGCCCTTACTGGTGGCGGTGCCGATGCTGCTGTACCAGTCAGCCCCCCGCCGCAGGATGGCGGTGACATTAGCCAGGGTTTCAACGTTGTTAATCAGGGTGGGGCATCGGTACAGCCCCTTTTCCGCCGGGTAGGGGGGGCGCGGCACCGGGTTGCCCCGGCCCCCCTCGATGGACTGGATCAGGGCGGTCTCTTCGCCGCAGACAAAGGCCCCCGCCCCAATGCGAATGTCGATCTTGAAGTCGAAGGGGGAGTCGAAGATTTGACTGCCTAGCAGGCCGTACTTCTTGGCCTGCTGGATGCCCCTTTGCAGGCGATCGATGGCCAGGGGGTACTCCGCCCGCACGTAGATGTAGCCGTGGTTGGCCCCCACCGCATAACCGGCGATCGCCATACCCTCCAGCACCAGATGGGGGTCGCTCTCCAGAATACTGCGGTCCATAAAGGCGCCGGGGTCCCCCTCATCGCCATTGCAGATGATGTACTTTTGATCTCCGGGCATCTTGGCCACTGTGGCCCACTTCAAGCCGGTGGGGTAACCGCCGCCGCCCCGCCCCCGCAGACCGCTGCGGGAAATTTCCTCCACCACCTGGGCCGGGGTCATCTCGTAGAGGGCCCGGTAGAGGGCCTCGTAGCCCCCCACCGCGATGTATTCTTCGATCCGTTCTGGATCAATTTTGCCGCTGTACTCCCGCACCACCCGCAGCTGGCGGGTAAAAAAGGGATGGTCGGTATCCCCTGGGAGGGCCTGGGCTGTACCGCCCCCCAGGGCCTCCACAATGCTGGCCGCCTGCTGGGGCTGCACCGCCTCGTAGAGCACCCCCTGGGGGTCTACCTCCACCAGGGGGCCCCGCCCACAGAAGCCCATACACCCCACCCCCACCACCTCGACCCGGTCCTGCAGATGCTGCTGGGCGATCGCCCCCTGCAGTTCGTCGATAATCTCCAGCGCGGCGGCGGTGCGACAGCCGCTGGAGGTGCAGCAGTGCAGGCGGACGGGCTTTTGCCGTGCCCGCTCGGTGCTGGCGATCTGGTGTAGGGTTTGGAGTTCCATGGCTGGCAACGGGGAGGGGAAATCAGGAACTGGGGGCCAGGGCCTGCACCTGGGCGATCGCAGCGGCGGCATCTAGCTTGCCCAACACCGCCCCGTCCAGGACGATGGCGGGGGCGATACCACAGGCCCCGAGACAGCGGGCCACCGTCAGGGATACCTGACCATCGGCGGTGGTTTCCCCCACCTCAACGCCGAGCTCCGCCCTCAGACCATCCAAAATCTGGCCACTGCCCTTGACGTAACAGGCGGTGCCCAAGCAGACCACACAGCTATGGACACCACTGGGTTTGAGGGAAAACAGGTGATAGAAGGTGGCGACGCCGTAGACCTTGCTGAGGGGTAGCTTGAGGCCGTGGGCAACGTGGGTGAGCACCTCCTCCTCCAGGTAGCCAAACACCTCCTGGGCGACGTGGAGCACCTCAATCAGGGCATCGGTTCGATACTGGTGGCGTTTCATGGCCATGTCCAGCCGCTTGAGACGTGGGTCTGGTGCAGGGGCCTTGGCCCTGGGGGCCTCAGAGCTAGTGATAGTCGGTGCCATGGGTACAACCCCAGAAACTAGGAAAAACTAACCGGGAGGGGGGGAACTCAGAAGTCAGGAGATTTACCCCGGTGGTTTTAACCTATCCGATCCCCAGGTCTGGGTCAGGATTAATTTACAGAACGATACTTAACGAAAATAGGGCCCTGGGGTGCGATCACCTCCCCGGCGGGATGATCAGGAGCGATCGTTGTTAACGGAGGGACCGCCTGCCATCAATCCGACCCGCCCCAGCTCCAGGTGGGCTGGCCGTGATCTACCCCCTGATTAATAATCACCGTGGTGTAGTTGTTAGGGTCCCGCAGCCCGGTCATGTCTAGAATCAGGTAGGCCTTGCCCTCCGTCAGCCGCAGGCGTAGATAGGAATGGCCCTGGTAGTCTTCACCATCGATGCTGACCATGCCAGCGGCGGCCTGGCAGTCGCGGTACTGGGGCTGGAGGGTGCCCACCCAGGTGACACTAAAGGGGTCGCTGCTGGCGATCGCCACATCCCTGGCCAGGGGGGTCAGATCGGCCCGACCGTCAATGCCGTAGCTGCCCTCCCGGTAAGGCTGCCGGGTCTCCGTCACGGTGAGGGTGTCGGGGCAGCGCATGGTGGGGGGGGTGGTTCTGGTGAGTAGGGGGGAAACCCGCAGCTCGATGGTACCGGCGATCGCCGCCCCGCCAGCCAGACCAGACCAGACCGTAACCCCCGCCAACCCAAGGGCCCATGCTTTGCATCCCATCATCCTACCCCCTGTGATTGAGTGACCTATGGCCAGGTGATAGTTTCAGCGAACCATAACCCCCAGCCGCAGGATATTAAGTTATTTGTAGTTCTGGGGGTGAGCCAGCTAGGGTGTATTTGAGCACCAAGGGGAGAGAAAACCTCAGAAATAAGATTTAGGGCGAGGGCTAAAGCTATGGCTTGCAAGCTCGATGAGGTTTCTTTAGCTTTCAACAGGGTTGGGTCAAGATCGAGAAAAGGTTATATTATGTTAAGGGCTCTGCTCAAGCTACCCAATTTGTGGGTGTTATGTCAAACCTCACCGCTACGATCGCCTCCACCACATCGGATGATCTCCACGTTTTAAGGCAAATTCTTACCTCGGTAGACGTCGACAGTTGCCCAAACCGCTACAACTTTCACATGCATACGGTCTGCTCCGATGGCAAGTTGACCCCTATTGCTCTGATGGAACAAGCTGTGAGCATCGGTCTCCAGGCCTTCGCCATCACCGATCACCATAGCCTAGCTGGGTTTGAATTGGCCAAGGCCTGGCTGGAGGACTGGCGCTGGCGTCACCCTATGCCCCTCAACAACCGTCCTTCCATTGCTCAGCCAGGCTTAGCCCATCCCCGATTGTTTACGGGCATTGAAATCACTGCCCTGTTGGCAGATACCGAAGTTCACATCCTGGGTTACGGTTTTGTCCCCCACCACGATGCCCTAGCCCCCTACCTGCAGGGCTATGGTGCTCGGTCAACCCTGCAACCCGCTGGTCCGGTAATTGCTGCGATTCAGCGAGCCGGTGGGTTAGCGGTGCTGGCCCATCCAGCCCGGTACCGATTACCCCTGACGGATTTGATTGCTGAAGTCGCTAGCTTAGGTATTGATGGGGTAGAAGCCTACTATGCCTATACCAACCCTGAGACCTGGAGCCCTTGTCCCATCCACACCCCCCTGATCTGCGATCTGGCCCATCGTTATGGGCTATTGACTACCTGCGGCACCGATACCCACGGGAGAAACTTGCTTCGGCGGTTGTAGCCGGCCCCTGTCCGGTTCTGCCATACCTGTCCGATTCTGCCATACCTGTCCGATTCTGCCATACCTGTCCGATTCTGCCATACCTGTCCGATTCTGCCATAACTGATTCACCAGAAATTATAGCTTTAGCTATTTCCCTCAAGATACCCAGTCAGGTCCCAGGTCTCAGCCAACAACAAACCTCACTTCAGCCTTGAACTAACCCAACTGATGGCTGAATCCCATCATCCGTCTCGCGGATAGGGATCATAAATGTTAATGGGCAGAGCGAGACTCGAACTCGCATGACCGTAAGGCCGCCACATTTTGAGTGTGGTGCGTCTACCAATTTCGCCATCCGCCCGAGGATGAACCCCCATTATACCCAATTGGGTTGGCTTTCACCAGGGCAAAGTAGGCAGGACTGCTGGACCAGCGATCGATTTCCCGCGCCCGCAACACCGGCACCGGGTGGGTCAGGTCTTGAGTGCGCAGCTGTTTGAGGAGCTGACCCAGTTGGCGATCGCTAATGGCATCGTAGGCTCGGGCCTGCTCAAGAAAGGCCTCCAGGTTCAGCTGATCGGCCAGGCTGGGGGAGCCGCCGCAGAGCTTCATCAACACCGAGGCCACCACCCGGGGGTCTTGGCTGACCAGCAGGGCCGCCCGATCGCAGCTGAGCTCAGCACAGCGTACCCACTCCAGCATCTGGGTTTGCAGGGTTTGGGCCAATTGGTCCCCCAGGGGCAGTTGGCCGGCGGCCAGGGTGAGTAAATTGGCCAGGGTCAGGTAGAGCCCGTGGTCACACTTGAGGTGGCCCAGTTCGTGGGCGATCACCGCCTGCACCTCAGCGGTGGTCAGCAGTTCCACCAGGGCGGTATGAAGGACAATGAAGGGCCGCCTGCCCCGCAGGGCGAAGGTGTAGGCATTAGCCACCGCATGTTGCCGCAGGTAGAGCTCCGGCACCTCCATATCAAGCACCTCGCAGGCCTCCACCAGGGCCTGGTGTAACTGGGGGAGCTGGCGATCGCTAATCCGCAGACTGGAGGCAATATTTTCCAGGTAAAAGAACTCCTCCGCCACCGGTGCCATCACCAACCGCACCGCCAGATCAAGCCCCGGCAGCCGTTGCAGGGCTGCGGTGGCCTGCTGGTCCAGCGGGTGGCGAAATTGGGCGGCCTGTAACCCAAGCAAAGGGGTTTTACCGGTCATGGGTAGGTCTAGGGAGGGGACGGGGCGCTCTGGGAAAACCCCGGGAGCGGGCTCTGGCCAGGGGTCCACCTATCATAGCAAACCCTGCCTGTCTCCATAGTTCTGGCCAGCATCCTGAGGACCGGGGGGATCGGTTAGATCCAGGCCAGGGGTAGGTGTTCTGGCTGGCGGCATCTGATCTCATCCGTTACTCGAAGGCCGCCAGGTTACGACTATAATTTCCTGACCGGGTCTGAGCCCCGGGCTCCCTAAGGTGGGAGAATAATGTTACCGATGGGCTTTATCCTCGACCCCGATCTAGTTAACCTTGAGGGTAGCCACCGGTCGGGTTTGGCCCCTACTGCTGTTTATTATGCCCTGGAGGAGTTCTAGCGTGCCCAATTCAGCCAAGCGTTTGTTGGTTGCATCCACTGAACCCTACAGCGGTAAGTCAGCCGTAGTCTTGGGTATTGCGCTGCAACTGCAGGCCCAGGGGGTGGATCTAGCCTTTGGTAAACCCATCGCCAATACCCTCACCTCCGATACCCCAGACAGCCCCGACCCGGATCTGGACTTTATCGTTACCACCCTGGCCCTGCCCAGTTCCCGCTATTATCCACCGGCGGTGTGGCTCTCCCCCACCTATGTAGAACAGGTCCTGGCCTCCCTGGAACGGACTACCAGCCCCAGCCTTCAGTCCTTTACCCTGGGCCAGGGGGAAAGTCTGCTACTGCTGGAGGGTCCTGGTAGCCTGACGGAGGGTACCCTGTTGAACCTGCCCCTGACCCGTATGGCGGATCTGATCGACGCGGCGGTGTTGCTGGTGACTCGCTACGATTCCCTGCTGCTGGTGGATCGATTGTTGGCGGCTAAGGCCGAGCTGGGGGATCGGCTGCAGGGGGTAATTATCAACGCCGTGCCCGAGGCAGCAGCCACGACGGCGGCTACAGGGCTAAAACCCTTCCTAGAACACCAGGGGATTCCGGTGCTGGCCCTGCTGCCCCAGTCCCCGATTATGCGCAGCATCACCGTGGGGGAAATTATTGATCGGCTGCAGGCGCAGGTGCTGTGTTGCCCCGATCGCCGCGACCTGATCGTGGAAAGCCTCACCATCGGAGCCATGAACGTCAACTCTGCCCTGCGCTATTTTCGCCAGGGGGTGAATATGGCGGTAGTGACCGGTGGCGATCGCACCGATATTCAGCTCGCTGCCCTGGAAACCTCCACCCAGTGCCTGGTACTCACTGGTCAGATCACCCCAGCGGCAAGTATTTTAGAGCGGGCCAGCGATCTAGAGGTGCCCATCCTGGCGGTGGACTCCGATACCCTCTCCACCGTTGAGCGCATCGATGAACTGTTTGGCCACGTGGGTATCCACGAACCGGTGAAGGTGCGGTGTATCCAGGAGTTAATCGCCGACCATTTCGATCTGGAGCGGCTGTTACAATTGTTAAATCTGCGTCTGCCGGTTTCTGTATCCTAGGCGCCAGGGATTATTCCGCCCGTCTACCCAGGGTCAACGGGGGTCTGATACAATTCTGATACAATAAAGTGTGTTATTGTTCCTATTCGGTGTAGTCGTTGAGTCAGTCAATTGAAGCTCCCATAGAATCCTCTAGGGTAGACACGTTTCTGCAAGAACTGGCGGCCATTCAACAGTCAGGGGCGAAACGGGTGGCTATTTTGGGTTCGCGCCATGTTCCCATTACCCATCAGCAACTGATCGAGTTGATGACCTACGCCCTGGCCCTGGGCGGTAATCGGATTATTACCTCCGGCGCCACCGGCACCAACTCCGCCGCCATTCGTGGCGCCATGAAGGCGGATCCTAACCTGCTGACGGTGATCCTACCCCAGAGTCTGGAGCGGCAGCCCTATGAGTCACGGGAGCAGCTGGAGCAGGTCATGCACCTGGTGGAAAATCCTGCCAATGACGCCCTTTCCCTGGCGGAGGCCAGTTCCCTGTGTAACCAGGAGATTATTTCCCGGTGTCAGCAGCTGATCTGTTTCGCCTTCCACGACAGCACCACCCTGCTGCAGACCTGCGAGGCGGCGGAGGATCAACGTAAAATTGTGACGTTATTTTACTTTGATTGATTTCCCCCGATCCATCCCCCATCAACACCCTGCCCCCTAGTTATACCCTGGAAGGCTAAGTCCATGGCCCCCTTGCTACCCATGCCGGGCTTTTTGCTGCTAAGTATTGCCCTGGCGGCCTTTTTGATCTACTTGCCCTACCTGGTGGTGGCCTACGGCCGTTTCCAGGTGGGCTACAATCCCTCAGCTCCCCGGGCCCAGTTTCCCCAGCTGCCGGCCTACGCCCAACGGGCCACCTGGGCCCATGAGAATGCCTTTGAATCGATGATTACCTACGCTCCGGCGGCCTTGATGGCCTACCTGACCGGGCAGGACTCTAACCTGGCCAGCATCGCCGCCCTGCTCTACCTGGTGGCCAGGACCCTCTACCCCCTGTTCTATATTCTGGATCTGCCCTGGTGGCGATCGCCGATGTTTGCCATCGCCAACCTCGGCACCCTGACCCTCTATGTTTTAAGTTGTCGAGCCGCCCTGGCCTAGGGCCGCAATAGTTGCCTTCTAAACCCCTTGGTGAGATTGGCGTCCCTTGGTAGGATGGACATCGTCCTGTGCCTCTGTGTTGCTTACCATGGCTTCTACCTACTCCTTTGACATCGTCAGTGATTTTGATCGCCAGGAACTGGTTAATACCCTGGATCAAACCCGCCGGGAGGTAACCAGTCGCTATGACCTGAAGGATTCTAAAACCACCCTGGATTTGGGGGAGGAAAGCCTTACCATTGAAACCGCCAGCTCCATGACCCTGACGGCGGTGAAGGAACTGCTGCACCAAAAGGCCGCCAAGCGTAACCTATCCTTGAAGATCTTTGACTACGGCCAGACGGAATCCGCCAGTGGCAGCCGGGTCCGCCAGGTGGTCACCCTCAAGCAGGGTATTAGTCAGGATCTGGCCAAGCAGATTACCAAACTGATTCGCGATCGCCTGAAAAAGGTGACCGCCACCATTCAGGGGGATGCGGTCAGGGTGTCAGGTAAGTCAAAGGACGACCTGCAGGAGGCTATGCAGGTGGTTAAGCAGGAGGAATGGCCCGTGGCTCTGCAATTTACTAACTATCGCTAAAGTTACTAACTATCGCTAAAGTTCCTGATCACCTACTCACCAGCGTGCCTCCAAAAACTATCCGCCCTTGCCAGGGAGAGGACGAATCCTCAGGGCAAGGGCGGTCTAGTCGGATCTTCGGTTAAACCTAACTGCCGGGAGGAACCCAAGCCAGTCGGCTAAGAAAGAATTAATCCCTTCAGGAGCTAACTAAACTAAAGTACAGCCCCGGCGCACAGTCGGCCTACATTAACCTGAAGACCCACACGTTTACTACTCTCTTGCATGGGCACCACCTCCTGGGATACTAAAGGGTACAATTTACCTGCCCCACGTGTGGCATTAGAGGTACGATAGCACAGTATTCAAGGATAGGGGGCACCCCCACCCCATGCTACCCCCCAGCCTACCGGCCATCACCCTTGACCCGCTGCTGCGCCACTGGCTGCAGGAGGACATCGGTCGTGGGGATTGGAGCACCGTTAGCCTGGGCCCCCTGGCCCAGGGCTTGGCCCAGGCCCAGTGGATCGCCAAGGGCGACGGGGTGGTGGCGGGGCTGCCGGTGGCGGCCCGGCTGTTTACCCTGCTGGATGCTGGGGTTAGTTTTGTGGCCCTGGTACCGGAGGGAGACCGCTGTGCCCCTAACACTCCCATCGCCCAGATGACTGGCTCCCTGGCCAGTCTGCTGATGGGGGAACGGGTGGCCCTCAACCTGGCCATGCGCCTGAGCGGCATCGCCACCGCCACCCGCCAGTACGTGGCGGCCCTGGCGGATTACCCCAGCCAGTTTGTCGATACCCGCAAAACCACCCCTGGCCTGCGGCTGCTGGAGAAATACGCCAGTCGGGTGGGGGGGGCGATCAACCACCGCCTGGGGCTGGACGACGCGGTCATGCTGAAGGATAATCACATCACCGCCGCCGGTGGAGTGGCAGCGGCGGTGGCCCAGGTGCGCCAGGCCGTCCCCTACCCCCTGCGGCTGGAGGTAGAGGTGAGCAGTCTGGCCCAGGTGGAGGAGGCCCTCACCTGCCCGATCGACATCATTATGCTCGACAACATGCCGGTGGAGACCATGGTTACGGCGGTGCAACGCCTGCGTCAGGCTTGTCCCCACCTGGCCATTGAAGCCTCGGGCAACGTCAGCCTGGCTACCCTGGGGGCGATCGCCGCCACCGGCGTGGACTTCATCTCCAGCAGCGGCCCCGTCACCCGGGCCCCCTGGCTGGACATCAGTATGCGACTGCTGACCCAGGGCCTAGACTAGTAGAGCAGACCTGTGATCGGAGCAAATCACCATGATTATCACCACCGGCCCCTCGGTGGAGGGGCGCACCATCAGCCAATACTGTGGCCTGGTCAATGGCGAGGCCATCCTGGGGGCGAATATTTTCAAGGACTTCTTCGCCGGTATTCGTGACATTGTGGGGGGACGATCGGGGGCCTACGAAACCTCCCTGCAGCAGGCTCGCACCACCGCCATCCGGGAAATGGAGCAGGCAGCCCGGGCCCTGGGGGCCGATGCCATCATTGCGGTGGATATTGACTACGAGTCCATATCCATCAGTAACGGCGGCACCATGTTGATGGTGGCCGCCAGTGGCACGGCGGTGCGGCTGGCCTAGGTGGTGGCTACGGAGGTGACCGGGGTGGCCCTGGAGGCCTGGCGCCACCAGGCCTGCCACCAGGCCCGGGCCGCCGGGGTGGACCCGCAGGAGGTGGACTGGCTGCTGCGGGCCCTCAGCTCCCTCGATGCCCTCACCCTAAAACTGGGCCGCCTGGCGGAGGTACCAGTCATCCCCCTGGCCCTGCCCCTGGAGGAACTGGACCAACGCTGGCAACAGCGCCTGCAGCAGCGGGTGCCGGTGCAGTACCTGGCGGGCCAGACCCCCTGGCGGGACCTGACCCTACAGGTGTCGCCGGCGGTGCTGATTCCTCGCCCTGAGACGGAGCTGATCATTGATTTGGCGGTGGCGGCCAGCCAGGGGTTCGCCGATCTACAGGGGGGCCTCTGGGCCGATCTGGGCACCGGTAGCGGGGCCATTGCCCTGGGGTTGGCCCAGGCCCTACCGGCGGCCACCATCCTGGCGGTGGATCAGAGTCCAGCTGCCCTGACGGTGGCGCAGGCCAACGCTGAGGCCGCTGGGTTGGCGAACCGTGTCCACTTTCACCAGGGATCCTGGTTTAGTCCCCTGGCCCCCTACCGGGGCCAGATCGGCGCCATGGTGGCCAACCCCCCCTACATCCCCACCGGGTTGCTGTCTACCCTGGCGCCGGAGGTGATTGACCACGAACCCCGCCCTGCCCTGGATGGCGGCATCGACGGGCTAGAGTCGATCCGCACCCTGGTGGCGCAGGCCCCCGACTACCTGAAGCCCGGCGGCCTCTGGTTAGTGGAAATGATGCCGGGGCAGGGAGCCGCAGTCCTGGATCTGCTGGCGGCCAATGGTGCCTATCGGGATGGTCAGGTGCACCAGGACCTGGCGGGGTGCGATCGCTTCACCCAGGCCTGGCGTCGCTAGCCACCGGTAGCCAGACCGTAAACACCGTGCCTGGGCCCTGCTCAAACCCCTGGCTAGCCCCTGGGGGTGGGGTGGGCCACCACTGCTCTAAAGCAGCTGGACTGATCAAGGTCAAACGCCCCCCCATGGCGTTGACCAGCTCCTGCCCAATGGCCAACCCCAGCCCCGTACCGGCAATGGTCCCCTGGCTTTGTACGCCCCGATAATGGCGATCAAACACCCGGCTCTGGTCCTCCAGGGGAATGCCCGGCCCCGTATCCCCCACCGCAATGCCCTGGAAGGGTTGGCCCTGCCACCATTCCTCCAGCCCCCCTCGCAGCCAGACCAGTGCACCGGTTGGGGCATACTTGAGGGCATTATCCAATAAATTACTCAGCACCTCCCCCAGGGCAGCCCGGTCCATCCACACCGGCGGTAGCTGCTCGGGCAGATCGGCCCACAGGTACAGGCCCCGGTCCTGGGCGATGGCTTCGATACCGGGCAACAGGGACGCCGTCACGGCGGCGATGCGATCGGGGCGTAATTCTAAGGTTTGGTATAGAAGAGGATCCTCAGCCTCAGTTGTTGGCCCAGTGGCCCCAGGCAAAACCAGTTGCCCCAGGGGCGGTACCCCCGCTGGACCCACCAGCTGTTCATCCCCCTGCTCCAGGGTGTGGTCAAACTGTTCCGCCAGCCCCTCTAGCCGCTGACTTTCCCGCACAATACCGGTGGCCAGGGTCTGGTTGGGGTCGTCGCTGGGCAAACGCTTCACCAAGAGCTTGCCAAAGGTTTGTAACGCCGTCAGCGGATTACGAAACTGATGCAGCAGATCGTGGAAGGTCTCTGACTGGTTCAGCTGCTGTCGGTGTTGCTGGTAAAGCTGCTTTTGCCACCACTGCCCCCGCTGATCTAGTACCCAAGCCAGAGCCAGGGTATTGGCGATGGCCTCCCCCTGTTGCTGGTCATCATAGCTCCAGGGCAGATTCAGGCGATGACTGACGATCACCCCCAGGGCCACCCCCTCATGCACTAAGGGTAGCACCAGGGGGGAAGTTTCCCCCGTCCACTGTAGGGTTGGGGAGGATGGATGCTCAGGGGAGAACTTTCCAGTCTCACCCCCTAAGTCATCCTGGAAGTCAGGCTTGCTGTGGCGTTGCACCATGTCTAGCACCCCCGGCAATAGCCCCTCCCCGGTTTCAGGGTAGGCTAGTAGTGGCACCAGGGATAGATCTCCAGAGTCACCAGCGGGCTGGGCCAGATAGATTACCGTTGAGGTCGCCCGCAGGGCCTGGCTAAAAACCAGAAGCTGGGATCGACACAGGGCAGTGAATTCGGCGCTGGCGAACGGCATGGATAAAGGCACGGTTTAAGAGTATGACTGCAACAAGCCTAAAGTTTTGTCAATTTTTTAACAATTCCCTTCACTCAATCCTCCATTGGTGGGCTGAAGCCCTTAACTAGCATAACTTCAGGGGATCGAGGTGGAATTTTAAGAGAAGTTGAAATTCTGATTTCAAGTCGATATACTGGCCTTGGTTTAGGATTTTGTAACTAAAACTACACCAAAACTACAGTCAAATATCCAGAGAGAGGGAGGTAGGCAACTTGGCAAGGAGACGCAAGCGCAAGAGCCGCCGTCGACTAGAGGGTCGCCGTATATTAGAAGCTGTTCCTCAGTTTAGTATTGAGAGCGGCAATGAAAAACCGGTAACTGCAGCTCGTAATTTTATTCACTCCGAAGGTATTGCGCCACCAGCGCTACTGCTCGTTAAGCGTAATGAGCATACCACTGATCGGTACTTCTGGGCGGAGAAGGGCTTGTTTGGGGCACAGTACGTCGAGGAAAACCATTTCCTCTTTCCTAGTTTGCGAGTCCTACTAGGGGAAGAAGAGGTGGCCACCGTTGGTACCGGAGCCCAGTAAATTGTATTAACGGGGGCGACCCTTGGTGCGTTCCCCACTACTAAGGTTTTTATTTACCAGGGCTGGCCTTGTGGTCAGCTCTTTTTTGTTGCCGGGTAGTGTGGGTGGGGCACCCAGTAACAAAACTTAAATACTGGCGAGCTACCAGGCCCCGACAGTCGTAGTAATCTGATGAACGATGGATCTTAATAATTAATTTTGAAGAGGGTATTATCCATGGTTCAGCGCGGTTCTAAGGTTCGCATTCTCCGCCCAGAGTCCTACTGGTACCGGGAGGTTGGCACCGTTGCGAGCATTGACCAAAGCGGGATTACCTACCCGGCGGTGGTACGGTTTGACAAGGTGAATTACTCTGGTATTAATACCAATAACTTTGCCCTGTCGGAACTGGAAGAAGTGGAAGCCCCCAAGGGCAAGTAGTCTAGGCAACATCCAGGTCGGTTTTGATTCTTCCAAGTTCACCCTATCCATGAGGCGGTGCGAGGGGCATGGTGAAAATTTCACAATGCCCCTTTCTCCATAGAAATCAAGTGCTATGGTGATCACGTTGCGTAGCTGTCAAGACTGGAGGTGGGTCGGTGAGTGAATGGCTGGATCACAGTGTGGTAGTGGATGTGGAGGTCCCGGTGGAGACCTGCTGGCAGTTGTGGTCCGATCTGGAGCAAATGCCCCGCTGGATGAAGTGGATCGACTCGGTCCATATCCTGCCGGAGGACCCGGATATCTCTGAGTGGAAGTTAGCTTCCCGGGGACTGGAGTTTACCTGGCGATCGCGGATCACCAATCTGGTCACCCACCAAATTATTCAGTGGGAGGCCATCGATGGCTTGCCTAACCGGGGGGCGATTCGCTTCTACGATCATAAAAACGGCACCTCCTCCGTCAAACTCACCATTGCCTACGCGGTGCCAGCGGTGATCAAGTGGATGGATGGGTTATTCTTGGGCCGCCTGGTGGAATCAACCCTACAGGCAGACCTGGATCGCTTTCGCGACTATGCTCTGACCCTCCATCAATCGCCTCAGCCCTAGGGTGCCATGGGGCGAAGGCAACAACAAGTGCAGGCTAGACTGCAGGTCTTTGACTTTGAGGCCCTGTTCCGTCAGGACTTGGATTGGGACGCTCCCTGCTCTCCAGGGGTAGGTGAACTGGCCCAGCAAGGTTCCTGCCGGGTGCATCTGGTCCAGGCCTCCAGCCTGGAGGAGTTCGATCCCCTGGGGCCATTGCCCCCTCACACCCTGGTAATTACCCTGACCCCCAGGGGAGATCGCTGCCTTTGGCGCTGGTCCGATCCTACCGGTGCGGCACCCCCCTGGCAGAGTCGGGTGCTAGTGCGGGGCCAGGTGGATCCAGCCTGGGCCAGTCGCCTTCGGACCCTCCAAAATCTGGGGTCTGCCAGTTTAGCCAGTTGTCTTAACGGCCCAGACCAACCCGTCAGTCTGGCCGACCAGGAAGGCTGGCAGCAGGGTTGGCAGAGTCTGATGGCGGCCCTCACAGACCTGCCCCTGGTCAGTCAGCGCCGCCATTATGGGCTGATCCTGCTGATGCGCCTGGTGGCCCTGGCCGCTCTACAACAGCGGGGCTACCTGGGGGAGGATGGTTGGTATCTGCAGAATCAGTTCGGTCAAAGTCAACAGCGGGGTTTGGATCGGTTTTTTGTGGACTGTCTCCATCCCCTCTGCCATCACGGCCTTGTCTTGCCTGCAGAGGAACGGCCCCCCTGGCTGGGGGAGCGGCTGGGACACCTCCCCTTTATCCCCCAGGGTCCCTTCCGTCCTGGTTCCCTGGATCTGCTTTGGGGGCATCGGCCCATTGCCGATGCCGCCTTTGAACCGGCCCTCCTCTGGCTGGGGGACCGGCTGACCGAGGCAGAAACGGACCTGGGGGACCACCTGCCCCAGCTTTTTGAGGCGGTGGTGAATGGTAATCAGGGTGGTGCCCTGGTTACCCCCGCGCCGATCTGGTGGGCGCTGTGCGATCGCACCCTGCACCGTACCCTGTTGGATCGGGCTACCCTGATTACCGGGGCGGCCTATGGAACTCCGGCCCAATTGCTGCTCGCCCTGGATCCGGCCACTGCGGCTCGACTACTGGAGGATCTGGGGAAGCTGACCCTGTTAGACCCGGCCTGTGGCTCCGGTCGCTACCTGCGAGCCGCCCTGCAGGAGTGGCTTTACCTGGCCCATAGCCTGCTGGCGATCGCCGCCCTGGATAGCTCTGTTCCCCTGCCGCCCTGGGTGGGGGACGCCTCACCGAGTCAGACCCTGGGGCTCTATCGTCACCTGGCGGGCCAGGCCATCTACGGCCTGGATGACTGGGCTCCGGCCTTGGAACTAGCCCGTTTGCAGAGCTTTTTGGTGGCCCTCCAACACAGCCAGGGAGCCCAGGATCTGGCCAGCCTGCCGGACCTCAGCCTCACCCTGCTGCGGGGGGATGCTCTCTTCGGCCTGATCAGCGTTGATCCGGAACGGTTTGACCAGGTGAAACCCCGCCGGGGCCAGTCGACCGCTAGCCAGGGGAACCTGTTACAACCCCTGTTGGCCGCCAACTACCGGGGAATTTTGGCGGAACGCCAGGTGCGTCTGGAACATTACCGCAGCCAGACCCAATTGCTGGCGGAAACCGGCCATGTGCCGGACTATGCCCAGGCGGACTTTCTTCGTGATCGACTGGAGGAGGTTAACCAAACCGCCCAGGCTAAGTTGACCCAGGTGCTGTGGCAGGAGGCCAGTCAACAACTGGGGCTACGGGTGGCTGAACCCCCTGGGTCCGCCAGCCTGGCCGGGCGCCGTACCCGTCCCCTCAGCCTGGCGGATGTGAAGGCCAGACAGCCCTTCCACTGGGGGTTTTATCTCCATAACCTGTTACTCCAGCGGGGGGGGGTTGACCTGATCGTCAGTCACCTGCCCAGTGGTTTGGTGGAGCCCACGGCGATCGGGTTTACTGAGGCCTATCAGGATTTACTAGCTCAACGGGGGGTGACAGCGGCCACCTTTCTAGCCAATCCCCCCCAGGTGTTAGCGGTGCACCCCGACCTGACCGAAGCCTGGGGGCAGTTCCGCAGCCAGTTTACCTGGTTAAGCCAGTATTTTCGCCGGGCTGGGGCCTATCCCCAGAGTGGGCGCCAGAGCACCGGTAAGCTGTCCTGGTCTCGCCTGGGGTTAGAACGCAGTCTCACCCTGCTGCGCCCTGGTGGGCGCTGTGCCCTGGTGCTGGATTGCTTCTGGTCCCAGCCCAGTAGTGGGGCCCTACGCCAGTGGTTACTGTCCCATACCACCCTGGGGGCGGTGGTGGAACTCTCTAACCACCAGGGCCTGTGGCCTGAGCGTTCCCCCCGCCACCGTAGTTGCCTGCTGTGGTTGCAGGCTCAGGGGTCTACCCAGGGGTGTCCCCACCATGTCTATACCCACGGGCGAACCGCCCCCGACCCCGCCAGCCTAGGCCCCCTGCTGCAGGGCCTGATCCACCTGATGCCATAGGGTTGGGCGATCGCCGCTGTTGTCCAACAGCCAATCCGCCCGAGCCGCCTTCTCCGCCAGGGGCATCTGGCTACGGATCCGGGCTTGGGCCTGGTCGGGGTTGAGGCCGCTACGTTGGATCAGGCGCTGATACTGCTGCTCAGACCGGCAGGTCACCACCCAAATTTCCGTCACCTGGTGGGTGAGCTGGGCTTCGAAGAGGAGGGGAATCACCTGCACCACCGTGGGGTGATCGCCCAATATCGCCATGGCCGCCGCCATGGCCTGGCTCACCCGGGGATGGATTTGGGCCTCCAGCCAGGTCTTTTCCGCCGGTTGATTAAAGATAATATCCCCCAACCTGGCCCGGTTAAGTTGACCATCCGGTAGGAGTAGGGTAGGACCGTAGCGATCGGCGATCGCCCCCAGCACCACCGAGCCCGGGGCCACCACCTGCCGGGCGTAGACATCCGCATCCAGCACCGGTAGGCCATGGTGCTGCAGCAGGTAGTCTGCCACCGTTGATTTACCGGTGGCGATGCCGCCGGTTAGGCCGATGATCCGCTGGCCCATAGGATGAGGGCCTCGGTCAGGGCCTCTAGGGTATAGTCCTGGGGTTGGATGTCCACCCGACCCAGGATCTGGTCGCAGGTGGCGGCGGTTTGGGGACCGATGGCGGCGATCGCCACCCCCTGCAGGTGATCCCGCCAGTCTGCCCCCAGCCCCTGCTGCAATAACTGGCCGGTGTGGGTGACGGTTTTAGAGCTGGCGAAGCTGATCACGTCCACCCGCCCCGCCGCCAGGGCCGCCAGGGCAGTGGGGTCCGGCACCAGGGGACAGCCGGATTCATAGACCGCCACCTCCGTCACCGTCGCCCCCTGGGCGGTGAATCCCTGTACTAGCACATCCCGACCACCACTTTCCACCCGGGGGAACAGTAGCCGCTGCCCCGCCACCGGTGTAGGGAAGTGACGCAGTAGGGCATCGGCGACAAACTCCGGGGGGATCAAGTCGGGCCGCAGCCCCCGCTGCTCGAGCACCGCCGCAGTTTTATTGCCCACCACCGCCAGCTGTAAATGGGCCAGGGCCCGCAGGTCCTTACCCTGGGTCAGCAGGCGATCGAGGAAGCCCTGCACGGCGTTGGCGGAGGTAAGGATCAGCCAGTCGTATTGGGTTAGGTCGGCGATCTCCCGATCCGCCCCCTGCCAGCTAGAGGGGGGGCGGATTTCCAGGGCCGGCAACTCCAACACCTGGGCCCCCGCCGCCGTTAGCAATTGGGCAAAGGAGCTGGATTGGCCGGCGGCCCGGGTAATCAGCACGGTTTTGCCTCGCAGGGGGAGGGAGGCCGGATCGGCAGCGAGTAGATAATGGCGTAGTTTGACCACTTCGCCAAACACCATCACACAGGGAGCCAGGGTCTGACCTCGGGTGATCTGGCGGATACTCACCAGGGTGCCCTCCCAGACCTGCTGCTGGGTCTGCCCGGCCCAACGAATTACCGCCACTGGCCAATCACCGCGACAACCCTGGTGTTGTAACCGCTGGAGGATCTCCTCCATGTGCTGGCTACCCATTAACACCACCAGGGTTGGCAGGCGAGCCAGCCCAGCCCAGTCCAACAGGTCAGGGTCATGGGCACTGACCACACCAAAGCCATGGCTCCACACCGGATCGGTGAGGGGAATACCCGCCAGCAGGGGGGCCGCCAGGGCACTGGAGACCCCGGGTACCACCTCAAAGGGATAGCCCGCCTCTTGCAAGGCCTGGATTTCAGCGGTGGTGCGGCCAAAGATAAAGGGGTCACCACTTTTTAACCGCACCACCCGGCGCCCCTGCTGGCAGAGGTCCACCAGTAAGTCATTGATGGCGGTCTGGGAAAAACTGGCCTGCCCCCCCCGTTTACCCACCTCAAATACCTGACAACTGGGGGGCAGCAGGCTAAGCAGACTGGAGTCCACCAGGGCATCGTGTACCAGAGTTTCCGCCTGTTGGAGCAACTGCCGCCCCCGACAGGTGAGGTAATCTTCGCCGGCCGGCCCGGCACCCACAATATAAACCATGCCTGAGGCGGCCATTGATCGCTGACTAGTGGGAACCTACAGAAATGGGTTCCGCCACTTTTCCCTGCACAATTAATACCGCACAGCCGGCCCGGTGCATCACAAAGTTGCTAACACTGCCCAGCAGCAGTTCTCCCAACCCCTTCATGCCCCGACGCCCCAACAGAATCAGATCCGCCGACCATGGGCAAGATCTCCACCCGGCAGCCCAGGGTGTCAAAAGAATAGGTGAGTGGCCGGCAAGGTTGCATGACAAGGTATGGAAGCGAGACTTTCCCACGATGACCTGGGTCAGCCCTAGAGGGCTAAGGGCCGGATGGCCAGTTCAGTTACTCAAACTTTCCTGTCCCAGGTGATGGTTTCGTTGTTACACTCACAGACGATCCCCTGAGTTCCTTGTCGCCCTGCCCATGGTAGAGCCCCGTCATTATCGAACCTTACCCCTTAAACGCCGTCAGAGGCAACGACGGGTTACCCGCCTGTCTGCCCTGCTGATTGTTGCCCTGGCCAGTAGTAGTTTCCTGCTGGGAGCTTTTCGCAGTGTCAGCGGCCAGTGGCAACAGCCGGTGTTGTTTAGCCAGCGCCCCATCGGCCAGATGGTCAACCGGGCTGAGGTGGCCACGGGGCTACGCCAGATTCAAACCGCCAATGGCCGCCCCATCCTTTCCCCCCTACCCCTGGCGGAGGAGGTCTGGACCTGTGATGTGGTGGTGATCGGAGGCACCCTGGGGGGGGTGGCGGCGGCCTCCCAGGCCATGAAGGCGGGGGCCACCACCTGCCTGCTGGAGCTGTCCCCCTGGTTGGGGGGGCAGATTAGCGCCCAGGGAGTGTCGGCGATCGATGAATCCCGGGCGATGCGCTGGCGGCAAAACTTTTCCCCCAGTTGGCAGGCCTTCAAACAACTGATTCAACAACAACCGGTCTACCTACCCCGCTGGACCGGGTTGCCGGCGGAGCGGTTGGTCAGTCAGGTGAATAGTTGTTGGGTGGGGGACCTGTGCTTTAGTCCCAGGGCGGGGGCGACGGCGGCGGAGCTATGGCTGCGTCGGGCCGCCCAGGCCGCTCCCCAGAGTCGTTGGGCCACCTCCACCGCCTTTAAGGGAGCTAGCTTTGATGCCAGCGGGCGGACGATCACGGCCATCTACGGGGTGAAACGCATTCCCCGGAATCCCGACTACCTGCCTAGCGGTCGCCTCTCCAGGGAGCTAGAGGAGTGGTATAGCTGGTCTGACAGCGATCGCTACAACAAGATCCCCCTGCGGCTGCAACCCCCCAGCGGTGGCCGCATGATCGTGATTGACGCCACGGACACCGGTGAACTGGTGGGCTGGGCTAACTTCCCCCATCGCCTGGGGTCCGACTCCCAGGCCTTTACCGGGGAAGTTAACGCCCCCCTGAAGGACAACCCCGACTGCACCCAGGCCTACACCTACCCCTTTGTGCTGGCCACCCTCAACGATCAGGGAGGCAGTCTGCGACAACTGAAAGCCATCCCCCCCGCCTTTACCAAGGCAGAGCACCGGCGAGAGTTTGACCTGGAGGGGTTTAAGTTCTTTAACACCGGTAGTGTCTTTAACTACCGCCGCATCGTCAGTCGGGTGCCGGGGGACGGCAACGTCAACAAGACTCGCCCCGGAGAAATGACCCTGATCAACTGGAATAAGGGGAACGACTGGCACTTTATGGACCCCCCCCTGGTGCTGACGGAGGAGGACATTCAGCTGGCGGGGCAACGGCAAAACTGGTTGGGGGGGCTATCGACCGAGTCCCTCAACTACGGAGAAATCCACGCCCTGATGTTTGCCGAGTGGTTAATGGAAAAGCACTCCAGCCGCCGCCTACCCCTCACCTTTCTGCAGGGGGCTGAGGCTCCCCTGGGTACCCAATCGGGCCTCAGTATGGTGCCCTACATCCGAGAGGGCCGGCGCATTCTGGGGCGATCGGCCTACGGCCAGAAGAACTTTATGGCGGTGGAGGTCGACCTGAGGGAGGACATGACCGGTGGCCGAGACTTTAGCCCCACCGCCATCGCCCTGGCCCACTACGATATTGATATTCATGGTTGTCGTTACCGGGCCTGGCGGCCCTCCTATGAGGCCTCTGGGGCTAGCATCAAGGAGTTTGTGGTGCGGCCCCTGCAAATCCCCCTAGAGGCGATCATCCCCCAGGGGGTCGACAATGTTTTGATCGGTGGTAAGAGCCTGGCGGTGAGCCACATCGTCAATGGCATCACCCGGGTGCACTACGGTGAGTGGAGCATTGGTGGCGCCGCTGGCAGCACCGCCGGCTGGTTACTACGCCATAGCCAACCCCCTAACCTCACCCCTGCCCAGATTATTGTCACCGGACAAATGCCCGCCCTGCAAAAGTTCCTGATGGATCAGGGCTTGCGGTTCACCTGGTGACGCCATGACACTTCATCTTGGACGCGATATTTGTGGTGATGATGACTATCGCACCCTGGCCGAGCAGACCCGCCAGGGCCTGCAGCGGTTTTGGTCCGATCATCTGGGCTACTGCTATGACGTGATCGATGGGCCCGATGGGGATGATCCTAGCCTGCGCCCCAACCAAATTTTTGCCGTGGCCCTGCCCGGTCTCAGCCCCTGGCCCCAAACCTCCTCCCAGACCTTAACCCGGAGTCATCGGCCCATCTTCTCCCCCCAGCGTCAAAAAGCAGTGGTGGATCGGGTGGCGCAAACGTTACTGACCTCCTATGGGCTGCGATCGCTATCACCCCGCCACCCCGACTATGCAGGGCGCTATGGTGGCGACCCGGTGCAGCGGGATAGCCATTACCACCAGGGGCCGGTGTGGGGCTGGCTGATCGGCCCCTTTGTGCAGGCCCATTGGCAGGTCTACCAGGATCATGCGGCGGGCCCGTAGTTTTTTGGCACCCCTGGCCGATCACCTGCTCAGCGGTTGCATCGGCAACTTGAGCGAAATCTTTGATGGCGATGCCCCCCATGATCCCCGCGGTAGCTTTGCCCAGGCCTGGACAGTGGCGGAAGTGCTGCGGGCTTGGTGCCTGCTTGAGCAGGTCAGTATTAACTGCGATTGATGCCCGTTCTAAATGGCCGAAAAGTTCGTTTCCAGTGAAAGCCGATGGCGGGATTTGAACCCGCGACCGCTCGATTACGAATCGAGTGCTCTACCACTGAGCCACATCGGCAAACCAATCTACGATGCTTTAGTATAACAGTGTCCATTAGGCAAAACATCCGCATGGCCGTTGAACCTTCTCGCCCCTTACTCCCTGACCCTAAGACTGATCAGTATGCACGGCTGCGGGCGGAAGCTAAGGCCCCCTACCGGGGATTACGCCAGGTCATCTATGCTACTGCCGGGGCGTCGGGCGCTATTGGGGCCCTGATCATGGTGACTCAATTAATCGCTGGCGCCGATGGGTCGAAGATTCTACCTAACCTGTTGGTCCAGCTGGGGGTGTTGGGGGTCGTAGCCTTATTATTTCGTCTGGAACGTCGAGGTTAAAGCCGGTTTCCTAACGCAACAGCTGTTTGACGGTGTTAACCAGATCCTCAGGTCGAAAGGGCTTACTAACGTAGGCATCGGCCCCTTGCTTTAGACCCCAGTAGTGATCAAACTCCTCTGCCTTAGAAGAGCATAGAATAATCGGAATCGACTGGGTGGCGGCGGTTTTCTTCAACCAGCGGCAAAGCTCATAGCCATTCATATTAGGCATAACAATATCCAACAGGACCAGGTCTGGAGGAGTAGCCTGGATCATAGCCTGAGCCTCCACACCGTCCTTGGCTTCTAACACCGTCAGCCCAGCTTGGGTGAGTAGCCCAGCGATCATCTCCCGTAGGGTGGAACTGTCATCCACTATCAAAACTGTGCGCATTAACTACACCTCCCTAGGAAAACTTTTCGTCAGCCCTGGCGCTATTGTGACAAACTTACGCAAGCTCTGACCGGGGAGTCATTCCTAGTTCAAGGGTTTTACCCAGGCCAGGACTAGACGGTCAGGGTTTCCTGGGCATAGGGGGGAGCGATCCTGAACTTAGCTAAGTTTGCCAGTTCCTGGAGCTGATGGATGGCCTCGGCTCCTTCCAGTTTCATCAACTCTCGGTCATCTCGCATTTCCGTCCAGGTAATACCGTAGTCGGAGACCAGAAAGCGAATCAGGTGATTGTCGCCCAGACTCACCATGAAGGAGGCACTATTTAGTTGACCCCCGCAGGTATAGCAAGATGCCAGGTAGCCCATACCCTCTAGAACCTTGGCCAAGGCCTGCAGGTTCATAACCAGGTCTTTGACAAACTGCCGGTGCTGCTCAGCCAATCGGATAAACATACAAGCCTCCTCGATGTACTGTTCGATTGTAGCTCAAATATAAATTAATCCTTAAGAATCGACCCATAGAGATCAAGAACTGTGTTGAAAGCTAGGGTCGCCGATCGCTGGAACCGGTGGAGGTTAAGTTATGACCGGCCCTGGCCTTTTCAATTTCACTGGAAAGAGTAGTCAAGGCCTGGGCGTATTGAGGGTCTTCATTGGTGCCGATGCGATCGCGATCGTCAGCTAAGAACTCTCGCTGATCCTCCGTCAGTTCCACCTGAATATCCGGATCAATGCCATGTTTATTAATATCTCGACCGCTGGGGGTCAAGTATTTAGCCACCGTCACCGCCACCCCAGAACCATCCGCCAGGCTGCGCACCGATTGCACCAGCCCCTTGCCGAAGGTGCGGGTACCCACCAGAACCGCCCGATTATTATCCTGAAGGGCTCCAGAGAGAATCTCACTGGCGCTGGCAGACCCACCGTCCACCAGAACCACCAGGGGTTTATTAGTCAATGCTCCATGGTTGGCAGACTCTTCATCCACCACCCCCTGACGATTTACCGTGGAGACGATGGTACCGCCATCTAGCCACATGCGGGCAATATCAATACTGGCATAGAGCAGGCCCCCGGGGTTAGACCGGAGATCAAGGATATAGCCGGTAACCTGTTCGTTCTCAAGGGCTCGAATTGCTTCACCCATTTCATCGGCGGCATTGGCACTGAATTGGGTGAGACGAATATAACCCACTGGCCCCGTGGGTCCAGGCTTGCGACTATAACGGACGGGATGGATCTCAATCCGAGCCCGAGTAATGGGCACCTCCAACTGTTGATCGCCGCGGCGAATCAGCAGGGTTACCTGGGAGCCCACCGTACCCCGAATTTTATTCACTGCGTCACTCAGCTCCATGCCAGTGGTGGATTCTCCATCAATTTTGAGAATCACATCCTTAGGGCGGATACCTGCCTCAAAGGCAGGGGTATCCTCAATCGGTGCTACGACAATGATTTCCTTAGTTTCCTCATCCTGGGAAATTTGAATGCCCACACCGGTCAACTCACCGGAGGTATCCACCTGCATATTGGCAAATTCCTGGGGATCCATAAACCGGGTGTAGGGATCCTCAAGCTTTTCCAGCATTTCCCGAATCGCCGCGTAGGCATCCTCCTGGCTGCTGTAGTTGCGCCCCAGGTAGTCGCTTCGCACCGTAACCCAATCCACCTGGTTGAAGGTGGCGTCAACGTAGTTACGATTGATCAACTGCCAGACTTCATCAATTAGCTCCTTAGGACTAGCCTGGAAAAAGGCCTCACTTTGGGATAGATGAATACCGGCCCCGGTTACGGTGACTGTGGCTACAGCCACAGCGGTTGCACCCAAGATTAGTCCCCGCTTTGCAGTTGTCATAGATATAGATCAAAATTTTAGGCAACTAAGTATGCCCAATCTAACACAGACTCCCCAAGTCGGCGGTGCTGTGTCTAGGGATCAACCCAACGGCCATCGGCTTTGATAAGATTAATCAACTCATCTACTCCTTGATCCTGGGGTACTTTTTTAATTTCCTCCCGACCGCGATATAGGGAGATGTAGCCAGGGGTTTTGCCGACATAGCCATAGTCGGCGTCCGCCATTTCACCCGGTCCATTGACAATACACCCCATCACTGCAATGTCCAAGCCGGTCAGGTGTTGAGTAGCTTGCCGTACCTGGTGAAGTACCTCCTCCAGGTTAAACAGGGTGCGGCCACAGGAAGGACAAGCTACGTACTCCACCATGGTCTTACGCAGCCCCAGGGCCTGGAGAATGCTATAGCAAACCGGGATTTCCTTCTCCGGGGCTTCCGTCAGGGACACTCGGATCGTGTCACCAATGCCCTCCGCCAGCAGGGTAGCGATGCCGGCGGTGGATTTAATGCGGCCATACTCGCCATCGCCAGCCTCAGTCACCCCCAGGTGCAGGGGGTAATCCATACCCAGTTCCGCCATGCGTTGTGCCATCAACCGGTAACCCGCTAGCATCACTGGTACCCGGGAGGCCTTCAGGGAAACCACCAGGTTACGGAAATCCAAAGATTCACAAATGCGGAGGAACTCAAGAGCCGACTCCACCATGCCCTCGGGGGTATCACCGTAGGTGAAGAGCATGCGTTCCGCCAGGGACCCGTGGTTAACGCCGATGCGCATCGCCTTGCCCTGATCTCGCAGGGAAACCACCAGGGGTTCCAGAGTTTGCCGGATCTTTTCACCAATTTCATCAAATTCCGCCTGACTGTAGCCCCCATCGCCAGGCTGATTTTTTTCAAATACGTAAAGGCCAGGGTTAATCCGCACCTTATCCACATGCTTGGCTACTTCCAGGGCGATTTTCATGCCGTTGTGGTGGACATCGGCGACCAGGGGTACCGGTTGGTAGGTATCTTCAAGGATTTTACGGATGTCTGCCAGGGCTTTAGCGTGGGCCATGCTGGGCACCGTTACCCGAACAATTTCACAGCCAATTTCGTGCAGGCGGCGAATGGCTGCCGCTGAGCCCTGAATATCTAGAGTGTCTTCATTGATCATGGACTGCACCACCACTGGATGCCCCCCACCAATGATCACATTACCCACCGCCACCGGCCGCGTCTTACGCCGATGGATAGTGGTGTCAAAGGCTTCGGCGCTGAAGCTAGGAGTTGATTGACTAACGGGGTTAGGAAGAGTTTGCATTGCCGTGATCAGGGCTAGAACAGTTAGATTCTTTCGCTGCTTCCAGAGTGCCATAGAATGAGCGGTTTCGGATACCAGGCCCAAGTGAGGCCTGTCCTTTCAAATCCCTATGGTTTAGATAGATGTTCCCAGGGTCTACACCCCCCCAGGCCCTAACTATTCCTGCCCTCAGAGCTTAGCCCTGATCGTAAAGGAATAGTCGCCTCCAGGTTCTAGTTGGTAGTCAAAGCGTTCCAGGAAGCGACTCAGGGGCTCACTAATCAGGGCTCGCCCCAGGGAGGGTTCAACCCGCAGTTGCCCATGGCGAAAGCGCCACTGAAACTGCCATTCGTAGGTGCTAGCTCGGACTTCGCCCTCGATCTGGCCCTGGCTCCAGGACTGGTGGGTGATGCGCACATAGGCGGTGGTTTCAGGGATACCGGCAGCCACGGATTATTAACAGTTGGTTCGCAGTGGGGGTCGTAATAGGTTCAATTATTTTAATCTGATATTCTAATTTGACTTTCTAACCCAGAGAGGGGAAAAAACGGTGGATCACCCCTGGCATTTCCTCAAGACCAGTTTAACCAACGACTAAAAAACGCTAGCCTAGGAAGAAGGCATAAACCTTGGGCTCCCCTGCGTCCTCTTTGTCGTAGTTGGAGCGTGCCTTTAGTTGTTTGTAATTTTCGTTCTCAGTGGAAAGTTGCCCGTGCCCAAAGTTGGCATTATCTACAACGACGTTAAACCTGTAGCCCGTCAAGTCGCCCTTGAATGGCAGGAAAAACTGACGGTGCAGGGCTTTGATGTCAAACTGGCAACCGGCATTGGCGGAATTCTGGGTTATTCAACGCCAAACCGGCCCCTCTGCCATGCCCCCATTGATAGTTTGGTTCCACCCTGCTTCGATCCAGACATGGTCTTTGGCCTGGTTCTAGGGGGAGATGGCACCGTTCTGTCGGCCTTTCGACAGCTAGCACCGATTGGAGTGCCCCTCCTGACTGTGAATACGGGACACATGGGGTTTCTGACAGAAACCTATTTGAATCAGTTGCCCCAGGCCATGGAGCAGGTCCTGGCTGGGAACTACGAAATTGAAGAGCGGGCGATGCTGTCGGTGCAGCTTTTCCACGATCAAAGCCTAATTTGGGAGGCCCTCTGCTTAAATGAGGTAGTCCTGCATCGGGAGCCCCTCACCAGCATGTGCCACTTTGAGGTGACCATTGGTCACCACGCCCCCGTGGACATTGCGGCGGATGGCATTATCATCTCTACGCCAACGGGTTCAACCGCCTATTCCCTATCGGCGGGGGGACCTGTGCTGACACCGGGGGTGCCGGTGACCCAACTCATTCCCATCTGCCCCCATTCCCTGGCCTCCCGGGGGTTAGTCTTTCCTGACCATGAGCGGGTCATCCTGCATGCGGCTAATCCCGATCCCCTGGTGATGACGGTGGATGGCAACGCCGGGTGCTACGTGATGCCGGAGGATCGGGTGAGTACCTGTCGATCTGCCTATCTGGCCCGGTTCATTCGGTTGCGATCGCCAGAATTCTTTAAAGTCCTCCGGGAAAAGCTGGGCTGGGGCCTACCCCACATTGCCAAACCCACCTCTGTGGACCTGCCCTAGTAATAGTAGGCCAAGGCCATAAAAAGCCAGAATTCAGAACCTTCCTATAGAGAGCCTGGGGGCGTCCCAGGCGCACATTCCTAAGGGTCTGACCAAAGCTATACTAAGGTTGGCTCTCTTATCGGCCTAGCACCATGTTTTTTCCCTTCTGCATGCCCTCCGGTTGCCTGGCCCCCAGCACCAGCTCCCGCCGCCAGTACCAAGAGTACAAGCTGGAAATGATGAAGGCCTTTCGCGACTCCCTGGAGGCTCGCCTGGCCGGTCTTAACGCCGCCATCGCTACGGTGGAGCAACAACTGGGACAGATCGGCGACTAGGTTGCCCTGGGGGGATAGGCAAGCTACAGTTTTGGGGCTCCCCTTGCCCTAGGATAGAGCCAATGTTCCCTAGCGCCGGTGCGATCGCTGCCCATGCCTGACCCCTCCCTGTCCAGCGCCGATGCTCCAGCGGCGGCCGTCACCACCATTCAGCCAATCGGGGTGAAGGCCCTCTACGGCCTCGCCCTAGACGGTGATCACCTGCTGGCGGTGGACCCCTTCCGGGGCTACCTGCTGCGCATCGATCCTGAGACCAGCAATACCCTGATCCTGAATCCCCGCCATGCCCATGAGTTCCAACTGGCGACGGGGCTGGCTCGCTGGCAGGATTGCCTCTGGATCACCTGCGACCAGCGGGTGCTGGTCACATCCCTGGGGGATATTGCCCCCAGGCAGGTGCTGACCCTGCCCTACACCGCCGATGGCGTCGCCGTCTGGGAAAACACCCTCTACGTCAGCTGTAGGAAGGCGGGGTATATCTTCGTCTTCGATCGGGATTCGGGGCAGCGCATTACCCAGTTTCCTGTCCCCGGCATTGGGGTTGAGAATATTGCTGTCTGGGGGGATTACCTGTGGGTCTGCGATCAGATAGAGCAAACCGTCTACTGCCTGGATCGGGCCACCGGGGAACTGCTGGTGAAAATGCTCACCCCCTTTGCTACCCCGACGGGGTTGGCGGTGCCCCCCCACACCAGCCCCGATCAGGGCCTGATCTGGGTGGCCTACAGCAACGAGGAGCCCTACATCCGGGAGGACCCCAACGGCCCCACCCCCTTTGAACTGACCTTTCGCGATCGGGCCCTGATCCACCCCCTACGGTTTCACTGGCACCGCGATCGGGGCTACTGCCTGACCACCGGTTTTCTCCTGGAAATGACCTACGTGGAGGAAACCGACACCCTGGAGGATGCGGTGGCCCTGCAGGATGTGGAGTGGCGGATTGCCTTTCCCACCAGCAGCGATCGCCAGCGAGTGAAAACAGTAGAGCCCGTGGGCCTACCCTTCCAGGAAATCAGCCAGAACGGCGATCGGATCGCCAGCTTCCACTTTCCCTCCCTCACCCCCCAGGAGCGTCACCTGTTCGGCTGGCGGGCCCTGGTGGAGGTCTACGGCATCAAGTACCAGCTCACCCCTCGCCAGGTGGAGGCAGCCCCGCCCCTACCGGTAGAATTTGGCCCCCGCTATCTGATCGACGATGATGAACTGGCCATGGATAGCCCCCTGATTCAGGCGGCGGCCCGGGAAAGTGTGGGGACAGAAACCAACCTACTGCGCCAGGTGCTGAGCATTCGTGACTACGTTTACGACAAACTCACCTACGCCGTCACCCCCGCCATCGCCACCCCCGATGTGGTGCTGGCGCGGGGCCGGGGCTCCTGCGGAGAGTACGTGGGGCTGCTGCTGGCCCTACTGCGCCTGAACGGCATCGCCTGCCGCACCGTTGGCCGCTACAAATGCCCGGCCCAGGCCGATCGCCCCGGCATCTACCTGGAGCCTGACTTTAACCACGTCTGGATTGAGTTCTACCTACCTGGCTACGGTTGGTTACCGATGGAATCCAACCCCGACGATGTGCAGGAGGGTGGCCCCTACCCCACCCGATTCTTTATGGGCCTGCCCTGGTGGCATGTGGAAATGGGCAAGGGGGTGCCCTTTGAGAAGTTGATTCGCCCGGAGGGTAGCCCCGAGGCCCGCCTGGGCAACCTGGCGGTGAACCACATGCGGTTTAAAATTCTGGGGGAGATCCACCCCTAAGCCCTGGAGCAGCAACCTTAATTCCGGGCTAGTTGGCTACCCTGCGCAGCAAGGGCTCAATGTTTAAGACGAAGTCAATTCTTAGTTAGGCCTGCTGGATTGCTTCCACACAGCTGAGTCTCTAGGCCGAGGGAATTGTCAGCGAGAAACCTTAGAGAGCCGATTGACCCCAGAGTTGCCGGCCCGCCGTCGGGTTGGCCTGGCCCTCCAGCAGGGCGGTGAGGATCAGGGGGGCAACGATGGTGGCGTCGGATTCGATCACAAACATGGGGGTGTCCTGGGTGAGCTTGTCCCAGGTGATCTTTTCGTTGGGGGTGGCGCCGGAGTAGGAGCCGTAGGAGGTGGTGGAGTCGGAGATCTGGCAGAAGTAGGCCCAGGGTTTCACCGGTTGCCCCAGGTCGTACTTGATGGAGGGCACCACGCAGATAGGAAAGTCTCCGGCGATGCCACCGCCAATCTGAAAGAACCCCACCCCCGCCCCCTGGGATAGGTCCTGGTACTGGTCATAGAAGGCGGCCATGTATTCAATGCCGGATTTGGCGATGGCAGACTGCACCTCACCGGCCTTCACGTAGGAGGTGAAGATATTACCGAAGGTGGAGTCTTCGTAGCCGGGCACCACCAGGGGCAGATTAGCCTGGGCGGCGGCCAGCAGCCAGCACTCCTCCGGGTTACCTTCGTAGAGGTCGGTGCCCAGTTGTCGCACCAGGTCGTAGAAGTACTCGTGCCAGAAGCGGCGATCGCCGCTGGCGCTGGCGGCCTGCCACATCGGTACCATGATCGCCTCCACCGCCCGAAAGGCTTCATCCTCAGGAATGCTGGTGTCGGTCACCCGGCGCATGCCAGCCTCCAGGATTTGGGTATCCTCCGCCTTGGTCAGATAGCGGTAGTCCGGGAAGTCCCGGTAGCTGTGGTGGGCCACCAGGCGAAACAGCGATTCCTCCAGGTTGGCGCCGGTCACTGACAGGCCATGGACGAGGCCCTGGCGAATGGCGGGGGCCAGGGTAATGCCCAACTGGGCGGAGGACATGGCCCCCGCCATGGCCCAGAACATCTTACCCCCAGCCTCCAGGTGGCGCCAGTAGGCGGCCAGGGCATCCCGCAGGGAGCGGGCGTTGAAATTATGGTAATTGCGCAGAATAAACTCAGTTATCGGTAGATCGGCCATGGGGGTGTTGGAAAACGCATAGAAACGTCCTATTTTGTACCATGGGTGCTTGCTCTATAGCCACTAGTGAATCCATCGTGTCCTATTCCGCCGAGGCCCTTGAGGCCGCTCTACAAACTGGGGATCTGGCCTTCCAACTGCCGGACCCCCAGGATGACCAGATTTCTGACTATGATTTTAATCGGCAGGTGGAGGCGGCCTGGCAGGTCTGCGATCGCTTTGATTTACAAACCGACATCTGGCGAGGCCGGATTTTGCGGACGGTGCGCGATCGGGAAAAGCGGGGGGGCGATGGTCGGGGCACTGGTTTCCTCAACTGGCTGAAGGACCGGGAAATCACCAAGAGCCACGCCTACAACCTGATCGAATTGGCGGAGAGCGCTGACCAGCTGCTGGAGGCGGGCCTGCTCAGCCCCCAGCAGGTCAACCAGTTTAGCAAGCGAGCGTTTGTGGAAACCGCCAAGGCCGCCCCGGAGGTGCAACAGCTGTTAAGTGACTCGGCCCGCAAGGGAGACCATATCACCCGCCGGGAGGTGCGCCAGGTGGCCAACGAGTGGGCCGCCATGACCTCGGAGTTAATCCCCGAAACCCTCAGGGAAAAGGCGGCTAACCAGACCATTCCCACCCGTTACCTGGCCCCCCTGGTGAAGGAGATGGAAAAACTCCCCCCCATCCACCAGACCACCCTGAAAACCGAAGTGGAGCTCAACCCCGATCTCGACACCCTCAAGCAGGTCACCGTGGAGGCCCGCTACCTGTCAAAATACCTGGCCTCCGCCAACCAGGTGCAGCTCCTGGAGACCGACGATGTGGATCTGGAGCTGGCCCTGGAGGAGGCCCTACGGGTGGGCTGCCTGAATGCCGCCGCCGATATGGTGGCCCAGGCCGCCCAGCTTGAGCAGACCGCCACCAAGCTCTACACCACCTGGAAACGACTCCACCAGCTGGCGGAGCGGGTTTACCTCGACAGTGGGGAGAGCACCCCCCAGCTGCGATCGCTGCTGGCGGCTCTAGCCCCCATCACCCAGGAAACCATTCAGGTGCGGCTGGGGGAGGCCAACAGCGTCACCGCCCAGACGATTCGCTGGCAATTAATCGGCGAGGAGGAGTAAAACCGCCATGGCTAACCGACCCATCTACCTCGACCACCAGGCCACCACCCCGGTGGATCGCCGGGTGCTAGAGGCCATGCTGCCCTGGCTAGGGGATGGGTTTGGCAACCCCGCCAGTCGCAGCCATGCCTACGGCTGGCAGGCGGAAGCGGGGGTGAAGACGGCGCGGGCCAAACTGGCGGCGGCCATTAACGCCAGCCCCGAGGAGATTATCTTCACCAGCGGCGCCACGGAGGCCAACAACCTGGCCATCAAGGGGGTGGCGGAGGCCTACTTTAGCCGGGGACGGCACCTGATTACGGTGCAGACGGAGCACAACGCCGTCCTCGATCCCTGTCGCTACCTGGAGGGGCTGGGCTTTACGGTTACCTACCTGCCGGTGGGCCCCGACGGGCTGCTGGACCTGGCCACCCTGGAGGCGGCCTTCCGGCCGGAGACGATTTTGGTGTCGGTGATGGCGGCCAACAATGAGATCGGGGTGCTGCAACCCCTGGCGGAGATCGGTGCCCGCTGCCGCGATCGGGGGGTGCTGTTCCACAGTGATGGGGCCCAGGCGATCGGCAAGATTCCCCTGGATGTGCAGGCCCTGCCCATCGACCTGCTCTCCCTGACCGCCCACAAGGTCTACGGCCCGAAGGGCGTCGGTGCCCTCTACCTACGCCGCCGCCAACCCCGGGTGCAGCTAGCCGCCCAGATCCATGGGGGCGGCCAGGAGCGGGGCTGGCGATCGGGCACCCTGGCCCCCCACCAAATTGTCGGCCTGGCCACGGCGGTGGATCTGGCCCTCCAGGATAGGACCGAGGAGGCGGAGCGACTGGCGGGCTTGCGCGATCGCCTCTGGACCCTGCTGGCCCGCCAGATCACCCTCCAACGCAACGGCCATGCCCAGCACTGCCTGCCGGGCACCCTCAACGTCAGCATCCCGGGGGTGGATGGGGCCGCCCTGTTATTGGGGCTGAGATCGACGGTGGCCCTCTCCTCCGGCGCCGCCTGCAGCAGCGCCAGCACCGCCCCCTCCCACGTGCTCAAAGCCCTGGGCCATAGCGATGCCCTGGCCCAGGCCTCCCTGCGCTTTGGCCTGGGACGGTTTACCACCGCCGCTGAAATCGACACCGCCGCCGCCGCCGTGGTAGCCACGGTACAAGCCCTGACCGCTTAGATTGTGGGTACCCACCAAATGCTCCTGTAGCAATTTCAACACCTCGGCTATACCCACTTGGTGGATGGCATTGTTTCCTCTTCCACAACTCAATCAAGAGCATGAATAAGTCAGGAGCATGAACCATGGCCATTATCTACGAAATCGAGCACATCACCCGCTACCAGTACGCCAACCCCGTCACCCTGGGGGAGCACCGGGCCGTATTCTTACCCCGGGGCAGCCATGCCGAGCGTATCCTCAGCTACTCCGTGGGAACCAATGTGCCCTCCGATATCCACTGGGTTATGGATACCCTCTCCAACAATGTGGCGGTGATTGAGTTTGCTGAACCCACCCAAGCGCTGACGGTCACCTGTCGGTTTAAGGGCATGCACTTTGGCACCAAGGGCATTGACGACTTTCCCCTGGATCCCCGCGCCCAGGAGATTCCGGTGCAGTATACTCCCGACGAGTGGACCGATCTGTCTGGGTATCTGCGGCCCCACGCCGACGACCCCGATGGCAGTGTGGCGGCCTGGGCCAAGAGCTTTGTGGCCGGGGACAGGGATGTTACCGAAGATGTCTTAGAACGCATCATGGATAGCATTCGGGACGGCTTTACCTACCGGGCCCGGGAGGAGGAGGGCACCCAGTCGCCGGGGGAGACCTTGAGCACTCGGTCGGGCACCTGTCGCGACTATGCCTGGCTGATGATTGAGACCCTGCGCCGCCTGGGTCTGGCCTGTCGGTTTGTCTCGGGCTACCTCTACGATGCCGCCCTGGATGGAGGTGATATTGGCATGACCGGCTCCGGGGCTACCCACGCCTGGTTGTCGGTGTTTCTGCCTGGGGCGGGGTGGTTGTCCTACGATCCCACCAATCGCCTCACCGAGGGCTTTGATCTGATTACCGTGGCGATCGCCCGCCATCCCGGTCAGGCCATTCCCCTATCGGGCTCCTGGTTTGGTGAACCGAAGGATTACCTGGGCATGGCGGTGCAGGTGAGGGTCAGTAAACAGGGAGATGTGCCTGAGGTGCCGTAAGCTAAAATTGCCAGTCCCGGTAGGCAACGGCTAGAGCGACTAGAATAGTAGGTAACGCCCTGGCTGCCAGAGCGTGGAATAGTACGGGGGAGGTCTCGACAATGCAATCTGGCTGGCGGGTGGGGTCCATTCTAGGCATTCCCTTCTTTATCGATCGCTCCTGGCTGATTATTCTATGCCTGGTGACCGCCTCCTATGGCCTCGATTCGGCCTGGCAAGGGAACTGGGGCGGCTGGGCCTGGCTCATGGGTCTGGCCCTAGCCCTGTTGTTATTCGCCTCCGTGCTGTTGCACGAACTGGGCCATAGCCTGGCCGCCAGGGGTCAGGGCATCGCCGTCAACTCCATTACCCTGTTTCTGTTTGGAGGGATTGCCGCCATCGAGCGGGAATCCAGCACGCCAGTGGCCGCCTTTAAGGTGGCGATCGCTGGCCCCCTGGTTAGCCTCGGGCTGTTTTTGCTGTTGACGGGTTTTACCCACCTGGAGGCCCTGCCGATTCCCATGGCCCTGGTGATTGGCAATGTGGCCCAGATCAACCTGGTGTTAACCCTGTTTAACCTGATTCCGGGGCTACCCCTGGATGGTGGCCAGGTGCTCAAGGCCCTGGTCTGGAAGGTCACCAACAATCGCTTCCAAGGCACCCGGTGGGCGGCCCGGTCTGGCCAGGTGCTGGGCTCCCTGGCTATCCTCTTCGGCCTCACCGTTACCCTGGTCTATCAGATTTTCTCCGGTCTTTGGATTGCGGCCATCGGCTGGTTTGCCCTGCGCAACGCCGCTGCCTACAACCAGGTGACTAACCTGCAGGAGGCCATGCTGTCCCTCACCGCCGCCAACGCCATGACCCGAGACTTTCGGGTGGTGGACGCCAACATGACCCTTCGCCAGTTTGCCGATACCTACCTGCTGGAGGAAAAACACGTACCCGCCTACTTTGCCTCCTCGGAGGGGCGCTATCGGGGCATGGTGGTGGTAGACGACCTGCGTAACATCGAGCGCAGTCAATGGGAGGTGCTGCCCCTGCACCATATGGCCAGACCCCTGGCCAGTCTTCCGGTGGTCCGGGAGGCCACCCCCCTGGCGGAGGTGATCGCCCAGCTAGAGGACCTGGCTCTGGCTCAGCTCACGGTGCTGTCACCCGCCGATGCGGTAGCCGGTATCCTGGATCGAGGCGATGTGGTGCGGGCCCTGGCCGATCGCTTAGGCTTGAATATCACGCCTGCGGTAATTCAGCGCATCAAGGAAGATGGCCAATACCCCGCCGGTCTGCAGTTGGCTAACCTGGCCCGGTCAGTCAGCCAGGACAGCCAGCTCCTAAACCCTAGGGCAGCCCAAACTCAGCCTTGAGAAGATCGTCCGCATCATCGGCCACGGTGGCCACAATGGTCATCAGTCGGGAAATTTCGGCTGCGGAAATATCCTCCAGGGTGCGAGTGGTAATCACCAGCACCTGGCCACCGGAGAGGCCAAAGCGGGCCTCCAGGGTTTCATTGCAGTTCATTTCCAGCAGGTGCCTGAACAAACCCAGTTCATCCTTAGCCGGTAGGGTGAGTACCGGCGACCAGAGGCTGAGGGTATCCTCCTCGGTTTCCCCGGTCAGTTGAACGTAGACGCTGACACTGCCGTAGGTAAACACCCACAAATGCCCGGTTTCTGTCTTACTGACCCTGGGGCCATCCCCTTGATCGAGGCTGGTAATGATCGCCTCAATCGTCTCAACGTAGGAGCTATGGGCCAGGGTGGCATCCCCAGGGTCGTCAATTAAATTAGGCCAGTCGTTGGTCACAGGATTAGGCTCCCTCAATAACTCAAAGTTCAAGTACGGGCTTGCAGACCTGTTTAATCATAGCCCTCTAACAGGGATGGTCAGCAGGTAGATTTCAACGATCTCCAGGGCAGTTGACCCACTAGCGGGGGCGGGGGGCCACCTTACCCAGTACTAGTTTCTCCAATTCTAACCAGACAAACACCAGGGCACTGAACCCAAAGCAGATCAGTAGTTCTATCCAGCTCAAGGGGTGTAGCCCAAAGAATCGTTGCAGAATTGGCACGTAAATTAACAGCAGTTGCAGGGCGGTGGTTAACAGCACCGAACCCCAAACGTAGGGATTGCTGAGGGGATTCAACTGCAGGGTTAACTGACTATCGGACCGGACCGCCAAAGCATGGCCCATCTGGGCAATGCAGAGGGTGGTAAAAACCATGGTTTTCCAGGTGTCTGGATTGCCGCCATAGCCTGGTTGGTGGGTATAGTCGTAGGCCCAGACCATCAGGGCAATGGTCAAAACCGCCAGCACCAGGCCGACCCGCACCATGTAACTGCCCAGCCCGCGAGCGAAGATACTTTCTTTAGGGTCGTAGGGAGGTCGTTGCATAACGGTGGGCTCGGCGGGTTCCATGGCCAGAGCCAGGGCCGGCAAACCATCGGTGACCAGGTTCATCCACAGAATTTGCAGGGGCGCCAGGGGCACCCCCCCCAGCCCCAGCAGGGGAGCGGCGGCAATGGTGATCACCTCCCCAATGTTGCTGCCCAGGATGTACTTAATGAATCGGCGGATATTGTCATAGACCACCCGGCCCTCCTCCGTCGCCGCCACGATGGTACTAAAGTTGTCGTCCAGCAGCACCATGTCACTGGCTTCCTTACTGACGTCAGTACCGGTGATGCCCATGGCGATGCCAATGTCCGCCTGCTTCAGGGCCGGGGCGTCATTTACTCCATCGCCGGTCATGGCCACAAACTCTCCCCGCTGTTGCAGAGCTTTGACGATCTGCAGTTTATGCTCCGGGGCAACCCGGGCATAGACGTTCACCTGGGACACCTGGGCCTCTAGATCGGCGGGGGTCATGCGGGCCAGCTCCTGACCGGTCAGCACCGGGGCACCAGGGCTACTAATGCCCAAGGTTTCGGCGATCGCCCGGGCGGTGAGGGGATGATCGCCGGTAATCATGATCGGGCGAATACCGGCCTGGCGGCAGGCGGCTACGGCGGTGGCCACCTCGGGGCGAGGGGCATCCAGCATGCTCACCAACCCCAGCCAGATCAGGTCAGTTTCCGCCCCCTCCAATTCGGTTTCGTCGGGGCAGTCCCCCAGGGCTTTAAAGGCCAGGCCCAGCACCCGCAGCCCCCCCTTAGCCATGCGATCGTTGGTCTCTAGGATTTGCTGGCGCTGGGCCTCGGTCAGGGGCTGGGTGGTATGGTCCAGCTCAATCTGGCCACACTGCTCCAGCACCAACTCCGGTGATCCCTTGGTGAACATCAGGTAGTGGGCGGTAAACACCGGCTGGTGGGCCTGGGCGGTGGAGCAGACCACGCTCATGCGCTTCCGTTCTGAGGAAAAGGGAATCTCCGCCACCCGTTGGTAGGCGTCGGCCAGGGACTCCTTGTAGAGGCCCCCCTTAGCCGCCACCGTCAGCAGGGCCCCCTCCGTTGGGTCCCCTAGAACGGTCCACCCCGTGTCTTGCTCTTGCAAGCTGGCATCGTTGCACAGGGCGCAGGCCATCAGTAGGGTGGTGAGTTCGGGGTGATCGGTGGCGGTGGTCAGGTGCCCCGCCGTTTCAAACTTACCCAGGGGGCTGTAGCCCTCCCCGGAGACCTGGTAAACCTCACTACCGGTGGCAATCTGCTGCACCACCATTTTATTTTGGGTGAGGGTGCCGGTTTTATCGGAACAAATGGTGGTCACCGATCCCAGGGTTTCCACCGCCGGCAACTTGCGAATCAGAGCATGACGACGCACCATCCGCTGGGTTCCCAGGGCCAGGGTAACGGTGATCACCGCCGGTAGGCCCTCGGGCACCACCGCCACCGCCATGCTGAGGGAAACCTCTAGCAGCTGGCTAAACAGGCTCAGATCACCGGTGCGCAGTAGCCCCCCCACCACCACCAAGGCCACCAGGGCCATCGATCCAGTGACCAGAACGTTGCCCAGTTGGGCCATGCGTTGCTGTAGGGGAGTCGCATCCGTTTCCACCGTCTGCAGCATGGTGGCAATTTTGCCCAACTCCGTGGCCATGCCGGTGTGGGTGACTAGCACCCTGGCCCGCCCCTGGATCACTTCGGTGCCCTGGAATACCAGGTTGAGGCGATCGCCCAGGGGCGCGTCGGGGGGCAAAACCACCAGGGGCCGTTTAGTCACCGCCTCCGCCTCACCGGTCAGAGCCGACTCTCGAATTTGTAAATTGGCCGCCTCCAACAGGCGCCCATCGGCCGCCAGTTGGGTACCGGCTTCGATCATGATCACATCCCCGGGCACCAGATCTCGGGCATCTACCTCCTCCTCCTGGCCACCCCGGAGCACCCGCACCTGGGGGGAGGAGAGCCGCTTCAAGGCCGCCAGGGCCTTCTCCGCCCGGCTTTCCTGCAGGTAGCCCAGGATGCCGTTGAGAATCACAATGGCAAAGATAGCGATGGCATCCTTAGGAAAGGACCGACTGGCCAGGTCCATGACGGCGGAGACGATCGCCACCACGATCAGCATGATCAGCATAATATTCTTAAACTGATCCAGCACAATCTCCCAGGTCTGTCGACCCGCCGCCTCCTCCAGCTGGTTGGGGCCAAACTGGCTCTGGCGGGCGGTGACCTCAGCCAGGGTCAACCCCAGGTTGGCATCTACGGCCTGGTGGGTCAGGGCTTCAGCACTGGTCAAGCTATGCCAATCCGGCACCGGTTGCAGAGCAAAGGGGGGATGGGGGGAAATGGGGCCACCAAGGGGAATGGGGGAGGTCATGGGTAAGCAAGTCCTGGACAACAACAAGGCTAGAACTACATGACTCTAGTCTAAAAGACCCGATGGCATTAGGCAGACTCAAGAGTTGATTCCGCCCCTGGGCTCTGCCACCCCAGGCCCTTCTGGAGGGCGTGGTTTAGTAGCTGTCACTCTCCAGAGCCTCGCTGAAGGACCAGGGCACTGACTGCCAGGGATCCAACCTTTCCAGGTCAGATCTTGAGGCTGGAGGAGCAGTCTCAAACCCCGAAATCGAGCAGGCTTCGATCAGTTCTGGACGAGAGGAATAATGACAGAGGTGCTCAATGAAATGAAACACAATATCAGGATCAGACCAACCCATTTCCGCCCGCTGTCGTAGGATCACCAGGGCTTCCTTATCCCCCATAGAACTCCGCCAACCCTTACGTTGTCGGCAGGACACCCAGGCATTAATTACCTGAAAAACCCGGGCCAGGTAGTCCTCAGGAATAGCTCGCAGGTAGTACTGCTCAAGCACCACCGCTACCTCCTTGAGCCCTGCATCTCGAGCTATTTGGGCGCTTTCCGTAAACAGCCCTTGCATTTCCTTAAGGGCCTGCTTATGGTCGTCAAAGCCTTGATGGAGAGAGTGGTCGTCCAGGTATAACGCCCCCAGATGTTTAAAGTGAGCCGCCAAAAATAGGGTGTACTTTTGCCGATCTGAAAGACCAGCAATGCTGCCGTAGGCTAGACACAGGTCAGCCAGGAAGGTTGATTCCTCCAGGAGCCACCGTTGTTTACGCTTCAGCAAACTCCTCAGCGTTCTAATGTAGCTGTGGAAGCTAGGGTAGCTCATGGGCACAACTCTAGGAGTTCAAGTTAACAGGTTAAACTTAGTGAATTAGAGACGTTTAGCCCATAGCAAGCATTCACTGCAGGCTAAAATTTTACACGTTATTCAATAAATTTTACACGGATTTTATTTATATCAGGTCTCCATGGCTGTCATCAACGCCACGATAAAAATCTAGCTTCCCTAATTTTTTAACTACATTCCTCACCGCCTGGGAGGACACCACTTCAGCAGTCCTCTAAGAGGTTGTTTGATAAGCCAAAGAGGGCCTCAAACTATACCTATGAAGTAGGATAATCACTGCGAAATTCAGTATTTCGGCGACCCCCTGGCGGCGAATTATACCTGGGATAACCCTTTTCAAACCTACATTCCGCAGGTTGCTTTTGGTTTCTAGGTGTGTATTTAATTTCCGGTTGCTAAAGCCATTGAAACCTCGTTGGTTACGCTTCGAAATCCAGGATCAACCTGAGTTTCGAAATATTAAGCATGGGACGCGACGAGGAATCTACTCTAATCCTGAAATCCTTTTCGAA